>Ga0126380_10000580_pt1 | contig 12499 bp, 11 predicted proteins | sample PanSoiMetPlot_26_FD_92544 | JGI IMG/M metagenome (GOLD analysis project Ga0126380, IMG submission 92544) | Tropical forest soil microbial communities from Panama - MetaG Plot_26 | ecosystem: Environmental > Terrestrial > Soil > Tropical forest > Bulk soil | place: Panama | collected 2016-02-17
ACGATCCCGGACGCACCCGCCATCAGGAAGCGTTATCCCAGGTCAGGCAAGGGTGAGGAACAGCTTCTCCATCTGCTCCTCGCTCACCGCGGACTCCCCGCCGCTGGTCAGGCACTGCCGCATCCCGCTGGCCACGATCTTGAAACCCGCGCGGTCCAGGGCCCGGGACACCGCTGCCAGCTGGGTGACCACCTCGGTACAGTCCCGCCCGTTCTCGATCATCGCGATGACCCCGGCAAGCTGGCCATGGGCGCGGCGGAGCCGGTTGAGCACGGGGCCCTCGGCGCTCTCGTCGACCTTCATCAGTCCGCCCTTCCCGTCGGCCCCACTATACCCAGCGGGGTATCAGGGAATGCCGGGCTGACTACTCCCACTCGATGGTGCCTGGCGGCTTGCTGGTCACGTCGAGGACCACCCGGTTGATCTCCGGGACCTCGTTGGTGATCCGGGTCGCGATCGTGGTGAGCACCGGGTCCGGCAGCCGCGCCCAGTCGGCCGTCATGGCATCCTCGCTGGTCACCGGGCGGAGCACCACCGGGTGCCCGTAGCTGCGGCCGTCACCCTGGACCCCGACCGAGTACACGTCGGCGAGCAGCACCACCGGGCACTGCCAGATCACGCCGTCCAGCCCGGCCGCCGACAGCTCCTGACGGACGATGGCATCCGCGGCGCGCAGGATCCGCAGCCGCTGCGGGGTGACCTCGCCCACGATCCGGATGGCCAGGCCCGGCCCGGGGAACGGCTGCCGCGACACGATCGCGGGCGGCAGGCCGAGCTGCGCCCCGACCTTGCGCACCTCGTCCTTGAACAGGTCGCGCAGCGGCTCGATCAGCCGGAATCCCAGGTCCGCGGGGAGGCCGCCGACGTTGTGGTGGGACTTGATGCTGGCCGTCCCGCTCCCGCCGCCGGACTCGACCACGTCCGGGTAGAGGGTCCCCTGGACCAGGAACTCCACCGTTTGGCCGTGCGCGCCCGCCCGCGCGGTGATCTGCGCGGTGGCCCGCTCGAACGCGCGAATGAACTCGCGCCCGATGATCTTGCGCTTCTCTTCCGGGTCGGCCACGCCGGCCAGCGCGCCCAGGAACGCGCCCGCGGCGTCCTCGATGTGCAGGTCCACCCCGGTCGCGGCGACGAAGTCCTTCTCCACCTGCTCGGCCTCGCCCTGGCGCAGCAGCCCGTGGTCCACGAACACGCAGGTGAGCCTGCTGCCGATGGCGCCCTGCACCAGCGCCGCGGCGACCGCGGAATCCACTCCGCCCGACAGCCCGCAGATGGCCCGCCCGTCGCCGACCTGCTCGGCGATCAGCGTGACCTGCTCGTCGATGATGCCCCGCATGGTCCAGTCCTGGCGGCAGCCGGCCGCCACCAGGAACCGCCGCAGTACCTCCAGGCCCGACGGCGTATGCGCCACTTCCGGGTGGAACTGCACCCCGTACAGCCCGCGCCGCGGGTCCTCCATCGCGGCCACCGGCGAGGCCGCCGTGCGCGCGCTGACCGCGAACCCGGGCGGCGCGAGGGTGCAGGTGTCCCCGTGCGACATCCACACCTGCTGGGGCGAGGGTAGCCCGGCCAGCAGCGTCCCGCCCGCGCCCGGCGCCCCGGCGGCGCCCGCCGCGCCGGGAGCAGGGAGCAGGTCAAGCGCGGTGCCGCCGTACTCGCCCACGCCGGTGCGGGCCACGGTGCCGCCGAGTTCGGCCACCATGAGCTGGAACCCGTAGCAGATGCCCAGGACCGGGACCCCGGCGCCGAGCAGGCCGGCCGGCGCGGGCGGGGCACCCTCGGCGTACACCGAGGCGGGACCGCCGGACAGGATGACCGCCTTCGGGTTGCGCGCCAGGATCTGCGCCGCCGGCATGCTGGCCGGCACGATCTCCGAGTGCACCTGGCATTCCCTGACCCGCCGCGCGATCAGCTGCGCGTACTGGGCGCCGAAGTCGATGACCAGGACCGTGTCGTGCTCGGGCGCAGAGTGCACGATGCCGCCTTCCGCAGGGGCGAGCCACGCGCCCGGCCCCGCCTCCCCGTCCCATTCACTGGCTGGGTGCGCGGGCCAGGACACGGCTAGTTTAGGGCGCGCGGCCGGCTGCCAGGCGCGGCCCGAGCGGCGTAGCGCAGCCGTCCGTCTTTTGTGCGTTACGCAGGCGTGGCGGGCCGGGTCTCCTCGGTGGCACCCGACGGGGGGTCGGTGCCCGCGCCCGGCGCCGCCGGGCCGACCCTGATTCTCGCGATGCGCCGGGCGTCCATCTCGGTCACGGTCAGCCGGTGCCCGTCCACCTCGACCGCGTCCCCCACCGTCGGCAACTGGCCGAGCATCGCGAGCACGTAGCCGGCCACCGTCTCGTACGGCCCCTCCGGCAGCTCCACCCCGGTCTGCTCGGCGAACTCGTCCAGGTTCAGCAGGCCGTCCACCTCGACCTGGCCGCCGGCCAGCTTGCGTGCGCTGCCCTCCACGTCGTACTCGTCCCTGATGTCCCCGATCAGCTCTTCCACCAGGTCTTCCAGTGTCACGATGCCCGCGGTGCCGCCGTACTCGTCCACCACGATCGCCAGGTGGGCCCGGTCCCGGCGCATCTCCGAGAGCGCGGGCAGCACCCGCTTGCTGATCGGCAGGTGCTCCACCGGCCGGACCACGTCGCCGACTACCAGCTTCTTGCCCGCCAGGTCGGGGTCCAGCAGGTCCCGGAGGTGCACGAAGCCGATCACGTCGTCGTAGGACTCCTGGTACACCGGGAACCGGGAGTGGGACGCCTTCGAGAGGGTCGCGGCGGCCTCGGCCAGCGGGGTGTCGGCGGCGATGAACTCCACCTCGGTGCGTGGCAGCAAGACCTCGCGGAGCTGGCGCTTTCCCGCGTCGAACACGTCGGCCACGATGCGCCGCTCGTCCACCGGCAACGCCTGGGAACCGACGACCAGGTCTTGCAGTTCCTCCGAGGTCATCACCTCGCGGCCGGCCGACGGGTCGCCGCCAAGCAGCCGCACCACCAGGTTGGTGGCCTGCGAAAGTAGCCAGACCAGCGGCCTGGCCAGCACGGAGATCCGGTCGAGGAGCGGCGCCGCGAACAGCGCCACCGATTCGGGCCGCTGCAGCGCCAGCCGCTTCGGGGCGAGTTCCTGGAGCACCAGGCTGAGGAAGGAGATGGCCACCGTCACCGTGACGAACGAAAGCACCGACGCCCAGGCGGCACTGACCTGGTCCCGGATCAGCGCGGACCGCAGGGCGGCGGCGAGCGTGGCCGCGCCGAACGCGCCGGACACCAGCGTGGCCACGGTCACGCCGATCTGGACCGCGGACAGGAAGCGGTTCGGGTCCTGAGCGAGCTTCGCCGCCCGCTGGCCCCGCTTCCCCCGCTGTTCCAGCGAGCGGACCTGGCCCTCGCGCAGCGAGACAAGGGCCATCTCCGCGCCGGAGAAGAACCCGCCGATGAGCAAAATGACCAGAACGATGATGACGTCCCAGACGACCTCGTTCACGGCCTATCCCAGACCTCCGCAGTTTCACCCTCACCGGCGCCGGGGGAGTTTCCCCCAGGGCCGCGCCCCGGCCGGGGCCCCGGCGAAACGGCGCCCGCGCCGCCCCACCGCCTGCGCACGCGGGCGTGAGCACAGTTTAAGCAGTCAGCAGGAAGATGGCGCCCCTCTGGCCAGGAGCAGCCGGCCGCGCCGGGCCGGCTGAATCGCGCCAGGCAGGCCTGAGCGCAGGCCACGGCGGCGGTCCGGCTAGCGTATGGATCCCGTGGGAGCAGACCTGTTCTGGAAGGAAAGCACCCGGCTGGCGGACGGGCGCGAGATCATCTACTACGACGAGTCACCCGGGCTCGGCCGGGCCAAGGCACCGGACCTGCGGCCCCTCGGCTACCGGGCGGCCGCGCCCGGCGAGGCGGCGGACGCTGCCGCTGACGGCCGGGGCGGGGATCTGTCCTCCTCCGGGCTCCGCTGGGACGCACTGGCCGGGGAATGGGTGATCATCGCCGCCCAGCGCCAGGACCGCACGTTCCTGCCGCCGCCCGATCAGTGCCCGCTCGACCCCTCCCGGCCGGGCCGGCTGACCGAGATCCCAGCCGACGACTACGACGTGGTGGTCTTCGAGAACAGGTTCCCGTCGCTGCGCGGCGCCGGCGACCCCGCCGCCGCCAGGGCCGGACTTCTGCCGGCCAGGCCGCTGCGCTCCATGCCATTGCCAGGGGGCCCGCTGGAAACCGCGGGCGTCCCCGGGCGGCCCGCCACCGGCCGGTGCGAGGTGGTTTGCTTCACCTCCGACCATGACGCGTCGTTCGCGAGCCTGTCCCCGCGCCGGGTCCGCACCGTGCTGGCGGCGTGGGCGGACCGGACCACGGTGCTGCAGGACATGCCCGGCATCAAGCAGGTGTACTGCTTCGAGAACCGGGGCAAGGAGATCGGGGTCACGCTCAGCCATCCGCACGGCCAGATCTACGGCTACCCGTTCATCACCCCGCGCACCGAGCGGATGCTCAGCCAGGCCAGGGCGCACGCCGCGGCGGGCCGGGCGAACCTCTTCGACGAGCTTGTCGCCGGAGAACTGGCCGCGGGGACCAGGGTCGTCAGCCGCAACGAGCACTGGGCCGCCTTTGTGCCCGCGGCCGCCCGGTGGCCCTACGAGGTACTGCTGTTCCCGGCGCGGCGCGTGGCCAGCATCCCGGAACTCACAGAGGACGCCCGCGAGGCGTTCTGCCCTCTCTATCTCGACGTGCTGAGGCGCCTTGACGCGCTGTTCGGCATGCCGATGCCGTATATCGCGGCGTGGCACCAGGCGCCGGGCGGTGAGCCTGTCGCGCGCCAGGAGTTCGCGCTGCACCTGCAGGTGCTCTCGATCCGGCGGGCACCGGGGAAGCTGAAGTACCTCGCGGGCAGCGAATCGGGCATGGGAGTCTGGATCAACGACGTGCTGCCAGAGGATGCTGCGCGCAGGCTGCGGGAGGCGGGATGAAGCTGCTGGTGACCGGCGGCGCTGGGTACATCGGCAGCGTGGTCGCGGCGATGGCGCTGCGCGAGGGGCACCAGGTGGCCGTCCTCGACGACCTGTCCACGGGGCACGCCGACGCGGTCCCGGCCGGCGCCGCGTTTACCGAGGGCCGGGTCCGTGACCGGGCCCAGGCCCTGCTCGGCGAGGGCGTCGACGCGGTCCTGCACTTCGCCGCGAAGTCGCTGGTCGCCGAGTCGGTAGCCAAGCCGGCGCTGTACTGGGAAAACAACCTGGGCGGGACGCTCGCGCTGCTGGAAGCGATGCGGGTGACCGGGGTAAGCAGGATCGTGTTCTCCTCAACCGCGGCGGTCTACGGGGAGCCCGAGCACACCCCCGTCGACGAGGCCGCTCCGGCCCGGCCGGCCAGCCCGTACGGGGAGTCCAAGCTCGCCGTGGACACCGCACTGGCCGAGCAAGCCAGGATGCACCGGATCGGCGCCGTCAGCCTGCGTTACTTCAACGTGGCGGGCGCACAGGCCGGCCCGGGCGGGCGATGGCTGGGCGAGCGCCACAGCCCGGAGACCCATCTCATCCCCAGCATCCTGGCGGTGGCCCTGGGCACGCGCGCCGCCGGCGGCGACAACGGCGCTGCGGGGGACGGCTCCCGGGTGGTGCGGCTGTTCGGTGACGACTACCCGACCCCCGACGGCACCTGCATCCGCGACTACATCCACGTCACCGATCTGGCCTGGGCCCACATGCTCGCCCTGGACGCGTGCGTTCCCGGCGAGCACCGGATCTACAACCTCGGCAGCGGTACCGGGTTTTCCAACCTCGAAGTGCTTGGCGCCTGCCGCGAGGTGACCGGGCAGGACATCCCGTCCCAGGTTGCCCCCCGGCGCCCCGGCGACCCGGCCGTGCTGGTGGCCTCCTCCGACCGCATCCACGCCGACCTCGGCTGGCAAGCCGAACGCGGCCTGGCCGCGATGGTCGCGGACGCCTGGCAGTTCACCCTGGAGCGGGCCGCCCTCAGTCACCCCGTCCAGCACGCCGAGCAGTGAACCTCACGGCTGTCGCGGAGCGGGCCGCCGGGCAGTTCCGCGCCTGGCACGGCGCGGAACCGGAAGGCGTGTGGCACGCGCCGGGCCGGGCGAACCTGCTCGGCGAGCACACCGACTACAACGAGGGATGGGTGCTGCCGTTCGCGCTCGACCGGGGCGTAGTGGTGGCCGCCAGCCGGCGCGACGACGACGTGCTGGAGATCCGGTCGCACCAGGCGGACGGGCCGGTCACCGTGCCGCTGGCGACGCTCCGCGTGGGCAGCGTGACCGGCTGGGCGGCCTACCCGGCCGGCGTAGCCTGGGCGCTGCGGGAGGCCGGCCATGCCGTCGGCGGGGCCAGCCTGGCCATCGATTCAAACCTGCCACAGGGCGCGGGCCTGTCCTCCTCGGCCGCGATCGAGTGCGCGACGGCGGTTGCCCTGGTCACGCTGTACCAGGTGAACGTGCCACGGCCGGAACTCGCCAGGCTGGCCCGGCGGGCCGAGAACGAGATGGTCGGCGTGCCCAGCGGCATCATGGACCAGTCCGCGTCCCTGCTCAGCGAGGCGGGCCACGCCCTGCTGCTGGACTGCCGCACCGGGGACAGCGCGCCGGTGCCGCTCGACCCCGCCGCGTCGGGGCTGGCGCTGCTCCTGGTCGACACCGGCGTCCGGCACGCGCTGACCGACGGCAGGTACGCGCTGCGCCGGGCCGAATGTGAGCAGGCGGCGCGCGCGCTCGGCGTGCCCAGCCTGCGCGACGTGGATGACCCGGCGCGGGCGGCGGAGATCGCTGACCCGGTGCTGGCCCGCCGCGCACGGCACGTGATCTCCGACGACTGCCGGGTGCGCGTGGCGGCGGACCTGCTCAATGCCGGGGACCTGGCCGGGCTCGGCCCGCTGCTGCACGCCTCGCACGCCTCACTACGGGACGACTTCGAGATCTCCTGGCCCGAGGCCAACGTGGCGGCCGAGGCGGCCGAGGCGGCGGGGGGCCTGGGCGCGCGGATGATGGGCGGCGGGTTCGGCGGGTCGGTGATCGCGCTGGTGCCCGCGGACACCAGCAGGGTGCGCGAGGCGATCACCGCCGAGTACGCCCGCCGGGGCTGGCCACCGCCCCGGTTCCGGCCGGCCCCGCCCTCGGCGGGCGCGGGCCGACTGCTGTGACATCCTTGGGCCGGGCCCCGGACACTCGCGAGGAGCATGAGATGGCTGTTACCGAGGACGCGACGGCGATCGCGGGCGAACTCGCCCATCTGCGGCGCGCCATCCACGCCGAGCCCGAGATCGGGCTGCACCTGCCGCTGACCCAGCAGAAGATTCTCGCCGCGCTGGACGGCCTGCCGCTGGAGATCACCCTCGGCTCGGCGCTGAGTTCGGTCACCGCGGTGCTGCGGGGCGGGGCCGGGAACGGGCATGTCGTCCTGCTGCGGGCCGACATGGACGCCCTGCCGGTCACCGAGCGGACCGGGCTCGACTTCGCATCCCAGATCGACGGCACCATGCACGCCTGCGGGCATGACCTGCATTCGGCCATGCTCGTCGGGGCGGCCCAGCTGCTGTCGGCGCGCCGGGCGGACCTGCCGGGCAGCGTGGTGTTCATGTTCCAGCCCGGCGAGGAGGGGCACGGCGGCGCCCGGTTCATGATCGAGGAGGGGGTGCTGGACGCGGCCGGTAAGCGCGCGGCCGCCGCCTACGCGCTGCACGTCACGTCGGCCGAACTGCGCGCCGGGGTCTTCAGCACCCGGGATGGGCCGATGATGGCCGCGGCCGAGGCGCTGAACATCACCGTGCACGGCCGCGGCGGGCACGGCTCCCAGCCGCAGCACGCCGCCGACCCCATCCCGGTGGCCTGCGAGATCGTGACCGCGCTGCAGGTGCTGGTGACCCGCGCGTTCGACATCTTCGACCCGGTCGTCATCACCGTGGGCAGCTTCCACGCGGGCACCGCGAACAATGTCATACCGGACGAGGCCCGGCTGCAGGTGACCATCCGGTCGTTCTCCGCGGGCTCCCGCGAGCTGGTCCGGGAGGCGGCCGTCCGCCTGGCCCGCGACACCGCCTTGGCGCACGGGCTGACCGCCAGCGCGGAGTTCGAGAGCTCCTACCCGGTCACCGTCAACGACCCGCAGGAGACCCGGTTCGCCACCGAGGTGGTGGCGGACCTGGTGGGCGAGGACCGGTTCCGTCCCCAGCCGAACCCGCAGGCCGGGGCGGAGGACTTCTCGTTCGTCCTCGACCAGGTTCCCGGCGCGTTCGTCATGCTGGGCGCGTGCCCGCCGCCGGTGGACCCCGCCACGGCGCCGTTCAACCACTCGGCCTTCGCCGTGTTCGACGACACGGTCCTAGCCGACGGCGCCGCCCTCTTCACCGAGCTAGCCGTAAGGCGCCTAAACCGTTAGATCACACGCTAACTCTGTACGGAGGTCCGGGGTGGTGTCAGAGTTGGCCTGGTTTACAGGGCAGCGACGGACTCCTGCTTGGCGCGGACGGCGTCCGCTGCTTCGCGCAGGGCGGCGAGTTCTAGGTCGGTCAGGTCGCGGGTCACGATCCGGCGTACCCCGGCCGCGCCAAGCTCGGCCTCGACCCCCAGGTACACACCGGTGATGCCGTACTGGCCATCCACCCACGCGCACACCGGCATGACCGCGCCGGCGTCCTCGGCCACGGCCCGGGCCATCCTGGCCGCGGCCGCCGAGGGCGCGTAGTACGCGGACCCGGTCTTGAGCAGCGCGACGATCTCCGCGCCGCCCTGCCGGGTCCGCTCCACCAGCGCCTCGATGTCCGCGGGGGGCAGCCGGTCGGTCAGCGGCGCGCCGTCCACCGTGCACGCCGACGGCACCGGGACCATGGTGTCCCCGTGCGAGCCGAGGGTGAGCGTCCGCACCGAGGAGACCGGCACACCGAGTCGCTCGGCGACGAAGTAGCTGAACCTGGCCGTGTCCAGCATGCCCGCCTGGCCCATCACCCGGTGCGAGGGGAAGCCGGAGACCTTCGCCGCGAGCGCGGTCATCTCGTCCAGCGGGTTCGAGACGACGATGAGCACCGCCTCGGGCGCGTGCTTAACCACGTTCTCTACCACGCCACGGACGATCTTGGCGTTGACCTCGATCAGGTCCATCCGGGACATGCCCGGCTTGCGCGGCAGCCCGGCGGTGACGATGACGATGCCCGACCCCGCGATCGCCTCGTAACCCTCACCGGCCAGGCCGGTGGTCTGCCCGGTGACCTTGGTCTCGAAGCCTTCGACCGGGCGCGACTGGTTCATGTCCAACGCGAGCCCTTCCGGCTTCCCTTCGATGATGTCGGTAAGCACGACCTCGTCGAAGATGTCGTACTCGGCCAGGCGCTGTGCCGTGGTCGAGCCGTAGAACCCGGCGCCGATCACGGCGACCTTCCCCTTGCGGGCCATCTTTCCGGTCTCCTTCTGCGTGCTCAGGCGGCTGCCAGGAGCGAACCTCGGTCAGGAACTCATCGCGGCGCGGAGGTTGTCGTCCAGCGCCGCCAGGAAGTCCTCGGTGTCCAGGTACGGCGCGCCGGAACCGATCAGCACGGCCAGGTCCTTGGTCATCTTGCCGCTTTCCACGCTCTGTACGCAGACCTTCTCCAGAGTCTCCGCGAACGCGGTGACGTCCGGGGTGCCGTCCAGCTTGCCGCGGTGCGCCAGGCCGCGGGTCCAGGCGAAGATGGACGCGATCGGGTTGGTCGAGGTGGCCTTGCCCTGCTGGTGCATCCGGTAGTGCCGGGTCACCGTGCCATGGGCGGCCTCGGCCTCGACCGTGCGCCCGTCCGGGGTCATCAGCACGCTGGTCATCAGGCCGAGCGAGCCGAAGCCCTGGGCCACCACGTCGGACTCCACGTCACCGTCGTAGTTCTTGCACGCCCAGACGATGCCGCCGTCGCCCTTGAGGACCTGGGCGACCATGTCGTCGATCAGCCGGTGGTCGTAGGTGATCCCGGTCGCCTCGAACTCCGCTTTGAACTCCGACTCGTACACCTCGGCGAACAGGTCCTTGAACCGCCCGTCGTAAGCCTTGAGGATCGTGTTCTTGGTGGACAGGAACAGCGGGTAGCGGCGGCCGAGCGCGTAGCGCATGGTGGCCCGGGCGAAATCCCTGATCGAGTCGTCGTAGTTGTACATCCCCATGGCCACGCCGCCACCGGTGAACCGGCTGACCTCGAGCTCGAAGCCGTTCGCTTCGGTGCCCTCGTCCGGCTCGTAGGTGATCAGCACCCGGCCCGGCCCGGGAACCACGAAGTCGGTGGCCCGGTACTGGTCGCCGTGCGCGTGCCTGCCGATGATGATCGGCTTGGTCCAGCCGGGCACAAAGCGCGGAACGTTGTGGACCACTATCGGCTCGCGGAACACCACGCCGCCGAGGATGTTGCGGATGGTGCCGTTGGGCGAGCGCCACATCTTCTTCAGCCCGAACTCGGCGACGCGCGCCTCGTCGGGGGTGATCGTGGCGCACTTGACGCCCACCCCGTACTCCTTGATGGCGCAGGCCGCGTCGACGGTGACCTTGTCATCAGTCTCGTCGCGGTGGGTGACCGACAGGTCGTAATACTTCAACTCGATATCCAGGTACGGCAGGATCAGCTTGTCCTTGATGAACTTCCAGATGATCCTGGTCATCTCGTCGCCGTCGAGCTCGACGACGGGATTGGCCACCTTGATCTTGGGCATTGCCGGTCGTTCCTTCCTTCCGCGGCCTGACCTCATTGTCATGCGCCGCCGGGCCTGCCCTCGTACCGGCCGCCCGGGTAGAACTGCCCGCCGCGGCGCCGGTCAGGCAGTGAGCGCGGTCACCTCACAGTGGCACCGGGGACAGCAGCACCACGGCCAGCAGCCCGGTGCCCAGCGCGGCCATCGTGACCACATCCGTGACGCGCTTCCTCGATGCGAGCAGGCCGGCCCAGCTTTCCGGCAGCGCCAGCCTGGCAAATGCCGCGACGAACATCGCGCCCGCCAGAGCCAACGTACCCCCCTTGGCGGCGTGTCCGCCGCCGGCCCAGAGCCAGGCCAGAGCGGCCGCGACAATGCCAAGCACCACCAGGTAGGCGAGCCATCCCACGGTGCCCGGCCGGTCCCGGCGCGCCGCGGCCCGGGCTCCAGCGGCGGTGGCGCCCGGCCCCGCAAGCCGCCGGTTCACCGCTGGCCTACCGGAACCCAGGTGAGCCCGCGCTCGCCGATGTACTCGCTGTCCGGGCGGATCAGCCTGTTGTCGGCATGCTGCTCGATCACATGAGCCGTCCATCCGGCCATCCGGCTGACCGAGAACACGCAGGTGAACAGGTCGGTCGGGATCCGCAGGTAGTGGTAGACGGTGGCGGCGTAGAAGTCCACGTTCGGCAGCAGCCCCTTTTCCGCCAGGACGACCTCCTCCATCCGCCGGGACATCCGGTAGAAGGTGTCGTCGCCTGAGGCCGTGGCGAGCTCCCCGGACATGGCGCGCAGATGGGTGGCGCGCGGATCCTCGGTCTTGTACACCCGGTGACCGAAGCCCATGATCTTCTCGCCTGCCGCCAGGCGCCGCACCACCTCGCGGTCCACCGCGCCGACCGGGTCGCCGGGCGCACCGCTCCTGATTTCGGTCAGGGTCCGCATCACCTGCTCGTTTGCGCCGCCGTGCAGCGGGCCCTTGAGCGTGGCGATCGCCGCGACCACGGCGGAGTGCATGTCGGACAGCGTGGCGGCGCAGACCCGCGCCGCGAAGGTGGAGGCGTTCATCGTGTGGTCCGCGTGCAGGACCAGGCAGGTATCCAGCACCTTCGCCTCGTGCTCGGCGGGCGGCGTGCCGCGCATCTGCAGCAGGAAGTTGGCGGCCAGCCCCAGTCCCTCGTCGGCCGCGGGCAGCTCGCGCCCGCTGCGCGCGGCGTGGTACGCGGCCACCAGCAGCGGCTGCTGCGCGGTCAGCCGGACGGCCTTGCGCGCGTTGGCCTCCGGGGCGTTTGAGTTCTTGTCCGGGTCATCGGCACTCGCCAGCGAGACCAGAGTGCGCAGCGCCTCCATCGGCGCCTGGCTGGCCGCGACGTCGGCCAGGCACGCCGTGACGAGCTTGCCGGGCACCCGGCTGCCCGCCAGCTCCGCCCGGTAGGCCGCCAGTTCGGCCACCGACGGCGCGTGGCCACGCTGCAGCAGAAAGGCGACCTCCTCGAACGTCGCCCCGCCCGCGAGCTGATGGATGTCATAGCCCCGGTAGAACAGCAGGCCGGCCACGCCGTCGATGTCACTGACCGCGGTGGATGCGGCGATGACGTCCGCGAGTCCCCGCGGCAGCTTATCCGCCATTTTGTTATTCCTTCCGCATGACCCGTCGGCAGTGTACTTGCGCCGCGGCGTGACCAGTTGCGTAGCCCGGCCGGGCGGGGCTGGGGCCCGCGCCGGCCCGCGACGCTGGCCCGGCAATCGCGGTTAGGGGGATAGGAAGTAGCCGTGGGGGGGTAACCAGACCGTAAGACCTCAGTCGCTACTAAGGCAGGCAGGAGAACCTTGTGGAGGGGCCTTATCTTCGCGTAGAAGAGACCGGCGACGTCAT
>Ga0126380_10000581_pt1 | contig 12492 bp, 15 predicted proteins | sample PanSoiMetPlot_26_FD_92544 | JGI IMG/M metagenome (GOLD analysis project Ga0126380, IMG submission 92544) | Tropical forest soil microbial communities from Panama - MetaG Plot_26 | ecosystem: Environmental > Terrestrial > Soil > Tropical forest > Bulk soil | place: Panama | collected 2016-02-17
AGTGCCAGGGCAAAATTCATTCCATTGCCGGTTACGCGAACCACCGCGTCGACCAGAATTTTCATCAGGTGTTCGATCCGAAAAGCGGCAACTGGTCGCTGAAGGCGCCCTTCCCGCTTCCGTGCAATCATGTCGCCGGGGTTTCGATCGGCTCGAAGATCTACACTTTTGGCGGCTTCATCGAGCAGAATCGCTGTCCGCATTCCAAATGCTTCGTCTATGACGCGACCAGCGATCAGTGGGCGTCAATTGCCGGTCTCAGCCGGCCGCGCGGCGCCATGTCGGCGATCGTGCTCGACGGCAAGATTCACGTGCTGGGCGGGCGCGACGTGCGATCGGTCGAGTGGCACGAAATTTACGATCCCGCGACCGACAAATACACGATCCTCGCCGGCATGCGCGGATCCACCGGCACGCAGCCTTTCGTCGGGCAGCGCGATCACATGGGCGTTGCGGTGGTCGACGGAAAGATCCATGCCATCGGCGGTCGCATGGATTCGTACGATTTCAATACAGGCCTGAATGCGGTCTACGATCCCAAGACCGATGCCTGGACGTTCCGCGCGCCCTTGCCGACGCCGCGCAGCGGCCCGTCATGCGTCTATATCGGCGGCAAGATCGTCGTGTTTGGCGGCGAGGCAACCGGCAAGGTGTTCGGCACCAACGAAGCGTACGATCCGAAAACGGATGCATGGGAGCAGCTGACGCCGATGGCTGTCCCTCGGCATGGCCTGCACGGCGCAACGTGCGCCGTCATCGGAAACATGGTGCATGTCCCCGGCGGCGGGCCGGTCCCCGGCGGACAGGTGCAGGGCGCCTACCACGACGCCTTCACGTTCGGGTGAACGTTGCGCGCAGAACATGATCCGTTCGTACCGTGTGCATAGCACTTGCGTTGTCATTGCCGGGCTTGTCCCCGCAATCCATGAGGCAGCTGCACAGCGATGGCGTAGGAATTTGCGTGTTGGAAGTCATCATGGATGCGCGGGTCAAGCCCGCGCATGACGCCTGGTTTTGTGCTCCTGCGTCCCCGTATGCTTCATCCGCGCGTCCACGTGAGATCAGGAAGACGTAGATGGCCGGGACATGCCCGGCCATCTGCGATTGGAAAGATCAAGGCAAGGGTCAGCGCGCCGGCCGCAAAATCAGTTCGGTCACGCCCGCGGCAACGTTAAGTCCGGCCTGGCCCTGCACTGAAAGCGGCTGCAGCGCAATGGTGCGGTCCGAGCCGCCGACCAGCACGTTGGCGCCGAGCCCGGCGCCCACGGTCGCCTCGGCGCTCGCGCCGGCGTAGTTGCCGGCGAGCGCGCCAATACGGCGCGTTGTCGGCGCATACACGGCCCACACCATCTCGCCGCCGGCGGTCGCGCCAATGTCCAGCCCGAACTTGTTGATGGCGCCGACATACACCTCACGCGGTCCCGGCTGGGACGGCGTAAACATGCATGCCACTTCCTTGTGCGAGGTGATGATCAAGCCGAGGCCGCCGGAGATGTCGCACGTCAGCATTCCGGCCTTGGTTCGTTCGGCTTGCGCCATCGTCGCTACAGGCAGTGCTGCTGCCGCAGCAATCGCCAAGGCAGCAAGACCAATCAATGGTCTATGCATTCGTAACTCCCTATCCAGTGAACGATGGGCTGGGAACGTGCCGGGGAACAAAAAGTTCCATCTGTGAAGCAAGTTCAACCGATCGAGGACCGGGAACGCGCCCGGTCAGCGAGACAACGGCCGGGAAAATTCGCCTTCGCACCGGCAGAAAGTGCGCTGAAAGCGCCTTCGCATCCGATCGGCATCGGCGAGACTGCAGGCGGGGTCTGCCGTCCATTTGCCTTCGGGAACTGCAATCGGTCGCCCTTGCGCGTGCGATCGACGATCTGCTGGTTGGGATCCGTTGCGGATTGCGCGACGGTGGCGAGCCCAAGTCCCAGCGGAGGCGCGACAATGTCCATCGCAACCACCACTGCGATGCTTGCCAGAATACACGGCATCAACCCGCGCATCGACGCACTCCATCATACGCCGGCCAACTCGCTGGCGTGTTCACGAGACTGGAAACGACGAACGGGGGAATATGTTCCGGGCGCGCTCAGCGCATGGCGAGAATCTGGCTTGCCGGGATCACGATGTGACAGTGTAGCCCGTCCGGATCAAAATCCATGTTGATCTGGGCGTCGAGCGCGCGCGCGAGATTACGCTCGATGACCATGGTGCCGAACCCCTTCTTGCGCCTGACTTTCACTTTGGGACCGAGCCGCTCGCGCCAATCCAGTTCGACCGCGCTCTTGTCCGTGTTTTCGCGTCGACTCCATGTGATGGACACGCGCCCGGTCGGCACGGACAACGCCCCGAACTTGGCCGCGTTCACCGCCAGCTCATGCAGGGCAAGGCCCAGGTTTTGAGCGGCCTCGGGCCTCAGCGCTATCGCAGGTCCGTCGATTGAAACCTGATTGTTGGATCCATCGAGATAGCCGCCCAGTTGAGAGCGGATGAGCTCGCCAAGCGAGGCTCCATACCAACTTTCCCGCACGAGCAGGTCATGCGAGGCAGCCAGGGCCTGCAATCGCGCGCTGAACTGGGTGAGAAAAGTCTCGATCGAGCCGGTATGACGCGCCGTCTGTCGCGCCATGGCCTGGATCACGGCAAGCAGATTTTTCGAGCGATGTGTCAACTCGCGGAGCAGCAGCCGCAGGTGCGCCTCGCCCTCCTTGCGCTCGGTCACGTCGACCGACGCGCACGTCAGGCCAACAACCTCGCCCGCCTCGTTGCGCAGCGGCTCGATATGCAGATCATGCCACCTTACGCCTGGCGCATCGTCGAGCGGGATTTCCGCCGCTCTGGCTTCCCCGTTCGCAAGGACCTGACGTTTTGCGGCAATAATGGCAGCGCCGCTGTCCCCGCGCAGAATTTCCGCGTCCGTGCGGCCGATAATGTCCTCGATGGTGCGTCCCAGCATTGGATTGCTGATCGACGTATAGCGAAGATCGCGATCCTGCGTGAAAACCGTGACCTGAGAACCGCGCAGCGCGGTTTCATAGCGCGCAAAGCGCGCTCGCAATAAATTCAATTCCCACGCCTGCGCACTGATCTGGTCCTCAAGCTTGCGATATTCGTTTTTGAGTTTTTCCAGGTCAGCGTCTTGCGCCCCGGCCATCTTGCGCACCATAAAAGATATTTCGTTGTGGTCCAGCGGCCAACGCGATCAGACCCGACCGGCTTTGGCATTGGTCAAAGCGACACGCCCTATGAAGACGTTCATTGCTCATCCTGTCAACGCAGGGGGTCAACTTTGTGCCTCTTTGCATGTCCGGTCGCAAAATAATTGATCAACAGTGGCAACCGGATTCAACGCCGCAGGGCGCAATCTGTTGCCTTCTTCCGCAAATAGCGGCAAGGCGAGGTCCGCTCGCCGCGCGCGTTCGCCAACGGTTGCGTGGCCGCATTTCAACGCAGCGGCCAAATCAGCAACATCATCAGCTTGCGCGCCGCTCGCGCCTTCTCGCATTGCGTTCGAAGAACAGAGCCTGACTCAGCACCGCGGACACGGTCGAGGGTTGAAACGGCTTGGCAATCAGGAAGGCAGGCTCCGGCCGCTCGCCGGTGAGGAAGCGCTCGGGATAGGCAGTGATGAAAATCACCGGCACCTCGAACGAACGCAACATCTCGTTCACGGCATCAAGACCCGAACTGCCGTCCGCGAGCTGAATGTCGGCAAGAATAATTCCGGGCCGCTTGGCCTTGGCGAGCGCCACGGCTTCGGCATGCGTCCGCGCGACGCCAAGCACGCGATGACCAAGACTTTCCACCAGCCCCTCGAGATCGAGCGCGATGAACGTTTCGTCCTCGATGATGAGGACATCGGTCGCGATCTCGGCCGCAAGCTCACGGCCGGATTCCTCGACCAGTTCACGGAGTGTGGGAGCGTCGACATCCAGGACCTTGGCAGCATCGTCCTCGGACAATCCTTCCAGCGCGACCAGCAGGAAAGCCTGGCGCGGCTTGGGCGGTATTTGCGCGAGATGACGCTCGACCGCCTGAGTTGGATTGGGTCCCGCCGACCTGTCGTTGAGGGAAACTGAATTCCAAATCTTCGTGAACAGCCGATAGAGCGCTATACGCGTAGAAAGACCCGCTTCCAGCACCTTCGGGTCCTGGACCAGCGCTTCCAGCGTCGCAGCTACATAGGCGTCTCCGGAAGCCTGGCTGCCCGACAGCGCGCGGGCGTACCGCCGAAGGTAGGGCAGGTGTTGGGCAACTGCTTGTGATGTCGACAAGAATCCCTCCCGAATCAAATGCGCGATGCGAACCGAACTGAGCCCGCGCCCCCATATCCGATCAGCCTGTAGCGCGCCAACGCGAGCGCCGCAAAAAAGTTCCGTTCACGGAGGAACCATCTGCGCATTCAAGGGTTTTGCACAGAACCAAGGGGATACCGGCGCCCGCCCGGGCCTCGGCAGTTGGGGTGAACAATGAACGAACGAAAGCCCGTGGGACAGCAAAATCCGATGGAAGCGGCGGCGACGCGAAGCAAAAAGGTCAATGCTAAACCGGCAAAGCTGGGCCGAGATGTGCAAGCTCGTCTGGGTCAGCAGTTGCGCGCAATGTATGACGAGGTCGTGAACCAGGGAATTCCTGACCGGTTCAGCGACCTGATCAATCGCCTCGATTCGAGCGGAAAAAAGGACTCGCAATAATGCCCATGGACGAGTCGGTCCGCAAAGCCGTTCTTGCAGCGGTGCCAAGCCTCCGCGCATTCGCGATCTCGCTGTGCGGCAACGTGGATCGCGCGGACGATCTCGTACAGGAAACGCTCCTGCGGGCGTTAGCGAACATCGATTCCTTCCAGCCGGGCACCAACATGTCGGCCTGGCTGTTCACGATTCTGCGCAATCATTTCCGTTCGGAGTACCGCAAGCGCCGTCGCGAGGTTGAAGACAGTGAAGGTCATCACGCCGAGTCGCTCAAGTCGCAACCCGATCAGTACGGCCACGTCGAATTCAGGGAATTCCGGGAAGCGCTGGCGCAATTGCCTGCCGACCAACGCGAGGCGCTGATCCTGGTTGGTGCTTCCGGCTTCTCATACGAAGAAGCAGCAGGGATCTGCGGGTGTGCGGTCGGCACCATCAAATCGCGCGTCAACCGAGCCCGCACGCGACTGGCCGAATTGCTGCATGTCAACAGCGCCGAAGATTTCGGACCGGATGAAACGACGCGCGCCGTGCTTGCAAGCGGCGGAGAGTAGCTGCCGGTTCAGTCCTGTTTGTTTAGTGTCAAGTAAAGTGCGAAGTAAAAGCCCCATGCGAGCGAGCCTTGCATGGGGCTTTTTACGCTGACCAGAGAAGCCAGCCTACGGAAGCGTCGGCCGCCCTCCGCGTATCAACCCGGCGATCACCGAGATCGCAAACAGCACAATCGCCACAAAGAACACGATCTTGGCCGCTTCGATGGCGACGCCGGCGATCATGCCGAAGCCAAGCAACGCTGCGATCAGCGCAATAATCAGGAACGTGACTGCCCAACCCAACATGAGATTCTCCTCACCTCGATTGCGGCACGAGAGCCGCGTGCTGGGCAACGTCATCTGTTCTGATTTGGTTCCAATTGCCAGCATTTGTGATCAAGCCGACACACGGTGAGCCGGTATGCCGCCTCTCATCTTTTTTCATGCGCGGGCTTGGCCCGTCGAAGGGATGGCACGCATAAGGAACCGGTTCAATGTTGCGCAAGTTCATCCCCTGGCTCAGTGAGGGGCGGCGCGGCGACGATCGGGCAAGCGGTCTGGCGCGTCGTGGCGGGAGATGCGACGATCGAAATCATGCCAAGCCGCACCAAATCGGGACTGAAAACTTATCGCGCCAAACGTCGTTTTGACGTGACCGCGGAGCCGAAGGGCAAGGTGGAGCGCGGGCGCGGCAACGCCTATGTCATCCAGAAGCACGCCGCCCGGCGGCTGCATTACGACCTGCGGCTCGAGCTCGACGGCGTGATGAAGAGCTGGGCGGTAACGCGGGGCCCGAGCTTGGTGCCGGGCGAGAAGCGGCTCGCCGTGCAGGTGGAAGACCATCCCATCGAGTACAACAAGTTCGAAGGCACAATCCCGGAGGGCGAGTATGGCGGCGGCACGGTGATGATCTGGGACCGCGGCCGCTGGCACCCCCAAGACGATCCGCACAAGGGCCTAGCGAAGGGGCACCTGGCATTCACGCTCGAGGGAAAAAAGCTGCGCGGCGGATGGCATCTGGTGCGCATGCACCGCCGGCCCGGCGAGAAGCGCGACAACTGGCTGCTGATCAAGCATGACGACGCCGAGCGCTCTGTCGACGACAGGGACATCCTCGAGGAGGAGCCGCGGTCAGTCGTGAGCGGCCGGACGATGGAGGAGATCGCGAGCCGTTCGAAGAAGGTATGGCACAGCAATCGAGCGAACCCGGAAATCAAACGACCCTCTCGCACGAAGAAGTCGACTCCCCGGAGGCGGGCACGCGCCGCCGCGATCCGCCCTGTCGGCAAAAAGACATCGGCGAGCGAAGATCCGCCTGAGGGACCAAAAGAGTTCCTCCCCGCTTTCGTGCCGCCCTGCCTTGCCACGCTGAGCGAGAAGCCGCCCGACAGCGACAGCTGGATTCACGAGATCAAGTTCGACGGCTATCGCATTCAGGCGCGGCTCGATCGCGGCAAAATGAGACTTCTAACCCGCAAAGGCCTCGACTGGGTGACAAAATTTCCCAGCATCGCTGCCGCGGTCGCGAAGTTGCCGGCAACGACTGCACTCATCGACGGGGAAGTTGTGTCGGAAGGCGACGATGGCCTATCGAGCTTTTCCCTCCTGCAACAGGATCTGAAGGCCGGCCGCAATGACCGGATGGTTTTTTATGTCTTCGATCTTCTGCACCTTAACGGCACCAACCTGCGGCAGTTGCCGCTCGCCGCACGAAAGAACGCGTTGGCGTCCTTGCTCAGACAACAGCCGGCGCGAGGGCCATTGCGCCTAAGCGAGTCGCTGAGCGGACCGGGAACGAGCCTGCTCCAGCAGGCCTGCAAGATGGGACTCGAAGGAATTGTGTCGAAGCTTGCCGAGGCGCCTTACGCCGCCGGCCGTGGCCATGACTGGATCAAGACCAAGTGCTCCGACCGGCAGGAATTCGTCGTGGCGGGCTTCGTGCCTTCGACGGCGGACGCGCGCGCCGTCGGCGCACTGGTCCTCGGATTTTATGACGGCGGCAAGTTGAAATATGCGGGGCGCACCGGCACCGGCTTCACGCATCAGATAGCGCGCTCGCTATTTCAAAAGCTCAAATCTCTCGCGATCAGCGACACGCCGTTCGACACGATCCCGGCCGAGGAGCGAGGCGTCCGAAAACCGACCTGGGTCGAGCCGAAGATGGTTGTGGAGGTCGATTTCCGCGGCTGGACCCATGGCAATCGCATTCGCCAGTCGTCGTTCCAGGGCGTGCGCGAGGACAAGGCACCGAAGGAGGTCGTGCGCGAGAAGGCCGTGGCTGCGGCAACACAGACCGCAAGCGTCAAACGCAGTGCACCGGTGAAGAAGAAAAACGATGTCACCGTGGCCGGCGTGCACCTGACGCATCCGGACCGCGTCTACTGGGAAGACGTCGGCGTTACCAAACAGGAACTCGCCAACTTTTATGTGCAGATCTGGAAATGGATGCGACCGCACGTCGTCGCCCGGCCGATCGCGCTCGTGCGTTGCCCGGAAGGTGCGTCAGGCCAATGTTTCTTCCAGAAGCACGCCCGCGCCGGCATCCCGACCCAGCATCTTCACATGGTGCCGGAAAAAGGGGATGAGATTATTTCCGTTGACGACATCGATGGCGTCGTCGCACTGGTCCAGGGCGGCGTGCTCGAAATCCACACGCGAGGGACCACCATTGACAAACGCGAGCACGCCGACCGGTTGGTGTTCGACCTCGATCCGGGTCCCGGCGTCGGCTGGAAAGACTTGGTGGCTGCGGCCCGCGACGTCCGCGACAGGTTGGAAGGCATCAAACTCAAGTGCTTTCTCAAGACGTCCGGGGGCAAAGGCCTTCACGTGGTTCTGCCGATCAAGCCTGCACCCTGGGAGCAAGCGAAGGCTTTCTGCAAAGTCGTCGCGGAAGCCATGGAGGCCGACGAGCCGGAGCGTTACGTATCGACCGCGATGAAAGCCAAACGCAACAGGAAAATCTTCGTCGACTATCTGCGCAATAGCCGGGAGGCAACCGCGATTGCCCCCTACTCCACCCGCGCAAGGCCGGGGGCGCCGGTCTCGGTGCCGGTCGACTGGTCAGAATTGGGAAGTTTGAAGGGCGCCGATCAGTATACCGTCAGAAACCTGCCCCAGCGCCTGTCGCGCATGCGCAAGGATCCTTGGGCGACCATCGGACGCATCAAGCAGTCGCTGCCAAAGCTGAAATAGCAACCCGTTGCCCGGACCACGATGGAACACGGAAACCTGTCGTGCGTTTCCGCTCAAGTGAGCTTTTACCACTGGGCGACTTGTCGTTTGGGCCGATTATCATGAAGAACAAGGCGAAGCCCCCCGCCCAAGCTACACAATCAGCCCCGAGCCTGAGCCAGCAATTCTCACAGTTCGCGCATAGCATCTCCTTGTGGACCGGCCATCCATTGGCATTTCTTTTGGCCGTCGCAGTCGTGCTCGTTTGGATCGTGACGGGTCCCCTCTTCAATTTCAGTGACACCTGGCAACTCATCATCAATACCGGCACTACCATCGTCACCTTCCTGATGGTGTTCCTGATCCAGAACACGCAAAACCGCGACACGCTTGCGATACAGCTCAAGCTTTCCGAGCTCGTGCTGGCGATAAAAGGCGCCGAGAACAAGTTTGCCGCCATCGAAGACCTCAGCGACGAAGAACTTCAAGTGTTGCACGAGGAGTGTCGCGCGCGGGTCGAGACGACGCTGCGCCACATCGAGGGCCGAAAATCTCATTCCGCCCAGAATGATCGCTCGTCGCGGGCTGCCGCGAATCCCACCAAATCAACGACGCGAAAGGCTTCGTAATAAACCACAGCTGCGCGATTTGTTCGCGAAAGAAGTGAAGTGAGCTGTAGCCGCTTTGAGGGTAGGACAGATGTTTGGAAGATGGACGAGTGCTGGAGTGATAATCGTCTGTTGTGCGGGGTCCGGAGAAGCTGTCGGCGAAAGTGCGCACAGGCTTTCGGGAATGGCATCTTACTACGGCGCCAATTACTCAGGGCGGACGGCACGCGGCGAACGCTATGATCCTAGCAAATTCACCGCCGCTCATCGCACCCTGCCATTCGGGACGCGCGTGCGCGTGACCGATTCGAGATCGCAGCGCAGCGTCATCGTGGTGGTCAATGATCGAGGTCCATTCATCAAGGGGCGCGTGCTCGATCTTTCATTGGCCGCTGCCAGGGTCTTGCGCATGACCGATCGTGGCCTGGTCAAGGTAACGGCCGTCGTTGAGTAGCGCTACGCTTTCCGCCCTGTCAGGCTGGCTATACATTCGCCATCAGTCCGCGCTTCACGCAGGCTATAATCAGCCTGCCGTCCGAGTCCGTCGATTTCCATCAAATATTCAAGGACAAGCATATGCCCGCCAAGCGCCCGTCGCCACGCCTCGCACTGATCGACGAACCGCGCATGAACGACACACAACGCACGCTACTGGAAGCGATCCGGTTGGGCCCGCGCGGAGCATCTATCACCCCCCGCGGCCCCTTCGCGGTATGGATGCATGCACCGGATTTCGGACATCTGGCGCAGGCGCTCGGGGGTCATTGCCGCTACAAGACCTCGCTGTCGCCGCGATTGTCGGAGTTCGCAATTCTGTGCACCGCGCGGCTCTGGCGCGCCCAATACGAGTGGTATGCCCATGCGCCGATCGCCGAGAAAGCCGGCGTGACCGCCAGAACGATTAAAGACCTGCGCATGGGGCGCCCGCCCAAATCGGTGCCCAAGGACGAGCGCGCCGTCTACGATTTCACCCATGAGCTCTACAAGACAACGCGCGTGAGCGATCGCACCTACAAGCGCGTGCACGCGCTGCTGGGCGACCAGGCGACCGTCGAGCTGGTCGGCATACTTGGCTATTACGCGCTGATCTCGATGACACTTAATGTCTTCCGGATGATGCCGCCGGAAACCGAAAATTTGCCGTTCGCGGAAACCAAATAGACGTCGATCCAAAGAAAATCCCGGCGCGCGGATCGGCGCCGGGACTTTTGTCAAGGCCGCGTGGCCTTGGCTCAGTAGCAGGTCCGCCGAGTCTTGATAATCACATTGCCGTTCGGCAGCCGGGTGCGCACTTTCACGACGCGGCAATCGGCGCGATGCTTGTACCAGCCACGGTGATAGCCACTGTCCACGTGCCTGTGAACCACGGCATCCCGATCGCGCACGACAACTTGCGCCGACGCCGGAATGGCGCCTGCAACCATTGTCGTCACGGCCGCAGCTACAAAGATCATTCTCATTTCCAGCCTCCTCCTTCGTTCCCCCGCACCGGAAAACGCGGGAACCTCCGAAATGGTTCCTGTCGTATGGCGGTAAACCACAAGCAACGCTGCGATCAGTGTCCATGTCCCTTGCTCGAACCCCCGTCCTGGGCGCCGATGCCTTTCACCGTAAAGTCCACGGCGACATCGCCGGCTTTTTCAAAACGCAGGGTTGCCTTGACATGCTGGCCTTGTTCGAGGGGTCGCTTCAGTCCAACGAACATCATGTGATAGCCGCCGGGCTTGAGCTCCACCGTCTGACCCGGCTTGATGTCAAGGCCGGCGACGGGCCGCATCTTCATCACGCCGCCGTCCATGCTCATCTCGTGGATTTCGAGACGATTGGATACGTCCGACGTGCCGCCGACGAGTCGGTCGCCGGCAGTGCCGCTGTTGGCGATCGTCATATAACCGCCGCCGACCGATGCCCCCTTTGGCGTTGCCCGCATCCAGGGGGGGAAATCTTAAGGCTGCCCGCGGTGATGTCTTGAGCCTGTGCCGGCCCTGCCATGAAAACGGCAAGCGCGGCGATGAAAGTAAAACGAGTCATGATGATGAGCTCCGGAATGAGGGCCGCTACTGGACTTGCCCAGGGCGGCGGGCGTGCATTGATTGCGATGGAGGGCCAGCGCGGTCAGGCGGGCGGCGCGCGTGCAATCTGCGGGCCCTTGGAAGGCGCAGTTGTAGGCGCCGCGATTGGCAAAGCCTGCTGACAAGCGGCTCCTGGCAACTCAAGGGCAATGACGGCCGGAACTCCGTTAAGGGAATGCGATGGACAGCAAATGCCGCACCCGATGGCGCACGCGTCTTTCGCGTCCCGGCTTCCCGGGTCCTGAACGTCGTTCGTCGTTGCGGCGCTGCAAATGGAATTGCTGACTGAAGCACCCGCGACAGCCGACAGTGGCAGCAACAGCGCTTGCAGCGCGAGGACGTAGGCCACACCCAGTGCGCAAGCCTGGCGCCAGAAGACAGGACGGTTCATCGCCGCAGTCTATGAGGTGGGGTTCCTGGGCGCCAGTCGATCGGTCCCGGCCCACGTGATAGACTTTGGCATGCCAGACAAGGAACTTGCTTCGTCCGAAAACGATCGCCGCGTCGTGAGCTTCAGGCGCGGCAAAGCGCCTGGGCGTTCAAGCGATCCGCCACCGGTCGAGAGTCTGGCAAAATACGAGCGAACCGAGGATTCAGACGATTCCGACGACTATCGTCATCGCATGATAGTGAACGCGGCAGTGTTTGTCCTGGTCATTGGGCTGATCGGCGCGGCGCTTTGGTTGGCGGATACCATGGCGGCGATGCGCAAAAATCAGGACTGCGTCCTGTCGGGTCGTCGCGGGTGCACGCCGGTAGAAGTGAGCAAGGACCGCTGGTGAGCTTGGTCGTGAGCCTGTTCCCGAAAGCCTGAAAAACCGCCCTTAAGCGCATTTCCTGCAAGTGACCCTCGCCATTGAACTTGTCCCTGTGCTTCGGTATACGGGCATCCAAATCACCAGCCGGCGGGAGTGCGGATTGGGGGACTGTCGCGCGCGTTCAGGCGCATAGGTTGCCTGCTTGCCAGAACTCCAAATCAACCAGAGAGTTACCTATGTCTTCGACGTTCGACACGATCGCCAATATTATCGCCGAAACGTGCGACATTCCGCGCGACACCATCAAGCCGGAAAGCCACGCAATCAACGATCTCGGCATCGATAGCCTCGATTTTCTTGATATCGCCTTCGCAATCGACAAGGCCTTCGGGATCAAGCTCCCGCTCGAGCAGTGGACCCAGGAGGTCAACGACGGTAAGGCAACGACCGACCAATATTTCGTGCTCAAGAACCTGAGCGCGCGCATCGACGAGCTCGTCGCTGCCAAGGGGGCATAAGCGCGGGGCCCATGCGTCTTGAGTACTTCCAGCTGATCGACCGCATCGTCGAGCTGAAAATCGCCGACCGGCAAATCAGCACCGAGGCAACGGTTCCGACCACTAACACAATCTTCGAGGGTCATTTCCCTGGCTTTCCGCTGA
>Ga0126380_10000582_pt1 | contig 12470 bp, 13 predicted proteins | sample PanSoiMetPlot_26_FD_92544 | JGI IMG/M metagenome (GOLD analysis project Ga0126380, IMG submission 92544) | Tropical forest soil microbial communities from Panama - MetaG Plot_26 | ecosystem: Environmental > Terrestrial > Soil > Tropical forest > Bulk soil | place: Panama | collected 2016-02-17
CGGCTTATACAAGTGACGGTCAGATCTCAACTTACGATCTTATCGTGCTTGCCGACGACAAGCATGCAATTCCGTCCTACGACGCAATCCTCCTGATAGGGCGAAAGCGGACGGGTGACGAAGAACTAACCGCAGCGCTCAGGCCACTTATCGATACGATCGATGTCGCATCTATGCGCGCAGCCAATGCACGCGCCTCAAAGGGAAGTGAAACGCCGAATGACGTGGCACGGTGGCTGTGGGAAAAGATTCGAAAGCAACCGCAATGACGAGGTGAGTGCCCCGGTCGCGCGGCCGGCTTTCCGGTTCTCGAAAAACGGCCGCCCGAACAAAGGGCGGCCGCCGCAAAACCCGCTTTTGTCGTCTAGTTTTTGCTACGATCAACCAGCGCGCGCTGCTTGATCCAGGGCATCATGTCGCGCAATTTCGCGCCGACCTGCTCAATTGGATGTTCAGCGAGCTTCGCGCGCGTTGCCTTGAATGAGGTCTGGTTGACCTTATTCTCAAGCATCCAATCTTTGGTGAAGCGCCCCGACTGGATGTCGGCGAGGACGCGCTTCATTTCAGCCTTCACCTCGGGCGTGATTACGCGCGGACCTGAAACATATTCGCCATATTCGGCTGTGTTCGAAACGGAATAGTTCATGTTGGCGATGCCGCCCTCATAGATGAGGTCGACAATCAGCTTCACCTCGTGAACGCACTCGAAGTAAGCCATTTCCGGCGCGTAGCCGGCTTCCACCAAAGTCTCGTAGCCGGCTTTCATCAATTCGACCAAGCCGCCGCACAACACGGTCTGTTCACCGAACAGATCGGTTTCGCACTCTTCTTTGAACGTCGTTTCGATGATGCCGGCACGCCCCCCGCCGATCGCCGACGCGTAAGAAAGCCCGAGATCGTGGGCGTTGCCCGAAGCATCCTTGTGGATGGCAACAAGACATGGGACACCGGCGCCGCGCTGGTATTCCGACCTCACGGTATGGCCGGGGCCCTTAGGCGCAATCATCAGCACGTCGAGATCCGTACGCGGTTCTATTAGATTAAAGTGCACGTTGAGCCCGTGCGCGAACATCAGTGCCGCGCCGTCCTTCATGTTCTTGGCGAGGTGGTCGCGATAGATGTCGCCCTGCAGTTCGTCAGGCGTGAGCATCATCATCACATCGGCCCATTTGGCCGCATCGGCAACCTCCATGACCTTGAATTTCTCAGCCTCGGCCTTTTTCACACCGGCCGAGGTTTTGCGCAGCGCGACTGCGACCTCTTTCACGCCGCTGTCGCGCAAATTGAGCGCGTGGGCGTGGCCCTGACTGCCATATCCGATGATGGCGACCTTCTTACCCTTGATCAGGTTCAGGTCGGCGTCGCGATCGTAGTAAACACGCATGATACTCGGTCCTCTTGGTCCTTCATTCGGCCAGTGGTCGCAGGGGTTTGTTATGTCGGAAATTGTCCCGCCCGCGGTGCTTCTATGTCGCAACGGTAACCGGGGCAAGTCCCTCCGCTACTTTCCGTTTCGTTGCCGCCTGAGTTGCAACCTGCCAGCATAAAGGAGCGCAAAGCCGGCCAACGCGCTGCCGTATTTGATCAACTCTGGCATATTGGACTCTGACGCAAAGCAGTAGGGACCGGCGCCAGCAAAGCTGATGCAGCGCGAATTTTCCAGCGCGTATGGCTTTAGAAAAACGCCCAGTATGATGAGCGGAATGGCCAGGATCGTCAGCCCCATCCTACATTCCCTCGGGCCCGCGCATGATAGCCGCGATTCCGGTGCGCGCCACCTCAACGAGGCCAAGCGGTAGCATCAAGCTGATGAATTGCTCGATCTTATCGCTGGCACCAGTGATTTCGAATACGAAGCTTTCGGTCGTGGCGTCGATCACGCGGGCGCGGAAGGCATCCGCCAGCCGCAGCGCTTCGACCCGGTTCTCACCTTTGCCTTTGACCTTGACCATGGCGAGCTCTCGCTCGATGGCATCGCCAGCAAGCGTCATATCGACGACGTGATGTACGGGAACGAGCCGGTCGAGCTGATTCTTGATCTGCTCGATCACCATCGGTGTTCCGGTGGTGACAATGGTGATCAACGAGAGGTGCTGCCGATGCTCGGTCTCCGACACGGTCAGCGACTCGATGTTGTAGCCGCGGCCGGAGAACAGACCGATGACGCGCGCGAGCACGCCCGGCTCATTATCGACCAGAACTGAAAGCGTATGCGTTTCCGGCTTCTGTGCGGTCGGCGCTGCCGGATAGTGACTCGTCGAGGGAGCGTTCATCACACCATCACCTTGCCTTCGTCGGTGATGGCGTCTTCCACGCTGACACCTGCATCACCAAGCAGCATTTCATTGTGCGCGCGCCCCGAAGGGATCATCGGGAAACAGTTTTCCTTTGGATCGACTACGCAGTCGAACAGCACGGGCTTGTCGACGTCGATCATTTCCTTGATGGCGCGATCAAGATCGGCCGGCTTTTGGCAGCGGATGCCGTGTGCGTGATAAGCATCGGCGAGCTTGACAAAATCCGGCAGTGCTTCGCTGTAGCTTTCGGCATAGCGGCCACCGTGCAGCAACTCCTGCCATTGCCGCACCATGCCCATGTAGTTGTTGTTCAGGATGAAGATCTTGATCGGCAGCCGATACTGCACCGCGGTTGAGAGTTCCTGCATGGTCATCAGCACCGATGCCTCACCGGCAATGTCGATCACCAGCGATTTCGGATGCGCGAGCTGCACACCCACCGAAGCCGGGAGACCATAGCCCATCGTGCCGAGACCGCCCGAGGTCATCCACCGGTTGGGCTCCTGAAATCCGTAGAATTGCGCGGCCCACATCTGATGCTGACCAACTTCCGTGGTGATGTAACAGTCCTTGTCCTTCGTAAGCTCGTAGAGCCGCTGAATGGCGTATTGCGGTTTGATGACATCGGCTGACGACCGATAGGCGAGTGATTTGCGCGCGCGCCACTTGTCGATCTTTGCCCACCACGCTTGCAGCGACTTTTTGTCTGGCTGAATGGCGCCCGTACGCCACAGACGAACCATATCCTCAAGCACATGGGCACAATCGCCGACGATCGGAATATCAACTTTGACATTCTTGTTGATCGACGATGGATCGATGTCGACGTGAATTTTTTTCGAGCCCGGAGAGAACGCATCAAGCCGTCCCGTGATGCGGTCATCAAAGCGCGCGCCGACGCAGATCATCACATCGCAATCGTGCATCGCCATGTTGGCTTCGAGGGTTCCGTGCATGCCAAGCATGCCGACCCATTTCGGATCTGCTGCCGGAAATGCTCCGAGCCCCATCAAAGTCGAGGTGATCGGATAGCCGGTAAGTTTGACAAGCTCACGCAATAGATTGCAGGCGGCCTTGCCTGAATTGACCACGCCGCCACCAGTGTAGAACAGCGGGCGTTTGGCATGCGCCATGAGGTCGATGGCCTGCTTGATCTTGTCCATGTCACCCTTGAGCTTAGGCTTATAGCCAGTGTGCGGAAAATCCTTCGGCCTGGAGTAGATTCCTTTCGCAAACTGGATGTCCTTCGGCACGTCAACGACAACCGGTCCCGGCCGGCCGCTCGAGGCAATGTGAAAAGCCTCATGCAATGCGCGCGGCAGATCCTCGATCCGTTTCACCAGATAATTATATTTTGTGCACGGCCGGGTAATGCCGACAGTGTCGCATTCCTGGAATGCGTCGTTGCCGATCAGATGCGTCGGCACCTGGCCCGTGATGCAGACAATCGGGATTGAATCGCAAAACGCGTCGGTCAGTCCGGTGACGGCATTTGTGGCGCCCGGTCCTGACGTCACCAGCACGCAGCCGACTTTCCCAGTCGACCGCGCATAACCTTCAGCCGCATGCACCGCGCCCTGCTCGTGCCGAACGAGAATGTGGCGCACCTGGTTCTGCGAGAAGATCGCATCGTAGATCGGGAGCACCGCGCCGCCTGGATAGCCGAACACGTGTTCGACATTCTGGTCGGCGAGCGCCTGGATCACCATTTCGGCGCCGGTCATTTCACGCGTCATGTCATTCCCTTTCATCGTCTCGTTCTGCCTGGCGCGCTTGGCCGCGCAGCAATAAAAAAGGCCCGCAACGGGCCATGTCCGGACGCTTGCCTGCGGTCCTGGTCTAGAACCGCGCCCGCGTCCGAACTCTTACTACAAAAGTAATAATATTGCGTAACATTGATATTGCCTGAACTTTCATTGCGCGCCTTATAGGGTTTGTCCGCTGCCCGGTCAAGCGTATTTAGCCGCCTTTAAGGCCAGAAAGCTGGCTCTCCAGCACAGAAACAGCGTTTTCCCCCGCCTCCCAGGGCCAGTCCTTCATCTGATTGCGAAACCAGGTGGCCTGGCGTTTGGCGTAGCGGCGCGTGTCCATGATCGCACCTGCCTCGGCTTCCTTAAGAGAAATCTCGCCTTTGAGGTGGCGGATGAGCCAAGGCACGCCATGAGCCTTCATTGCGGGGAGCGCCGGATCAAGCCCACGAGCGGCAAGGTGGCGGACCTCCCCAAGGGCACCTGATTTCAGCATGGTGGCAAACCGCGTCTCGATGCGGCGAACCAATTCCTTGCGCTCACAGGTGATAAATATCTTTGCCGTGGAGTTGGGATCGATGATCGCGGGCAATCCTTCGACATGCCAATCTGACAAAGGGCGGCCCGTCGCCAGCACAACTTCGAGCGCGCGAGAGATCCGTGAGCGATCATTGACAGTCACCCGTTGTGCGGTCGCTGGGTCGAGGTGCACGAGTTCCGCGTGAAGCGCCGGCGCCCCTTCGCGCTGCAGCCGGCCTCGCACTTCAGCACGAATATCGGCCGGGATTGGCGGCACAGCAGCGAGGCCCGAGGTCAACGCTCTGAAATAGAGTCCGGTGCCACCGACCAGAATCGGCAGGCGCCCCTCGCTGACGACCTCTTTGAGCGCCGCTGCGACATCGCGATACCAGCGTCCGACCGAATAATTCTCCGCTGCATCGACAAAGCCGTAGAGCCGGTGCGCAGCGTGCTTTTCCTCTTCCGGTGTCGGACGCGCCGTGATGATGTGCAGGTCACTATACACCTGCATTGAATCCGCATTGATGATGACGCCGCCGAGGCGCTCTGCGAGCTTAATGGCCAGCGCCGACTTGCCGCTGGCAGTCGGCCCTGCAATAAGCAGCGCTCGATTGGTATCGTGCATCTTATGACTCATGTCGCGACCATGATCGGGACCGCAAGCGCAGTTTCCACTTCGGTGGAAAGCGTGCGCGCCGGATTGCCAAACGCGGGCCTTCCACAATGGCTCGCACCAGAGGCAGTCGATATTCCCTTTAACGCGGAAACCGCAATAGACCAACGCTCGCTTGCCGACCTCCTGCGTGGAACGGCGAACGGCATTGACGTTGTGGTGCAGCCCGCTGCCAACCGGCGCAAGAAGCTGTTTCTCGCCGACATGGACTCCACCATGATCGAGCAGGAATGCATTGATGAACTAGCCGACTATGTCGGGCTGAAAACCCATGTGGCAGCGATCACTGAACGCGCCATGCGTGGCGACATCGCATTCGAGCCAGCATTACGCGAGCGAGTCGCGTTGCTCAAAGGCCTGCCCGTCTTGGTTATCGAAGAGGTTCTGCGCGACCGCATCAAGTTGACTCCGGGTGGAAAAACGCTGGTGGCGACCATGCGAGCGAATGGTGCTGTCACTTGTATGGTATCGGGCGGATTCACGTTGTTCACGGACCGCATCGCTGCTGCGATCGGCTTCGACAAAAGCTGCGCCAACAAGCTTACGCTCGTCGACGGGCACAAGCTTACCGGAGAAGTCGCCGGTCCTATCTTCGGACGCAATGGCAAGCGCGCGACGCTGATCGAGTTGCGCCAGGAGCTCCGCCTCGCAAAAGATGACACAATGGCGATCGGCGATGGGGCGAATGATCTCGACATGATTTTGGAAGCGGGTCTTGGCATCGCGTACCATGCCAAGCCGAAAGTGGCGGCTGGTGCACCAGCGCGCATCGAGCACGGCGATCTCACGGCCTTGCTCTACGTGCAAGGATATCGCAAGGACGAGTTCGTCGAGGCGCAACGACGGCCGTAAACCAAATGGCCGGAGACTATCGCGCGCCTATTACTACTGCAGACTCAAGGCGACGAAGCTCGGATCGCCATCCGGTGTCACCACCAAAAGAACTGCCGCCTTCTTGCCGTCCTTCTTGAGCTTATCGACTCGCTGCTGAAGTTCCGTCGCGTTCGCCACGGGCTGTTGCTGGACCTCGGCGATGACCATGCCAGGCGCCAAACGCTTTTCAGCCGCAGGCGAATTCGGATCTACGCCAGTGATCAGGACCCCCTTCACCTTGTCCTTGATGTTGTGCTTCTTGCGCAGTTCGTCGGTGAGATTCGCAAGATCGAGCCCGAGCGCTTTCTTCACGACGGGTTTTGCATCGGGCACCACGTCCTTCTTCGTGTTGAGCGCGGCCTGCTTTTCGTCCTCCAACCGGCCAAGCTTGACCGTCTTTTTTTCTTCCTTGCCATTGCGGATGACGACCACCTCGACGTCCTTGCCGACCGGCGTATCGGCGACGATCTTGGGGAGATCGCGCATTTCTTTGACGTCCTTGCCATCGAATCTGATGATGACGTCCCCAGGTTCGATACCCGCGGGTTTGGCCGGCCCCTTGTCGTCTATGCCGGCCACGAGCGCGCCGCGCGCCGGTTTGATGCTGAGGCTTTCAGCGATTTCATCGCTCACCTGCTGGATGCGTACGCCGAGCCAACCGCGACGCACCTCCTTGAACTCACGCAACTGGTCGACCACAGGCATAACGGTCTTCGACGGCACCGCAAAGCCGATACCGATCGACCCGCCCGACGGCGAAATGATCGCTGTGTTTACTCCGATCACTTCGCCACTGAGGTTGAACAGCGGCCCGCCCGAATTTCCTCGATTGATAGCAGCGTCTGTCTGGATGTAGTTGTCATAAGGTCCAGATTGGATATCGCGGTTGCGCGCCGAAACGATGCCGGCCGTCACTGTCCCGCCAAGACTGAACGGATTTCCGATCGCGATCACCCACTCGCCGAGCCGCAACTTGTCACTGTCACCAAATTTCACAGCCTTAAGCGGCTTCGTCGGCTGAACTTTCAGCAATGCAAGGTCGGTCTTCTGATCGCGGCCGACGACTTCGGCTTTCAGGGTGCTGCCATCGTTGAGGATGACGTTCACTTCGTCGGCGTCCGCGATGACGTGATTGTTCGTCACCACCAAGCCGCTGGCATCGATGATGAAGCCGGAACCCAGTGAATTGACGCGTCGCGGAATTGGCGATTGATTGTCGCCTTGTGGGCCGTTTTGGCCACCCTGACCGCCCTGACCCCCTTGTCCACCTTGCCCGCCTTGTCCGCGCCGGTTCTTAAAAAACTCCTCGAAGAACTCTTCAAACGGAGATCCGGGTGGTAGCTGCGGCATGGCGCCGTTGCGCATGTCGACGGATTGTTTGGTCGAGACGTTGACGACCGCGTCTATGACCTGTTCCGCCACATCCGCAATCCCCTCCGGACCGCGGGCATCCGCATAAGTGGTATAGGCGGGCCAAGCAACGGCAGCAGCGACGAAAATAGCCAAGCCGGCGCGGCCGACACAGCTCTTCAAGCGGAAGATGGATTCGCCCATGGGCGTCGAGTCTCCAGGGAGGAAAGTTTCAACGAGAGAGTGGCCCCGACTTCGAGGCGATTCAAGGGCACCTGTATCAATAACATGCGAACCCCTGCCTTTTTGCTTCAGCTACGAACCAGCCAGACCAAAAGAACACCCACGATCGCCGACCCGATTCCGATCAAGCGCAACGAGATATCCGGAGTTTGCAGCACGCTGGTCATCGCCCTCTTGGCGGAATCCGGAAACGCCGCGAAAATGAGGCCTTCGATGACAAAAACCAACCCGAGCGCGGCCAGGAAGTCCGACATACGGGGGTTCGCGTTCGTTAGCGTGAGGGCGTTTGGGCCGCCGGCGGAGTTGCCGGATTTTCGCGCACCTTGCCCGACGGATCTGAGAAGTACCTGAAGAAACTCGAGTCCGGCTTGAGAACCATCCGGGTGTCACCTTGCTTAAGGCCCCGCTCGTAGGCTTGCATCGACCGATAGAAGCCGAAGAAGTCCTGGTCCTGGTTGAATGCTTCGGCGAAAATCTGATTCCGCGTGGCGTCGCCCTCACCTCGAATTTGTTCTGACTTGGAAGTCGCTTCCGCGACGAGAACGGTTACCTCACGATCGGCGCGCGAGCGAATTTCCTGGGCACGCTGTGCGCCCTGAGCACGAAATTCCGCTGCCTCGCGCTGGCGTTCGGTCTGCATGCGCTGATAGACCGCCTGGCTGTTTTGCTCGGGTAGGTCGGCGCGACGGATACGGACGTCGACGACCTGCACGCCATAGATTGTCGCTTCACGATCAACCAATTCGCGAATGCGTGACATCAGGTCAGCTCGCTGATCACGTACAACGTGGGTGAATGTCACCTCACCAAGAACGCGACGGAGCGCCGAATTCAAAAGAATGGACAGTTGGGAGTTCGCTCCGCTGATCGAGCCCAGCGTCTGATAAAAGCGCAGAGGATCCCGGATACGGTAACGCGCGAAGGCATCCACTACGAGTCGCTTCTGATCAGAAGCGATCACTTCCTGCGACGGCGCTTCCAGATCCAGTATTCGCTTATCAATATAAACAACCGAGTCGATGAACGGTGCCTTTACGTGCAGTCCGGGCTCAGTGATCGGCGGCAGCGGGCTGCCAAGCCGTAGCACCAACGCTTGCTGCGTCTGATTGACGGTAAACAACGATGAATAGGCAATGATCAGCGCCGCGACTAAGAGGACGGCAATCATGCCGCCAAGGAAGTTAAGTCTCATGGCCGGCCTCCTGGCTGCGACTGATTGCGAGGTTGCGGCTGGCGAGCAAGCTCACTGAGCGGCAAATACGGCACCACGCTACTGCCACCTTGACCGGAATCTAGAATGATCTTGTCGGTGCCCCCGAAAATATGCTCCATAGTTTCGAGATACATGCGTTCGCGGGTAACAGCGGGCGCTTTTTTGTATTGTTCATAAATCTTCAGAAAGCGCGATGTTTGTCCGGTGGCCTCAGCGACCGTCTGCTGACGATAAGCTTCCGCCGCTTGCGTGATCTGAGCGACGCGTCCGCGCGCTTCGGGTACTACACGGTTTGCGTAAGTTTGCGCTTCGTTGACCGCGCGCTCGAGGTCAGCGCGCGCTGCCTGAACGTCACGGAAAGCGTCAATCACCTGTGCCGGCGGATCAACCTTCTGTAGCTGCACCTGCTGCACGATAATTCCGGCGCCATAGTGATCCAGGGTCTTCTGCATCAGATCTTGGACCGCGGTTTCTGTCGTCTGCCGAGCGCCGGTTAGAATTGGTTGGATCTCGGACCGGCCGATGACCTCGCGCATGGCGCTTTCCGCCACCGCCTTCACGGTGCCTTCTGGATTCTGGATGTTGAACAAGAATTGGCCGACGCCGTCCGGCTTCACTTTCCATAGCACTGAGAAATCGACATCGACGATGTTCTCGTCGCCGGTGAGCATTAGGCTTTCCTCAGGCACGTCGCGCACGGTCGTGCCACCGCGGCGGATATCATCAACGACACGCATGCCGATATCGATTTTGTTGACGCGCAGCGCCTTTGGCGTGAGCACTGTCTCGATCGGATAGGGAATGTGGTAGTTCAGACCGGGCTGCACGACACGCACTTGTTCGCCAAAGCGAAGCACAACACCCAACTCATCCGGTTCAACGCGGAAGAACCCGGAAAATCCCCACAGCGCAAGCGCGCCAAGCACCAGGAGAGCAAAACCGCGGCCGCCCAGATTGCCGCCGGGCAATACGCGCCGCAGTCTATCCTGACCGCGGCGTAGAATTTCTTCGAGGTCCGGAGGCGTCGGCCCCGGCGATTGCGGCCCAGAGCCCCATGGCCCTTTGCCACCCGAACCCCACGGCCCACCGCCGCCCTGATTAGTCCACGGCATTGATCATGTCTCCCGCGCCGGTTCTTTTGCCCGGCTCACTTTAGTTGGGAGGGGTTATAGGGGACGCCAAGGCCCGTTACAACGCGCTCTCATGCCGCGTTTTGTTGGTTTTTCAGCGTTTTATATACGTTGCCAGGGTGAAGTCGGCATCGTCGTGCGCTCCGGCATAGCGTTCCTCGCGCGATATTTCCTGCCAGACCTCTGGATCGATAGGCGGAAACAGCGCATCACCCTCGGGTGAAACGTGCACGTGCGTTATTTCCAGCCTGTCAGCCATCGCCATCGTCGCCGCAAATATATCGCCGCCGCCGATCACGATGATCTCATCCACCCCGCGCTTGGCTGCATCGTTTCGCGCGTAACTGAGTGCAGCGTCGAGACTTGTGGCCAGCACGGCCCCGCGGGCGACCAAACTGAGATCCCGCGTCAACACAATATTCGTACGGTCGGGAAGCAATCTCCCAATCGACTCGTGGGTCTTGCGACCCATGATCACAGGGCGATTGAGCGTCACCTTCTTGAAGTGCTGAAGGTCAGACTTCAACCGCCATGGCAACTGGCCATCACGACCTATGACGGAATTGTCCCCCATTGCCGCGACGAGAACGATTTTCATGACGCCGTCCCGTCGCATTTCGAACGGAAACGACCCGCTGGGCGGGGCAATGTCGCGATCGCGAAATCAGAAGATCGGCTGGGCAACACAAAGGGCATAATCTGGCGACCTCACGGTCACTGCATAGGACGATTGTTCTGACATTTTGCTAACGACCGATCATCGAGAACCAAAAATGCCAAAGCAAAATTCGCGTTGGTGGCTGCTGGTTCCCACTTAAAATCATCTTAGCGCGCTGTCTACAAACAGCTACAACAACACAACCGATTCTTGTCAGGCGGGCTAGATCGCCACTTCGGCCTTTATATGCGGATGAGGATCATAGTTTTCGACAGCGAAGTCCTCATATCGAAATCCGAATATGTCCTTCACAGCCGGATTAATCCGCATTGCCGGCAGCCGGCGGGGCGCGCGCGACAACTGCAGCCGCGCTTGCTCGAGGTGATTAAGATACAGATGCGCATCGCCGAACGTGTGCACAAAGTCTCCGGGCTTATATCCCGTCACCTGCGCCACCATCATCGTGAGCAGCGCATAAGAAGCGATGTTAAACGGCACACCAAGAAATACATCGGCCGAACGTTGATAGAGCTGGCATGAAAGCCTGCCGTCGGCGACATAAAATTGAAACAAGCAATGGCATGGCGGCAACGCCATTTTGTCGACATCAGCCGGATTCCAGGCGGTGACAATCAGACGACGCGAATCCGGATTGCGCTTGATCATTCCGATGACGTTGCCGATCTGATCAATGGTCTTCCCGTCCCGCGCCGGCCATGAGCGCCATTGCTGACCATAGACCGGGCCCAGATCTCCGCGCTCGTCCGCCCACTCATCCCAGATACGCACTCCGTGCTCCTGGAGATATTTGATATTCGTGTCCCCGGCGAGGAACCAGAGCAGCTCGTATATGATCGACTTCAGGTGGAGCTTTTTTGTCGTGAGCAGAGGGAATCCCTCATCGAGGTCAAAGCGCATTTGGTGTCCAAACACCGACAACGTGCCGGTGCCGGTACGGTCGCGTTTTTCTGCGCCTCGGCTCAGAATAAGTTCCATCAAATCAAGATACTGGCGCATCGCTCTCCATAAGCTCTCGCGATTCGCAGATGGTGAAGTTTACATGCAGCGGCAACCGCTGGCAGCTCCTTATCAACGCCGATTGGCATCAAATCGCCAGCGCCTAGTGCGGGGACCTGTTACCATTGCTCGCAGCCGGGGGAATCGCCATGGAATTCGACCATATTCTCGTCGCCCGCATTCTGTTCACGCTGGTAACGATCGGCTGGGCCGTCCTTACCGTCGTCGCCGATTTCAACAAGACCCATGCCACCAACCCAGCATGGACGCCGCACGCGCGTTTCCACGTCGTGTGGCAAATCTCGAGCTATGTTGGTTTCGGCTTGCTTGCCTTTGCACTGATTTGGTGGCCAGGCCCGCTCGCTGTCGAACGGCTGTATCTGGCCGCGTCAATGAGCGTAATCGTCTACGCCGCTTTCTTCGGCGCCCTGATCGCGATGCCCATTTACGGCGGCAGCGCTTATGACAAGAACGGTTATCAGCCGTTCGACGCACCGATCCCGATCATCGCGAAGAAATGGGACGTCAATATCACCGTTTTTTCGGTTCAATTGGTCATTCTGGCAGCTGGCCTGATAGCAGCGACCCGCTAGCAGGAACAAAGCCCGGGCGGCCCTGTCCACACGGCCTTGTTCCTATAACTACTCGACGAAGACTTCTTCGCGCCGCTTGCGAATCATCGGCAGAGCCGCAATTACCAACAGCCCGACGGCAACCGCAATCAGCCCGGCCGAGATCGGCCGGGTGAG
>Ga0126380_10000583_pt1 | contig 12468 bp, 9 predicted proteins | sample PanSoiMetPlot_26_FD_92544 | JGI IMG/M metagenome (GOLD analysis project Ga0126380, IMG submission 92544) | Tropical forest soil microbial communities from Panama - MetaG Plot_26 | ecosystem: Environmental > Terrestrial > Soil > Tropical forest > Bulk soil | place: Panama | collected 2016-02-17
ATGAAGAGTCTTGGACTCTTCATCTCCGTTTTATGAATTCCGCGCACCCGCGGATCGCGCGTGCCGCCGGCGATAGATAACAGAGAAGGGCCTTGCCGCCAGTCCTAAACAGTTTGTTCGACCGCGATAAAAAAACCGGGATGCCCATCGAGCACCCCGGTCGGAACTGTCGAGTCAGTTTGTCGCTAGAAGATAAGCTTCAGCGCCATCTGCAGGGTTCTGGAGTTGCTTGCAAATGCCAGGTCCGGCTTATTGAAGATCGCGTTTGACGGCTTCAGATAGTTCGTTGCCGCCGCGCTCGTGAACCCGATCGAGTCAACCTGGTTCAGGAGCCCCGGTGTGAACTGCGGATGATTTAAAACGTTCAGGAATTGCGCCTGGAATTCAACCCGGGTACGTTCCGTAATACCGAATCGCTTTCCCGCGGTAAGGTCAAGGTTATTGATCGGTCGTGTCTGGAGTGTGTTCCGCCCGGTTGTGGCCAATGCACCTCTTCCGGCTGTGATGTACTGAGCTTTTGCATTGTTCGCCAGATAAGCGACGACGTAAAGGTTCGGATTGTATGCAGGATTAGTGGGGTCAGCTACTCCGCATGCCGGCTCAGTTGCAGGCTTTGAGCTGGTGCAGAGAGCTGTTACACCGCTACCAGTTCCCCGCACGCCGGACGAATTGAAGATGGACCGGTCTCCAGCGGAATCTCCATTCAGATTGGCATCAACGCCGCTCTGTACGTCTGCTGGTTCACCAATCTGGAAAGTATAGATCGGCGCGAAGAGCCAGTTGCCCATCAAGTTCTTCCGCACCCAGTTCCCGGTCTTGAAGTACGGCATCTCGTAGTACGCCGCAATGCTGAAGCGATGACGATGGTCCAGAGCCGACGAACTCTTGTCTGCGTTGATGTTCTGGAAGTCCTGCGGACGTCGCGGGGTGATAACTGTCGAGAAAAAGTCCGCTGTGCTGTTGTCGATCGTGTGACTCCACGTATAGGCCGCCAGGAACTGCAAGCCGTTGGAAAACTGCCGTGAGCCCTGGAGTGCCAGGCCGTTGTAGTTCGACCAGCCATTCGGCGTGAACTGCACGATATTGGTTGTGAAGTTGTTCGCCGCATAGGCTGGAAGGATTCTCGGTCGAGCGGAAATGCTGGCCAGCGTATCCGGCAGCGCGTCCAAAGTGGCCTGGGATGGCGCCGATAAATAAGTGGGCAAGAAGTGTGTGGAATCGACTCGATTCTGCACGTTGATGCGCGCCTGCGTGTTGAGGTGCACGCCCCTCGTTCCCAGGTAGCGCGCTTCTACAGCGTACTTTGCACCAAAGCGGTGCTGCACACTCAAATCGTACTGAATCGAGTAAGGATCTTTCTGATCCACAACGACGTGATTGGCAGTAGCGGCCTGCTGCGCTGCTAGGGTCGGAAAAGTCCGGATACCTCCGGAACTTGGCAAAATCCCGCCACTTCCTAGGAAGTTGTTGATCACCGGCGGTTGAGGCTCATCAATAGTTCCGCTCAACTGTGGCGGCAGCGATAAAATACCAATGTTGTCGTACAGGACGTCATAGCCCATTCCAAAGCCCGCTCGAATTGAAGTGTTCCCACTCGTTCCCGGAGACCAGGCCACACCAACGCGCGGCATGAAATTCTTCTTGGGCGCGCGCGGCTCGCTGAAATCAATCAAGCCAGGAACGCTGGCGGCAATATTCAGCTTCTGAGCCCTCTCACCAAAGGGAATGGTTGTGTATTCGTGACGTAGGCCAAGGTTCACCGTTACGTTCTGCCGAATTCTCCAGCTGTCGCTGGCATACCAGAAGATGCCAATCTGGTCCCCATAGTACGCGGGGTTGCCCAAGCTGCGTTCCGCCAGGTTGTCGGGATTCACATCGCGGAGATAAAGGTCCACGGTATTGTAGTCATAGTCGCCGCGGGCGCGCTGCGTGAAGGATTGCGGCGAGATGAACTTACGTGCCTCCATCCCGAGCTTGAACGTGTGGCTTCCTCTTGTCCACGTTGCGTTATCGATGGCCTGGTACAGGTTTTGAATCGTGAATTGCGGCGCGTTGGAGTCTGGGCCTATTTGCAACCCGAGGTCGAAGAAAAGCAGGTTGGGGAAACTGTCCAGACCCGGGAACGCAAAATTGCCGGCAGGGGTGACGTTATAAAAACGGTTGAAAGCTACACGCAACTCGTTCGAAAGGCTTGGATTAAACGTGTGATACTCAGCCAGCGAAGCCAGGTGGAACTTGGTTGGCGCCGAGAGAAAGAAGGCAGGAAGCGCGGCAGCGTTGTCGAGTCCCACTGCACTGTTGTAAATGTAGCGGCCACGTAGCTGGTCTCTCGAGGAAATGTTGTAATCCATCGCGGTGGTTAAGTACTTAAAGTTGGTAAAGTTCGGCGCCTGAACAGGGATAACCCCAACCTGTACCGGAGTGAACCCCCCTGCGACGCTTGGATTGGTCACGAAGATAGACTTGTTCGTGTTCGGATTCCCTGCCGGATCTTTAGCGGGCACATTGTCGCAGTTGCCGCCCGTTGGGGCGTTACCCGCGTATTTCTGAAGGATTCCCAAGTTCGTCGACGAAATATTAGGGATGGACTGAATTGTTGTGTACCCAGCCGCGGTCGGCGCGCAGAGGCCCCCAGCCGCAACGCTGGCCCGGCCGAGAGTTCGGTATTCATAGTCGCCAAAATAGAACAATTTGTTCTTGATGGCTGGACCCCCGATTTGCCCACCGTAGCGATTGTCGTCGAAGCGAGGGTTTTGTGCGCCAGGCCCGAGCGCTTGGATCACAGCCTGATCAGTGGCGTTAAAATTTCGATTTTGGAAATACCCAAACGCCTTTCCATGAATGTCATTCGTGCCCGTCTTGACCACGGTGTTGAATTGCCCCGCGTTCGAGTGTCCAAACTCCGGGCTGAATTGATTCGTAAGTGCGGAGAATTCTTGCACCGCGTCGTTCGGTACGGTGACCAAAGGGCCGGTGACGCTCTTATTGTTGTTATCTACACCTTCAATCATGAAGTTGTTGTCCCGTGGCCGCTGTCCGCCGACGGAAGGCCCCGTTCCCGCGCCGACTCCGCCGCTGGTGCTGACTCCCGATTGCAACAACGACAGATTCAACACTCCAAGGCCTTGGGCTGCCATAGGCAGGTCGGTAGTAATCTTTGTGTCGAAAGTGTTGTCGATCTGCGCGTTGCTGGTGTTAATCAAGGGCGTCGCGCCCGATACTTCGACGGTCATGGATGCTGCCCCAACCTCAAGGGTTACGATAAGAGAATTGGTCTTGTTCAATTCCACGGCGAAATTTGTGATCGTGGTGGTTGTAAAGTTTGCCTTGCTCACGCGAATCGTGTAGCTACCGACGGGAAGATTGCCGAAGCGGAATTCCCCCACGCCATTTGATGTGGTCTGTGTTTTCACTCCGGTTGCCACATCGGTCGCTTCAACTCCCGCCTGAGGCACGGCGGCCCCGGTCTTGTCCACTACCGTGCCCACAATGTCCCCGCTAATCGCTTGCGCCGCAGCTCGGCCGGGAAGGCCGAAACCAACTAGCAGCGCAAGAAGGCTGACAAGTACTGCCACTCTCAGATGCGTCTGTTTCACACAATCCTCCCAAAGTCACCAAAAAATGGACAACCGATTCGGGACTCACCGTGTGGAAAAACGTGGTTATGAATTAGGTGGCTTGTCCCGCGCAAATCGCCCTGAATGTAGCAAGGTCCTCTCCAATCCATAATTTATGTTTCGTCGATAAAAACTTGACCTAACTTCTTTGTTTTGACCTGCTTTAGCTAAACGTACTAGTACCAGCTTGAGGGAATTTAGAACTAATTTATTCCATTAACCATAGCGAAATTCCGTATCGTGGATTTTGTTAATGTCGGACCTAAAGAATCCTAATCGTTGCATTGCAGATGTGCTTTGCGGCACTAATCAAAATCCATGAGCACACCACGAAGCGCGCGCGAAAAGTCCCTCTCTTGCGCGAGAAGGCTCATCACCAGATACTCTTCCGAAGCGAAATCGTAAAAGTGGCCGGGGTGGACGTAAACGCCTCTTTCGTTTAGCAACGAGAGCGCAAATTCCTCGTCTGAGCGCGTCGCCGGCACGCGAAGAATCGCATACCAACCGCCTTCGACCTCGAGGCGGCTGCATACCTTCTGCAAAGAGAGTTGCCGGTCGAGCTCCGCCAGATTCCGGCGGACGCGCGCCATCAATTGTTTCTGAAACGCACGGCCCTGCAAGAGAAATGCGGGCAGAGCCAGCTGCACCGGCGCGTTCATCGACAGAAAGGTGTCCGTAATCACCTCGAGCCGCGCCTTCGCTTCGTTCTTTAGCTTTTGCGGGCCGCTCATGGCCAGCCACGCTGCTTTCATCTGCGGCAACCCGCAAATTTTCGATATGCCGCTCAAAGTGAACGTCAGCGCATCGGCATTCCCAGCGAAACTTGTTGGCTGCTCCGAACCCAAGGAAAAATCCAGAAAGACCTCGTCGACAATGAGCGCGAATTCCCGCTCGGCGCAAATGGCGTTCAACTTCTCCGCTTCCGCGCGTTTGGTGAAGTGCCCTGTCGGATTATTGGGGTGCACCACGACGATCGCTCGTGCGCGCGGCGTGATGGCCTGCTCCAGTCCGTGAAAATCGATCTGCCAGCCGTGATCGTAAACGAGCGGATACCGCGCCGGCTTTATATCCTGAATGTCTGCAAGAAAATCAAACAGCGGATAGCCCGGTGCCGGAATCAGGATCTCGTCACCTGGATTGCAAAGCAGCCGAAATAGGTCCGAATACGCTTCGCTCGTGCTTGTGGTCAGAAAAATGTCTTCAACACCCACGCTAACGCCATGTTCCGCATAGTATTCCCCCACCGCCTGCCTAGCCGAAAGGAGGCCTCGCTGCTCCGGTTGGTACTTGAGCGCGCCGGGATTTTGTAATGCCCCTAAGATCTCGCGCCCGTCATAAACAAAACCGCATTCCGTCGGATTCGAGACGGTTAAATCCACGAGCGGCTTCCCTGCCTTGCGGTGCCGAGCAAGCGCTTCGCTCAGACGGTTCGGCTCCAGATTCCACTTTGTGCGATCCGCAAACATATTCCTTCGAAACACACCGCTGAAATTGCCGCGGCGGCTGAAGATACCGATGTCAGTCAGGCATTATATCCAGCGCACCACAAAAATCTCCTTCGCCTACTGCTCGCGTATACTGAAGGGCGCTTACACACATGCCATGGGCACGCCTCCTCAACCCAACCCTGTCGTTGAACCCATTCCGCAATTCGATCTCTCCGCCCAATATGCGGCCATTGGCGCCGAGATTCGAGCGGCCATCGAAGGCGTGCTGTCTACACAGCAATTCGTCCTCGGGCGCGAAGGCGCCGCCCTCGAAGGAGAAATCGCCGCGCTCTGCGAAGCCGCTCACAGCGTAGGTGTCGCCTCCGGAACAGACGCGTTGATTCTCGCGTTGCGCGCGTGCGGGCTCCAAGCCGGAGATGAGGTGCTCTTGCCGACTTCCACGTTTGTGGCCACCGGCAGCGCGGTGAGCGCGCTTGGCGCAATGCCGGTTTTCGCCGACGTCCGCCCTGAAACCTACAACCTCGATCCCTGCGAATTGGAACGCCGCGTCACACCGCGCACGCGCGCCGTCATCGCCGTGCATCTCTACGGCTTGGCAGCCGACATGGATCCGCTCGTGGCCTTCGCGAAGGCGCGTAAACTTCCGATCATCGAAGACTGCGCGCAGGCCATCGGCGCGGTATACAAAGGACGCCGTGTCGGCTCCTTCAGCGACGCCGCTTGCCTCAGCTTCTACCCCACAAAAAACCTCGGCGCGTACGGCGACGCTGGAATGGTTGTGACGAACTCGCCGGAACTTGCCGCGCGCCTCCGCACGCTGCGCAATCACGGCCAAACCGCGAGGTACCTGAGCAGCGAACCGGGGTGGAACAGCCGCCTGGACGAAATTCAGGCCGCCATTTTGCGCGTCAAACTCCGCCATCTTGCGGACTGGCAGCGCGCACGCCGTTCGAATGCGGCAGAATACACGCGCCTGCTGGAACAAGTTCCCGGTATTATGCCGCCGAACGAACCCGAGGGTTGCGAGCACGTCTACCACCAGTACACGATTCGCTGCGAGCGCCGCGACGACCTCCAGCAACACTTGGCCGCGCGGAAGATTGGGAGCACCGTTTACTACCCTCGTCCTCTTCATCTGCAGCCGTTGTACGCGCACCTGGGACACCAAGCCGGCGATTTCCCACACGCCGAGCGTGCCGCGCAAGAAGTTCTCTCTTTGCCGATGTATCCGGAGTTGCGGAAAGATCAAATCGCGCGCGTGGTGGAAACCATCGCGGAATTTGTGAAGTGCTAGCTCCGGAGATGGGTTGCGGTTCGCGGCAGCGGGTGTTGAGATTTGCGCAACAGAGCGATCAGATTGCTCGCCAACTCGAATCTATTTTCCTAAATATAAAAGCGCGAACAGAAACATCCACAGTCCATCCATGAAGTGCCAGTAGTAGGAAGCAATTTCCGCCGCTAGGGAAACAGAAATCTGCGACTTTTCAAAATTGTGCAGCAAAACAAACAGTAGCGCCGCCACGCCTCCGAGCAAATGCACGCCGTGCGCCCCGCTGAAAATGTAAAAGAAGCTGCTGGCCTGGTTGCTCGCGATGTAGACGCCTTGCACCGCGAGCTGGCGCCAGGCGACAAGTTGTCCTGCCACAAAGAGGAACCCCATCACGCTGCTTACAAGCCACAACTTTCGAAAATTCAGGTCATCCCCGAGAGAAAGCCGCCCGCGCGCGCGCTCGAGCACGAAACTGCTTCCAATGAGAACCGCGGTGTTCACCCAAAGAATACGCGGCAGATGGACCGCAACCCAAACATGGCTGCTGTGATGCAAGACAAGAAAAGCGCTCGCCAGCGCCATGAAAAACATGAGGATGGAAACCATCGCGATGGCGATGGCCGTGGAAAATCGCCGTGGCGGAGCCGGCCGCTTGCGTCGCTGCCGATCAAAGTCTCCATCGTTGCCGTCATCGCCGCCATCCGGCGGCCTTTCCCCGCCTCCACCGCCGCCACGGGAGTCCTTGATGATGAGTTCGATGTCCGGAGGTGCGATGGTTCCCGGCATGTTGACTTTGGTTGCTCGCTTCCCTTCTAGTTTGCCTTGGCGACGCGATCCGGGGCAATGTGCTGGGGAATAAAATCTTCCGCTGCACCGGGCACGCCAAATTCATACGCACCCCGATGAGCGGCCGGTTCCTCCTCGCCAAAGTTGTCCGCCGGCGGAGGTGAACCTACACTCCATTCGAGCGTCGTGGCGCGCCACGGGTTGTCTTCTTGGATTCGCTCTCCCCGCAAAAGAGTCCACAGAAAATTAAACAAGAAAATTCCTTGAGCAAAGATGGTGATGAAGATTCCGGCGGTGATGAACGAGCTCGCGGGAGCAATCCACGCCGCAATGGAAGAAGGATCCGCGCCTGCATTTTTGACGGACTGCGAGACGAGACCCAGCCAGTGCATCGGCATGAAAACGCAATAGACACCGGCAAAGGTGAGCCAGAAGTGAGTTTTCCCCAATGACTCGTTCAAACGGCGTCCGAATAACTTCGGGAACCAGAAAAACAGCGCACTCAGGATGGCAAATGTCGCCGCAACGCCCATCACCAGATGAAAATGGCCCACAATGAAATTTTCACTCCCTGACGTGGACTCGAAGTGCTGGCCTGCAAGAAAAACTCCGGAAAGCCCGCCCGATAGAAAAAGCGAAACGAACCCGAGCGCAAACAACAAAGAGGTATTGAAGCGGATACGCGCGTTCCAGAGCGTGACAAACCAACTCACCAGAAGGATTGTCGCGGGCACCCCCAGCGACGCAGCAAGAACAGAAAACACCAGCGGAGAAAAGGGATTCAAGCCGCTGGAAAACATGTGCTGGCCCCAAACGCAAAACCCAACCAGGCCGACCGCGCAAAGAGCCAGGACAACATGCCTCTCCTTCCAAACCGGCTTGCGCGAAAACGTCGCGATCAGATGCGACACAATGCCAAAACACGGGAGCATCGCCACATAAACCTCGGCTTGCGCAAAGAACCAGAAGAGCCTCTGCCAGAGCGCTGGCAAAGGGTCCGCCGCAACATTCGCAGGCTGGGACGCCAGAAAATGGGCCGCAGAGAAGAAATGAGTGCTGAATAGGCGATCCGAAAGCAGCCCCGCGCAAGACGCAAGCAGGATGCTGAAAATGAGCATGCCCAAGATGGCGTTGACCAGCCAGGCCCAGACCGTTAAAGGCAATCGGGGCAGCGTCATTCCCTTTGCACGCAAGTCAATCGCGGTCACAGAAAAATTAATCGCGCTGCAAAGAGCCGCTGCGAGAAAAATGCTTACGCTGAAAATCCAAATGGTGATTCCGTTTTGCGGCGCGGCCAAAAACGCGGCGGCCGTGCCAAAAAGTGAAGCAACGCTCGCCCAAAACGAACAAAGATTCAGAACCGGAAACGCCATTTCGCGTGCGCCGATTTGCAATGGAAGGAGATAATTCCCGAATCCCAATTGCGGAGCCGCGGTCAGGACAAAGAAAACCATCAGGGATCCATGGAGCAGCGGCAGCGTTGCGTACCGTTCCGGCGTATCCCGCAGTGCCGAAAGGAATGGAGTGTGCGCCCCTGGCCAAACCAAATGAATGCGCATAACCATCGACATGGCCATCCCCAGAAAAACGCTAAACAGCGCAAGGCACAAATATTGCAGCCCAATCGTCTTGTGATCGGTGCTCCCGAGGTAGCGCGAAACGAAGCCGGCTCGTGGTGTCGGTGGCTGGTGGGCGTCGCCGTCGTAAGTGACCATGCGTTTTCTTGAAAAACTGCAAACCCCTGCGCATCTGAAGCAATACGCCGTTCCGGGGCAGACCAATAGAATACATCGCGCGGTAAAAGACAAGGGGAGCTTAGAAACAGGTGGCCATTGGTCGTCCTCTTCGAATCGACCACAACGCCGAAAAGTGCCCCTCCTTGACGCAAACCGGCTGAATTCGTGGTAAAACACCATCATAACGGAGCGTCCATCATGCTGACCTCTTTTCTGTGCTTCATCCCGTTCTTTCATTTCCACCCCATCCTTTGGCCGGTGTCGCTTCTCGTGTACTTTCTGCCGGCATTTCTTGCGCGCAACAAACCCAACTTCACCTCCATCCTGATCTTGAACATTCTTGCCGGCTGGACCGTTATCGGCTGGATCATCGCGCTGGTCTGGGCGATCTCCGCGGATTCGCAACAACCGGTGGCAGCACCCGCGCAGCCTCAGCAGCCTGCAGCCAGTGCGGGTTTCTACTGCACCGCTTGCGGACAACCTTGCCCAGCTGGCGCACGTTTTTGCAGTGCCTGCGGCGCCGCGCAGCCAGCCACACCACGCTAGGTCAGCCTCACGGCAGTAGCCAACCCGCGGGGCCAGCGAGCCTGCAACTTCAATTGCACGTATCTGCGCGATTGCCAACCGCCGGCAAGTGGACGAGAACTCGTTGCTAAAAGGGCAGGCCACCAAAATGCGCTATCCCTCGTCTAATCAGTGCACAGGGCAATGATGCCTTTGAACAAGGAGATAACTTCGTAGTACAGCATCGTGGCAATCGGAGTAGGTACCCCCTTCAGGAAACCCATCACCAAACCGAAATCCTCTCTCCTCCCCTCGCCATTCCAGACCTAGTGCTTCAGAGATTCGCACACAAGACGAATTAGGAGGCCGCGCATGCCGAGCGGGTAGGAACCATGCACAGCTACACCACCGACTCCGACGAGAGGAGGTTTGTTCCTCTCCTCCTGGCGGCACTTGCCATCGTGCTCGCCTGGTGCTCGTCGAAGTTTCTGGTTGCCATCCACGTGTCCCTCCCGTGGTGGATGGACGCGCCTTCCAGCCTCGGTCTCTACGGCGCGCTTTACACCCTTTTTGACAAATACCTCTGGCGGAGCAGGTGGATCCGCAGGCTGGGCCTTTCGAAGATTCCGAACCTTGCCGGTCGCTGGAGCGGCTTCCTGGTCACTTCCTTTGATCATTTTGAAAAACAGCACGACGTGATGCTCCAAATTTTCCAAAGCTGGACGCAAATTTCCATCTACCTGACAACTCCCAGTTCCATTTCCAAAAGTTGCGTGGCGGTGATTCAAGTTTCCGACTTGAACGGCGCCGGACTCGTCTATCAATATCAGTGCCAGCCGCTCGCCAATGCGCGAAAGTCCATGCACATGCACTTTGGCACCGGCATGCTAAGGATGTGCAAAGGCGACAGTCGCCATTTGACCGGCGAATATTACGCCGGGCGCGACCGCGGAACGTATGGCCAGATTTGCTTCTGGAAAGTAACGCCGACGGGAAGAGTGGAAGTGCCTGATGATTAAGGAATTTGTTCGGAGTCTCCGGAACTTGGTTGTTATTGGCTCGCGAGACGCGGGATCAGGAAGTGAAAGAAGTCGTCGGGGTTGGATTTCAGGCATACCTGTGCATTCGGTGCATTGGTCGTGTTCGCAGACGCGGGATCCAGGCGAGTGAACCCTTTTTCATCCACGCGAATGTGCATGGGCTGAACCGGACACAGAGTCGGGGCCACGATGTACGCAATGGTCATGGGATCAAACAGCGTGGGCGTTTCCTGTCCCCATTCGTGATACAGCAAAGTAAGCGCATCCGTGAGCGGCGTTCCCTGCCGAAACAGGAAATTGCGGTTCGCCGCATCCATTTTCAATTGTGTCGAATCGAGGGGCATCACAAACAGCGGCACGCCCGCGGCAAATAGTTTCTGCGCAGAAGGAATGTCGTTCTTGATATTCCACTCCGGCTCGGGTCCGCGCGGAGTTCCGGAACCGATGTCGCCATATCCGCGATAAATCGAGCCGCCCATAAGCACAACTCGCTTCAGCTTGCGAAACGTCTGAGCATCTTTGTCGATCGCCGCTCCCACGTTCATGAGCGGCCCGATGGCCACCAGCGTGATTTCGCCCGGATTCCTTCGAATCTCGTCCAGCAAAAACGCAACCGCATCGGTATGCGACGCCTTTGCGAAGTGCCCGCCTTCGGCATATTTGGCTTGCGTAAAGTCAGTCTTAGGAGGCGTCGGCACGCCCGCGGCAACGGGGACGTCCGAATGCGCGACCTCTGCGAGCAAGCGGTCGAGGAGTTTGGCGCGCTTTTCGGTATCGCCAAAAGTTGTAGTGATGCCTAGAATCTTCACCTCGGGACTGCGCATCGCCAGGGCCACGGCAAAAGCGTCGTCAATGTCATCACCGATGTCCGTGTCAATAATGACTTTCTCTGCGGCGGTCGGAGTTCGCGCCGTCGCCGGCGCACGGCTTTGAGCGAAACAGCGCGGAGAAACCGCGAACGCAGCGTAAGTCAGCGCAAAAATGACAACGAGACGCCTCTGACCCATATTCTTCCGGCCCTTCTTCCTGTTCTGGGAAAAACAATACTGAAATATTCGAGACTATCACGAACTTGATTTGCAACTCGTTGGCGCAAAGCGTATGATGCGCGCCCTGTGGCACGAGTGCGCGGCATCGGCGGCGTTTTTTTCAAATCTCCAAACGCGGAAGCGCTCCGCGAATGGTATGCGAAGCACCTTGAAATTGTGAGCCAAGGCGAGCAAGGGACGATGTTCCACTGGCATCAACCGGACAGCCCATCGTTAGACAACCTCACCGCGTGGTGCATCTTTCCCGCTTCCACAACCTATTTCCAGCCGAGCCAATCACCGCTCATGGTGAACTATGTGGTCGACGATCTCCATGCTGTGCTCGATGCTCTGCGCAAAGAAGGAGTGTGGGTGGATCCGAAAGTCGAGGAATACGATTACGGAAAGTTCGGCTGGATCATGGATCCCGACGGCAACCGCATCGAGCTTTGGGAACCGTTACCCAAGAAGGGAAAGCAGTAGCCTGCCAGAATAATCCTTTGGGAAAGTTTTGCGGCGCTAAAAATTATGGTGCGGTAGAGAGGACTCGAACCTCCACGGTATTGCTACCGCCAGCCCCTCAAGCTGGTGCGTCTGCCAGTTCCGCCACTACCGCACTCGGGTGATAAACCATTCTAGCTGTGGAACCCCAACCTCGCAACCGTCCTGCTCGCTACGCTCGCTACGGCTTTTTCGGTGGCACAGAAGCAGGCTGCGAGCTTGAAGGCGGCTGGGCAGCGGGCGCCTGCGACGCAGGCTGAGACTTCGCGGGAGCCTGCTGAGAAGGCTGCTGCCCTGCCGGAGCTTGTGAAGCCGGCGGATTGCTCGACTGCGGCGTCGTAGCCGGAGTTTGCGTCGCGGGCTGCTGACCGGCGGGCAATGAATCATGCGTATTCGGCTGAGGGACTGCCGGAGTCGTGGTCGGAGCCACCGGTGTCGGGGCGGGCTTTGAAACCTTTTGGAGGATGGAGCCACCTTCTTCGACGGCCTTGTCGGTGCGTAGAGTCAACGCAAAAGCGCAAAGCATGAACATCACCGC
>Ga0126380_10000584_pt1 | contig 12467 bp, 9 predicted proteins | sample PanSoiMetPlot_26_FD_92544 | JGI IMG/M metagenome (GOLD analysis project Ga0126380, IMG submission 92544) | Tropical forest soil microbial communities from Panama - MetaG Plot_26 | ecosystem: Environmental > Terrestrial > Soil > Tropical forest > Bulk soil | place: Panama | collected 2016-02-17
GTCGTCGAGCCGATCTACGGCAAGACCTATCTGCCGCGCAAATTCAAGATCGTGGTTGCTGTGCCGCCCTCGAACGACGTCGACATATTTGCGCACGACCTTGGATACATCGCAATCGAGGACGATGCCGGGAATATTGCTGGTTGGAACGTGACCGTCGGCGGCGGCATGGGCATGACCCATGGCGAGGAGGATACCTATCCACGCACTGCCGATGTGATGGGCTTTTGTGCGACCGCAGACGCCGTCAAGATCGCCGAAGCGGTTGTCACCGTACAGCGCGACTGGGGCGATCGCAAGAATCGCAAGCACGCGCGGTTGAAGTACACGATTGAGGATCGCGGCCTCGACGCTTTTCGGTCAGAGGTCGAGCGGCGCGCCGGAGTCAAGCTTGATCCGGCTCGATCCTTCACATTCACCTCGACCGGGGACCGCTATGGCTGGAGCGAGGCGACCGAAGGCCGCGCCCATCTGACGCTGTTCGTGCAGAACGGCCGCGTTCGTGACCTTGCGGGTGCGGCGCAGCAGACCGCGCTGCGCGCGATCGCGCAGTCGCACGAGGGCGAGTTTCGCATTACGCCGAACCAGAATCTCGTCATTGCAAATGTGCCGATAAGCCAACAGGCTCAAATAGAACGCATCGCGCGCGAGGCTGTGCTGCTCGCGCCATGGTCTGGATTGCGTCGCAATTCGATCGCATGCGTGGCGCTGCCGACTTGCGGTCTCGCGCTCGCCGAGAGCGAACGCTATCTGCCCGACGTGCTCAACGATCTCGATCAGCGGCTTGCAGCCCTGGGCCTCTCGGCCGATGACATCGTCATTCGCATGACCGGCTGCCCAAACGGTTGCGCGCGGCCGTATCTGGCTGAGATTGGATTGGTCGGCAAAGGACCGGCTCGCTACAACCTTTATATCGGCGCCGCCTTCGATGGTTCACGCCTCAACAAACTTTATGCCGAAGACCTCGATCATGCCGGCATCATCGCGGCGCTCGAGCCGCTGTTTGCGGCCTATGCAGCGGAGCGGCAAAAAGGCGAGCGGTTCGGCGATTTCGTCATCCGCGCCGGGTTTGTCGCAGCAAGCGGCAACGGCCGCGAGTTCCACGCGAATGTGCGGGCCTACAAGCCGAAATAGGCAATGAGCGGCGGTACAGCCTCTCTCCGCTCATTCCCGCGCAAGCGGGAATCCAGAGCCACTTGCCCGGCGTCTTCGATTTGAGGCCTGGGTCCCCACTTTCGCGGGGACGATCGGTTGGCTGGGAAGCCTAGTGCTTGCCTTGCAGAAGGAGCAGGGCTGAAACGATCAGCACCGCAACAAACAAAATCGCCGACAGGCATTTCCAGAATAGCAGCGGGTCGCGCTCAATGAGAGGCTTTGCCGCGGTGTCGAGGAATTTCTTGTTCGGGTGGCGGAGATCGAAAACGAATTCGGACAGTTCGTCGTAGCGCTGATAAGGATCGGGATGGACGGCTTTCTTCAGCGCTCCGTCGATCCAGGCCGGGATGTCGCGGCTGTCATTGAGAGCCGATTTGTATTTTAATCTTTTTTGCTGGGCTTTGGTCCTCGTCCTGGCGACCTCGGCAGCATATGGCAGTCGGCCGGTCAACATCTGGTAGGCGATCACCCCGAGCGAGAAAATATCGGAACGGTGAGATCCGCCTTCGCCGAGAAAATATTCGGGCGCCGTGTATTGCACGGTCCCGAGGATGTCATTGTGGGAGCCCGAGCCATCGTCCGCGATTCCTGCGATTCGCACCGCGCCAAAGTCGATGATCTTCGCGGTGCCCGTCTTGTCGATCATGATGTTGGCGGGCCGCAGGTCCTGATGCAGCATCTCCAGCCGGTGGAAGGCCTGCAGGCCTTTGGCGATCTGCTCGACGATCCTGCGCACCGTTTCGAGATCCGGCCCGGGATTGTCGATCATCCACTGCGTCAAAGTTTGCCCGTCGATGAATTCGGTCACGACGTAAAGGTAGTTTTTCCGCCGCGACTGGATGCGAGGCTTGAGCACGTGGACGCTGTTGAGGCGGCGCGCCACCCATTCCTCCATCATGAACCGCTGCAGGTAGGCCGGATCGCTGCGCAAGTCGATCGACGGGATCTTGACGGCGACAAGCGCGTCGTCCGCACTGTCGACTGCCAGATAGATGTGGCTTCGGCTGCTGCCGTGTATTTCCCTGATAATCTGATATCCGTCCAGAACCGTTCCCGCCTCCGGCAAGGGCGGGCACGGCAATTCCGACGCCTGCCGGACGATTTCGCTGCTCTCGCTGTCAGGCAGCTCGTCTATCCTGACAATCTGGACCGTGAGGTTGTCGGAGCTGCCCCGACGCTTTGCCTCCTCGACAATCGCGCTCGCAGCGCCGTCTAAATCATTCGCGTTGCCGTTAATCGTTTCGGCGATAAAGCGGCCGCCGACATGCTCATACACACCATCGGTCGCGAGCAGAAAAAGGTCGCCCTTTCCTACGTTGACCGCACGGTAGTCGATCTCGACCTGAGGATTGATGCCCAAAGCGCGCCCAAGATAGCTCTGTTGCGACGAAACGGTGACCCGGTGGTCCTCGGTCAGTTGTTCAAGCGTGTGCCCGGCGACGCGGTAAATTCGGGCGTCGCCAATGTGAAAAATGTGTGCGGTCGTCGACTTGATGACCATGGCGCTGAGCGTGCACACATAGCCCCGATCCTGGTCGTACAGATACTGGCTTTGCCGCGTTTGCGCGTGCAGCCAGGAATTTGTCGCCGCAATGACACGGTGTGCCGATGTTTTGACAGACCATGAATCGGACGTGCAGTAGTAATCGGTTAGAAAGCTTTTCACGGCGGATTCACTGGCAACGCCGCTGACATCGCTTGTGCTGATGCCGTCCGCCAGGACGACAGCAATACCTTTCAGGCCCAGCAGTGGTTCATTCGGGATCAACGCGCCGTGAAAGTCCTGATTGGTTTCCTTGCGGCCCTTATCGGAATGCTGCCCGATCGATATCGCGAGTTGGCTAGCCATGCACCCGACCAAAGAAAAGAGCCCCAACCCTGATGGGCTGAGGCTTCACGATAGCAAATAGCATCAGGCGACGCGCTTGAGGGCGGCGGCGCGCTTCGGAGCGGTCCGCACATGCGTGGCATACAAGGTCAGGCCGGTGAATGAGAGGCCGCCGACCAGATTGCCAAGCACGGTCGGAATTTCGTTCCAGATAAAATAATCCACGATCGAAAACGGCGCATGCAGCATCAGCCCCGATGGGAACAGAAACATGTTCACGACGGAATGTTCGAACACCATGTAGAAGAAAACCAGGATTGGCATCCACATGGCGAGCACTTTGCCTGGGACCGACGTCGATATCATGGCGCCTACTACTCCGGTCGAGACCATCCAGTTGCACAGCACCCCACGGAGGAAGAGCGTTGCCATGCCGGCAGTGCCATGCGCCGCATAGCCCAGCGTCCGGCTTTCACCGATGTTTCCGATGACGGTGCCAACCTTATCCGGCGCCTGCGTGAAACCGTACGTGGTTACGAAAGCCATCATGAAGGCCACTGTAAGCGCGCCGGCAAAGTTGCCAATGAATACGAGTCCCCAGTTTCTCAAGATTCCCTTGATCGTGACGCCCGGCCGGTTGTCGAGCCAGGCGAGCGGACAGAGGACGAACACGCCCGTCAGCAGGTCGAAGCCCAGGAGGATCAGCATGGAAAATCCGACCGGAAACAGAAGCGCGCCGACCAGAGGCTGGCCGGTATTCACGTTGATCGTGATCGCGAACCAGGCCGCCAGTGCGAGAATGCCGCCGGCCATATAGGCGCGAACAACCGTATCTCGGGTCGACATGAAGATTTTCGATTCGCCGGCGTCGACCATCTTGGTGACGAATTCGGAAGGAACGAGATAGGACACGGGAGCGCTCTCCTTTTTGTCGGTTGCAGTGTCTCAAGCCCCTTTGAGCAATTGACATGCCAACTGCCGGATGAGCGCGTGCTGCCGCGCTCGTTCTCTGCATTCCGCGTGAAAAATAGGCGGTGCCGGAGATGTACGCAGACGCCGCGATCGATTCATGAAAGCGAGGCAATCTGCCCATTTGCGGTGCACTGCACAAAATTTCGCTTGGCGGCGGCTAATTTTCGTGCAGCAGTCCAGCGCATCCCATAAAACGCTTTTGATATCAATTGGTTACGCTCTGGCACGGTCGTTGCTGAGATAGGGGCGAAAGGATCGTAGGCAGCGATGACGACTGAAGCCGGGACCACGCAGAAGCCGTTGGGCGAAACCACGTCCGGCGACTTCGAGCCGGAGCAGAAACGATATCTCGAAGGCTTCGTCGCTGGCCTGCAGATCGCCAAGACGGCGAAAGGCATCGGCGCCGCAGACGCGTCGCCGGTCGAGCCGATGGGTCCCGAGGCCGCCGCGCGCAAGGCGCAAGATCGAGTCATTGGGGCAGGCGGCAAGCTGTCCGATCCGGAGAAATTCAAGCGCGACGAACATCCGTTCGACAGTTATGAGCGGCTGAAAGCCCACGCCACGAAAAACGAATATCCGAAGCCTCCCGATAATTTCCGCTGGCGCTACTTCGGGCTGTTTTACGTCGCGCCCAACCAGAATTCCTACATGTGCCGCTTGAGATTGCCGAACGGCATTTTGAAGTGCGCACAGTTCGCCGGGCTCGCCGACCTCGCCGAACGATATGGCGGCGGCTACGCTCACGTCACAACGCGGGCGAATATCCAGATCCGCGAGATCGAGGCGAAAAATTCCGTCGCCATGATCGAGGCGATCCAGGACCTCGGCCTTTGCTCGCGCGGATCCGGTGCCGACAATATCCGCAACGTCACTGGGACGCCGACCGCCGGAATCGATCCGCAGGAGTTGATCGACACGCGCCCTTATGCGCGTGAATGGCATTTCCATATTCTCAACGACCGATCGCTCTACGGTTTGCCGCGAAAATTCAACGTCGGGTTCGACGGCGCGGGCGTGATACCCGTGCTGGAAGACACTAATGATATCGGTTTCCAGGCGGTGCAGGTGAACGACGGATTCGGGCTTGAGCCCGGCATCTGGTTCCGTCTTTGCCTCGGCGGGCTTACAGGCCACCGTAGTTTTGCCGGCGACACCGGCGTCATCGTCCGGCCCGCGGATGCGACACCGGTGGCCGATGCAGTGGTGCGTGTATTCATAGACCACGGCGATCGTACCGACCGCAACAAGGCGAGACTTAAATACGTGCTCGACAAAATGGGGGTCGAGAAATTTCTCGTTCTTGTGGAGGAAAAGCTCGGACGCAAGCTCGACCGCGCGGTCCTCGGCGCGCTGGCGCCACGGCCGCCATTCTCGCGTACTGCCCACATCGGTGTCCACGCGCAGAAACAGGAGGGTTTGCACTGGATTGGCGTGGTTGTGCCGGTCGGCTATCTCAGCGTCGCCCAGATGCGGGGGCTTGCCGAGGTCGCACGCGAATTAGGTGACGGCGACATCAGGCTCACCGTCTGGCAGAACCTGCTGATCTCCGGTGTGGCATCCAACAAACTCAAAGCTGCGCAGGCAAACATTGCAGCGCTTGGTCTCGCGATCGAGGCCAATGCGCTTCGGTCGGGCCTTGTCGCCTGCACCGGCAATACCGGTTGCAAGTTCGCCGCCTCCAACACCAAGCGGCATGCCGAAGACATCGCCAACTGGTGCGAGACGCGCGTTGCGCTTGACACGCCCGTCAATATCCATCTGACCGGCTGCCATCATTCGTGCGCGCAGCACTTCGTTGCCGAGATCGGCCTCTTGGCCTGCAAGGTGCAGGACAATGAGGATGCCGATCCGGTCGAGGGCTACCACATGCTGGTCGGCGGCGGCTTCGGGCCAAATGCCGCGCTTGGACGCGAACTGTATCGCGACGTCAAGGCCGAGGATGCGCCGCGGACGATCGAGCGAATCCTGAAAGCATATCTCGCTCATCGCGCGTCGCCGGCGGAAAGTTTCATCGCATTCGCGCGCCGGCATGAGATCGATGCGCTCAAAGCACTTGCCGCGGAGACTCAATGAGCATCACGCCACGTCCGCCAATCCCGTCGTTTCTGCCGGAGAATGCGCCGTTCTCGCCGGAGCAGCGTGCCTGGCTTAACGGCCTGTTCGCAGGGCTCTACGGTTTGACGGAAGGCGTGACGCCACTATCGGCGCAGGAGGTCGCGCAGCTCGTACCCGGCGTCGCATTGACGCCGGCCATTGAAGACGGCGCGCCCTGGCACGATCCGGCGTTGCCGCTCGCTGATCGCATGAAGCTTGCCGAAGGCAAGCCGCTACCCCAGCGCATGATGGCGGCAATGGCGCAGCAGGATTGCGGCCAGTGCGGCTACAACTGCAAGGATTATTCAGCGGCGATCTTCGCCAAAAAAGAAGAGCGGCTAAATTTGTGCGTGCCGGGCGGCAAGGACACCGCCCGTAAGCTCAAGGAACTCTACAGCGAGCTCGACACGCCCGGTGCTGCACCGCAAGCCGAAAAGATTGTTCCCGCGCAGCCGGCGCGACTTGGCTATTCGCGCGACAATCCCGTAGTCGCGACGCTGGCACAGCGTCGCCGCCTCAACAGGGACGGCTCGCAGAAGGAGACATGGCACATCGAGCTCGATCTTGAAGCCACCGAGCTCGCCTATGAGGTCGGTGACTCGCTCGGCATCTATCCGATCAATGACCCCGGGCTGGTCGATGCGGTGATCGGTGCGCTCGGCGCGCCGCCGGACTTTCCGATTGGCGGACGCACGCTGCGTGAAACGTTAAAAGATGGCGTTTCGCTATCGCCCGCGCCCGACATGCTGTTTCAGCTCATTTCCTACCTGACTGGCGGGGAACGGAGGAAAGTGGCGAAGGCCCTCGCCGCCGGCCAGGATCCCGAGGGCGACGCCGCCACACTCGACGTGCTTGCCGCCTTGCAAAAATTCGCAGGGATAAGACCCGACCCGGAGGCTTTCATTGAAGCGCTGGATCCATTGCAGCCGCGCGTCTATTCGATCTCGTCCTCGCCGAAATCAAATGCCGGCCGTGTATCGCTCACGGTCGACGCGGTGCGCTACGAGGTCAATGAACGCGTCCGTCTCGGAGTCGCCTCAACCTTCCTCGCGGGCCGCATCGCGCTGGGACAGAAGGTGCGCGTCTATGTCCAGAAGGCGCAGCACTTCGCGCTGCCAGCTGACCCGAACAAGCCGGTCATCATGATCGGGCCCGGCACCGGCATTGCGCCGTTCCGCGCATTTTTGCAGGAGCGGCTCGCGACAAATGCGCCCGGTCCGAACTGGCTCTATTTCGGTCACCAGCGCAGCGACTACGACTTTTTTTACGAGGAAGAGCTCAAGGCTATGCGCAAATCAGGCCATCTGTCGCGGCTGACGCTTGCCTGGTCGCGCGATGGCGATGAGAAGATCTATGTGCAGGGTCGGATGCGCGATGAGGGGCGCGATCTCTGGGCCTGGCTGGAGCGTGGCGCACACATATATGTGTGCGGAGACGCTTTGCGCATGGCGAAAGATGTTGAGCGCGCCCTGATCGATGTCGTGTCCGAGCACGGTAAACGCAGCCCCGAAGATGCCGCGCGCTTTGTCGCCGAGTTGAAAAAGAATGACCGCTACCAGGTCGACGTGTATTAAGAGGCCATGCCGGTGAACGATCATCGAACTCCGTCCGAAGCACCGCTTGCGCGCATGGATCGACTGGCGCGGCTGCCAATATTTCTGGCGCTTGAAGGCAAGCGGGCCGTGCTGGCGGGAGGGAGTCCGGCGGCATCCTGGAAAGCAGAGTTGTTGTCGGCGTCCGGCGCCCGTGTCGACGTCTATGCGTCCGACCTCTGTGAGGAGCTGGTCCAGCTTGTCGGAAGCCCGCCACGCGGCGCGATCAGAATTGACACTCGCGTGTGGACGGCCCACGATTTGAAAGGTGCGGCGGTCGCGGTCGGCGCCTTCGAAGACGACGAAGACGCGGCGGCGTTTGCGTCCGCCGCCCGCGCTGCCGGCGTCCCGGTCAACGTGATCGACAAGCCGGCGTTCTGCGATTTTTCCTTCGGCGCGATTGTCAATCGAACGCCGCTTGTGATCGGAATATCGACGGACGGCGCTGCTCCGGTCTTTGCGCAGGCGATCCGCGCCAAGATCGAGGCCCTGCTGCCGAGTGGCTTTGCCGGCTGGGCAGCCGCCGCCGCGCGCTGGCGCAGTGCGATCAAGTCATCCGGTCTCTCATTTTCAGGGCGACGAAAGTTCTGGCAGATTTTCACGGCTCATGCCGTGGCTAATCCGCAAAGTGAACCGGCCGAGAGAGATCTGGAACGGTTCGTTGCCGAGGTAAGGGGGCTCGGCGCCGCGGTCGAAAACGGTTCGGTGGCCCTAGTGGGAGCAGGGCCGGGCGATCCTGAGCTGTTGACACTGCGCGCGGTGCGGGCCTTGCAATCGGCGGACGTGATCCTGTTCGACGATCTCGTCTCTGGCGAGATTCTCGATTTTGCTCGTCGCGAAGCGAGAAAAATGCTCGTTGGCAAGACCGGTTTCGGCCCCTCCTGCAAGCAGGAAGACATCAACGAATTGATGGTCGGGCTCGCGCGGCAAGGCAAGCGCGTCGTGCGCCTGAAGGGCGGCGATCCGCTCATTTTCGGAAGAGCGACAGAAGAGATAGGTGCTTGCCAGGCGGCTAACATCGCGGTCGAGATCGTGCCGGGCATTACGGCGGCGCAGGGTGCCGCGGCGAAGCTCGGTTTTCCTCTCACCGACCGCGCGCACGCGCGGCGGCTGCAATACGTGACAGGTCACGCCAGAAATGGGACGCTGCCGGATGATCTCGACTGGCGAAGCCTGGCCGATCCCACGGTCACCACAGCGATTTACATGCCTGCGCGCACACTTGCTGCACTCGTCACGAAAGTAACGGCCGAAGGTCTCGACCCAGGCACACCGGCGCTGGCGATTGCCAGCGCAACGCGACCGGACCAGGCCGTTGTCCGGGCAACCATCGCCGAGCTTCCGGACCGGCTGGCACAGGCGAGCTTGACCGGGCCGCTGCTCGTGATGATTGGGCACGTCGTCGGAGCTGCAACGGGTGCAGGTGAGGCCATGCGTCGGCATGGCTGAGCTGTCGTCAGCGCGCGTTGTAGCGGATCGGCACAACGATCGGGATTTGCGCGCCGGGGACCTCTGGTGGAGGCGGCGGCAAGGGCTGCGCCCGGGCGACCAGATTCAGAGTTTCCCGATCGAGAATGCTTGAGCCTGAACTCTGGACGATGCGTGCGTTGTGCACGCCACCGCTGCGATCGACGCTGAATGCGAGTTGCGCTACGCCGCGCTCTCCCCGCGACTGTGCCTCGGAAGGATAGCGCTTGTAGCGCTCGAGCCTTGCGACAAGCTGCGATTTCCAGTTCGGCACTGCGTCGGAATTCCGCGAAGAAGCTCCTGGCATCGGTGCAGCGGCGCGTTGTGCCCTTTGCTCGGCCGTGCTCGGTGCGCTCGAGAGACTCGCATGCTTCTGCTTCGGCTTGTTCTCTTTCGGCTTTTCAATCGGCTTCGGTGGCGGCGTTACCGCGAGCGGCTCTGCTTTTGGGTCAGGTGGTAGCTCGACCTTTTCGAGCGGTTTCTCCGGCATCGGTTCCGGCTCTGCCTCGCTTTGCTGCGGACCAGGCGGCAATTCGTTTGGCGTGATATTGGGCGAAACCGGAACCGCGGCCAGTTCGACCATGACCACGGGCGCATTGGCCACCAGATCGGAATCTTCGCTCCAGCGCCCCAATAGAACCGCTGCTCCGGCAACGTGAAACGCAAGCGCCAGCCCAAAACACGCAGTCCAACGCGCTACAGCCGGCCAGTAGCGGACGGGGACCATGGCTACAACTTCTCGGCTTCGAGGCCGACCAGCGCGACATGCAAGTAGCCGGCGCCGCGCAGTTCATTCATGAGGCTCATCAGTTCGCCGTAAGGCACGGTCTTGTCGGCGCGGAGGAAGACGCGTTGCTGCTTGTCGCCGGCTGTCGCCCGATCGAGCGCAGCGGCAAGCCCGGCGCGATTAACGGTGTCGTTGTTGAGCGAAACACTCAGATCGGATTTAAGCGTGAGAAACAGCGGCTTTTCTGGTCGCGGTACTGGCTCGGCATTGGAGGCCGGCAGGTCGACGGAAATGTCCACTGTCGCAAGCGGTGCTGCGATCATGAAGATGATGAGCAGCACGAGGATCACGTCGATAAACGGCGTGACGTTGATCTCGTGAACTTCGCTTAATTCCTCGTCGCCATGGTCAAGACGGACACCCATGGTGAGCTACTCGGCGGCAATGGCGCGACGATGTTCCGCGGGCCGCTCATCGAAGGCGCCACGGTCGAGATCGCGGCTGACGATGCGCAGGATCTCGGCGGCAGCATCGGCATGCAGTGCGCGGTACCCGGCAATCCAGCGTGAAAACACATTGTACATCACAACGGCAGGGATTGCCGCTGCCAGGCCCAACGCTGTTGCAAGGAGCGCTTCGGCGATGCCGGGCGCCACCACCGCCAGATTTGTCGTGTGCGACTTCGAAATGCCAATGAAACTGTTCATGATGCCCCAGACGGTCCCGAATAAGCCGACAAATGGCGCAGTGGCACCAATGGTGGCAAGGATGCCGGTGCCGCGGATCATGTTGCGGCCGGCAGCGGCTTCGAGGCGCTTAAGCCGCGAGGCGATGCGTTCTTTGACTCCGGTCGGCGACATTGCGTCGGCAGACAGACGCAATTCGGTGTCCGCCGCGCGTAGCAGGAGGGCGGGGCCGTTATCGCGACCTTTCATGCGTGCGACCGCGTCGCTCCAGGAGCGGGCCTGATTGAGTGCATTGATTGCCCCACGCATGCGTTGGCGCGCGATCCACAGTTCGATAGCCTTGGCAAACCAGATCGTCCAGGTCAGCACCGAAGCGAAAGCGAGCCCTACCATCACGGCTTTGACCACGATATCGGCCGCCATGAACATGCCCCAAGGCGATAGGTCGCGAGGCAACTTGAGCGCAATATCGGTCGAGGGGGCAGATGGTTGAGCTATAGATGGCTGAGCGGCAGGGACCGGATCGGACGCCGCAGGCGCGATTTGTTGGGGCGAAGCAGCTGGCGTCGACCGCGGTTCGGCCGGTGGCGTTTGCCCGAAGAGTGGGGCGGGCAGAATGAGACTTATGGCAACGGCGACTGCCACAGCCACACGATACCGGTGACAATAACGGGTCATTGAACTTTCGATCCTTTCCACCGCGGCCATTCTATAACATGTTCACTCGGCTGGTCGCAGCTGGAGCGTTCTAGCTGACTTGCTGAAAAAAGCCCCGGCGCAGCGAGCCGGGGCGACCACAAGCGAGGCTTTCGCGAGGCTATTTCAGGCGCTGCGCCGCTTCCTGGACCAGGCTCAGATCCGAGTGCTTTTTGACATCGATTTTGTTTTTCACGAAGCCAAGCTCGTGGGTGATGTCGACATTGCGCTGTAGCGCTTCGAGATTCGGCAGCAGGTTCGGGTCGCGATAGGTGTCCTTGTTGGTGAACAGCCAGTCGAACCGCTCGGGCGGCGCCTTCGTGATCTTCGAGGCGATTTGAGCCACCTCGTCATGGTTTTTCGGATCGAGGTACCAGCGCGTGATGCGCAGCATGTCCTCCATGAAGTCGACCATGGCGGCGCGATTTTTGTCGATGAAAGACTTGCGCGCCGTCCAGACGATCATCTGCGTCACGCCCAGCGCTTCGCTCTGCTTGAACAACACTTTTCCTTCTTCGCGGAGCTTGGGATTGAAGGCAAATGGCAGCACCGCAGGGACGAGATCCGCCTTCTTCTCGAGCAGCACGGCGGGCATTGCGGGAAGCGGACTTTCGACCATCGTGTAATCGCGTTTTTCCTCAAGGCCATGCTTTCTCAGCATCGTGCGCATGGCGATATCGACCGCGCTGCCGCCGGCATTCGTGCCGATCACCTTACCCTTGAGATCCTCGACCTTATTGATGCCGCTGTCCTTGCGGACGAAATATTCCTGCGTGTAATAGCCGGGCACGCCATCCTGGAATTCGTCGGCGATGACGCGGATATCGTCGAGACCGGCGTTTTCGATCGCGATCGCCAATGACGAATAGGCGAGGTTCGATACTTCCAGCTCATTGTTGGCAATGGCCGTGATCATTTGCGGCGTGCCCTGATAGCGGATCGCTTCGACCGTGTAGGACTTGCCCATGTGCTTGGCCAGGTCCTTCTTCTCCAGGACGATCGACGCCCAGTTGGCAACGGGCGCCACCCATGACATGCGGATTTTGACGGGCTCGGCAGCGATGGCAGCGCTGACGCCGAAAAGACCGAAAGCACACGCGCCGGCCAGCGCGGATCTCAAGAAGCGCATTTTCTTCCTCCCAGTGTTCGCCGGGCTTGCGCGCGATATCGCAAGCTTCTCGCCGCGAGCGAAGATTGTCGGAGGTCCAACCGATTTTGGCAAGGTAGCCCTTGAAGATGCGGTCCCACGA
>Ga0126380_10000585_pt1 | contig 12451 bp, 11 predicted proteins | sample PanSoiMetPlot_26_FD_92544 | JGI IMG/M metagenome (GOLD analysis project Ga0126380, IMG submission 92544) | Tropical forest soil microbial communities from Panama - MetaG Plot_26 | ecosystem: Environmental > Terrestrial > Soil > Tropical forest > Bulk soil | place: Panama | collected 2016-02-17
CGGTGCACGCAATTGCCTTCTGGTTCACAATATCTTTCTTCACGCCATTGATCCTGCTGGTGCCCTTCTTCAACGAACGGCGGCGGCTGCTGCACGACATTCTTCTCGGCACTGTGATCGTCAATAACAGTGCGCGAGCCTCCTACTTGCGCGGGGCCATGCAGCCCGTCAGGACCGGATAATGGGCTTTGACGGAGAGCATTTGGCGCGCGATGCTACGGTCCTGAGACAAAGATGACGGTCTGATCCGTGACCCAGCACTCGCGCGACACACCACAGTTCTACCTCACGGCGCCGTCGCCATGCCCCTATCTGGAGGGACATGAAGAGCGCAAGGTCTTCACCCATCTGGTCGGCGACCGCGCAGGCGAGCTCAACGACCTGCTGACCCATGGGGGCTTTCGGCGCAGCCAGTCGATCGCATACCGGCCGGCCTGCGAGGGATGCCGTGCCTGCGTCTCCGTGCGCGTCGTTGCTCCCGATTTCGAGCCTTCCCGCAATATGCGCCGTATCGCCGAGCGCAACGTCGACATTGTAGGAGAGATGCGCTCGCCCGCTCCGACGTCCGAGCAGTATTCGGTATTCCGTGCCTATCTCGATGCGCGACATCGTGACGGCGGAATGGCCGACATGACGGTGCTCGATTACGCGATGATGATCGAAGACAGCCACGTGGATACGCGTCTCGTCGAGTATCGCCGGCGCGGACCCGACACGGGCATCAACGGCCGCGGCGAGGGGCAAATGCTGGCCGTCGCCCTCACTGACGTGCTCAGCGATGGCCTGTCGATGGTCTACTCGTTCTTCGACCCCGATGAAGCCGATCGCTCACTCGGCACGTTCATGATTCTGGACCATATCGAGCGGGCCAGGCGCATGGGCCTGCCTTACGTCTACCTGGGTTATTGGGTGCCAGGCTCGCGCAAGATGGACTACAAGGGCCGTTTTCTGCCGCAGGAGCGGTTGATGCCATCCGGCTGGAGCCGCGTGGAACGCTAAGCTGGCCTAGCTTCCCAGCGCGAAATCGACCAACAGCTTAATATTCAAACAGATGATGGTTGCCGCCGTGATTGCGGCCAGCACCGTCACCCAGCGCGGGGCGATCAATTCGCCCATCTTTCGCCGGTCCGCCGTGAACATCACCAACGGTACAATCGCGAACGGCAATTGCAGGCTCAACACGACCTGCGACAGGATGAGCAGCTGCGCAGTCCCTTTTTCCCCAAACCAGATGGTCACGATTGCGGCCGGTACGATCGCGATGGCGCGCGTCAGCAGCCGCCGTGCCCAACCAGGCAGACGGATATCGATAAATCCCTCCATCACAATCTGGCCGGAGAGAGTGGCGGTTACGGTGGAATTCAGACCGCAACACAACAGGGCGATGCCGAACAAGGTGGGGGCAATCGCGGAGCCGAGCAGCGGCGCGATGAAAGAATGCGCCTGATCGAGTTCGGCAATGTCGTGCCTGCCGGCCTTGTAAAAAGTGGCCGCCGCAAGAATGAGGATCGAGGCATTGATCAGAAGCGCGAACATCAGCGCGATCGTCGAATCAATTGTCGCCAGCTTAATCGCCTCGCGCCGATCGTCGATGCCGCTGCCGAAGCGGCGCGTCTGCACGACTCCGGAATGCAGATAAAGATTGTGCGGCATCACCGTCGCCCCGAGAATGCCGAGCGCGAGATAGAGCATGTCGGGATTGGTGACGATTTCGGTCGTGGGCGCAAAACCGCGGATCACGGCGCCCCAATCCGGGTCCGCCATCGCGATTTGTATTGCGAAACAGGCCGCGATGATGCCGAGCAGCGTGACGACGAAAATTTCCACATAGCGGAAACCGAGATTTTGCATCCACAGCACGACGAAGACATCGAGCGCCGTGAGCACGACGCCGATCTCGAGAGGAATACCGAAAAGCAGATTGAGGCCGATCGCTGTCCCGATGACCTCGGCGAGGTCGGTGGCGCAGATCGCGACTTCCGCCAGCACCCAGAGGGGCCATGACACCGCGCGTGGGAAAGCATCGCGGCAAGCCTGTGCAAGATCACGTCCCGTGGCGATGCCGAGGCGCGCGCAAAGCGCCTGCAGCAGAATGGCCATCAGGTTCGAGAGCAGCGCGACTGTGAGCAGCGCGTAGCCGAACTTCGACCCGCCGGCGAGCGACGTCGCCCAATTGCCGGGATCCATGTATCCGACCGCGACCAGATAGCCGGGGCCGAGGAAGGCCACGAGTTTTTTGCCGAGCGATCCGGTCGGCCGCGTCGCAATGGAGCCGAAAACCTCAGCGAGTGGCGGTCGGCTGCGCTGGTGCCGCCAACCAACTGGCTCCGCAATCGCAGTCGCCTTTATTCGCGCATCCATTCGACCGTTCTAAAAAGGCATTATTGATTCGCATCTAATATAACCAGTTGCAAATCGTTTGCAATTGCATTTGCTGCCGGAACATTTGGAATCCTTTCCAGTTGTCAGGGACTTGCGACTCACAATCCAACGACGGCCGGCAGGTCGCGGTGGTTGGCCGTCCAGGTGCGGTGCAAGCAAATGTCCCTGAGCTGGCCTGCGATATGCGGCCGGCCTTGCCCGGAGCGTCGCTGCGATCATGAAGGTTGTCATCTGCGCCTTGTCCGTTCTGACGGGAGGGCCGGCCTGGGCCGCCGAGGGCGGCAAGGGCGCATCCGAAGCAATTTTCATTGGTCAGATCGTCGTGCTGATGGTGGTCGGTCGTCTGCTCGGCGAAGCCATGCTGCGCCTTCGCCAGCCGACCGTGATAGGCCAGCTGATCGCGGGCCTGATTCTCGGGCCATCCCTGTTTGGCCTGCTCCTCCCCGATCTTCAGCATGCGCTCTTTCCGAAAACTCCCGAGCAAAAAGCAATGATCGATGCGATCGCGCAGTTCGGAATCCTGCTGCTGCTCTTGCTTACCGGAATGGAGACCGACCTCAAGCTTGTGCGGCAGACCGGCCGCGCCTCGTTGTTCGCTTCGCTGATGGGCATCGTCATTCCCTTTGTTTGCGGCGTCGTGCTTGGCGAGATGCTGCCTGACAGCATGTTGCCCGATCCGCAAAAGCGGCTGATCACATCGCTATTTCTTGGAACGGCGCTCTCGATCGCATCGGTCAAGATCGTAGCGATGGTCGTGCGCGAGATGAATTTCATGCGCCGTATCGTCGGACAGGTCATCATTGCGTCGGCCATCATCGACGACAGCATCGGCTGGATCATCGTGTCGATCATCTTCAGCCTTGCTGCTCGATCGAACCGATCCCGCTGGCACAGAGCATTCTTGGCACAGTCCTATTCATGGTGGCGAGCCTGACGATCGGGCGACGCGCATTTTTTTTCGTCATTCGCTGGGTGAATGACAGTTTCGTCAGCGAATTCGCAGTGATCACCGCCATCCTCGTCATCATGGGCATTATGGCGCTGATCACTTACATGATCGGCGTGCACACGGTGCTCGGCGCTTTTGTCGCCGGCATCCTGGTCGGCGAATCTCCGATCCTGACGCGCCACATCGACGAGCAATTGCGCGGCTTGATCACCGCATTCTTTGCACCGTTTTCTTCGGCATCGCCGTGCTTGAGCGCCGATCTGACCATCCTGGCCGATCCGGAGATCGCTCTGTTCACCGCCGGGCTCGTAATGGTCGCCAGCCTGGGCAAATTCGGTGGCGCTTTCCTTGGTGCCGAACTCGGCGGCCTCACGCGGCGCGAAGGCTTCGCTCTCGCCTGCGGAATGAACGCGCGCGGCTCGACCGAAGTTATTATTGCCACCGTCGGGCTTTCGATGGGTGCCCTTAACCAGAATCTTTTCACCATGATCGTCGCCATGGCTATGCTGACCACCATGGCCATGCCGCCCACGCTGCGATGGGCTCTTAACCGCATCCCGATGCGCAAGGAGGAAAAGCAGCGGCTAGAGCGGGAGGAGCTCGAGCAAAGGGGCTTCGTGCCGAACCTCGAACGCCTCCTGGTCGCGGTGGACGACAGCCCGAATGGCAAGTTCGCCTTGCGCACTACCGGCGTCCTTGCGGGTACGCACGGGATGCCGGCGACCGTGTTGCACGTCCCGGAGCCAAGCAAGATCGAGAGCACGATGCCGGACTCTCCGGCGAAAATGGCAGCGGGCGCTGCGAGGCCGCCGGAGAAAATACCGGAGCAAAAGAGATCCGACGGTAGCCACGACGGCAAAAAAAACGGCAAGGATGGTGAAAGAACAGAGAAGGAGCAAAAAAAGGCGGAAGACGCGGGCGATGCTGTCCAGCAGGTGGCTGCCCAGATCAAGAACGAGCAGAAAAATGCCGAGAAGAGCACCGATCCAGTAGATGTAACAACGCTCGTCCACGAACAGCCGAGCCCCGCCATAATCGCGGAGGAAGCCAAAAAAGGCTACGACGTATTCATTATTGGTCTCGGTCAGACCTCAAAACAGAGTCACGAATTCGACCCTGGGGTGACAAATCTGGCCAAAGGCTTCGACGGGCCATTAATCGTTTCAGCAATGCGCGGCGATCTGCAGGAAAGGCCGGACGGCAAGCTCAGCATTCTCGTCCCGGTCAACGGTACCGAGCCGTCGCGGCGCGGAGCGGAAGTCGCCATCACCCTGGCGCGCGCGGCAAAGGCGCAAGTCACCGTCCTTTACGTCGCGGTGCGGCCGGCCAACCGAGCCATACGGGGCAGCCGCCGCCATGAAGAGGCCATCCTCAAGGACATCGTTGCGATTGCGGATGGTTACAACATCAGTATCCGCACGGCGGTCGTAGCGGAACGGGCCGCAGACGAGGCGATCCTCGCCGAGCTCAAACGCCGAAATCACAATCTGGTGGTGCTGGGCGTCGGTCGTCGACCGGGCGAAAGACTTTTCTTCGGCGACACCGCGGCTGCGTTGCTCGAGAAATCGGAGCGGTCGCTATTGTTCGTGGCGAGCTGAGAAATAGTCCGTACACACCGGTTCGATTCCGGCCGTAGCCTTTGCATTTTCAGTAACTTAGCGGCGCAGTAAAATTACGCGACGGTCAAGTCACCACTTAGTCAACAACAACGGTGGGGGGAAAAGTACGGAGGGGCCCGGGGAGTTTCCCCTAAGCGGGGAAGCGTGACCACGCAGAAACAAAGTCGGGCCACCGAATTGAAAATAGAAATTGCCGACCGCACCCCATGGCCGGGGTCTGCGTCGAAGGCGTTAGGCGCGGCCATTAGTTGGAAAAACGTTTGATGGGCGGGGCCTGGTCGATTGCGCAACACCAGCAGACCGTCTCATTTCATGAAAAAGTCAGCGGCTGTGTGAGCTACGTCACATTGGGACGCAGCGGGGCCCATACACTATTCGCATACGAAGTGCCATTTGCCTGATGAGGGGCAGAAATGAGCACGAGACCCCTTCACGTAATACTGATGGGAGCGATTGTTATCCTCTTAACAATTGCTCCAGTTCCAACGTGTGCAGAATTTGAGAAAACTAACTGGGATGTTCAAGAACTATTCAAGCAGTGCAACTACAAAGGAAGTCTGGATAAAGTTTTCTGTTTGGAATTTGTTTCAGTCATAGCGCGTCAGGTCTTTAAGAATGGTCTGGCATTGAAACACAGTAAAGTTCCCCCTAATTTAACGACGACGTCTATTCCTTCTGCATGTCCAAAATCAATCGTATCAAATGAGGCGATGGTTGAGGCCTTCAACGAGTGGGCAAACGAACATCTTGAAGAATGGCGTACAAGCGCACCAAAGGGAGTAATGCACGCTATCAGCGACGCCTGGCCGTGTTTTGATGAAAACCCGCGCTGCGTTGCATGTGACGGTATGTCCGTGTGCTGTATTCAAGGTCGGGAGCCAATGATTTTTCGGCGGCTTTCGCCGCACCTAAAGGACTAAGCAGCATGGCGGCAAAAATATCCCGGGGAAATTCCATGAAGCCATCAAGCCTCATGCTTGCTGCGGCATGCATCGCAATGCTGTCGGTAACAGGTCACGCGGAGGAAAGAGCCGGTAGCGCCAATGATGTTATGAAAGGGTGCCACGCCTTTATTAAAAAATCCGACTCCGATGCTTTTCTAAAAGGGATTTGCGTCGGTGTGGCACACGCACTCAGTGGGATCGTTTGGACCCGTGAGGTCTGCGTGCCATCAGAGGTGACGGTTCGACAGGAGGTTCGGGTAGTCGCCGCGTACATTGATGCTCGGCCCGCCCGCTTGCACGAAGATTTTCGCCAGCTCGCTCTGGAAGCGCTCAAAGACGCTTGGCCGTGTGATGATTAGATTTCGCCGCCGACATCATCGGCCTTCCGCGCGATGTCCGCTTTACCCCGAATAGCGACACCAAATGCGACATGTGGATGCGGATAACCGCTTGCAGCAACTTCATGCCGGATAGTCTTCGTACGCCAACGCCTGTGCCCCGACATCGCCTCCCGGCTATTCCTCGTCCCCCTCCTCACCCTTCCCGCCGTTCTTGCCATTGCCGTTGCTCGGCAGGCTGCGGAATTTATTGTTTTTAGGAAATCCCTTCGGCGCGATGCGGCCGGCATCCGCGCGATTGCCGCGCCAATCCTTCAGCTCCTTCATCGGCAACGTAAAGCTCCGCCCGGCGGTATCGATCCAGGAAAGACCATCAGCATCCTTGAAGGTCGTGACGTCGGAAAGGCCTTTCTCCCTGTAGCGCTGCAGGCGCACGCCGCGCCCCCGGCCCATTTCTGGCACCTGATTGAGCGGGAAAATCACCATCTTTCGGTTGGCGCCGAGCGCGGCAGCGAGCTCGCCATCCACGGTCGTCAGCGCCGCGGCCTTGTCGGGCGTCTTGAGATTAAGCACCTGCTTGCCCTTGCGGGTCGTGCCAAGACATTCATCTTCCGCCACAACAAACCCATTGCCTGTGTAACTCGCCACCAGGAATTTGCGGCCGCCCTGGTAGGCCAGCGCTGCGATGACGTCGGCATCTTCTAGGTCGATGAACAGGCGCACCGGCTCACCGTGCCCTCGCCCACCCGGGAGCTTGGAAGCTTCAATGGTGTAAAAACGTCCGTTGCTGCCGAAAATCATGATCTTGGCGGTGGTTTCGGTCGGAAACGCGAATTTCAACGCGTCATCGGTCTTGAACGTGACGCCGGACAGATCGGTCACGTGACCGCGCAGCGCACGAATCCAGCCTTTTTCCGAAACGACGACGGTGATCGGCTCGCGCACCACCATCGCTTCTTCGATCGCGGCCTCGTCGTGGGCGGGCGCAATGCCGAAAGTCGTCCGACGCTTTCCGATATCGGTCTTGGGGCCGAACTTTTCCTTGAGTTCCTTGATCTGGCCCGAGATCGTTTTCCATTGCTGTGCCGGCGAACCAAGCAACGCCTTGAGCTTTGTGCGTTCCTCGCGCAGTGCCTTGTCCTCGGCGCGGATCTCCATCTCCTCGAGCCTGCGCAGGTTGCGCAGCCGCATGTTGAGAATGGCATCGGCCTGCACGTCGCTGAGCTTGAAGGTCCTCATCAGGACGGGTTTTGGCTCGTCCTCCTTGCGGATGATTTTGATCACTTTGTCGAGATTGAGATAGGCGACAAGATAGCCGCCAAGGACTTCCAGCCGATGCTCGATCTGCGCCAGGCGATATCTTGAACGGCGCAGCAACACCTCGCGCCGATGATCGAGCCATTCGCGCAAGGCTTCGGCAAGGCCGAGCACCTGCGGGATGCGGCCCTTTACCAACACGTTCATGTTGAGTGGAATGCGGCTTTCGAGCTCGGTGAGCTTGAAAAGCGATTCCATCATTAGCTCGACGTCGACCGAACGCGAGCGCGGCTCGATCACCAGGCGGATGTCCTCAGCCGATTCATCGCGCACATCGGCGATCAGCGGCAGCTTCTTCTCGTTAATCAGCTCGGCGAGCTTCTCAACGAGGCGCGATTTCTGGACCAGATACGGAATCTCGCTGACCACAACGACATAGGTTCCGCGCCCGGTATCTTCCTGTTTCCAGCGCGCGCGCACGCGGAACGAGCCGCGGCCGGTATTGTAAGCTTCGGCGATTGTTTCCGGCGTATCAACAATGACACCGCCGGTCGGGAAGTCCGGCCCCTTGACCCATTTAAGCAGCGTCTTGCTGCGCGCCTTCGGATTATCGACAAGAAACAGCGCCGCGTCGCACAGTTCGGCAACATTGTGCGGAGGAATGGCAGTCGCCATGCCGACCGCAATACCTTGCGAGCCATTGGCCAGCAGATTGGGGAATGCTGCCGGAAGGACGACGGGCTCTTCGCTGGTCCCGTCATAGGTCGCGCGGAAGTCGACGGCATCTTCATCGATGCCATCGATCAGCAGGCGCGCAACTTCCGTAAGTCGCGCCTCGGTGTAGCGCATCGCGGCGGCGTTATCGCCGTCGATGTTTCCGAAATTCCCCTGCCCGTCCACCAGCGGATAGCGCTGCGCGAATTCCTGCGCGAGCCGTACCAGCGCATCGTAGATCGCCTGATCGCCGTGCGGGTGGAAGTTGCCCATCACGTCGCCGACTACCTTGGCGGATTTCTTGAAAGCGGCTCCCGGATCGAGCCGCAACAGCCGCATGCCGTACAGGATGCGGCGGTGCACCGGCTTGAGTCCATCGCGCGCATCGGGAAGCGCGCGATTCATGATCGTGGACAGCGCGTATGCGAGATAGCGCTCTTCCAGAGCCTCCCGTAGCGCGACTTCCTCGACCTCGCCTTTTTCGGGGGGAATCAGTCTTTTTCCCATGTTCGATAGCTAAACCGTTGTTTCCGGATGAACAAGCGATGAACGGGCCGGCCATCTATTCTTCCAAGTTTTTTCTGTAAAATTTGTAAACTGGAGATTTGGCCGGCGTTACCTGCGCTGCCTACGTCTCGATCGAGGCTTTACTTAGGAGGGAGGATGCAATGCGTCGGGTTGTTCTTGCAATTGCCGCCACGTTCGCCATTCTCGCGGCGGGTTCACTTGTTCCAAATCGCGCCGAGGCCATGACGGTTACGACCCCGGCTGGCCTTCAGGCCGTCGTTGACGGCAATACACTGCTTGAGGACGTCGCAGTCGTGTGCCGTAGGGCCTGGCGCTGCGGACCATGGGGCTGTGGCTGGCGGCGGGCATGCTGGCGAACCGCGCCATATTACGGTGGTTATGGCTATTATGGATATGGCGGCCCGTACTACGGCCGTCCGTGGCGGCGCTACTGGTGGTAAGCTAGGCGACGCTCGGCAAGGCTCGGTTTAGCGCAGCAATGAAATGGGCGCGCTCGTCGCCGAGCGCGAGGCCGCGCGCCTCCAGCACGTGGCGAGTCAGGAAATAACCGGTCAGCGCGAACCCGTCGGCTATGTCATGGCCGACGGGTTTGGCGTCACGCTCGCGCAGGAATGCAGGCAGCCGCAGCATCTTGTCGGCCCAGGGCTCGCCCGCGGTGCGGGATACCGCCCGGCCTGACTTTGGCGAGACAAAAACCAGGTCGCCGGACGAGCCGGTTGCGACGCAGCGATCGAGATCGAGACCAAACCCCAGTTCGGACAGGAGCTGCAGTTCGAACCGCACAACCATCGGGGCAGCGACGATTGCATCGTCGAGATGACCGAGGATGTCATCGAGCGTCTGGTAAAGAGCGGCGTGCGAATCCCGCTCGGGTAACAGCCGCATCAATGCGGCGAGATGATTAATCCCATAGACGGCGTGAGGCGCCGAAAAGAAATTTGCCGCCCGCAGCGCAAGTCCTTCCACCGTGTAATTGCCAAGATGCTCGTCGAGCCGTGCCCGCCAGGTGGCACTCAGCGTATTGCCCGGCTGCAGCACAGGTTTGAGCCGCGATCCAAAACCTCCGCGCACGAGGCCAAGGTGGCGGCCGTGTTCGCGCGTCATCAATTCGAGGATCGCATTCGCCTCGCCATGGCGCTTGACGCCGAGCACGATCCCTTCATCGGTCCATTGCATGGCAGTTCACCGGACTCACCTGTCTATATTTATGTCATCACCGCGCCGACGCGAAGCGCCGCGACTCGTGAAGGATTGGTTCAAACCCATCCTTGCCGGGGTCGGGGGGTCGTGCCCCGCTATTTCTTGGGAAACTCCAGCCCCATGGCCCGATAGCGTTCAGGATCATCGCCCCAGCCTTCGCGCACTTTCACGAAAAGGAACAGGTGCACCTTGGTTTCGACGATCTCCGCAATCTCCTTGCGGGCGGCTTCGCCGATCGCCTTGATCGTCTGCCCGCTCTTGCCGAGCACGATCTTGCGCTGGCTTTCCCGCTCCACGTAAATCGTCTGTTCGATGCGGATATCGCCCGCGCGCAAGTCTTTCCACACCTCGGTTTCCACCGTCGACTGATAGGGCAACTCCTGGTGCAGCCGTTCAAATAGTTTTTCCCGTGTGATCTCGGCGGCCAATTGGCGCATCGGCGCGTCCGACATCTGCTCGGGTGGATAGAGCCACGGTCCTTGCGGAATGTGTTTCGCCAGCCACGCCTTGAGATCGGCGACGCCATCCCCTGTCAGGGCGGAGACCATGAATGTCGCTTCGAATGTAGCAGCTTTGTTGGCGGCATCGGCCAGCGCCAACAGCACCTCCTTGGCCACCACGTCGATCTTGTTGAGGATGAGCAGCTTGGGCGATTTCACGTCGCCGAGGTGAGCCAAAATTTGTTCTGCTTCCACGTCCAGCCCCTTGCGTGCATCGATCATGACGCCGACGAGATCGGCCTCGTGCGCCCCGCTCCATGCTGTGGTCACCATCGCCCGGTCCAGCCGCCGTCGCGGAGAGAAAATTCCGGGAGTGTCGACAAAGATGAGCTGCGAACGGCCCTCGATCGTAATGCCGCGGATCAGGGCGCGCGTGGTCTGCACCTTGTGCGATATGATGCTGACTTTCGATCCGACCAGCGCATTGAGCAACGTCGATTTACCAGCATTGGGCGCCCCGATCAGCGCGATGAAGCCGCACTTGGTCTCGCTCGCCTGCTGGTGAGCATCAACCATCAGCTTTGTCCGCCGGCGCGCCGACCCGCGTAAGCATGGCCGCGGCGGCGGCCTGTTCAGCGGCACGCTTGGAGCTGCCGAGTCCTTCCGCGGGCGGGCGGTCCGCCAGAACCACGGCGACGCGGAATTCGGGATCATGGTGCGGCCCTGTCCGCGCCAGTTCGCGATAAGCGGGGGTCGGCAGCCCTCGCGCCTGCGCCCATTCCTGCAGCATGGTTTTTGGGTCGCGCAGCGGGCGAAGCGGCTTGAGCATTCGTTCTTTCCAAAAGCGCTCGATGAGGCCGTCGGCAGCCTCATAGCCGCCATCGAGAAACACCGCGCCCACCAGCGCCTCACAAACATCGGCAAGAATTGTGATGCGGCGCCGTCCGCCCGCATGCGATTCCGAGTTGCCCAGCTTCAGCGCCGGCCCGAGATCCATTGTGCGGGCAACTTCAGCGCAGCTCTCCTTGCGCACCAGATCGGCCAGACGTCGCGAGAGCTCTCCTTCATTGGCCCGCGGGAAGGCACGGTAGAGCATGTCAGAGATTACGAGGCCAAGCACGTGATCGCCGAGGAATTCGAGCCGCTGGTAGCTTGCCGCGCGGTTGCCTCCCGACAGCGCGGAAATGTGAGTGAGGGCCCGTTCGAGCAAGTCCTTATCGGCAAACTTGTAGCCGATCCTGCTTTCGAGCGCCGTCCTGTCCCTAGCCTTGCGGCTCATTTGACGATCGTGAACAGCCTGCTCCAGCGAACTGAAACGGGCCAGCGCCAAAATTGCCAGGCGCGCTCGCCTTCATACACCGAGAAGAAGATGATCTGTGCTTTGCCTACGATGTTCTCGAACGGCACCATGCCTACCTGACTGAACCGGCTGTCGGTCGAGTTGTCGCGGTTGTCGCCCATCATGAAGTAATGATCGGGCGGTACCGTGTAGACTTGCGTATTATCGGCGAACCCGTTGTCGACCAGATCGAGCGTGTAATAGCTCACGCCGTTCGGCAATGTCTCCTTCCAGCGTTTGACCGGTGCATCGCGCGTTCCTTCTTCGATCTCGATGAAATCGGCAGCGCGCTCGCGCTTGACGGGAACGCCGTTGATATTGAGCACGCCGTCGACAACCTGGATCTTGTCGCCCGGCAACCCGATCACGCGCTTGATATAGTCCGTCGAGGGTTCCTTGGGCAACCGGAACACAACGACATCGCCCCGTTGGGGCACCCAATCGGCCGGGATGCGCCCGGAGAATACTGGCGGCGACAGCGGCAGCGAATATTTGCTGTAGCCGTAGGTGTATTTCGAGACGAAGAGGTAGTCGCCGACGAGTAATGTCGCCTTCATCGAGCCGGATGGGATATTGAACGGCTGAAACAGGAAGGTTCTGATCACCAGGGCGATGATGAGCGCATGAATGATCACGCGCACGGTTTCGGCGATACCGCCCTCTTTTCGCTTTGTTCCGGATGTCACACTCATTGGCCTCTCGTCCCGCCAAACCGCACACGCGCCCCGGCGACCTTGTAGC
>Ga0126380_10000587_pt1 | contig 12441 bp, 12 predicted proteins | sample PanSoiMetPlot_26_FD_92544 | JGI IMG/M metagenome (GOLD analysis project Ga0126380, IMG submission 92544) | Tropical forest soil microbial communities from Panama - MetaG Plot_26 | ecosystem: Environmental > Terrestrial > Soil > Tropical forest > Bulk soil | place: Panama | collected 2016-02-17
ACCGGGCCGCCGGCCTTGCCGTCGTTGCCGACCCAGCCGGTCCACATGTGGTACCGGTTGGGGTCGGTCGGCCCCAGCACCGAGCAGTGGTAGTTGTCGCAGATTGTGAACGCGTCGGCGAGCGCGAACTGGTACGGCAGGTCCTTCCGGACGTGGAAGGTCATGGTCTGCACACCCTTGTTGGGCACCCACTGGTCGAACCGTCCGACATTCCACATGGCGTGCCCGTCGTTCCAGCCGTGCGGCGGGTCCGGCAGGAAGGTCTTGCCCATGTCGCGCACGTCGGGCCGGAAGGGGAGCAGGTCGGTCGAGCCGTTCGGCTGGTTCCAGACGCTCTTGCCCGACGGCAAGGTCACCGGGTGCGGGTCCGCGAAGCCGCGGACGCCCCGCAACGTGCCGAAGTAATGGTCGAAGGACCGGTTCTCCTGCATGAGGAAGACGACGTGCTCGACGTCCTTGATCGTGCCTGACCGGACGTGGGCCGGGATGGCCAGCGCCTTGTCGAGAGACTGCGGGAGCGCGGCCGCTACGGCCGGTACGCCCAGCAGCCCCAGGAAGGTACGACGGTCAACATTGCTCATGGCTACGCCCTTACCTTGCGTTTGCTGGTAGATGAGGGTCAGCGGCCCGGACGTTAATAAGGCCGCGTTAACCGAGGCTGTCCGGCACTCGACCGCTGCGCACAGCCGGGTGAACATTGGCCCTACTGCCCTCGGAGTAGTCGGCCGCGAACTCCCGGTTACCGGTCCTCGAACCCCGGAAGGGAGATCCGGCCGGCCAACGGTGACCCGCGGGCGCAGCCCGCTCTCCGGCCCACGCCGAGGCCGGAGAGCGGGCCGGCGTCTTCTCCGGTTTCCGCGCGAGGGATAGAGTGACGCCTGTGAACAGGCTGGGCGAACTTGAGCGTGCCATCATGGACGTGCTCTGGGACAGCACAGAGCCGCTGACCGTCCGCCAGGTTGGCCTGCGCCTGACCAACCGTGACCTGGCACACACGACGGTGATGACGGTTCTTGACCGGCTGGCGAAGAAGGGCTTTGCCCGCCGCAAGCGCGACGGCCGGGCCTGGCGCTACCAGGCGGCGGCGAACAGGGAAGCCTACGTCACCGAGTTGATGCTGCACGCCCTGGACCAGACCGGCGACAGGTCTGCCGCGCTCGCGAGCTTCGCCCGCCGGGTTTCTGATTCGGAAGCCGAAGTGCTGCGCCGGGCACTGGAATCCATCGGAGAGCTCCACCGGGACTGACCGCACGTGTTTCCCCTCGTTCTCGTTCTCGCCGCCGTCGCCGGGGGCACGGCCCTAGGCGCGGCCGCGCTGGCGTCCGCGCGCTGGCCGTATCGGTCGCCCGGCGCGGCCATCCTGCTGTGGCAGGCACTCGGCCTGAGCTGGGGCCTGGCCGCGGTCGGGGCGCTTGCCGCGCTCGGCGCGGTCCCCGGGGAGCACGGGGTGGCCGGCGGGGCGTTGTCCGGGGCGGCCAGGGCGATCCGCTCCGCCGCGCTCGGGTTCGAAACCCCGGCGCTGATCGCCGCGGCCCGGCTCGCCGTCCTCGCCGCCAGCGTCGCGCTGTTCGCGCTGCTGGTCTGGGTGCTGCTCGCGGCGTCGGCCGCGGTCCTCGTGGCCCGGCGCCGGCACCGGATCCTGCTCAGCCTGCTCGCCCACGGCGACCCCAAGGTCCCCGGGGCGCTGGTGGTGGACCACCCGGCGGCGGCCGCCTATTGCGTCCCGGGACTGCGGTCCAAGATCGTGATCAGCGCAGGCACCCTTGACCTGCTGGACTCCGCCGAGCTCGCCGCGGTGCTCGCGCACGAGCGGGCCCACCTGCGGGCACGCCACGACCTGGTGCTGCTGCCGTTCAGCGCGCTGGGCCGCGCGTTCCCCCGGGCGCGGCTGGCGTGCCAGGCACACGCCACCGTCGCGCTGCTGGTCGAGATGCTCGCCGACGACCGGGCGCTGCGGCACCGCCCGGCCAGGGAACTCGCCACCGCGCTGCTGCGGGTCGGGACGTCCGGGGCCAGCCTTGCGCCCTCGGGCACGCTCGCCGCCGCGAGCGCCGCCGACGCCGAGGTGGCTGCGAGGGTTGCCCGCCTGCTCACCCCGCAGGCGCGGCTGCCGCTGCACGCCCAGGCGCTGGTCTGCTGCACCGCGGCGCTGCTGGTCGCCATCCCCGTGGCGTTGCTGCTTTTTTCTTTCTGAACGACACCCCGCGCCACCCGGGCTACCGCCGCCCACCCCTCACGCGCGCAGTAACCCTGCGGCTGACCGCGCGCCGCTGCCCGGGGCGCGGCCTGGTGCCGGCCCCGGGCGGCAGGTGTTGTGCCCGGGTTAGGGCGTGGCCGCAACTCCCTAGCCTGCTGCCGCCGGCGAAGATCTACCGGACACGCGCTACCTGCGAAGGAGGATGAGGGTGTTGGTGAGGGCGTCGCCTACGGCCCACAGGTGCTGCGGGGTGCCGGCGATACCAAGCAGTTCGCTGGAGGGGCGCGGCCCGGCGCTGGGGGTGACCCGCCAGGCGTGGCCGTTCCATTGTTCAATGAGGGTGCGGTTGGCGCCGGGCCGCGCGGAATAGCTGCCGACCGCCCAGGCCAGGTGCGGAGTCAGCGCGAGCACGTCGACCAGGCCGCTACTGCCGGGGACCTGGGGGGTGGGGACGGCGGTCCAGTGGCGGCCGTCGAAGCGCTCGATCAGGGCCCGGGCGTGCGGGCCTGCCCCGCGGCTACCGACTGCCCAGCCGGTGCCCGAGGGCAGCAGGGAGACCCGGTTCAGCACCGCCGATCCCGCAACGGGGGCGGGGATGATCGTCCAGCGGTCCCCGTTGAAATGCTCGACCAGCGGCTGGAACCGGGTCCCGGTGTCATACCCGCCGACCGCCCAGATGTCGCGGGGCGAGGCGGCGGCCACGCCGAACAGGCTGGCCCCGGTCCCGGTCAGCGGCGGGCTGGGTACCCGCACCAGGGTCCAGGCGCGCCCGTTCCAGTGCTGCACCAGCGGCCGGAAGGTGAACCGGCCGACGTTCTCGTTGCCCACGGCCCACACGTTGGTGGCGCTGAGCGCGGTCACTGCCCACAGGTCGTTGTCCTCGGTGCCGGCCTGTGGCGCGGGCACCACCCGCCACGTGCTGCCGTTCCAGTGCTCGATCAGCGACCGGTGAAACAGCCCCCGGGACGTCGCGCGGTTAGCGTAGCCGACCGCCCACGCGTCATCGGCGGACACGGTGTCCACCCCGGACAGCACGTTATCCAGCGAGCTGACGTTGGGGCTGGGCACCACCGCCCACCGCGACCCGTTCCACCGCTGGACCATCGTGCGGAACGTGCCCGCGCCGCCGGTATAGCCCACCGCCCAGGCGCTGGCCGCCGACCCGGCCGACACCTCCATCAGCGTGTTATCCCCGAACCGGGTCCCGTTCGGGCTGGCCACAATGCTCCATCCAGTGCCCGGCCCGGCCGCCGCCGCCGCGCCAGCCCCGCCAGGCGCCACCGCGCCCCCGCCAAGTACAACGCCCGCCACGCCCAGCGCGACCGCCGCGTAACGAGCAGATAGTGCTACCACAAGACCTCCTAAGCCATTGCCACCGTGCGCCGCAGCGGCGAGCACTGCGGCGACGTTCACATGACCTTTGGACGTCCGAACGATATGCTTCGTTGCTCGCCTGCAGGCGGGTCCGGCTCCGGGCCCGGCGGTCAGTCGGAGACGCGGATGCGCAAGCGGCGGAAGCCCTTGCCCTTGTTCTCGATCTTGACGACCTCGATCCGGCCGATCTGGCCGGTCGTGGCGACGTGCGTGCCACCGTCGGCCTGCTGGTCCAGGCCCACGATGTCGATGATCCGGACCTCCTTGACCTCGGGCGGCACGAGGTTGGTGGCGGTGCGGATGATGTCGGCGAGGGCGAACGCCTCGTCCCTGGGCAGGACCCGCACGTCGATTCGCCGCCCGGCGGCCACCTCGGTGTTGCAGGCGGACTCGACGGCGTCGCGGAATCCCGGCGGCACCTCGGGCAGGTTGAAGTCCATGCGCGCCACCAACGGCTCCATGTTCCCGCCGGTGACCAGGGCGCCGAAGTCACGGAACACGACGCCGCAGAGCACGTGCAGGCCGGAGTGGGTGCGCATCAGGGCGCTTCGCCTGGCGTCGTCCAGCGCACCGCGCACCGGGGTGCCCGGCGGCGGCAGCGGGTCGCCCTCGGCCGGGATCAGGTAGAGGTCATCGCCCTTGCGCGCGCCGACGATGCGGGTCTGCACCCCGCCCCACAGCAGGACCCCGTGGTCGGGGGGCTGGCCCCCACCGCCCGGATAATACGCAGACCTGTCGAGGACGATCCCGTCGGGATCGCTGGCCAGCACCGCCGCGTCCCATTCGCGGAGGGTCTGGTCGTCCAGTTCCAGCCGGTGCGTGCGCCACTGAGTCTCGCTCACGCAGGCAGCCTACTGCCGGGGAGGGCCGGGCGCGGCCGCGGTCGTGGCCGCCAGGCCCCGGGTGCAGCGGTCACACAGCCGGAGCAGGCTGGCTGTGGCCCGCGGTCACCACGGGCCGTACGGGCCGGCCGAACTGCTCCCGCCCTTGAACTCCCTGACCTTCGGCCGGACGTCGGTGAGGTAGATCGCCGCGGCGACGAAGGCGATGATGGGAAAGAGGCTGACCAGGTTGGGCCCGCCCAAGGTGCTGGACCACAGGCCGATCACCACGGCCACGCCGAGGATCACCAGCCAGAGCGGCTTGGTCTGCTTGCCGGCGGCCGGGAACGCCGCGGCCGGGCGGCGCACAGCATCAACGAGAGCCCACACCTCGACGCCGAGCGCCGCGATCGAAAGCACCTCGAAAAACCAGTAGAGCGGGGTGAGCGCTCCCGAAGTGACAAACACGGTTCCAGGTTATCCGGTCCGGGCGGGGGCCGGGCACGAGCGGGACATTCCCGCAGCAGGCATGCCCCGGCCCGGCCCCGCCGGCCGCGCGGTAGGCGCGGTCATGTTCAGTTGCTGTTCCCGGTGCGGGAGGACGGCGCCTTGCCCTTGGGCTTGCCGTTCAGCTCATTCTTGGCCTGCGCGGCGCTCTTGCTCGGTGTGGCGTTCGCGCTCTGCGTACTGTCCGGCTTCCCGTTCAGGGCCTTGACGCCCTGCTCGGCCAGCTTGTCGTAGCCGCCGGCGGCCTTGGTGCGTGCCGTCTGCACGTACCCGTTCGCGTTGGTCCGTGCCGTCTGCACGTACCCGTTCGCGTTGTTTCGTGCCGTCTGCACGTACCCGTTCGCGTTGTTTCGTGCCGTCTGCACGTACCCGTTCGCGTTGGTCCGCGCCGCCTGCACGTACCCGTTCGCGTTGGTCCGCGCCGCCTGCACGTACCCGTTCGCGCGGCCCGGCAGCGACTTCGGCGGGTTGTCCCTAGTCCACTGGGCCAGCCGCGAGGGCAGGTCCTTGAGCGTCTGCGATGCGAGCACACCGGCGCCGGTCACCGCGTGTACGGGCTTGCTGCTGGTGAGCTTGCGCAACTCGGTCTTCACGTCGTCGATGTTGCGAACCATTCGGTCTCCACCTCTCTTGGCCGCCGGTTGGGCGGCCTCTTTTCCTGTGCCGGCGGCAAGCGCCGGACGTCATTTGTCGTGAACCCTGGTGTCATTCCGGCCCTGGCGCCGGATCTGGCCGCAGGCTGCGCTGCGGCCTGGGCGTGACCCGGTAACGTCAGCCTCGCGCCCCGCTCTGCAGCGGATCCGTCGGCGCCGGGCCGGCCTGTGCGGCGCTGCCTTGCGTCGGTCCAGGCGTGCCCGCCGGTGCGGCATCGCCCGCCGGTGGGGCATTGTCCGCCAGCGCGGCGTCGCCCGCCGGTGGGGCATTGTCCGCCAGCGTGGCGTCGCCCGCTACGTCGGGGCCGATGCCCGCCAGCCAGCCGGCCTCGCCGTCCGGGCCGGGGCGGCCGGATTCCGCGGCGCCAGGTTCGGCGTCATCGGACTCCGTGCCAGCGGGCTCCGCGTCGTCGACGGCACGGGCCGCCAGTTCCCTGCGGAACGACTCGTAGATCTCCAGCAGCACCTGCTTCTGGCGCTCGGTGAGTTCCGGGTCGGCGAGCACCGCTGCCCGCACACCCGAGTCCGGTCGCCGGTCCTCCAGGATCCCGGCCTGCACGTAGAGCGCTTCTGCCGAGATCCGCAGCCCCTTGGCTATCTGCTGCAAGATCTCGGCGCTGGGCCTGCGCAGCCCGCGCTCGATCTGGCTGAGATACGGGTTGGACACCCCTGCCGCCGAGGAAAGCTGCCGCAGCGAGATCTTGGCCTGCTCTCGCTGCTGGCGGATGTACTCGCCGATGGAGCCTACGTTCACGGGATTCACACCCACAGTGAATCAAATAGTGCTTGCAATTGCAAACGCCAAGCAAGCACACAGCCGGAGTCAGCCTGGCTCGCCAGGCCAGCCCGCACGAAGATCCGTCTTATCACTCGAAATGGCCGGTTCGCCGCCCGGTTTGCCATGGTTTGTGGAGCCGTTTCAGGTGATAAGGCGGGAAGGTGAGGATCAGGGTTGGCCCGGTACCAGGGTGACCCTGATTCCCCCGACGCGCTGGCCTCCCCCGTACACGGGGGTGTCGGCGATACGGTCCAGCGCGTCGCAGTCTCCCACTGCGCCGATGGCGCGCAGCAGTGCCACGGTGATCGCCGGGATGGCCCGGGGCGCGCCGTCATCCATCTTCACCGCCCCGGCCCGGCCATCGGCCAGGGCGAACGCCTGTACCCCTTCGGCCCCGGACTTGACCAGCAGCCCGGGCACCGCCTGGTGGAGCTCGCGTTCTGATCGACTTGTCCCCGATGTCCATGCCGGGTGCGCACGGACGGCATCGGCGACGCTTCGTTCTGCTGAATCGGGATCGGCAAGCACCAGCGCACGGAAAGCCCGCGCCAGACCGGTCAGGGAGATGGCGAATAGCGGGGCGCCGCAACCGTCGACCCCGGTCGCGGCGATGTCCTCGCCGGCCAGGCGCCCCAGGGCCGCCTTGATCTCGCGCTGCAGCGGATGGTCCGGGTCGCGGTAGGTTTCCGTCGGCCAGCCGGCCGTGACGCAGGTGGCGAGCATGGCCGCGTGCTTGCCCGAACAGTTCATGTGCACCCGGTCCGGCCTGCCTCCCGCGCCGAGGAACCGCCACAGGGTGGGCTCGTCCATCGGCAGCGCGGGCGGGCACTGCAGCGCGTCCTCGGCCAGCCCGGCACCGGCCAGGATCTTCCTGACCCCGGTGACGTGGAAGTCCTCGCCGGAGTGGCTCGCGCTCGCCAGGGCCAGCAGCTCGCCCTCGACGGCCAGCCCGCAGGCGCGCATCGCGGCGGCCTGCATCGGCTTGTTGGAGGACCGGGGAAATATGGGAGCGGCGACCTCTCCCGCGCTGAAAAGTACCTCGTGCCCGTCAGCGCCGAGCACCACCGCCGAGCCACGGTGCCGGGACTCGCTGAACCCCGACCGGATCACCTCGGCCATCACCGGGATGTCAGCTACGGCTGCTCACCCCAAGCATCGCGCGCGCGTCGCCGGGCGACATGGGAGGGCGCTGGGCCAGGCCAGCCAGCGTGGCCGCGCGCTCGACCAGCTCCAGGTTGCCGGTCACCGGGCGGCCCCGCGCGAACGACACCGTGTCCTCCATGCCGACCCGCAGGTGGCCGCCCGCGGCGAGCGCGGCGAACATCACCGGCAGCGTGGTCCGGCCGATACCGGTCGCGGACCAGGTGGCTGCTTCGGGCAGCGCGGAGACCGCCTGGGTCAGCGTGGCCGCGTCTCCCGGCATCCCACCGGGCACGCCCATGACCAGATCGCAGTGGACGTGGCCGCCGTGCGGGGCACCGTGGCTGGCCAGCAGCCGGCGCAGTGTGGCGATGTGGCCGAAGTCGAACAGCTCGAACTCCGGCACCACGCCAAGCTCCTGCGTCCGGGCGTACAGATCGCGGATGAACGGGTAGGGGTTGTGGAACACATCCTCGCCGAAGTTGACCGTGCCGCAGGTGAGCGAGCACGCGTCCGGGGCGGCGTCGAGGACCGCGAGCCGGTCGTCGAAGCTGTCGGTGACCGCGCCGCCGGTGGAAAGCTGCACGATGAGGTCGGTGCCCTCGCGCAGCGCCGCCACCGTGTCCCGGAGCCGGGAGAGGTCCAGCGTGGGGCGGGCCTCGGCGTCCCTGATATGCACGTGGACCACCGCCGCCCCGGCGGCCTGGCATTCCTTCGCGGTGGTCACCAGCTCGTCCAGGGTGACCGGGAGCGCGGGGACGGCCGACTTCTCTGACTCGGCGCCGGTGGGCGCCACCGTGATCAGGGTGGCTGCGGCGGACGGGTTGTTGCTCATGATCAGAGCATGCCTACTTTCCCCCGCCCGCGTCCATCCGGGCGCGGCGGCGTCATGCCGGCGGGCGCGACTGGCTTGCGGCCGGGGCGGCGGCGAGGTGGCGGCGGGTGAAGTCGAGCGCCTCGGACAGGTCGGCGATCCGGGCTTCCCGCGTGATCGCGCGGCGGGTGTTGACCTCCAGCACCACCATCCCCGGGTAGCCGTCGGCGGCGAGCTTCTCCAGCAGCGGCGCGCACGGCTGGGTTCCCCGTCCGGGCACCAGATGCTCGTCCCGGTTGGGCACCCCGGTGCCGTCGGCCATGTGCACGTGGGCGAGCCGGTCACCGAGCTGCTCGGCCATGGCGAAGGCGTCGGAACCGGACGCGGCCGTGTGCGACAGGTCCAGGGTGACGTGCGGGCTGTCCATGAGCAGCGGATTCCAGTGCGGGGCGTAGGCGGCAAGCTCCGCGCCGCCGGCGCGCAGCGGGTACATGTTCTCCACCGCGAAGACGATGTCGGACTCCTCGCTCATCCGCGTCAGCCCCTCGGTGAAGTCCCTGGCGTAGTCCCGCTGCCAGCGGAACGGCGGGTGCACCACGACGACCTTGGCGCCCAGTGCCTGCGCCGCCTCCTTGGCCCGGACCAGCTTGCCCCACGGCTCGTAGCCCCACACCCGCTGGGTGACCAGCAGGCAGGGCGCGTGCAGCGCCAGCACGGGCATGCCGTGATAATCGGCCAGCCGCCGCAGGGCCTCGGTGTCCTGGCTCACAGCGTCGGCGGAAACCATGACCTCGAGGCCGTCATAGCCGAGGCGCGCCGCCAGCTCGAACGCATCAGCCACCCGTTCCGGAAAGACCGAGGCGGTGGACAGCGCGACTAGCGGCCTACCGGACCTGGTGCGCAGGCTCAACCTTGCTCCTTTCCCCCAGCGCCTGCCTGGGGCACCTTCGCGTGGCCAGCTTATGCGCCCGGCCGGATGCGGCGTTCATGCCCCGGGCGAGCACGCCGGTGTGTCCGACCCTGCCACTACTGTGCCGGGCATGGGTAACTCCTCGGCCGCGCAGCTGTACCGGTGCGCCGAATGCGGGTGGCGGGCCACGAAGTGGTCCGGGCGCTGCGGTGGCTGCCAGGCCTGGGGAACGGTCGAGCAGGCGGCCGTTCCCGCCACCCGCACCCGCCTGTCCGCGCGCGCCACGAACCGGCTGGCCCCCGCCCGCGCGGTGCCGATCACCAAGGTGGATGCGCGGGCCGCCAGCGCGCGGCCGACCGGGCTGGACGAACTCGACCGGGTGCTGGGCGGCGGCCTGGTCCCCGGCGCCGTGGTCTTGCTGGCGGGGGAGCCCGGGGTGGGCAAGTCCACGCTGCTGCTCGAGGCGGGCGCGCTGGTGTCCCGGGCCGGCCCGGTGCTGTACGTCACCGGCGAGGAGTCGGCGGCTCAGGTGCGGCTGCGCGCGGACCGGATCGGCGCCGTAGGGGACGACCTCTACATCGCCGCGGAGACGGAGCTGTCGGCCGTGCTGGCCCAGGTGGAGGCGGTCCAGCCGGAATTGCTGATCGTCGACTCGGTGCAGACGATCGTCGCGCCCGGCGTCGAGGGCACCCCCGGCGGGGTAACCCAGATCCGCGAGGTCACCTCCGCCCTGATGGCCGTGGCCAAGCAGCAGTCGCTGAGCACCGTCCTGGTCGGGCACGTCACCAAGGACGGTGCCATCGCCGGGCCGCGGGCACTGGAGCACCTGGTGGACGTGGTGCTGCACTTCGAAGGTGACCGGCACGCGCAGCTGCGGATGGTGCGCGCGCTGAAGAACAGGTTCGGCCCCACCGACGAGGTCGGCTGCTTCGAGCTCGGCGAGGCCGGGCTGGCCGGGCTGGCCGATCCGAGCGGGCTGTTCATCTCCCAGCACGGCGACCATGTGCCGGGCACCTGCCTGACCGTCACACTGGAGGGCCGCAGGCCGCTCATCGCGGAGGTGCAGACCCTGGTGGCGCCGTCCGCGGCGGTGGACCTTCCGCCGCGCCGGGTGACCGCCGGCCTGGACTCGGCCAGGGTGGCCATGGTGATCGCGGTACTGCAGCGCCGCGCCGATGTGAAGCTGGGCAGGCAGGACGTGTTCGCGGCCACGATCGGCGGCGTCCGGCTGGCCGAGCCCGCGGTAGACCTGGCGATCGCGCTCGCGCTGGCCAGCGCGGCCGCGGACCTGAGCGTGGCCGGCCCGGTCGTGGCGGTCGGCGAGGTCGGGCTGGCCGGTGAGGTGCGGCGGGTTCCCGGGGTTGCCCGGAGGATCGCCGAAGCGCAGCGGCTGGGGTTCCGGCGGGCCATCGTTCCGGCCGGATGGGCGTCCGAGCGCGGCGGTCCGGAGGACCCGGACGGACGCGGCCCGGCTGCTAAGGCCCTGACGGACGTGCGGGAGGTCACCTCGGTCAAGGAGGCGATAGCCGCGGCGCTTGGCGGTGGCTGACGCGGCGCTTGGCGGTGGCTGACGCGGCGCTTGGCGGTGGCTGACGCGGCACTGGCGGCCGGTGCGCTGATGGGGGATGCGCCGGCCGGTGCGCTGAGGGGCGACTGGCCGGCCGGTGCGCTGACAGGGACGCGCCCGGCGGTGCGCTGATGGGGGATGCACCGGGCGGTGCGCTGAGGGGGACGCGCCCGGCGGTGCGCAGCGATATCAGCCGCGGCCAGCGGCCTCGTGGCTGTGCGACAATCGGCGGTGTCATGGAGGACGGACGGGCCGCGGCGCTCCTGCGCTGGTATGCGTCGCATGCGCGTGACCTCCCCTGGCGCAGGCCAGACGTAAGCCCGTGGGCGGTCCTGGTCAGCGAGATCATGCTGCAGCAGACCCCGGTGTCCCGGGTCCTCCCCGCCTACGAGGCGTGGCTGGCCCGGTGGCCGACACCGGCCGAGCTCGCGGCGGCGTCCCCGGCCGACGCGGTCCGCCAGTGGGGCCGGCTTGGCTACCCGCGCCGCGCGATCAGGCTGCACGCCGCCGCCCAGGTGATCACCGAGCAGCACGGTGGCGAGGTCCCGGACTCGCTGAGCGCGCTGCTGGCCCTGCCAGGCGTGGGCTCCTACACGGCGGCGGCGGTCGCCAGTTTCGCGTTCGGGCAGCGCCATGCGGTCCTCGACACCAATGTCCGCCGGGTGCTGGCCCGCCTCGTGCGCGGCAGCCTGCGCCCGCCGCCAAGCCCGACCACGATGGAGGTCAAGCTAGCCGAGTCCCTGCTCCCGGTAGAGCCGGGCCGGGCGCCGCGCTGGTCGGTCGCGGTCATGGAGCTGGGCGCGCTGATCTGTACCGCGGAGCGGCCCCGGTGCCCAGAGTGCCCGGTGGTCAGCGCTTGCGCCTGGCACCGGGCGGGACAGCCCGACGGCGACCCGGATCTGGGGCGCCGCCGCAGCCAGGGCTACGAGGGCACCGACCGGCAGTGCCGGGGCCGCCTGCTCGCCGTGCTCAGGGACTCCGGCGGGCCCGTCCCGGCCGTCCGGCTCGATGCCGCGTGGCCCGATGCGGACCAGCGCGCCCGCGCGCTGGCCAGCCTGGTCGCCGATGGCCTCGCCGAGCCGCAGCCCGGCGGCCGCTACGCCCTGCCCCGCTAACGCCGCTGCGCCCTCCCCCGCTGACGCCGCGGCGAGCCAGGCGAACACGGCGCGCGCCCACGGCTGCCGGTTCCAGCCGGGCCTAGCGACTGCGCCCGCCCGGAGCCCCGACAGCAACTGGCCCGGGCCGGTTTCCCGGCCCGAGCCAGTGACGGTCGCGGCAGGCGCTAGTCCTGCTGCTGCTTGGCGGTGCTGCTCTCCACCGCGGCGCCGCTCTCCACCTCGTCGAGGGGCGCATCCGGCACCGACTCAGGCTTCGGCACGCCCTTGAACGCGAACTGTGCCTCCTCGCCCTCGCCTTCGACTTCGACGATGACGATCTGGCCGGGCCGCAGCTCGCCGAACAGGATCTTCTCGGACAGCATGTCCTCGATCGCCCGCTGGATGGTCCGGCGCAGCGGCCTGGCGCCGAGCACCGGGTCGTAGCCGCGCTCGGCGAGCAGGGCCTTGGCGGTCGGCCGTAGTTCCAGGCCCATGTCCCGGTCCTTGAGCCGCTCGTCCACCTTGGCGATCATCAGGTCCACGATCTCGACGATCTCGTCCTGGGTCAGCTGGTGGAAGACGA
>Ga0126380_10000588_pt1 | contig 12420 bp, 10 predicted proteins | sample PanSoiMetPlot_26_FD_92544 | JGI IMG/M metagenome (GOLD analysis project Ga0126380, IMG submission 92544) | Tropical forest soil microbial communities from Panama - MetaG Plot_26 | ecosystem: Environmental > Terrestrial > Soil > Tropical forest > Bulk soil | place: Panama | collected 2016-02-17
CGCTGCGGGCGGACTGCGAATCGCTGCGAATCCCCGCGAACTCGCCGCGGAAACGGAAACCGTCATCTCGATCATTACCGAGGATCACGGTGTCCGCCATATTTTTAACGGTGCGAACGGTTTCCTGGCTGGAGATGTCAAAGGCAAGCTGTTTATCGAAATGAGCACGCTGCAGCCGATGACCGCGCGCGAGCTCACGCCGCTGGTTGAGGCTAAGGGTGCGCGACTGATCGACTCGCCGGTGCTCGGCACGATTCCGCAGGTCAAGGACGGGAAACTGTTCGCGCTCGTTGGCGGACGGGCTGAAGACCTCGACAGTGCAAGGCCGGTCTTGGAGAAAATGACGCGCCGTATCGCCCATTTGGGTCCAAATGGCAGCGGCTACGCGATGAAGCTCGCGGTCAACCTCGGTCTCGGCGCCTACATCCAGGCGCTGTCGGAATCGCTGGCTCTGGGCGCCAAGCAAGGCCTCACGCTCGATCAGATGTTGGACGTCCTGCAGGAGGCCCCGTACTCGAGCGGCTGGATGAAAAGCAAGATCGGCGTAATGAAAGGCGAGAAGCCCGAAATGACCCTCGACATCCGTACGTTGCGGAAGGACATCATGTCGGCCGTCGCCACCGGCGCGCTGAGTGGCGTTCCCATGCCGCTATCCGCAGGCACACTCGCGTCGCTGTCGGCAGCCGTCGCCAATGGATACGGTAGCGGCGATCTCGGTGAGATGCCGAAGTTTCTGCGCCAGGCGATGCTGCAAAATTTCGAATGATTGGGCGCTGGTGAACTGTGCTTTTATTTGATTTCCAGTTTCCTCCAGGCCCACAGGAAGTACAGTTGCCGATGCGCGCTGTCGCTTGCCTACTCACTCTTCTTTTCCTCGCCGCCGCGGGGCCTGCCGTCGCGCAAGAAAGAAACTTGATTGACCCGATGCTTCCTGGCTCGCTCAATCCCAAGCCGCCCCCGCCACTAAAAAATCCGGAGGCGCCGTCGACGCCGGCCAAGGAGCTGTTCGCGCGCAAATCGACGCCGTTCCCTGGCCCCCCACGTTCGATCGGCGGGGATTTCGACGGCTGCGTTTCCGGCGCCGTGTCGCTGCCGATCACTGGACCGACCTGGCAGGTCATGCGGCCGTCGCGTAACCGCAACTGGGGCAATCCGCAACTCATTCGCTTCATCGAACGGTTTGCCACTAACGCGAAAAAGATTGGCTGGAACGGTCTTTTGGTTGGCGACATGTCACAGCCACGCGGCGGGCCACTGCTTTCCGAGCACACCAGCCATCAAATCGGTCTTGACGCCGATATTTGGTTTGTGCCGATGCCAGACCATGTGCAGAGCCGCGAGGAGCGCGAGTTTGGCTCAGCCACTGACATGGTCGCGCCGGACCTGCGCGACGTCGATCCGGAAGTGTGGACCCACAGACACGCCGCGCTCATCCGAACGGCTGCACAGGATCCGGTGGTCGTCCGCATCCTGGTCAATGCCGCGATCAAGAAGGCGCTGTGCCGCGAGGCCGGAGCTGAGCGCACCTGGCTTTACAAGGTGCGTCCCTGGTACGGCCACGCCGCACATTTTCATGTCCAAATCGCCTGTCCGGCGGACAGTGCGGAATGCAAGCCGCCAACTCCGCCGCTCCCAAGTGACGGCTGCGGTAGCGAGCTCGACTTCTGGTTCAAGGAATCGACGCTGCATCCGCCGCCCTCCAAACCGAAACCGCCCCTGACGCTGGCCGGATTGCCCCCTGCGTGCAAGCAGATCGTTAAAGCGCCGTGATTATCGCCGCCCGCTTGTGTAGATCCACTTCCGCGTCAACAAATCAAGACGAGGAGGCTTTTCGCGGCGTTATCCTTCATGAAGGCTGGAAAGCGCTGCTTCTTCGTCAGCGAGCCGGCGCTCGGCAATCTTGCGCTCGTCGCTCGTAAGGTCGGTTGTAAGGAGCTTCCTATATCGCTCGATATTCGCTTTGTGAAAGAACGCTAGAGAGGCAGAAATACCAGTTAGCGAACGCCGCGCCGAATCTCTTTCATGCATCCCGTATATCGATCTCGCACTTTTTTACGCATCTAACTCTACCGTTTAAATCCGTACTTCGCTGTCAGGCTTTTCCTGACAGGCAACACCTCTTGGTTGTGCAGTCTAGATTTCTTCGAGCCAACCCTGTGCGGACGCGAACCTGACGACCTCTGCCCGAGTCTTGAGGCCAAGCTTCTCGATCGCCCGTGCTTTGTAGGTCTCAACGGTCTTGGCACTCAATTCAAGACGTCCCGCGATCTCCTTGATCGTTAACCCACGTGCGGAAAATTTGAGAACGCTGGACTCGCGTTCGGTCAAACCAAGGACGTTCCCAATCTGCCTCGCCGCACCAACTGGGGCGGAGACGTTCTCTCGAATTTCGTCGGCAACAGCGGGGTCGACGTACATATCGCCGAATTGGACAACCCGGATGGCACGCACCAGATTTTCCGCCGCAGAGCGCTTGAGCACATAGCCTTTCGCACCCGCGGCGAGAGCCTGTCTCAAGAACGAACGTTCCTCATAAAGCGTCAAAATGACCACGCACACGTTGGGACATTCTTCGGTCAGACGGCGCGCGAGCGCGATTCCGTTGATCTCGGGCATCGAGATATCGACAATCGCCACATCCGGTTGTTGCTCGCGGATGATTTTAAGCGCCGTTTGCCCGGTGGCGCTCTTCCCGACCAGCTCAAAGTCTTCTTCTGCCTCGATCAAGTTGCACAATCCGGCAAGCACTATTGGGTGGTCGTCGGCAAGCGCAATACGGATTTTCTTGCTCATGCCGCGCTCTCTTCCGTCAGCAAAGGTATTCGGGCGAAGATCGTGGTGCCGATCGTCGGAGCCGACTCAATTTTCAATTGACCCCCCACGAGCAGAAGACGCTCGCGCATGCCGGCAAGTCCAAGCCGCGATGACAGCACGGCTGAATCAAATCCCTTTCCATCGTCCTCGATGGTCAGGTGCAGCGTGCCTTGTGAAAGCCCGATCGCCACGCTCACATGTTGAGCATTGCTTGCATGCTTGGCGATGTTCGTGAGAGCCTCCTGAATTACACGATAGATTGTCGTACGAATTTCGTTCGATCGACCGTTCAAGCTTGCGTCTGCACAATGAAAGTCCACGTCGATAGCGTGATTTTTGCCCCACTCCGCCAGATAATGTTCGAGCGCGTGAGACAGCCCCAGTTCATCGATGGATGCGGGACGCAGTTCCCAGGCGATTCGGTGGAGCATCTGTCCCAAATCATCCAGCTGATTTCGTAAAAAGCGGACACGATCGCGCCCTTTGGCTTCAACTAGGCCCTCGATAGCCATCAGTTCGAGGATCGCAGCGCTGACGCTTTGGCCTGTCTGGTCGTGCAGGTCGTGGGCTAGACGAAGCCTTTCTTCCTCTTGCGCGCGCATGATGCGACGTCGCAGGTCATCACGTTCCGCGGTGCGCTGTTCGATAAGTTGATGGGCTCCAGTCAGCGCTTGCCCCAGTTCGTGCACTTCCTGGATTTCGATCGGCGGAACTTTCAATGGCCCCGGAAGGGCCATGCCAAGGGCGGGATCGCGCAGAGATCGAATCGATGCGCCAATCCGGCGGCTGATGGCACGCGCAAGCAAGATACCCGTCGCAAGAATCGCAAATGCCGCAATCACATTCCCCAACAACGCTTGCCAAAGAAACTTATAGAAACCTTCTTTCGGAACGCCGATGGCAACTGTCCACCCGGAAACGGTTGAACGACTAAAGCTGCTCAGAACGGCAACACCTTCGCGGGTTGCACCCTCGAATGCGCCTTCGCCCGCTCGCGTTAACGCGCGTTTGAGATCGCGGGATACCGGTTTTCCGACCGCTTCATCACCGCCCAACGTCCTCGCAACGATCGTATCACTGCTGTCAACGATTGCTGCAACCCAATCCGACGGCATTTTCTGTCGGTGAAGAATTTCGGTGAGGCGTTCAGGAAGAATGCCAATCGCCAACGCGTAGCGAACTTCTCCTCCAAGCACTACTGGCACTTCGACACTGATAATGGGCTTTCCAGTTACTGCGCCGATGAATAGGTCGGAAATAACAGGCTCTTTGGTCTCGATGACGCGCAGGAGCTGCTGTCGGCTGCCGTGGGACGGCAGTGCGGTGCCAAAGGGCTTAAGAGTATTGACGAGCTGCTGGCCGTCGAGTTCGCTTAAAACGATATTGTCGACATTGATCGCGTGGGCGACTCGCTGTGCCTCCTCATAGAATCTGGCCACATCGCCGGATGCCAGATACGGCGATGTGGCGAGAACAAGCAACGCCGAGCGGTCACCCTTAAGTTCGGCATCGACCGCTTGGCTGAGCGCACGCGCTGTCCCAACAAGGTCTCGCTCGAAACTTGCCCGTTCCCGCGTAAACGAGCGAAAAATAATAAACGTCGCGACAATCACCGCTGGAACAACACAAGCGATGACGAGACAATTGAGCCAAAAACGAATCGAGCGGCTGGGCGCAACTTGTGCGTGAGGCGCGTGCATGCGGGCGAGTCCCCCAAAACCCCGAATCAGCCGCTGGCAATCATGTCACTTCCTGGACGCTACTGCGCCAGAAAAAGTCGGATAATCGCATCTGATCTGAGCGCGTAGATGCGCGGCCAAGTGGCGAAACCGGTTGTGGTCAACTCGACAGGCCATCTCGAAAAAGAAGCCGCCATTGCTGGCGGCTTCGATCGAACCAGTAAGCCACATGGAGGTGTTACTTAAGCTGGGTCGAAATGCTGGTGAACTTGGAGTTCAGGGTGGAACCAATCGTATTGACTGTCGCTATGATCACGACCGAAATTCCGGCAGCAATCAAACCGTATTCGATGGCCGTAGCGCCTGACTCATCCTTGAGAAAAGCAAGCACGCGAGACATGTGATAACCTCCCTTTTGCTTTGGATGCAGCACACTAGTCCCGCGTCAATTAAAGGACCCTTGCATCGCGATCGGAGGAAGCCCGGCTTGTTGTCAGGATTTTCCTGACAACAAGCGGCAAAAGGCGGCTGACTGTGCTGGAAAGCTTGAAGTTTACAGAAAAAATATATCAGCCTCTTTGGAACGTCATCCTGCTTCCAAGTGACTTGTTCGATCATCTCGTCGGCAGACACGATGGCTGATGCGGAAATACCAAGCTCAGAGTCGCCGGACTTTCGCTGTTGATGACAGACTGAATTTATGGTCTCGCAAAATCTACACTCAGCTTAACGCTGGTTGTATTGAGCGATGCATCGAACGCGCCGCCGAGGTGCTCTCCGATACAACGCGAGAAATGTTACGATAGGAAAAGCTTCTTCGCGCCGCAAATCCAAAGCCCGCGACTTGATCTCGTGAGGGGCCTTCTCGAGTGCCTTTTTCCTAGCTCTGACCCGACGGCGAACAGCTCGCGCAGCTGTCTTTTCTTAACGCAATGGTCTTGGTTCTTTCTCGTCGGCGTCTATGTTCGCGTTGCTATGGGCGCCTCTTTTCGGTTCTCTTCAACTCGAACGCGGCGGTATTTAAATGCCGCGCACATCTAATCAGAGGTGCCGCTTGAGCCGGGGAGCGGGCGGTGTTGAGCATATGTAGTATCTAGAGAGTGCTGGCCAGTTGGCAGTGACGTCGATCGTCACATCGACTACGAACGCGCGATAGGTATCATAGAAATAACCTGGTTCCCGGGCCTTGCACTACCACCTGAGCCTGGGAAATGGTCCTGAAAGGAGCTCACCATGCCCATCAACATCAAAGTCAACGGCGCGTCACACGACGTCGATGTCGATGATGCCACTCCGCTCCTGTGGGTGCTGCGCGATGTGATTGGCATGACGGGCACGAAATACGGTTGCGGCATCGCCCAATGTGGCGCCTGCACCGTGCATATCGACGGCAATCCGGTGCGCTCGTGTCTTCTGCCGGTCGGAGCAGTTGCTGGTCGCGCCATTACAACAATCGAAGGCATTGGCGCGACCGAAGCGGGCGCTAGAGTGCAAAAAGCCTGGCTCGATCTCGAAGTAATCCAGTGCGGTTACTGCCAGTCAGGGCAGATCATGTCGGCGGCGGCGCTTCTTGCTAAAAATCCGCATCCCGACGACGCCGATATCAACGCGGCGATGGCGGGCAATATCTGCCGCTGCGGTACCTATGTGCGCATCCGCGAAGCCATCAAGAACGCCGCGGGCGACGGCGTGAGGAGGCCGTCATGATGTCAACGCACTCCGCCCTTTCACGCCGGGTTGTCCTGCAAAATGGTCTTGCCGGCGGCCTTGTGTTGGCCTTTCAGTGGCCGCTGCGCGCGGCGCCCGTGAATGAGCCGGAACAGCCGGCCGACCAGCCCGACGGTCAGTTCGCACCGAACGCGTTCATCCGCATCGACAATGCCGGCAAGACCACGCTGGTGATCCCGCAGGCCGAGATGGGCCAAGGCGTCTACACCGCGATCGCCATGATCCTCGCCGAGGAATTGGACGCCGACTTCGCACAGGTCGTGATCAAGCATGCGCCGGCAAGCGACAAGCTCTATGCCAATCCGCTTTTCGGCATTCAGGTTACCGGCAATTCCAACTCGATCCGCTCGTTCTGGGACAAACTGCGTAATGCGGGCGCCGCGGCGCGCGCCATGCTGATTGAAGCTGCAGCTGCGCAGTGGCAAGTCGATGTGGCAAGCTGCGACGCTTCAAACGGTAAGGTCACCCACGCCGCGAGCAATCGTACGCTGACTTACGGCGAGCTCGCCGATGCCGCCGCAAAGCTACCGGCGCCGGACAAGCCGAAGCTCAAGGAGCCGAAGGATTTCGCGCTGATCGGCAAATCTCTGAAGCGTAACGACACGCCTGACAAATCCGACGGCAAGACCATCTACGGCATCGACGCCATGGTGCCGGAGATGAAGTTTGCGACCCTTGCCCAATGCCCGGTGCTCGGCGGCAAAGTAAAGCATGTCGACGATAGCGCCGCGAAAAAAGTCTCTGGCGTGCGGCAGGTCGTCGTGCTCGATGATCTCGTCGCCGTTGTCGGCGATCATATGTGGGCCGCCTGGCAAGGGCTCGACGCGCTGAAAGTGACCTGGGACGAAGGGTCGAACGCCAAAATCAATTCGACCGACATCTGGAACGGACTGCGTTTCGAGAGCACGAAGGACGGCGTCGTCGCCAAATCGGAAGGCGACGTCGACAAGGGCCTGACGCAAGGCGAACGCTTCGACGCCGACTACGAGCTGCCGCTCCTCGCCCACGCCACGATGGAACCGATGAATTGTACCGTGCGCCTGACGCCGGGCGCCTGCGAGATCTGGACCGGCACGCAAGTACAGAGCAGGTGCCAACAATATGCGGCCAAGGCCGCGGGCCTGCCGGTGGAAAAGGTGACGATCAACAACCACTACCTCGGCGGCGGATTCGGCCGCCGGCTCGAGCCGGACATGGTCGCAAGCGCGGTGCGCATCGCCAAAGAGGTTTCGAGCCCGATCAAGGTCGTATGGACGCGCGAAGAAGACATGCAGCATGACGTCTATCGACCAGCGTATCGCGATACGATTTCCGCCTCGATGTCGAACGGCAAGATCGTCGCCTGGAAATACAAGGTGTCGGGCTCGTCGGTCCTCGCGCGTTGGCTGCCGCCCGCATTCCAGAACGGCATTGACGCCGACGCCGTCGATAGCGCCGTGGACATGCCCTACGACATCCCGAACAAACGCATCGAGTATGTGCGCGTCGAGCCGCCAGGGTTAATCACAGGCTTCTGGCGCGGCGTCGGGCCCAACAATAATGTCTTCGCGATCGAAAGCTTCATGGATGAGCTTGCGCGCAAGGCGAACATAGATCCTGTTGCTTTCCGCCTCGGCATGCTCGACGGCACGCCGCGCCTGAAAGCTGCCCTTAAGCTAGTCGCCGAAAAATCCGGCTGGGGCTCGCCACTGCCCGCGCGCGTTGGGCGCGGCGTTTGCGCACAACCGTCTTTTGGCAGCTTTATTGCCACCGTGGTTGAAGCCGAGGTCGATGACGTCGGAGCTGTGCACCTACGGCGCGTCAATTGCGTGGTCGACACCGGCATCGCCGTCAATCCCGACACCGTCATGGCGCAACTCCAGGGCGGGATCATCTTCGGTTTGACCGCGGCGCTGTGGGGTGAGGTCACCATCGAGAAAGGGCGGGTGCAACAGTCGAATTTCAATAATTATCGAATGCTGCGCATCGACGAGACGCCACCAATCGACGTTCACGTGATCAAGAGCGGTGAGCATCCTGGCGGCATCGGTGAGACAGGTGCGACCGCAGGCCCGCCGGCTTTGCGCAATGCGATCTATGCTGCAACCGGGGTACCGCTGCGCCGGCTGCCGATCGACCGCGCCGCCATCGCCGTGAAGAAGGCGTAACCGCCATGCGCCGATTAGTCACTACCGTTATCGCCGCTATCATCATCGCGGCCATCGGAGTTTTCGCCTGGCGCACCCTCAATCCGGGACCGCTCGCATTTGCCCGCGGCTCGACAGTTGCGCTTGCCGACTATCGCGAGGCTCATCCGACCGGAGTTCCGGCCAGCCTCGCCAAAGCGGACATCGTCAAACGTGGCGAATATCTCGCCAAGGCCGCTGACTGCATGGTCTGTCACACCGCGCCGGGCGATGCACAGTATGCCGGCGGCCTCGCTTTCCCGCTTCCGTTCGGCACGCTCTATTCAACCAACATCACAGCCGACAAGGACACCGGCATCGGCAATTACAGCGACCAGGATTTCCTCAATGCCGTGCAGCGCGGTGTCCGCAAGGACGGCGCACGTCTTTATCCGGCCATGCCCTACACTTCATACACTCTCATGACCGACGACGACGTGCTGGCGATCAAGGCCTACCTTTTCAGCTTGCCCGCCGTAAACAAACCTAATGAGGACGACACACTGCAATTCCCCTTCAACCAGCGCTGGTCGATGATTTTCTGGTCGCTGGCGTTCAATCCCGACGCACGCTTTGAGCCAAATAGTTCAAAAAGTGCCGAGTGGAATAGGGGCGCCTATATCGCTGAAGCCCTCGCGCACTGCGGCGACTGCCATACTCCGCGCAATCTCGCCTTTGCGTTGGACAACCGACGGAAATTCGCCGGCGCGGTCGCCGCGGGTTGGCGCGCCTATGACATTACATCCGACAAAGGCACGGGCATCGGCTCATGGAGCGACGAGGAGGTTTTCGCGTATCTCGCCAAAGGTCACGCAATGGGGCGCGGCACGGCGTCTGGGCCTATGGGCGAGGCGGTCGACCATAGCTTCAGCCAAATGGATCCGGCGGATATCCGGGCGGTCGTGACTTATCTGCGCAGCATTCCCGCGGTTGCCTCATCCGAGGCGGCAACAATCGCGCCGCCGGCGCCTGTATCACCGAAAGAGGGAGGCGCGATCGCCGATGCGCTCGGCCGCAAGGTCTTCGCGCAGGCCTGCGTCAGTTGCCATAACTGGACTGGCGTAAGCGCGCTGTCGCCCTTCGCCACAATTTCAGGCAGCCGCGCGGTCAATGACCCGAGTGCGACCAATGTCGCGCAGATCGTCATTTCGGGCACGCGGCGCTTTGCGCCGGGTGCGATGTCGATGCCGGCATTTGGCAGTACTTATACAGATACAGAGATCGCGGCGGTTGCCAACTACGTTACGGGTCGATTTGGCGGTGCCGCGTCCAAGCTCACGGCAAACGACGTAGCGGAGCTACGCGGCCAGACCGCGCGCTGACGTGCCGTGCTATGTCTGCCTCCGGGGTAAAGCGGACATGGCGCGTGCGATGCGACGTGTTCGTTCATCAACCTCGCGCCATGCGCCACTTTCAATGTGGTAATTATGATCTGTCGTTAACGGCGCGAGTTCATCAGCCTTATAGGTGGTGCGACGGCCGTATTGCCTTTGGTCGCGCTCGCACAGCAACTGGCAATACCAGAGATTGGATTTCTAGGCAGCGATTCGGCCGACTTATACGCCGAGCGACTAAACGCGTTCCGCTCGGGATTAAAACAGGCTGGTTACGCCGAGGGTCAGATAACGGCCGAATATAGGTGGGCTAAAGGACGTGCTTTCGCACCGTAGACTGTTTGCTATTGCGAGAACGCGTCAATCGACCTTGTGTGAGTTAGTTCATAAAACTGTTGGATTAGTGTTTTTATGGTTCTGTCTGTTTTTCAGAGAGATGAAAGTCATGCTCGACTCGATACCACGAGACGTCTTCGTAGCGAGCGCTGTTGGGGTTGGTGTCGAGGTCTCTGCAATCCATCACCATGTCGGATCCGCTATTGTCGTGGCAATGATGTTTGCACTTTGTGCCGTCGTCGTTGTGGAGACCATCAACGATGTGGTCGGTTGATCAGCCAACGCATCAAGCCGAGCTAATTTGTACGCCATGTCCCTTCAGCCCGCGTGCCGGCTTGGCAATGAAGAGGGTATCGAAGAGCCTGACCATGCGCATTTGCCGGCGCTTTGTGGATGATGATGGCGGATGCGCTCCCATCGCTCGGCCCGGTTTCCAATCCCGCCAAACCATGCTGCAATAGGATATATTTCGGCGCGTTTCATCGGGGTGGCAATGAACCCACGCGAGAGAATTAGACCTAAAGGGGCTAAATCGCGGCGTCACAAACGCGGCGTGGCAAAGCGTCGTGCCCGTAGACCCATCCGCGGCGATGATCGCTCTTCCAATCTCGGCCCGGAGGATTACCTCGACCTCCTGACGCGTGAATTACACGAAGCCAGGAAGCAGCAGAGTGCGACTGTAGATGTTCTGCGTGTCATCAGTAGCTCGCATGGCGATCTAAAGCCGGTATTTCATGCGATACTGGAAAAGGCGACTGGCAGATTTCGGATCATCCTTCCGCGCAATGCGGCGACGCTAGGCAAAACGGGGGCGACCACGTGAATCTTCTTATTCTTGTTGTTGACGATGAACCCGATGTCGAAATGCTCTTTCGACAGCAATTCCGGCGCGATCTTCGGGCCGGGCGGTTTACCATGAAATTTGCCCAGTCGGCCGATGCGGCGCTCCAAAGTATCGCCGAGGCGGGTTCGGCTTCACTCATTCTGATTTTATCGGATATCAATATGCCGGGGATGAATGGTCTTGAACTCCTGCCCAAGGCGAAAGCCGTGCGGCCGGATGTTCCGGTTATCATGATTACCGCCTATGGTGACGCGGATACTAAGCGCAAGGCTTTGGAAAACGGTGCCGAAGATCTCTTTACGAAACCAATCGATTTTTTGATGCTTCGCAATGAGATCGATTCGCAGATTGAACGTGCCGCATGACCGCTCGTGTTCTAGTCGTTGATGACGAACCGGACCTCGAGGCTCTGGTACTGCAGAAATTTCGGCATCAAATCCGCGATGGAACGATTGCCTTCTTATTCGCGCGCGATGGCGTTGAAGCTTTGGCCGCATTGAAGGCGAACGGCGGCATTGACCTTGTGGTTACCGACATCAACATGCCGAGGATGGATGGGTTGTCGCTCCTGCAAAAGTTGCAGGAAAGCGAGGAATACATATCGACGATTATTGTCTCCGCCTATGGCGACATGGGCAATATCCGCACTGCGATGAACCGTGGTGCTTTTGATTTCGTAACGAAACCCATCGATTTCATGGATTTGGAAACGACAATCACCAAGACCATCCGCCACATCGGGCTTCTGCGGGAAGCGCGCGAGCGGCAGGCAGTGGCAGAGCGAGCCTATGCGTCGCTGTCGCGATATTTTTCGCCAAATATCGCGCAGCGCCTGGGCAACGACACGGGCTCGGTCGATCTCGGCGGGCAACGTCGTGAAATTGCATCGCTCTTCACTGACATTGAAAGCTTTACGGCGCTTGTCGAGACCCTGGAGCCGACGGTACTTGGCCCTCTTCTCAATGAATATCTCACCGGCATGACGGACATCGTGTTCGCGCAGGATGGCACGGTTGCCAAAATCGTGGGAGATGCATTGCACGTCTTGTTCGGTGCACCGAGTGAACAACCCGACCACGCAGCTCGTGCGGTGGCCTGTGCGTTATCCCTTGACGAATTTGCCCAGGGGTTTCGCGAACGCTGTCGGGAAAAAGGTGTATCGCTTGGGGTGACCCGTATTGGCGTTCATGCCGGTTCCGCGATTGTCGGGAATTTCGGGGGTGGTCGCTTTTTCGACTACACCGCATATGGTGACACCATCAACGTAGCAGCGCGGCTTGAAACGGCCAATAAACAACTTGGTACACGCATTTGTGTCAGCGCGGCTCTTGCAAAGGCGGTGAAGGATTTCCGCGGACGGCCGATTGGCGACCTTTTGCTCAGGGGTAGAGCGGAGGCGATGCGCGCCTTCGAACCGCTCCGGGACGAAAAATATCGCGCCGCCGCGACGAAGAGCTATCTCGACGCGTTTTCCCAATTGGAAAAGGACGATCCCGGAGCAATTGCGGCGTTTGCAGCTC
>Ga0126380_10000589_pt1 | contig 12413 bp, 10 predicted proteins | sample PanSoiMetPlot_26_FD_92544 | JGI IMG/M metagenome (GOLD analysis project Ga0126380, IMG submission 92544) | Tropical forest soil microbial communities from Panama - MetaG Plot_26 | ecosystem: Environmental > Terrestrial > Soil > Tropical forest > Bulk soil | place: Panama | collected 2016-02-17
ACGGCCAGCCGGTAGGCGTAGTCGGCGTCCCGCTGGGCCTGCCGCACCTCCTCGGTGTTGCGGTCCTTCCAGACCCCGCTTTCGCGCAGCAGCCAGTGCGTACCGAGCCAGGCGCCGGCCAGCACCGGCGGCGCCCACCAGGCGAAGCCGAACAGCACGCACGCCTGGGCCAGGCCGGCGATCATGTCCACCAGGCCGACGGCGATGAAGTCCATCGACACCGAGAGCGGCGGCCCGGTCATGCCGCGGTCGAAGTCCCTGGCCACCTGCAGGTCGGCGGCCAGCTCGGGGTCCTCCAGGTGACCGATGCCGGGGACGGCCACGCACGCGCCGGTCAGCTCGTCATACAGCCAGGCCGAGGTCCGGTCGCCGAGGTTCGCGCTGACCGCCGTATGCAGCGGCCCGAGGACTTGCAGCAGGATGAACAGGACGCCCACGACGACCAGCGGGACCGCGAGGCTGGCATTGTGCTGGATCGCGCCGACCAGCACGCCGGTGGCGATGGAGAAACTGGCAGGCAGGATGCCGCGGACCGCCAGCAGGGACCACCATTCGGTGGCCATCGGCCGGTCGGCGCGCCACAACGCGGCCGCGAGCTGCAGTTCCTGCCGCGCCCGTATCCGGCGCAGCGCGGAGCGGGCCGACGGTCGTTCTCCGGTCATGTCTCCAGACTGCCAAGCGCCGACGACAACACAGTAATTATTTGCATTACGCAACCCCGGGGCCGATCGCATCCCCCGTGCGGCGGCCGTCCGGGCCAGCCTGCGCGAGGCCTGGCTCCGCCGCAAAGTGCGGCGTGACGGCCGCCTGTTATCACGCAATGGCAAACTGAGCGGAGTTCCACCCCCGGCCTGGCCCTATCATCGAGCCATGCGGTCGCCTCAGCCACTGGCGCTGCGACCTGCGGCGGGCGACTTCGCTGGCACGTCAGCCGGTCCCGCGATGGCCGTGCTGGGCACGTTGGTCGTCCGGATCACGGTCATCCTGCGCGGGATCGCCCTTGCCGAGATGGTCGTGCAAGTGATCATCTGGCGCTCGTTCTACCAGGCGAGCCCGTGGCTCCTCTGGGGGCCCGCGGTGGCGCTTGCCTGGGGCGGCACGTCGATCGGCTACCTTCGGCGGCACCGTCCGGGGTGGCGGTTCGTCTGTGCGGATACCGCGGTGTGCGCGGGACTCGCGTTCGGTGCCGCCTGGTGTGTGCCGCCCGCCATCCGCGGCGAGGCGGGGAGCTGGCTGTTCATCCTGGTGACCGCGCAGACCCTCGCGCCGGTCTGGCTGGCCCCGCGGGCGCTGTCGCTGCCGCTGGCGTTCGCGCCGGCGATCGCTTTCGGGGCCGGCACCGCGCTGGCCCCGGCGAGCCCTCTTGTCGGCGCGGACCCGCGGCAGGCGTCGCTGGCCCTGCTGTTCGCCGTGGTGACGGTGCACTGGCTGGTCAAGCGGATGCTCTACGGCCGGGCGCTGAAGGCGGACAACGCGCTCGCCGCCGCGCACCGGGAGGCGCACGACCAATACGTCATCCTGTCCGAGAACGTCGAGCGGCGTGAGCAGGACCGCCTGGTGCACGACACGATCCTGAACACGCTCACCGCCATCGCGCGTTCCGGCGGCACCCCGGCAGCGGTCAGCCAGTGCCGTCAGGACATCGCCCTGCTAGAGAGCGCGCTCGGCGAGTCCGGCGGCGCGGCGGCGGCCGACCGGCCCGGCGCTGGTCCGGTTGCCGCCGTCGAAGCGGTCGTCGGCGAGATGCGCGCCCGGGGGCTGGCCGTGGGCCTGGAGGTCACCGGCGGCGTTGCGGCGCGCGGCGGCGGCCAGGAGCCGGGCCCGGTGCCGGGCCCGGTGGTGGCGGCGATGGCGCATGCCACGCGGGAGGCGCTGGCGAACGTGGCCGAGCACGCCGGTACCGGGCAGGCGTGGGTGACGGTCAGCGTGACGCCGGCTAAGGCCGCCGGGCCTGGCCGGATCCGGGTGACCGTCCGGGATGCGGGTGCCGGGTTCGACCCGGGCCGGGCTGATCCGGGCAGGCTGGGCGTCCGGCGGTCCATCACCGAGCGTGTCGAGGACTGGGGCGGTTCGGCGTCGGTGCGGTCGGCGCCGGGTCAGGGCACCACGGTGTGCCTTCGCTGGCCCGCCGTGGATCCCGGTCTGGCAGCGGCAGACCTTGCCGTCGCCGCGGCCCGGAGGGCACCAGGCCAGTGGTGAGGCTCACAGTGTCGCGGGGCGTCGTAATGCACAAAAAATCGGCGGCCGGGGAAGCGGTCACTCCGCAGGGAGCGGTGGCGGAGGCGACCGAGTCGGCGGCGCTACGGTTCGCGAGCGTGTTCGCGGTCGCCTTGCCGGCCGGCCTGCTGATCCAGGCGCTGGCCGACCACGCCAGCTACCGTCACCCGGTGGTTCCGGTCGTGGTATGGCTCGGCATGCTGGCGGCCGCGGCGTGGCTGGTGCCCCGGGCGCGCGCAGGCGACCTGGGCACGCGGCACGCGGTCACCGCGATCGCGGTGGCGGTGGTGGCGGTGACCGCGATCGACCTGGACCGCCAGGTTCACTTCGCCGCGATGACCGTGGACTGGACGATCCTCGGCGCGGTCTGGCTGCTCGCCCTGGTCGCGTTGACCAGCCCGGCGTGGCTGTGGGTGCCCGGGTCGGCACTGGTCGCGGGCATCCACGCGGCCTTCGTCCTTCGCGAGCTGGGGTTCAGCCCGCTCGGGCTGACGCGGCTGGCGGCGAGTTCCTACGCCGTGGTGACCATCCTGGCTGTGTTCGCCGCGCTGCGCCCGGCGCTGCGCACGCACGCCGAGATGGCGGTCCGCCACGCCGCGCTGGCCAGCCGGTCGGCGGCGGAGCGTGCCGCGGCGGCCGTGATCGGGGAGGCCCGGCGCGGCAGGCTGGGGCTGCTGGAGCTGGAAGCGCTTCCGTTGCTGCGCGGGATCGCCGGTGGGACCCTCGATCCGGCGTCCAGCGTGGTCCGCCAGCGGTGCGCTGAGCAAGCCGCGACGCTGCGGCGTGCACTGGCCGACCGGGCGTCGTCGGTCTCCGGGCTGGCGGCCGGGCTGGAGCCGGTGCTGAGCGCCGCCCGGGAGCGGGGCGTGGTCGCCGAGTGCCAGGTGATCGGCCATCCGCGCCTTCCGGGCGAGGACGTGGTGGCGGCGGCCCTGGCTGCCGCGGGCCTCGTGCTGCGGGTTTTGCCGCCGCAGCCGGTGACGCTCACCCTCCTGGGGTCCGGGGACGAGGCCGAGATGTACCTGACCTTCGAGCGGCCGCCCGCCGCCGATGACGTGGCTGGCCTGGGGCGGGAATTGGCTGGGCTGGGGGATGCGGTGCAGGCGGCGGCGGCGTGGCGGGCGATGCTGGAGGTCGAGGACGACGGGGGATGCCTGGAGGTTCACTGGCGGACGGGGGGGCCGGCGTGACCGGGGTCCCGCGCATCGACGTGGCCGTCGTGGACGACCATCCGATCATCCTGGACGGCATCACCGGCTGGGTCACCGTGCCGGGCAGCGGCATCAGCGTCGTCGCCACCGCGGCGACCGTGGACGCCCTGCTCGCCGGGGCGGGGCGCCGCGCCCACGTGGTCCTGCTCGACCTGGATCTCGGGGACGGGACCACCGCCGAGCAGAACGTGGCCGCGATCCGCGCAGCAGGCCCCGCGGTCCTCGTGCTGTCCGCCTCGGACCGGCCGGCCGCGGTGCGGGACGCGATGCGCGCGGGGGCGCGCGGCTACGTCCTCAAGCACGAGGAGGCGGCCGAACTGCGCGCGGCCATTCGGGCGGTAGCGGCCGGAACGGACTGGGTATCGCCCCGGCTCGCCTACATCTTCGCCACGGATGACGCGCCGGACCGGCCCGCGCTTAGCGCCCAGGAAACGCGCACGCTGCGGCTATACGCCACCGGGATGCCGATCAAGTCGGTGGCCCGGCGGCTGGGCATCAGCGAGGAGACCGCCAAACAGTACGTGCGACGAGTCCGGGAGAAGTACGCACAGGCGAACCGGGCGGCACCTACCAAACTGGACCTGTACCATCGAGCCGTCGAGGACGGGCATCTCCCTTCTCCGCCCTAGCCACGGAACCCCCCCTCCGGGCAGGGGCGACAAGAGACGCCCGTCCTCGGCCTGTGCGCTACGGGGAGATGATAAGCAGGTCATATGGGGGGTGTCATGACCCCAACTCGGGGGTCATGACGCGGAGCGTGGTGCCCCCGAGCCGCGCGCCGGCGGCCTCACGCTGCTCGATGGAGCCGCTCAGTGTGATCGCAGCAGATACGCGGAAAACTCCGAGGACCACACCTCGCCGTTCTCATCGATGAGGCCATAACGCCGCACCAGGGCACCCTGCTCGACGTCCACTTCAACTTCCAGACCGGAAGCCAGCTTGACAAGCGGCTCCCAGAGCTCCTCTTTCCGCATGAAGTCTTCCAGCTTCCGGTAATAGGACGTCAGGTCAGGCTGGATGACCCGCCCGATATCGGTCATTCCCAGCTCCAGCATGCGGCTGAAGGCCATCTCGGAAAGGAAGGGATTCCCCGCCGCGTATTTCCACGCGACCTCGGGCGCGTCGCCCGCAAGCTCCCCGGTACGGGCAGCCATCGCCCTGACCTGCTCATAGTCCATCGGGCGCAGATACATGGAATCACAAACGCCGGCGAAGGTTGACACGTCCGCGGCCTGGACTTCAATGCGATCGATCGGCGAGCGGGCTACCGCCAGGGCCGCCATGGGGATCCGGTCCGGATGGTAAACCAGCTCCCGTAGCAGGTTGAGGAACTCGCGGGCATCCGGGAAATACCTTATCTTGTCGAACTCATCGAGGACGACTACCAGGTGGCCCCCCGATCTGCCCAGCCGCAGGAGTGCGTCGCGGATTCTCCGGTAAAGATCGTGAATCGCGATCTCCCGGCTGCCGTTTTCGCTGCCCCCGGTGGTGAACGTCGTATTCAGGGCCGTCTCCGGCGGGCAGATCGCCAGGATGTCCTGCAGGGCTTCAGCGCCGGAGCGCACCCCGGCGAGGCTGACCCAGCCGGTCCGGGTCCCCTCGGGTGCTTCCTTGAGGATCTCGTTAGCCAGCGACGACTTCCCCATGCGGGTCAGGCCTATCAGTGCAGCGCTGCTACGGGCTTCGTAAAGGCGCCTCCGGAGCGCTGCGCGCTCCAGCTCACGGCCGACGAACCGCTCATCCGACGCTATGGTCCCGTACCTGACAAAGGGGTTAGGAGTCGTCATGGCATAATCCCGACACTATTGGCTCTCAGCCACTCGGCAAACAGCTCAACACGAATGCGCAGCCGCCCGCCTCCGTCTTGCTCGAGTACTTCGCGCGCGACGAGGTCGCGCACCAGCAGTGCATCCTCCTGCCCGACCTCCCGCGAAGTGATCGACGGCATCAGCGCGATGCGGGTCAGCAGCTCCAGGTACCTCTCCCTCGGTACCAGGGCAACCGACTCCCCGCCGGCGGTGATGAGCGGGTCAAACTTATCCATGGTCAGCGCCGAAGGCCCCGTCGTCAGCTGGGCCAGGACATCGCCCACCACCGATTCGGTGATGAAGGCCAGCCGGTTCCTGTTGAGGTGCTGGACCAGGCGGTCGCAGAAGATCTGCAGGTAAAAGGGGCTCCCGGCGGTCAGGCGGATCAGCCGGTCCAGGGATGCGCCCTTATACCGCGACTCACCGGAGATCATGATGGGCTCCACGGCGAGCGCGCGGGCTTCCTCCGTGCTGAGGTAGCTGATCCGTTCATCGTGGGTGACGCCGAACTCGTTGGGATAAGCCTCCTTGAAGCGGGGCATCGTGTCCTGGCCAATCAGCACGGCATCGAATGTCCTGCTCTCGAGCAGAGACTTCCATTGCCGCATAAAGGCAGGCGTGAGCAGCCCTTCGCGTATGTATTCGTATACGTAAGTGAATTCGTCGATAAGGAAAATGGGCCGGACCTCGCGCCAGCCCTTCCGCGACTGAATCAGATGGGTGGAGGCGAGCACGCTGCGGCGGAAGCTTTCAATGGGCGAGGCGTCAACCTGGAAGTCCCGCGGCCAGTTATTCTCGAGGACATCGGTCATATCAAAGTCATGCACGAGCCGTTCGTACAGCGCATCGATGCAGGCCCGAACGAAGCTGCGCTCCGCCTTGGTGGTGTCAATGGTCCCCAGGCTGAGGTGGACGGCGAAGTTCGGCGGCCCGAGGCGTTTCGCCAGCTGCCGCAGTACCGAAGACTTCCCCGACCGTTTCTGCCCGTAGAGCACGAAACACTGGCCGAGTGGCCCGCTGGTGAGCTCGTTGTAAATGCGGTCCAGCAGTTCCTGGCGGCCGAAGAACATCTTCTGCTCCTCGACCGGGGTGCCGCCTGAATACCGGCTGTAGGGGTTAGTGACGCTAACAAACCCGCGGGCCGGCTCGAGCACCGCCACCATGGTCCGCGCCGGGCTTTCTGCGAACTGGCCGTTGGCGCGCCGGAACCGCAGGCCCAGGGACATCGTGGCCTCGCCCATGCCCAGCGCCAGGTCGGAGACCTTCAGCCGTTGCACCAGTTCCCGGATCTCGCCCGGCCGCAGCGTCTGCAGGAATCCCGTCTGCCCGTACGCGCGCAGGCCGGGCGCGTTCTTGAGAAGCAGCTGGACGCTCTCGACCGGGGCGTCCCCGGCCGGGAGCTCGACCATCATGGTCAGCAGAAAAGTCTGGTCGTCTCCCATGTAGAAGCGCTCGCTGGAAGGGAAGCCGACAAAGTCAGGAGACGAGACAGCGGTGCGGACGTGCCGGGAGTGCTCGGTGTCCGCCACGTACGTGAGCTGCCGCAGCAGGGTGCGGAAGTACGATGGTGGGCTTTGCCCCGAGCTGATCACCGAATCCAGCGCCGAAGTCGCCGCAGCGATATTCTGGCGGGCCTGTTCGTAGGCGGATTCATGACGCTCGTAGTCGTTTTCCAGCAGTTGCCCGGCTACCACGTCGAGGGCCTCTGCTATGGAGCCTCTAAGCTGGCCTGACGGTCCTCTGCCAGCTTTTTCCATCAGGACTCTCGTACGAAGATCGAGCAGCAACGCGGCAGAGACATCGCTGCCCTTCTCGTAGATATAAGTGGAATAGAACGACTCGGCATTTGCCGGGGGACTGGCGGCAACGTTGCCCGGTGGGGTCGCGGTCAGCTTTGCACCAGGACCCGGGGTAACCGCGGGTGCCGGGGAGGGGTGGGCTTCCGTTCGGGCCGGAGCGCGCTCGCTGCCGCCGCGGGCCTGGCCGTCGCCTGCGAGAGGGCGGGCGGAGATGATGGCCGCTTGCGGGACGGTTAGCTGGCGGCCGTCGTCGAACTGCAGTACCAGCCGATCGGGCAAGACGGACACGATTCGCGCTATTTGCACCCAGCGCTGCGCACCCTGCAGCGTGATTTCGTACTTCGCGCCAGTCTTTAGGTTAAGACTCGTGGCCACGACCCCTCCGCCGGCGAGTGGCACACCTCAACCAGGCCCCTGGTCAGCTGGTCATTGTGAGTGCGCAGCTTGACATTACCCCGCGGGCTGCTCGGGGTGCCATGCCTTACCGGCTGGCCGATCCGTGCGCGCGGGCGCCCCTGCGTAGGCTTTGACGGGTGATGCAGCGGCCAGGCATGAGGGGATACCCGGTGGGCAACCTGTGGGCCGATTACCGTCTGGGTCGCATGGCGATTCTGCTCGCGGTCCGGCGGATGGCCTGCTGATGATGTCCGGGGAAGCGGCGCTTTGGCTGTGGCCATGGCTGCATGTGGACGCCCTGGGTGCCGCCAGGCACGCTCAGTCAGCGGGATCCACCAATCTGTGGACCATCGCGGCGGTCATCGTGGCCGCGGCCGGTTCGGCCATCGTGGCATGGCAGGCCTGGGAAACGCACCGTACGACAAGCTTGAGCCAGAAGGCGCTGGAGGCGTCCGCCGCACTCGCGATCGACAGCGCGCGCAGTCGGCTGGACCAGGATGCGCCCCGGATCGACGTGTACGTCGAGGGTGTGTCGATCCTTACCGCTGGCCTCGCGGACACGTCCGGCTCTCAAATCGAGCCCGGTGCGCAATGGAAGCTGAGCCAGGACGCAGCTCGATCGCTACAGGTGCAGGCCCGGGTCAGAGTGAAGAACCTGATGAACGATAGGACCACCCATCTGAAGGTCACCGGCCTGCGCGACCCTGCCATGCGCGCCGACACAGAGGTCCTGCTCCTTCCGACAACGGAGCTGTTCTACTCCCTGACGGCAACGTTCACACTGAGTCAATGGGCTGAGAACTGGGAGTCACATCAAGCCGGAATGCCCGCTCCCAATGTCGCGGAAGGCTGCGTCATATCCAGTGACGACAGGGATGAAGGGGTAATGGATCGGTGGTCCCTGCGCCTTGCCGCCTGGCCCATCCAGCCGGCCGGGGACTCAGACGGCACCTGGCAGCTGACGGCGGGGACGGCGGGGACGGCGGTAAGGGATTGGTCCGACATCGCAATGCGCCCGCTCCGCGAGCGCAGTTACTGGATCTCCCAGCGGAGAGCGATCCCGCTGCCGGATCTGCCCGAACGGCAGGCCCCGGCGGTGCGCCGGGCCGGCAAAGGGACTGCGTTATGCCCTCCCGATATGCTCCCGTCGCCCGCCGCCTAACCGGCCGCCGATGAGCCGTTGACAGCACCCACACTCAAAAGGGGTGGCTAATCGTTTGACACGGCGCCAAGACGCGGCGCTAACTGGGACCATTGACCCCGCGCGGCTTGAGATGAGTGCTGTCCCGCCAGTGCGGATGGGGAATCGTGATGAGAGACCCAAAGGTCCCTCGGCAGAGCCCGCCAACTTCCTCCGTTCCGGCCGCTCCTGGGTCCAATGGCAGCGCCTGGGACCCTGCCGCCGATCATGACTCGGCCATTGCCCAGGCCCCGGCCACCGTGGCGCCGCGCAGGCGGCGGCGATGGCCGGTGGTCACGCTCGTGGCCGTGATTGTGGTGGCCGGGGTGACCGCTGGCCTGGTGGTCTGGGCCCCGTGGACCCCGCCGCCGGTGCTGCGTCCGGCCGGGCTGGCGGCTGGGCCTTCCACCGCCAACGCGATCGCGTTCCGCTGGGCGCGCCCGGCCACGGGCCCGCTGCCGGACAAGTACCTGATCCTGAGCGACGGCAGAGCGGCCGGGGCGGTCGCCGGGACCGCCACCTCCTATCGGCAGGCAGGCCTGACCCCGGCCAGCACCTACCGGTATCGCGTGGTAGCGGTGCGGGGCGGCGAGCGGTCCCCGCAATCCGCCCCGCTCGCGGTGAGCACCCTGATCCCGCCCATGTCCCAGGCACGCCTGCAAGGGGCATGGAACGTCGACGTCAAGTACATCCAACGTGTGTTTGGCAGACGGAACGAGACGCTGTTCTGGGAGGTCATCCCGGCGTGCGCGGCCGGGGCATGCGACGCGATGCTCCACGTGAAGGCCCACGGGCACCCGTTCTCGATGAAGCTGACCCGCGCGGGCGCGGTCTACCGGGGACACACCGTAGTCAGGTTCACCCGGTGTGGGACAGCTGGCAACTCGATCCCCGACCCGACAACGCTGAAGTTCCGGGTACGGGTCACCGACGCGGTCGGGGAAGGTCAGGTGTGGGCCGCCATCTCATTGAGAGGCACCATGGTGGGGACCTTCAAGTACGTCTCCTCCGTGGCCTTTTACTGCCCTGCCTCCACCTTTAAGGCGACCCTCAGCGGAACCGTTAATTTTGTGCGCTGACCACGCACTAAGGCACGGCCAGGTAGAACGGCCTGCTCAACGCGGACGGGCATGACGGCGCCGCCGGACCCGGGCACACCCGGGCTCTCCGAAGCTGCCGGCGCAGGAACTTGGTTGACTAGGGCGCCGTTCACTGCCGGGTTACCAGGTGCCGCCGAGGGCGACGGTGATCGCTTCGCCGCTGATGCCGGCCGCGGCGTCGCTGGCCAAAAACGACACCACCCCGGCCACCTCGGCCGGGGACAGCACCCGCCCGGCCGGGTAGCCGGCCGCCCGCCCGGCCCACACCTGCCCGGTAGTGATACCGCGGCGGGCGGCCTCGCGGTCGGCGTCTTGGTCGGCCATCGCGGTGCCGCGCACCCACCCGGGCACCACCGTGTTGACGGTGACCCCGAAGGGCCCCAGGTCCCAGGCCGCCGACCGGGCCAGGCCGAGCAGCCCGGCCTTGGCCGCGCTGTAGGCGGCCATGGCCGGCGCACCGACCGCCCCGGCGGTGGACCCGACCAGCACCACCCGCCCCCACCGGGCGGTGATCATGTCCGGCGCGGCCAGCCGGGTCAGCTCGAACGCGGCGTCCAGGTTCACCGCCAGCGTGGCCCGCCACGCCTGGGGCGTTTCGGCCCAGATGGGCTGGCCCAGGTACCCGCCCAGGGCGGCGGCGTGCACCACGATGGTCACCGGGCCCAGCCGCCGGGCCTGGTTGACCGCGTCCGCGCACCCGCCCGGCTGGTCCAAGAACACCGGCACCGCGGTGACCCCGGGCGCCTGCGCGGCGACCTCGGCCAGCCGCCCGGGGGACCGGCCCGCGGCGGCGACCGCCGCGCCGCGGCCGGCCAGGGCCAAGGCGACCGCGCGGCCGATGCCGCTGCTGCCCCCGGTGACCAGGGCCACCCGCCCGGCCAGGTCCCCCCGCCCGCCCTCACCCGGCATGCACGACGCCCCGCAACGCAGCCACCACCGCGGCCGGATCACCGGCCCCCCACGCGTTCCTGCCGAACGCGATACCGGCGGCACCCGACGCCATCGCCTCGCGGACTCCCGCGAGGAGATCCTCGCGGTCGTCCACCCACGCTCCGCCGGCGATCAGCACCGGCACGCCGAAGCCCGTCGCCTGCCGGAGAGCGCTGGGCGGCTGCGGGAGCGTGGTCTTGATCACGTGCGCGCCAAGCTCCGCGCCGACCCGGCAGGCGGACGCGACGTGCAGCGCTTCATCCCCCGGTTCCCTGGGCGATTCCGTTTCGGCTGGCATGATCTCACACACGTACGTGCTCCCGGCCGCATCACAGGCCGCCGCGACCCGGGCCGCGTTGCGGAGGGCGCTGAGCTCGAACGGCGTGCCCAGCTGGACGTACGTGAGCACTGTGTCCACCCCCAGCCGGCGGGCGTCGTCCAGGCTCCAGGCCAGGACGTACTCGCTCACCGGGTAATGGCCCCCGACGGCCACGGTCGTAAGGTCGAGCTTCAGGATGGGCCGGGCGTTTCCGAACGCCTCGCGGCAGTCGCGGATCGTCCCGTATGAAGCGATCACCGCGTCAGCGCCCGCGTCGGTCACCACGCGAAGCAGCCGCCCCCGGTCCTCAAGGTTCTGGCACGGCCAGGAATAGAGCGGGTGGTCGATGGCAACGACGACCCAGCGCCCATCGGGCCCCAGGCGCGACGTCATCGCGCCTGCCCGGGGATCAGGATCGCCTTCAGCTCGCGGTGCTCTGGGTGCCGTGCCAGCGCGTCTTCCAGCTGGTCGAAGCCAATCACCCTGGTGACCAGCCGTTCGAGAGCCAGGTCCGGCGAGGCCAGCAGGTCGCGGGCCTGCGCGTACCGGTCCAGGCGCTGATTCGGCGGGGTGCCGACCCAGTGGCTGCCGACCAGCTCGACCTCACCGTAGTGGAGGCGGTTCATGTCGATGACCGCGGCTGGCTCGGTCCCGAAGCCGGCGAACGCGACGACGCGCCCGCCTGGCGCGGCAGCCTCGATTGCCTGGGACACCAGGCCAGCCTTCCCGATTGCGATGATCGACGCCGCGAAGCCGTCGGGGGCGAATGCCTGCGCAGCGCCGCGCCACTCCTCGGGGCTGACGGCCTGCTGGGCGCCGAATGTCCGCGCGAGCTGGCGCCGCTCCGCGATGGGTTCCACGACCAGGACGCGCGCGCCGGCGCCGCTCGCGAGGGCGGTGATCTGAAGGCCCATGGGCCCCGCGCTGAGGACAAGCACCGGATCGCCCGCGGCAACGCGGGCTTGATCATGGACAGCGTGCAGGCAGTCCGCCAGCGGCTCCAGGAAGACCGCTCGTTCCGCCGGGACGGCTGGGTCGATCCGGGTTGCGCCGCACGACCAGCCCCGCGGCCGCGCGGGCACCAGCGCGAGCTCGGCGAAGCCGCCGTAGGTGTCGCCGTACACGCGGTCGCCGGGCGCCCACGCGCCGGTTTCGGGCCCGGTCGCCTCGACCACGCCCACCCACTCATGACCGGGATTGAACGGGTACTTGCCGTCGCTGACGCCGATAGCGTACTTGCGCGCGTCAGTCGGGCATATCCCACACGCCTCGACACGGACCAGGAGCTCACCCGGCCCCGGCCGGGGCACCGGCAACTCCTCAACCTGCAGGTCCTTGATGCCGTGCAGCCGGGCAGCGCGCATCAGGTTCTGCCTCAACATTCCCTCCTACGTGATCAGTCGATGTGAGCGAGCGCGTGCATCGCCGCCGCGAGCCCGCCGTAGAGCCCGCG
>Ga0126380_10000592_pt1 | contig 12395 bp, 13 predicted proteins | sample PanSoiMetPlot_26_FD_92544 | JGI IMG/M metagenome (GOLD analysis project Ga0126380, IMG submission 92544) | Tropical forest soil microbial communities from Panama - MetaG Plot_26 | ecosystem: Environmental > Terrestrial > Soil > Tropical forest > Bulk soil | place: Panama | collected 2016-02-17
GTGCGAGACTACCTCGGGCTGAAAGAGACTGACGTCACGGACTGGCGGTTCGCGGACTTTAGCGAAGTGCCGAGCGGGCCTTGGGCAAGGCTGGGAGAAAACAATACCTTCGTCATCAACAGTCGCAAAAAAACCGTTAAGGTCGCTGAGCGCACAAAGGTGAACGCTCGATAGACGACTAGTATTCGCGCTTGAGCAGATAGTCCGCGAGCGCGTGAAGCGTGTCGCCCTTTTTTCCGAAGATCGACAAGGCATCGTGCGCTTGTTTAGTCAGACGCTTCGCTTCAAGGCGTGATTTCGCGAGGCCGATGATCGCCGGATAAGTTGCCTTCTGTGCGGCAACGTCTTTGCCGGCACTCTTGCCCAGTTTCTCGCTCGTTTGTGTGACATCGAGAATGTCGTCGATCACTTGAAACGCGAGACCGAGCGCGCGTCCAAACTTTGTGATCGCGGCTAGTTCTTTTGCCGTCGCGTTCGCGCTCATAGCTCCAAGGCAAACGGACGCGGTCAGAATCGCAGCCGTTTTATTTTGATGAATGTATTGCAGGTCCGCCAGGCCGACTTTTTTTCCTTCCGCTTCGAGATCGGCCACCTGGCCGGCGATCAGTTTTCGGCTCCCGGCCGCGACAGCGACTTCGCGCAATAATGTGAACGGCTCATATCGGTGCGGCGGTCTCGCATGCGAAACAATTTCAAACGCGATCGTAAGAAGCGCGTCGCCCGCGAGGACGGCGATGCCTTCGCCGAAAACTTTGTGGCAGGTCGCGCGGCCACGGCGGAAATCGTCGTTGTCCATGCTCGGAAGATCGTCGTGGACGAGCGAGTAGGTGTGGATGCATTCCATCGCGCAGGCGAGCGGCAGTGCGTTGTCGATCTTTCCGCCACACGCTTCTGCGGCGGCGAGTGTTAAGATCGGCCGCAAACGTTTCCCGCCGGCGAACAAGCTGTAGCGCATCGCTTTGTGGATCGTCGCCGGTCGCACATTCTCTTTTGGCAAATAACGGTCGAGCCCGCGGTCGATCAGCTTCTGCCGGGACGCGAGGTAGGACTTCAATTGCATCGCTGGTTTACAGTGAAAACCGCGCGGCGCGTTTGGCAACGCAAAATCGCGTCAATTAGGAGCTAAGCTTTTCGCCCTTCCCGTGTCTAACTAGCCAGTATGATGCTGTGGCTGACAAAAGCGTGACGATGACAGAAGGCCAACAAAGCGTGGAGGAGCTCTTACGACGATTTGAAGTGCCACTTCTTCAATATGCGACGCGAATTACCGGAAACAGCGAAAGAGCGAGAGATGTGGTCCAGGAAGCGTTCATCAAATTGCAGCGGAATGGCTCGGTTGCTCCCGAGAAAACGGCGACCTGGCTCTTTACGGTTTGTCGAAACGGTGCGCTCAACGTTTGCCGGAAAGAAAAGCGAATGATGTATCTCGACGAGGAAATCATTGAATCGCGCGCGGACGAGCAGCCGATGCCGTTAGAGCGGATCGAGCGGCGCGAGGCGAGCGGATTTTTGATAAAGATCCTGGCGACGTTGCCACCGCGGCAACAGGAAGTGCTCCAATTGAAATTTCAGAACGATCTCAGCTATCAGGAAATCGCTGAGATCACGAAAACGACGGCGAACAGTGTCGGGGTGCTGATTCACACCGCGCTGAAAACGTTGCGCGAGCGTTACGCGCAAAGCGCGAAAGAATTTTTACCATTTGAACCCAGAACAACCTGAACATGAACATTGATGATCCAAAATTAACCGCCTTCGCGCTCGACGAACTCGACGAGCCCGAGAAATCGGCGACGGCCCACCAAGTCGCGCAGTCGTCGGAGGCACAGCGCGTAGTCGATGAGACTCGCGAGCTGGCGCGCGCCTTGAAGAACGAATTCGCGGCCGAGCTGAACGAGAAAGCAAGACCGCCGCTGCGCTTGAGCGACATTCATGATGATCCCTGGATTTGGACGATTGGCCGTCCGCTGGCGATCGCGGCGGTGGTTGCGGTTTTCGCGATGATCGCCGGGGTAACGATCGTCTCGCTCAAGAATGGTCCGAGCGAGCGGTTTGTCGTCACCGGGTCAGATCGGCCGACTCTTCATGAAGAAGCTGCGCCGCAACCTGAAGCGACGGTCGAAGGACAGCTGCAAGAAGAAGTCACTGTGCCTGAAGTCGCCGCAAGCGCGATTGCAAAAAACGAGAGCGCCACGGTCGAGACTAGAGACGCGATGAAAAGCCTAGCGGTTGCGCCAGCCGCGCCCGTACCGCCTGCCACCTACGGTTCCAGTCGGGCCGGTGCAGCGCGAGCGAAATCGGCAATTGCGGGATTCGCTGCGAAGTCGACAACGATTGCTCAGGCTGAGGAATTCGATCGGGCGGATCGTTACAGCGACATCCGCCAGCCGAGCGGTCAATTCAACACCGCGGCTTACGATCACATTCTCGAGAACCCGTTTCTCGATGCGAAATCGAATCCGCTCTCGACCTTCTCGATCGACGTGGACACCGCGTCGTATTCAAACATTCGGCGGTTCGTGAATGAGGGTTCGCTCCCGCCCAAAGACGCGGTGCGGGTTGAGGAGATGATCAACTACTTCACCTACGATTACGCGCAGCCGACGGACGGGAAGCCGTTCGCGGTGCATGTCGATCTTGCGAGCTGTCCCTGGGAGGAATCGCATCGGCTGGTGCGAATTGGATTGAAAGGAAAAGAGATCGCGACCGACAAACGCGGCCCGAGCAATTTGGTTTTCTTGCTCGATGTGTCCGGTTCAATGACGCCGCCGGAGCGGTTGCCGTTGGTGAAACAGGCGATGCGGTTGCTCGTTGAAAAACTGACGGAGAATGATCGCGTGGCGATCGTGGTTTACGCCGGCGCGTCTGGACTCGCGTTGCCGTCAACGCCGGGAAATGAGAAGGAGAAAATTCTGAGCGCGCTGGAGAGTTTGGAGCCGGGCGGATCGACAAATGGCGCGGAAGGGATTCAGCTCGCTTACAAGACCGCGCAGGACAATTTCATCAAAGGCGGCGTGAACCGCGTCATTCTTTCGACCGACGGCGATTTCAACGTCGGAGTCACGAACCAGGGCGATCTGATTCGTTTGATCGAAGAGAAGGCGAAAAGCGGAGTTTTTCTCAGTGTGCTCGGCGTCGGCAATGACAACTTGAAAGACTCGACGATGCAGAAGTTGGCCGACAAAGGAAACGGCAACTACGCGTATCTCGATTCGCTCGATGAAGCCCGAAAGGTTCTGGTTCAACAAATGAACGGCACGCTCGTGACGATCGCGAAGGACGTGAAGATCCAGGTCGAGTTCAATCCGGCGAAGGTGGCGTCGTATCGGTTGATTGGTTACGAGAAGCGCATGCTCCGAAAGGAAGATTTCAACAATGACAAGATCGACGCGGGCGAGATCGGCGCCGGTCACACGGTGACGGCTTTGTATGAAGTGGTTCCGGTCGGCGCGAAAGAGAATCCCGCTGCGAGCGTGCCGCCGGTCGATTCGTTGAAGTATTCCTCCAGCGAGAGACCGGTTTCGACGACGGCATCTTCGGAAATGCTCACGGTAAAGTTGCGTTACAAGAAGCCGGACGGCGACAAAAGCGAATTGATGGAGAAGCCGGTCATCGACTCGAACGCGGCCTTCGCGAGCACGTCGCCGGATTTCAAATTCGCGGCCGCGGTTGCCGAGTTTGGAATGCTGCTGCGCGATTCCGAGCACAAAGGAAATGGAACAATTGGTTCCGTTCTGGAATGGGCGCAGGAAGGAAAAGGGAGCGACACGAACGGATATCGCGCGGGATTTATCGAGCTGGTGCGCAAAGCGCAGGCCCTGAAGAAATCCTAAATATTTTCTGCGGTCTCGGCGGCTGCCGCAGGCTTGGTGCGCATGGCAAGGAATGCGCCGATCAGCAAAACAGCGGCGCTGATCAATTGTGGAAAAGTCAGGCGTTCGTGAAAAATGAGCGCGGACAATCCAAGCGCAACGAGCGGACAAAGCAGTTGCAGGCTTTGGGAAAGGGCGACGCCAATTTGCTGGATGGCAACGTAATACAAGACGTGCGCGAGTGTGATGCAGGTGACGGCGGAGATGATCAGGATCCAGTTCACGTTTGCGTCCACGTGCAGGGGCGTCGCGATATTTCCGAAAGCGAAAGTCAGCGGAAGGAGCAGCGTCGTGGTGATAATACTAACAATGCCGAAACTGCGGATCGGGCCGAGCCGCGCGGATGGTCGTTTAATTAGGGTCGCGTAAAGGGCCCAACAAAATGAAGCGGTAAAGGCGACCAGCAATCCCGGCAACGCAATATGTCGATCCTGACCGTTGGATTGAAACCAAATGACGCCGAATGCGCCGATTAGACCGAGCAGCGTGCCGACTTGAAACTGCCACTGCCGGATCACGGAACGTTCCTCGGGAAAAATTGCGAGCGCCAGCAGCGCACTAAAGATGACCGAAGAGCGAATGAAAATCGCGTAGACGCCTGGGCCCATGTAAAAGAGCGCGACGACCTGCGTGATTTGGTGAACGACGTTCGGCAGGCAGGGAACCAGGCAGAACGCAACAGCGCCGATGTCGATCTTGGGCCCGCGACGAAACTGAAAAAGGACAAACGGAACAATCGCGAGGCAGGCAACAAGGTAGCGGTAGAAATTCTGCGCCCACGGATCGTAAAAGCGATTGAGATAAAACTGAAAGAGCGACGGCACCGACCAGATGATGACGGTCGAGAAAAGGGCAGCGTAGCCTTTGGTGAGCTGTTCGCTGCGCGGCTGCATCGCCGCTGATTGTGACATGGCGCTCGGGAAAATCGCATTTTAATTTGCTTCCCTGCGCAGCGGTAATCGCTCAACAATTAGCTCAGGAAATTATGAAGACGCGAACAACACTCCTTTCGGCGATTCTATTGTCGGCTTTGGTCCTGGCACCGGCGGTCAACGCGAAGAAACGCGGCGGCGGCGGAGGCGACGCTGAAGACCATCGGCACAAAGCGCTCCAGTTCATTGAAGCAAAGCAATTCGACAAGGCGGTCGAGGAATTCACCAAGGAGGTCCAAGCTGCGCCGGATAATCCGGAAGCCTATCGCGATCGCGGAACGGCCTACCGCGCAGCCGGGAGAGCAGCGGCTGCGGCGAACGATGGCGCTGCGTCCGCCGAGAGATTCAACGCCTCGGTCGCGGATTTTACGAAAATGATCGAGCTCTCGCCGAAGAGTGCGACTGGCTACATCGAACGCGCGCAGACTGAGATCGCTCAAATTCAATACGACGCCGCGGTCAACGATTTGAACAAAGCGCTCGAGCTAAAGGGCGATGAGGGGCTCGTCTACAAGTTCCGCGGATTTGCTTATGTCGGTTTGAAGCAATGGGACAAGGCGGTCGCCGATTTTACGGTCGCGATTCAAAAAAACCCGAACGACACGCAGAATTACGACCAGCGCGCTCTGGCTTACCGTAACCTGAGGAATTTCGACGCGGCGACCGCCGATTATACCGCGGCGATCGAGAAAAATCCGAGCTACGAACCGGAGTACGCGCGGCGCGGTTACACGTATGCGTTGGCCGAGCAGTATGAAAAGGCGGTCGCCGATTATCAGGCCGCGTTGAAGTTGGATCCAAACGATCAGGAAACGGGCGAGCGGCTGAAGTACGCGCAAAATCAGATCGCGAACCGAAACGCGCCGCAAGCAACGCCAACCCCCACGCCGGGGCCGAGCTTTTTCACCGCGCCGAAGATTTTCTTTGGCCTGATCGTGCTGATAATCATCGCGGTGGTCGTGCGGTTGATCACTCGCGGGAAACCGGACGAGCCCCCGCCGAGCAGCACGCGGATTCGATGAGGAAACCGGCCCGGTTTTGGGCCGATTTTCCCTCTGGATTTGGAGAATTGAGCGAGGCGTTTCTCCTTGAGAAAATTGCTTTGACACAAATCCCCGCGCGACTACCGTTTCGGACGCTTTTTGCGAGAACGAGGCGGTCCCATGGTCGTTGCAATTTGACGCGGCTTTGGGACTTTTAGTTCTACACGCGGGAGGCAAACCGGCCCATGTAGCTCAGTTGGTAGAGCACGTCCTTGGTAAGGACGAGGTCACCGGTTCAATCCCGGTCATGGGCTCCAGTTTGAGCTCGCGACAGGGACGACAGTTTTAAAAAAGACGCAGTTTTAGTCAGATAATCAGGAGACAATTGATATGGCAAAGGAAGCATTTAAACGCGACAAGCCGCACTTGAACGTCGGCACGATCGGTCACGTTGACCACGGCAAGACCACTTTGACGGCCGCCATCACCAGTGTGCTGGCGAAGAAAGGCATGGCCGAAGCCCGCGCGTACGATTCGATCGACAACGCGCCTGAAGAAAAAGAGCGCGGCATTACGATCAACACCGCGCACGTGGAATATCAAAGCGACAAGCGGCATTACGCCCACGTCGATTGCCCCGGTCACGCAGACTATGTGAAAAACATGATCACGGGCGCGGCGCAAATGGACGGCGCGATTCTCGTGGTCAGCGCAGCGGACGGCCCGATGCCACAAACTCGTGAGCACATTCTGCTCGCGCGTCAGGTCGGCGTGCCGTCGATCGTCGTCTTCCTGAACAAGGTTGACATGGTCGATGATCCCGAGCTTCTCGATCTCGTTGAGATGGAAGTCCGCGATCTGCTTACGCAATACGAATTTCCGGGAGACAAGATCCCGATCGTCAAAGGCAGCGCATTGAAAGCGCTGAACGGCGATGCTGAGGCTGAGAAACAAGTTCTCGCGCTCGTGCAGGCGATCGACGATTACATTCCGCTCCCCGAGCGCCCGATCGATCAGCCGTTCATGATGGCGGTCGAAGACGTGTTCAACATTGAAGGTCGCGGCACGGTTGCGACCGGTCGTGTCGATCGTGGCATCCTCAAGAAAATGGAGGAAGTCGAGATTGTTGGAATCAAACCGACGACCAAGACGGTTGCGACCGACATCGAAATGTTCCGCAAACTTCTCGATGAAGCGCGCGCCGGCGACAACGTCGGAGTGTTGCTCCGCGGTGTGAAGAAGGAAGACGTCGAGCGCGGCCAGGTTATCGCCAAGCCGGGTTCGATTACGCCGCACAAGAAATTCAAGGCGGAGGTTTACGTGCTGAGCAAGGAGGAGGGTGGCCGTCACACGCCGTTCTTCACCAATTACCGGCCGCAATTTTATTTCCGCACCACTGACGTTACTGGCACGGTTAAACTGCCCGACGGCGTCGAAATGGTGATGCCGGGCGACAACATCGCCATTGAGGTGGAGTTGATCACGCCCATCGCCATGGAGAAGACGATCCGGTTCGCTATCCGTGAAGGCGGCAAGACCGTCGGCGCGGGTCGCGTCAGCGAAATTAAGGACTAACGTAAGAAACCTTACGCCAGTAACTCAATTGGTAGAGTAGCGGTCTCCAAAACCGCCTGTTGGGGGTTCGAGTCCCTCCTGGCGTGGTCTTTGGAAGAAAATCGATGATTGGAAAAGTTAAAAATTTCTTCGGCGAAGTGAAGGTCGAGCTTCAGAAAGCTTCCTGGCCGTGGGACCCGCAGGAAAAGGGTTTCCGCAAATATAAGGAGCTGACCGATTCGACCCTCGTCGTCGTGATCGCGATGCTGTTGCTCGGCGGCTACGTCGCGCTCTTCGATTTCGTTCTGGTGAACGTGGTGCATTATTTTACGAGGCTGCATTAGTTATGGCCCAGACGCTCGCAGGCAAAGATCAATGGTTCGTTGTGCACGTGCTCTCCGGCCAGGAGAACAAGGTCAAGGAGAACATCGACAAGCGCGTCAAGACCGAGGAGATGAGCGACTTGATTTACGAAGTGCTCGTTCCGACGGAGCGCGTTTCCGAAATCAAAAAGGGAAAGAAAAGCGAGACGACGCGGAAATTTTTTCCCGGCTACCTGATCGTGAACATGCATTTGCTCGACGAGAACAATCAGCTTGTCGGCCGGACCTGGTATTTCATCCGTGAAACGCCGGGCGTGATCGGTTTTGCCGGAACGAAGGACAAACCGATTCCGATGCGCGCCTCGGAAGTGGAATCGATGCTCGCGCAGATGAAAGAGCGCGAGGAGAAAGTGAAACCGAAGGTCAGCTTCGAAGTTGGCGAAACGGTCAAGGTCGCGGACGGCCCGTTCCAAAATCAGAACGGCGTCGTGGAAGAGATCGATCCGGAGCGGGGCAAGCTGCGCGTTTCGGTGACAATTTTCGGCCGCGCGACGCCGGTCGAACTCGAATACTGGCAAGTCGAACGCGGATAGTCCGAGCCGGACAGGCATTTTATTTTATGGCAAAAGAAGTTGTAGCTCAGATCAAGTTGCAGATTCCGGCCGGGCAGGCGAACCCCGCGCCGCCAGTCGGCACCGCGCTCGGACCGCGCGGCATCAACATCATGGCGTTCTGCAAAGAATTTAACGCCGCGACCCAAAAACAAGCCGGGGACATTTTGCCGGTTGTGATCACGGTCTTTAAAGACAAGTCGTTCACGTTTATCACCAAGAGTCCGCCCGCGGCGGTCTTGCTGAAAAAGGCGGCCAACATTGCAGCCGGTTCGAAAGAGCCAAACAAAGAAAAAGTCGGCAAAGTCACGCGCAAACAGGTCATGGACATCGTGAAAACGAAGCGCAAAGACCTAAACGCGCGGAGCGACGAAGCCGCGTTTCGAATCATCGAAGGCACGGCCCGCCAAATGGGCCTCGAAGTCGTCGACTAAAGATCGGCAAGCGGCCGGCGAACTCCCGCCGAGGGCATCTCTCTTGCTTAAGAGCTTGAGTCTATGCGTCCGCAGCCGCCGGGCACAACTGCCCGCAAAGAATTAATTACTCTCGATTTTCGCAGCGGAGAAAAGCCGACAGGTGCCCGGCCCATTGCGAAGCTTTTGCTGCTCGAAGATCGCACTGATTTCCAAAGTGTTCTTGGCGACTACCTCGTCCCGCTCTGCTATGAAGTGACCATGGCCAGTAGCGGCATCGAGGGCGTGCAACACGTCATGAAGCGCGGCTTCGACGCGATCATTTGCGATATGATGATGCCGAAAATGGGGGGCGAGATGTTTTATTGGGCCGTCACCCGGAGCCGACCGGCGACTCGTGATCGGTTCATTTTCTTTACCGGACACAAAAACAACCCATCGCTTGAGTTTTTCTTTCGCCGCATCAACGCGAGGGTGCTCTACAAACCATTCAAGTTGAGCGAACTCGAAGCCGCAATCAGCGACATCGTGGTCAAGGTCGGCTGATCGAACCGTCGCTCGGTTTGGGTTTCGCTCGCTTTCTGGAGACCTCTTGGCCATCCTTTCCGGCATGAGCCGACAGTGCGCGCGGACGAATAACGAGCGGTGATGATTCGAATTGCGGCAGCGCTTTGTTTCCTCGCAGTGGCGCTCGGCGCGTTTGGAGCGCACTGGCTCGAGCCAACCCTCGAGGCGCGCAATCTGGTCGACGTCTGGAACAAAGCGGTGCTCTATCATTTCATTCATGCAATCGCGCTCTTTGTCCTTGCCCTTGTCGGATCGACAAATCGCGGCGCGTGGTGGCTGTTGTTCGCGGGCATTTTTATTTTCAGCGGCAGCTTGTACGTGATGGGATTGACCGGGGTGCGTTGGATGGGAGCGATCACCCCGATCGGGGGCTTGTGCTTTCTGGCGGCCTGGGCTTGGCTGATTATCAGTCCGCCGAAGTTGTAGGGCAGCAACGCCGGCTTCCCTGGGGCTTGTCGACCGTGTATAATCGCCGCCGTAACGCCTAACGAATCATGGATGTCGCGAGTTTACGTTCGGTCCCGCTTTTTTCGTCGCTCGATTCAAAAGCGACGGCCGAGCTCGGCGAGTTTTTGACGATCCACGATTATCCAAAAGCGGCGACCATCTTTCGCAAAGGCGATCCCGGCGACTCGATGTACTTGATCGACGTGGGCAAGGTGCGGATCACCATTACCGATGCGGACGGTGCGGCGGTGACGCTGGCTGAACTTGGTCCCGGAGATTTTTTTGGCGACATGGCGATGCTCGACGGGCAGGGCCGCTCGGCGAATGCGATCGCGACCGAAGATGCACGATTAGCGAAACTGACGCGGGACGACTTCATCTCTTTCATGAGAGCGGATCCGCGCGTGACGCTGGAAATGATGACGACGCTGACTGCGCGTTTGCGGCGCACGGACGATCTTTTGCGGCATCGCGTTTCGCGAAACGTAAATCAAGAGGAGGAAGCGCGATTAACAGTGGCCGATCGGCTCGCGGACAAAATTGCGGAGTTCGGCGGCAGTTGGAAATTTATCATCACGTTCGTCGGGTTCCTGACCGTATGGGTAATTGTAAACACAGTGGTGCTGGTGACGCGTGCTTTTGATGCGTATCCGTTTCTCTTGTTGAGCACGGCGTTGAACATGCTGGCCGCTCTGCAGGCGCCGATTATCATGATGTCGCAGAATCGGCAGGCGTATAAAGACCGCCTGCGCGCGAATCTCGATTATCAGGTCAACCTCAAGAACGAATTGCTCCTGAGCGACATCATTCGGCGGCTGGACGAACTGGCGAAGAAGAAGCCGCATGGTTAGATAGGCCCGGGGAGCGCTGTGGCTACCATCTTGTCGCGGAGGGGTTGGGGGAGTAATATGCCGAGCGATTAGCTGATGTTCGCCATCTTGTTCGACACACAGCGGGCCGCGCTCACCGTAGGCGCTTTCATCGGAACATTTTTTGTCGCGCTGAGCTTTGGCCGGCTTTTGAAACGCGGCGCCGGCGTCCAACTCGGTATTCTCTATCAACTTTTTTGCCTTACGCTCGCGTTCTATGCCGCGCTCGCGGTTTACGGTGTGCAGGCCGATTGGCGTAATCACGTCGGCGCGGCTGCGATTTTATTAAGCACTGCGCTCGTCGTGGCGCTGGTAAATCGTTACGTCTGGGACTGGTATTTCGAGAAACGAAAACACACGCCGATCCCGCATTTTCTCCGAGAAGTTTTCGGTGGGTTTATTTTTCTGGTCGCGTTGCTTTTGGTGCTCAGTGTTGGTTATCACGCGGAGAGTCAATTGAAGGGACTTCTCGCTGGCTCGGGGATCGCAGTAATCATCCTCGGCATCGCCGGCCAGAATCTTTTCGGCGGAATCATCGCTGGCATGTCGCTGCAAATAAATCGCCCTTACAAGGTCGGCGACTGGCTGAAGGTCGGCGACACCTACGGCGAGGTCCGCGAGATCAACTGGCGTTCCACGCGGCTGTGCACCAACGACACCATTTATCTCGACATCCCGAATAACGAAATCGTCAAGAGCACGATCGTTAATCTCCATTATCCGACGGAAGTCCACGCCATGCGGATCCGAGTTGGAGTTGATTACAACGTGCCGCCGAATCGCGTGAAAGATGCGCTCGCTCACGCCGCGTCAAGCGCTCGCGGCGTATTGGCGAACCCCCCGGTGAAAATCTTTCTGGTCGATTTCGCAGATCACGCGGTCACCTACGAGATCAAGTTCTACATGGGCAATCACGCGCGCATCAACGAGGTGAACGACGCCGTGCGGACGAACGTTTGGTACGAATTGAAACGCCAACGGATCAATATTCCGTTTCCAATTCGCACGCTGCAGGTGGAACGCAGAACCGCGCCCGTTCCGGAAGGGCAGGCCGAAGCCCGCGAAATTTTGCGGGGCGAGCCGCTTTTTCAGTGTTTGTCCGAAGATCAGATCGACAGCCTGGTCAAACAATCCGATCTTAACCATTTCGGCCGCGGCGAACGCGTGATCGAAGAAGGCGCAGAAGGCGCTTCGATGTTCATTCTCTTGCGCGGCGCAGCCGAAGTTTCGATTGCGAAAAATGGATCGACAATTCCAGTGGCGACATTGCGGTCGGGAGATTGTTTCGGCGAAATGTCATTACTCACCGGTGAAAAGCGCAGCGCGACCGTGCGCGCCGACGGCGATTGTTACGTCATGGAAATCAGCAAGGAAGTAATGGGCGACGTGATCCGGCAATCGCCTGAATGTTTGCGACAGCTGAGCGAATTGCTCGCGAAACGTAAAATGCATACCGAAGGCATTATGAAAGACGCCGCTTCGCCGAACGCGGAACAGGTGGCGAAACAACGCGAGTACACCGCGAACTTTCTCAATCGGCTGAAGACATTTTTTCAGCTCTGAGCCAGGTCTCGCTCGTGTCGGACGTTAGTTTCCGCAATCTGATCAAAGTTTTGCTGCGCTCTCGCTCTTGGCGTTTCACTCGTGACATGATGCGCCAAACTGCGAGCTCGTCGCTCGCCTGCTTGCGTTGGTCCGGCCGAGATGTTTTTTATCGATCTGGCACCGCCGATCCATTTGTTCTGAATCAGATCCTTTTCCGGAGTGGCAAGAAAGCAGAGTATTACGTCCCGTCGGCGCTCAATCCAAAAATCATTCTCGACA
>Ga0126380_10000593_pt1 | contig 12393 bp, 10 predicted proteins | sample PanSoiMetPlot_26_FD_92544 | JGI IMG/M metagenome (GOLD analysis project Ga0126380, IMG submission 92544) | Tropical forest soil microbial communities from Panama - MetaG Plot_26 | ecosystem: Environmental > Terrestrial > Soil > Tropical forest > Bulk soil | place: Panama | collected 2016-02-17
ACTGAGATCCCCGCCGGGAGCTGGACCAAGTGGGTCGTCGTGGGCTTCTGGCTGGTCGTGCTCGTGATCGCGCTCCCGCTCTCATCGAAGCTCACCGGCGCCGAGAAGAACGACGCGAGTGCCTGGCTGCCGGCGAACGCGGAGTCGACCAAGGTCCTCAACGTGCAGGAGCGCTTCCAGTCGCCCAACATCTTCCCCGCGGTCGTTGTCTACGAGCGCGCCTCCGGCCTGACCACCGCGGACCGGGCCAAGGCGGCCGCCGACGCACGAGCGTTCGCCAGCCTCCAGGGGGTCGGCGCCGGCGCGGTGCAAGGCCCGATACCATCGGCCGACGGCAAGGCCATCCAGACCATTATTAAGGTAAACCTGGGCGACGAAGGCTGGAACCGCGCCGCGAAGGCCGCCGACTCTATTCGCGCGATCACAGATTCGAACGCTAACGGCCTCACCTCTCACATCACCGGCCCGCTCGGGAACGCGGCCGACAACAGCGAGGTATTCAAGGGCATTGACAGCACGCTCTTGTACGCGGCGTTGCTGGTCGTCATCGTGATCTTGCTGATCACCTACCGGAGCCCGGTGCTGTGGCTGTTGCCAGTGATCTCGTCCGCGGCGGCGCTGATCACCTCCCAGGCGGTGATCTACCTGCTGGCCGCGCACGCCGGGCTGACGGTGAACGCGCAGAGCGCCGGCATCCTGGCCGTCTTGGTGTTCGGCGCCAGTACCGACTATGCGCTGCTCATCGTGGCGCGCTACCGGGAGGAACTACGCCGCCACGACCGCCGCCACCCGGCGATGGCCGAGGCGCTGCGGCGCGCCGGCCCGGCGATCCTTGCCAGCGGCGCCACCGTCATCGTGTCGCTGCTGGTGCTGTCGGTCGCGGAGCTGAACTCGACCAAGAGCCTGGGGCCGGTGCTTGCCATCGGGGTCGCGGTCGGCATGATCGCCATGCTGACCCTGTTGCCGGCCCTGCTGGTGATCTTCCCCCGCGGCGTTTTCTGGCCCTACAAGCCCACCTACGGCTCGGCCGAGCCGACAACGAGGGGCCTGTGGGCCCGGGTGGGCTGGGGCATCGCAGCCCGGCCGCGGGTCACCTGGATCACCACCGCCGTCATCCTGGGCATCCTGGCACTGGGAGTGACCGGCCTGAAGGCCAACGGCCTGACCAACGCGGAATCCTTCCGCGGGACTCCCGATTCGGTGACCGGCGAAACCGTCCAGGCCAGGCATTTCCCGGCCGGCTCGGGCCAGCCTGTCGTGGTCATCGGCAGCCCGGGCGCGGCTGCCCCGATGCGGGCCGCTTTCGCCGGAGCCAATGGCATCACCAGCGTGACGCAGCCAGTGACCCGGGCCGGCTACGCCTACCTCGAGGGCACGCTGACCGCCCGCCCGGACAGTCAGGCCGCGTACGACACCATTGACCGGGTGCGGTCCGCGGTACACGCGGTTCCTGGCGCACGTGCCATCGTCGGCGGCAACACCGCGATCAACCTCGATGTGTCGCGCGCGTCCGCGCACGACCGCAATCTCATCATCCCGCTCATCCTGGCCGTGGTGCTGATCATCCTCATGCTGATCCTGCGGGCGCTCGTAGCCCCCGTGATCCTGACCGCCACCGTGGTGCTGTCGTTCTTCGCTGCGCTCGGCGTCAGCGCGTTCTTCTTCAACCATGTGTTCGGGTTCGGCGGCGCCGATACCTCGTTCCCGCTGTTCGTGTTCGTGTTCCTCGTGGCGCTGGGCATCGACTACAACATCTTCCTGATGACGCGGGTGCGGGAGGAGGCGATCAGGCGCGACGCGCGGCGCGGCGCGCTCGTCGGGCTCGCCGCGACCGGCGGGGTGATCACCTCGGCGGGCTTCGTGCTCGCGGGCACGTTCGCCGTCCTGGCGACCATCCCGTCGACGTTCCTGACCGAGCTGGGTTTCGCGGTGGCGTTCGGCATCCTGCTCGACACGATCGTCGTGCGGTCGGTGCTCGTCACCGCGCTCAACCTGGACCTCGGGCGGTGGATGTGGTGGCCGAGCAGCCTGGCACGCAAGCCCGATCCGGCACCGGAGGAACTCAGCCAAGAGCGCGCCGCCGCCTTGACTGGAAGCTGACCTGCCAGGCCGGGGCCCGACCGGAAGCTGACCGGTCAGGCCGGGGCCTCGCCGGGGCCTGACCGGTCAGGCCCCGGCGAGCTGGTCCACCCGTTCCACCGTGAGATCGGCAAGGCTGTCGATGACGAGCTGGGCCTTGGCCAGGACGCTGTCCGGCGGCGGGTAGTCCCGGTTGGGAATGGCCACGACGTGCAGCCCCGCGGCGAAAGCCGACCGGATTCCGTTGGCGGAGTCCTCCACCGCGGCGCAGGCCCGGGGTGGCTGGCCGAGCCGCAGGGCGGCGTCCAGGTACACATCGGGCGCTGGCTTGCCGCGGGGCACCTCTTCGGAGGAAACCGTGACCTGAAACTCGTTCCGCAGGCCGGCGACGGCCAGCACCGTGTCGATGACCGGCCGGCCTGCCGACGAGGCCAGCGCCAAGGGCCAACGCTGCCCAATCCGCCGCACCGCCTGTGTCGCACCGGGGATCAGCGGCAGCTTGTGCCGGTATTGCTCCAGCAGGTTGGCGTCTACCAGGTCAACGATCCGGTCCGGGGGCAGATCCACGCCGAGGGCGTCCCGCATGTACTCCGACCACTCAACTGAGCTCATGCCCAGCATGGCGGCGGTGGCATCGGCGCGCCAGCGGCCATGGTGCTGGGCCGTCACCTCCCGCCGGGCTTGATCCCAGAGCCGCTCGGAGTCGAGAAGCACGCCATCAAGGTCGAACACTGCCGCCCGGATCACGTCCCCAGTATCACGGGCGGCGGGACAGGGCGCGCGCCTGGTTCCCGTCCGGCGCGCGAACGGGCGGGCCTGGTGCCCTAGCCGAAGGTGAACGCGAAAGCCTGGGCGCCGGGGTCGGGGAAGGTGATCTCGAAGGTGCGGGCGGTGATGGGCCCGGGCTGGCGGATGAGCTGGTACAGCCGCTGCTCGCTGGCGGTGCCGCGGCCCTCGCTGTCTACATCGGTTCCCCGGGCGGCGCCCGGCGGCTGCCCGTCGAGGAGCACGCGGAACCGGGCCGGGGTTCCTGGCTCGGCCGGCCCCATGACGAGGTGGAGGTCGCGGGCATGGAAGCGGCAGGCGATCTGCCCGCCGGCCGCGTTCAGCGTGGTGGCCTGTTCCCCCATGGTCCAGTCCCCGGACAGAGCCCAGTGATTGAGCCCCAGCTCTGCCGGGGCGGTGTAGAGATGAGGCTTGCCCGGCAGGGCGCCGCCGGGAGATGCGAAGTTCTCGGTCCGCGCGTAACCGGTGTAGTTCTCCGGTGATCTCAAGCTGGCCCAGTCGGCCGGGGCTTCCACGCCGCGGGCGTCGGGCGAAACCATCTCCCGGCCGGCGCCGCCAAGGCCGGCCCCGGCCAGCAGCTGCTGGATGATCATTTCCGACTGCCGGTATTCACCTTCGCCGTAGTAGTGATGCCGGATGTGCCCCTGGGCGTCGGCGAAGTAGAGGGCGGGCCAGTAGTTGTTGCCGAAGGCGCCCCATACCGCATAGTTGTTATCGGTGGCGACCGGGTAGCTGATCCGCATATCCTGCACGGCCCGGCGGACGTTGTCCGGGTCGTGCTCGAAGCCGAACTCAGGCGTGTGCACGCCGATCACCACCAGCCCGTGGCCGGAGTACTTGTCCGCCCAGGCGCGGAGGTAGGGAAGCTGGCGCAGCCAGTTGATGCAGGTGTAGGTCCAGAAGCCGGCCAGGACCACCTTCCCGCGCAGGCCGGCCGGTGTCAGCGGCGGTGAGTTGAGCCAGCCGGTCGCACTGCTCAAGGAGGGCAGCTCGCCCTCGACGGGCAGCGAGGCCGATGCCGTGTGCAGCCCGGCGGGCGCGAGCCAGTGTGCGTTCATCAAAAATGCCTCCTTGGTGCTTGCTGCCAGGGCCCAGCGCCCCCGCCGGGCGGCGGCGTGCGCGCCAGGCGGTGCGGGCAGGCCGGGCACCCACATCGGTAGTCGTTCCCTACCCCGCGACCGTGGTCCTTTCCCCCGCTCGGTGTGCGCCGTCCGGCTTCGGTCAGCCAGCGCGGCGACCGGAACGCGGCCCGGTCCAGGGACGTCTGCGCCGGGCACATCGAGGGAAGGGGTTGACCGATGACCAGGACCGCCCGTCGATCAGCCGGTGTCCGCCACGCCACCGGATTGGAGCAACCATGACAGAACAGGCACCCCGCGTCGACCTCGCCGATTTCCCCATGCCCGCCGAGGGCATTCTGGTGACGATGTTCATCACCGTCCGGAAGGTCGCGCGGTCCCGGGACTTCTACTCGCGCGTCCTGGGCGGCACCGTGGTCATGGACGAGAACCCGTGCATCGTCAAGCTGTCCAATTCGTGGATCATCATGAACCCTGGGGGGCCGCCCACCCCCGACAAGCCAGACATCTCGGTGGTCGACTACCAGCCCGGGAACACCACCTCGATCTTCCTGAACTTGCGGGTCGCCGACATCAAGGCCTGTTACCAGGAGTGGAAGGCGAAGGGGGCACAGTTCGTGACGCCACCGATCGACCGCGACGCAGAGATCCGCTGCTACCTGCGGGACCCGGACGGTTACCTCATCGAGGTCGGCCAGTCCACCGGACTGTTGCACGGCACGCACGCCGCAAAGCGCCCGGAAGATCTCCCGGGATGAGCCCCTGCCACCCGGGCACGGCACGGCAGAGGTGGCCGTCCGGGCGCAGATAGCAAACCGGCGGGCCGGCCGGCCCGCCGGTGGATCATGCAGCTACCCTCCTCCTAATCTCGCGAACGCCTTTATCACAATGACCGGAGCCAGTGAGCGACATGACCTCAGCAGATGCTCCCACCCTCTCTTACTCCTCGGCACCGGGGCGGTGGGTGCTGCTGGTCACCGTGCTCGGCTCGGGGCTCGCCTCGCTGGACGCCACGGTCGTCAACATCGCCCTGCCGACGATCGGGCGGGACTTTAACACGGGCATTGCTGCCCTGCAGTGGGTGACGAACGGCTACACCCTGACGCTTGCCGCGTTCCTGCTGGTCGGCGGGTCGCTCGGTGACCGGTTCGGCCGGCGGAAGGTCTACCTGATCGGCATCGTGTGGTTCGCCGTGGCCTCGGCGGCATGCGGGCTTGCCCCCGGCGCGGTGTTCCTTATCGTTACCCGCCTGCTCCAGGGTGTGGGTGCGGCGCTGCTGACGCCGGGAAGCCTGGCGATCCTGGAAGCGTCGTTCGTGCCCGGCGACCGGGCCCGGGCGATCGGGGCGTGGTCGGGCCTGAGCGGTGTGGCCGTTGCCGTGGGCCCGCTGGTCGGTGGCTACCTAATCTCGGCCGCGTCGTGGCGGTGGATCTTCTTCATCAACGTTCCCCTCGCGGCGGTGGTGGTCGCATTCGGCCTCCGGCACCTCCCCGAGTCGCGAGACCCCAACGTGACCGGCGCGATCGATTACGCGGGTGCCCTGGCCTTGGTGGTGTTCCTCACGGGCATCACGTTCGCGTTCATCGAGGCCCCGGTGCTGGGCTGGTCGTCGCCGGCCGTGCTGGCGATGGCGCTGGCAGGCGTCCTCGGCCTGGTCGCCTTCCTGGTCCGTGAGCGCACCGCGGCTTCGCCGATGCTGCCGCTGTCGGTTTTCGCCGCAAAGCAGTTCACCGCGACCAACGCCGTGACGTTCCTGGTGTATGCGGCGCTGACAGGGGCGACCTTCCTGCTGCCGGTGATGCTTCAGGTCGTGTGGGATTACTCGCCGCTGGCCTCCGGGCTGGCGCTGCTGCCGCTGACCGTGATCATGCTGGCGCTGTCGGCCCGATCCGGGCAGCTCGCGACCCGGATCGGGCCGCGCCTGCAGATGAGCGTCGGCCCGGTCGTGGTCGGCGCGAGCCTGGCCATGCTCACCTTCGCCACGTCCGGGCCCAGCTACGTGCTTTATGTGCTGCCCGCGGTCACCGTCCTCGGGCTCGGGCTCGCGATCACGGTCGCGCCGCTCACCGCCACCGCGATGAACTCGGCGCCCCCGCAGCACTCCGGCATCGCGTCCGCGGTCAACAACGATTTGGCGCGGTTCGGCGGCCTGCTGGCCGTCGCCGTGCTGCCCGCGCTCGCGGGCATCACCGGCTCGGCCTACCTGCACCCGGACGCGCTCGCCTCCGGCTTCCGGACCGCGGTGCTCATCTCCGGCGCGACGTGTGTCGCGGGCGGCCTGCTCGCCGCGTTCACGATCACCAACCCCGAACGGGTGCCCCGGCCGGCCGGTGCGCCCGCGCCCGAAGAGTGCCTCCATTGCGGGCTCGACGCGCCACCGCTCGCCACCGTGAGCCAGCCGGCCGGCCCGGAATAGCCTCCTTGCCAGCGCGGGCCGCCTTCCGGCCTGAAGGCCGGGTCACCGGCGCTTAGGGGCAGAATGCATGGTGTGGCTGAGCGATCTACCAGGAACCCGATCGTGGTTGTCGGCGGCGGCGTCGCCGGCGGCAACGCCGCCGCCACACTCCGGGAGGAGGGTTTCCCGGGGCCGGTCGTGCTGATCAGCCGGGAACGGGAGCCTCCCTTTGGCCGTCCGCCGCTGTCGAAGACCTACCTGCGGTCGGAAGAGGATCTCGACGCCTGGTATGTCAGGCCGGCCGGCTGGTACGCCGACCACGATGTCGAGCTTCGCAGCGGGGCTACCGTGGCGGCCGTCGATCCCGGTGCGCACGTGGTCACCCTGAACTCGGGCGAAGAACTCGGCTACCAGAAGGTTCTCATCGCCACCGGAGGGCGCAACCGGCGGCTCGGGATCCCCGGGGCCGGCCTGCCTGGGATTCACTACCTGCGCACGGTGGCCGAGTGCGACGCGATCAAGCAGGAGGCTCAGCCGGGCCGGCGCGCGGTCATCGTGGGCATGGGATTCATTGGCTGCGAGGTGGCGGCCTCGCTGACCGAGCTCGGCGTCCGGGTGACCGCGGTCTTTCCCGGCCGGTCCCCGCTGGAGAGGGTCCTGGGCGGCGAGGTCGGCGCGCTGATCGGCGCCATCCACCGCGCAAGAGGCGTCGAGCTGCTGCCCGGGGGCCAGGTCGCCGCCTTCGAGGGCACCGGGCGCCTGGAAGCGGTCGTGACCGCCGCCGGTGACCGAATCTCGTGCGATTTCGCCGTGGCGGGCATCGGCATTGAACCCGGCATCCCGCCCGTCGCGGTCGCGCAGGACAACGGGATCCTCGCCGACGAGCTCTGCCGGGCCAGCGCGCCCGACGTCTACGTGGCCGGTGACGTCGCGAACCAGCTCCACCCGCTGTTCGGGCGGATCCGGGTCGAGCACTTCAACAACGCGGAACGGCAAGGCGCCGCCGCAGCCAGGTCGATGCTCGGCGGGGCGGCCCCCTACGACTACCTCCACAGCTTCTGGTCCGATCAGTACGAGCACAAGATCGAGTACGTCGGCCACGCCACCACATGGGATGCGTTCGTGGTCCGCGGCAGCGTGGCGGAGCGCAAGCTGATCGGCTTCTACCTGGCGGGCGGGGTGGTGCGCGCCGCGGTCGGCCTCGACCGCGGCGGTGATCCCGAAGTGGACCTCCACGGTGAAATGGCGGCCTGCGCCCGCCTGGTCTCAGCGCGAGCCCGGCTGAGCCCGGCCGTGCTCGCTGACGACCGCACCGGCCTATGGTCGCTGGCCGGCGCTGAAACGCGATCCTAGGCGTTCGAGAACAGCGGGATGTTCGCCCCGCTGGCCGGGGCCAGCCGGCTGTCCAGCAGCGCGACGATCAGCTCCGCGACATCGCCCGGGGTCAGCCCCGGGCGCAGCGCCGGATTGGCCCGGCGCAGCATTTCGGTGTCGACGGCGCCGGGGCTCAGGCAGATGGCGCTGATGCCATGCTCCTTGCCCTCGACCGCGATCGCCTCGGTCAGGCCGATCACCCCGTATTTCGACACGTTGTAGGCGGCTAGCCCGGGGAACTTCTCGGTGGCGTACACCCCAGACAGCGACCCGATGTTGACGATCCGGCCCTCACCAGCGGGAAGCATGGCGGTGAACGCCGCGCGGCAGCACCGGAAGGTACCCGTCAGGTTGACAGCGAGCGTCTCGTCCCACATGGCCGGCGTCGTTTCGGCGAACCGCGCTTGTGTCAGCACCCCGGCCGCGCAGACCAGCGCGCCCAGCTGGCCAGCCGCGGTGACCTCAGCGAACAGGCGCCGGACCGCGGCCTCGTCGCTCACGTCCGTCGGCACGGGGGTGGCCTGGCCGCCCGTGTCCTTGATCCGGCCCGCCACGCCGTCGAGAGCCGCGTGGTCCCGGGCGGCGAGCACGACATGAGCGCCGGCCGCCGCCATGGCCGCGGCGGTGGCCGCCCCGATCCCGCGGCTGGCCCCCGTGACCACCGCCAGCCGTCCCGCCAGCCACCTGGCGGGGGAGACGGGGGAAGTTCCTCCGGGCACGCGCTGCACCACCTCACCCACCAGTCACTCGCCGGTAGAGACGCTCGTGTGCGTCCAGGCTCAGCGCCAGGTCAAGCCGGTCCTCGGCGTGCTCACGGCAGGCCGTCCTCGACATCCCGGCCGCCCCTGGCACCGCCTCGGCGGCAGCCCGGACATCGTCGGGCGGCACCAGCAGACCGGTTACGCCATCCATGATCACCTCACCGAGACCGCCGCGCCAGAACGCGACCACGGGAGTCCCGCACGCCTGCGCCTCGGCGGCGGCCAGCCCGAAGGGCTCGTCCCACCGGGCGGGGCACAACACCACGGCCGCCCGGGCCATAGCCTCCCACAGCGAGGTCCGCGGCACCCCCCGGTGAATGGTCACCCCCGGCCAATCCCGGCGCGGGTCGATCTGCTCCCGGGTGTACCCCGGATCGTAAGGGTCGCCGTAAACGTCGATCGGCACCCCAGCCGCGCGAGCGATATCGATGGCCTCGGCCGCGCCCTTCTCCGGGCTCAGCCGCCCCGCGAACAGCGCGCCCTGCCCGGCGGCCCGCGCCCAGGGGATGACGGCCGTGGGCGGGTACGGCGGCAGGACGGCGTCGACGGGAAGGACCCGCCGCCAGGCGCTGGCCTGGAACTCCGATACGGTGGCCACCGCGGGCGGCCTGCCGCCCTTGGCCACCTGGCGAAGCGCCGCCGACACGGCCTTGTCCGGAGGCAGGTGGAGCGTATGCACCACCGGGGCCTGCAACGTGGCCGCGAGCCGGATGGCCGGCGCGTCGAAAGCATGATTGTGGATCACGTCATACCGGGTCAGCTGCACGGCCGCGTAGGCGGCGGTGAAAGCGGACTCGGCCGCCGGCCCGGCCTCCTCCTGCCCGCCCGCGCCTGGCCCGAACGCCCGGTACAGCGTGCCCGCCAGAGACTTAGGATCGACCCCGGTGTCGATCACCTCGGCCCCCGGGATCTCCGATCCCGAGGCGGCATAGACGTGCACCTCGTGGCCCCGCCCCTCCAGGCCGCGGGCCAGATCGGACACGAACGCCTGCGAGCCGCCCTGCTGCGGCTCCCGGATGGCCGTCACCAGCGGCGCCATGATCGCGATCTTCACCCGGCCGGCACCTTGAAGGCCAGGTCGCGCGGCGGGTTGATGCCCAGCACCTCGAACGGAACCCTCCGCCAGCCACGTCGCCGGACCTCGTCGGCCGCCTGAGGGAAGAAGATCTCTGCGAGCTCCACCGCTTCCAGATGGCTGTCGAATTCCACCGACATCGGACCGGGGAAGCTGACATACCGGTAGCCGCGGGCGGCGAGCCAGTCGAGGTGGTTCGGCCAGATGATGGCCACATACCCGCCCGGCCGGCATACGCGCTCCATCTCGGCCAGGCCGGACTCGCCGCCGTGTCCCGGCGCGGGGGTGAAGGCCGAGCAGGCGACGACCAGGTCGGCGAAATCGTCGGGCAGCGGCAGCCGGTCGAAGAACCCGCGGACCACCCGGGCCCGGTCCCCCTGGCCGGCTGCCGCGAGCTTCCGCCGCAGGATCCGGCGCAACGGCAGCGCGGGCTCCACCGCCACGACGCGCCGCCCACGCTCGATCAGCTCCATGGTCAGCCGCCCGGTCCCCGCGCCGACCTCGGCAATCCGGTCCACGTCGCGCGGCAGCCACCCCACCACCCCGGGATGGAGCCGTTCCGCGCTGGCCAGCCGGTCATAGAGCTCCGGTTCGAGCCGGTACAGCAGCTCCCAGGCCAGGACGGCGTCGTTTCGCGGATCACCGTCACCCTGCGGGACAAAACGGCGTGCCTCGTCGCGGGTGAACACGCTCAGGTCTGCGGCCGTGTACCGCCTCCGCAACGCCCTGCCCGGAACCCTCGACTGTCCCGCCTCGGCGGGTGTCTCAGGCCTGGTCACCGACCTCTGCCCAGTTCTTATCGGTCTCCCAGACGCGTACCGACCGCAGCAGCCCGCCGGGAAGCTCCGGCCGCAACCGCTCCCAGAACGCCTGGGCCAGGTTTTCGGTGGTCGGGACGCGCCCCTTGAGCCACGGGACGTCGGTATTCAGGTTGCGGTGATCCACGTCGTCGATGACCTGCCTGCAGATGACGTCCGACAAAAATTTCAGGTCCAGGACGTAGCCGCTGGCCTGGTCGATCTCGCCGGCTACGACCACCTCCAGGACATAGTTGTGCCCGTGCAGATTCGTGCATTTCCCGAACAGGCGCCGATTCTCGTCATCCGACAGATCCGGATCACACAGCTGGTGCGCGGCATTGAATGATTCGCGCCGGCCGACCAGGACGGTCATTAACTTCGTCCTCTTTCGCGAGCTCTCATTAGCAACAGACTAGGTGAGACCGTGCCGGAACGTGGCGGACCTGGGCCCGGTGCGCCATCCGGGCGACCGGGCGGACCGGGCAACGGCGTGCGGCAACAGCCGGGCCGGCCAGGCGGGGGAACTCGCCCGCCCGGCACTCGCCCGCCGGCCTGAAGGCAGGATGGTTCCATGGCAACGATCCGCCCTGGCGTGCCCGGTCACGACGGTGGCGCCGCGTTCGTGCGGCTCCGCCGCGGGAAGCTGGTCGATGGCCCGGCGGGCCAGCGCGTGTGGGATGAGACGACCGAAGGGCCGTACGAGATCGTCTGCCCGGGGTGCGGCGACGACCCGGACCGGGACTGGTCGGAGATTTCCGGGGAACTGCGCAGAATCCGGGGCATCTACGGCACGAAGGAGGGCGCCGAGGCCGCCCTCATGGATCACCTCGGCATGGAGACGCGCTGACGGTGCCTGACCAGGCCAGCCTGGTCGCCAGTGCACCGCCGCCCGGAGCCGGCGGACGCCGCAAGAACTCCACATCACCACGCCTGCCGGTGGCCGGGATGCTGGTTTCTAGCTGGCGGCCGCTGGTTCCTCGTCGAGGGGCCCGCCCGGGCCGGTGGCAACGGCGGTGACGATCGCTGCCAGCGGGATACCACGCGTGGCCGCGGCTTTCCGGATGCGCGCGAGCCGGGTAGCCGCCGCGGCCGCCATCCTCGCATCCGAAATCGAGAAATCCGCTAAGCAGGTCCCGGTCGTCCACGGGTACCGCCGCAGACAGCGGGCTGGCCTGCACGCGTTGCGGTGCCGGGACCGGAGCGAAAGGCACCCGCGCTCATAGCGCAAAGCATCGTTGACGCATTAGTCAACGACTAGTAACTTCGTGGCCTGGACGGGAGGCCGTCGCGTCGCCGGGCGATCGGGGACGCGATCGCCTTGACATCAGCCGGTCAGGTGCGGACGTTCTCGTGCCGCTCGGGGAGTGAACCGGTCCGCGTTTCTCCAGTAAGGGGTTAGCTCATGCGGAAGGTGTTCTTGCTCATGGCCGTGGCCGGGCTCGTGGCCGCGACGGCAACAGGCACCGCGGCAGCCAGCGCAAACCCGGGCAGCAGCACCGGCAGCGGCGCTGTTTTCGTTTCCAATCCCGTCCAGTCGCTGGGCGATGAGTCGCTGACCGATCAGAAGGACGCCGACGCGGCCGTGCCAGCGGCCGCCTATCACGACGTTACCCTCACCCACCTCGACGGGAGCGGGCACCTCAGCGGCGACTACGCGACCGTCGTCGGCACGACAGGCAAGCTTGCTTTCTCGCCCATAAACGTCTTCCGCTACACCCGCCACCAAGACGGGTTCGAGCAGGTCATGGCCTACTACTGGATCACCGAGGCGCAGAAGTACATCCACCGCCTCGGCTTCGGCGAATCCCGGCGGCCGATCGACAACCGGCCGCAGGCGGTGCGGATCAACCAGCTCGGGGTGGACAACTCCTTCGCCACCGACCACCCCAAGAACGAGCTGCGCTTCGGCAAAGGCGGCGTCGATGATGCCGAGGACGCCGAGGTGATCCTGCACGAGTACGGCCATGCCATCCACTTCTCGCAGAACTTCGTCTTCGGCTCCGAACAGGCGGGCGCGATCAGCGAAGGCTTCGCCGACTACTGG
>Ga0126380_10000595_pt1 | contig 12340 bp, 10 predicted proteins | sample PanSoiMetPlot_26_FD_92544 | JGI IMG/M metagenome (GOLD analysis project Ga0126380, IMG submission 92544) | Tropical forest soil microbial communities from Panama - MetaG Plot_26 | ecosystem: Environmental > Terrestrial > Soil > Tropical forest > Bulk soil | place: Panama | collected 2016-02-17
ACCCTGATCCGGCTGGCGCACGGTCTCGGGCTCACCGCCACCGCCGAGGGCGTGGAAACCGCGGAGCAGGCCGCGCGGCTGCGCGACCTGCACTGCGACGCGGCACAAGGCTGGCACTTCGGTCGCCCCGGCCCGCCGGACGAGATCGCCCAGCGGCTGCGCACCCTCCCTCTCCGCGGTCAAGCGCCTGTCGTCGCTAGTTGATCTCCGGAAGCGACGACAGCTCCTCGAGCGCCAAGAGGAAGTGGGGGCTCGAATTCGCCGGCCCATACGCCGCGGACGAAAGCGGTCCATTCGGCCCGGGTGAACCGCAGGACCGGTCCGGCGGGGTCCTTCGAGTCCCGAACGGCCACTGTGCCGGCGGCGGTCTGCGCGACCTCCACGCAGTTCTGGTGGGCGCCCCCGCTGAAACTGCTCTTTCGCCAAGCTGCCGTCGGCAGATCGGTACCCATCATGCCTCTGCCCTTTCTATGCAGGCGACGCGCACGCCATGACAGCTCCCGCATCCGCTCGCCCGGTCGACCCGGCAGCCGTGGACCCTCGACTCGCCGACGCGTCCATGCCCTGCCTCGCCTGGCCGGGCTCGGCCGGTCGAGCGAGTCGTGGGCGACGAGTCGGCTCCCCGGCGGCGGATGCCGCGGTGGATGCTCCAGCCCTCGGGATGGCGACACCGAGTGAGATTGCGAACTGGTCATCGGTTGTCCTCCGTCCGGTCGTCGGCGCGAGCGCGGGCACCAGACCATCGAAGCCGGGCCGGGCGACCTGTGTCCGTAGCACCGGAAGAAGTCCGGAACCTGCGGGCGTCAGTGCTGGTCATACCGTGTGTTCGGACTCCTCGTACCGGACGGCTCCGGACGGGTTGGAAGGAAGCTCCGTGGGAGAAGAAGGAAAGGTGACAGGTCCGGTTGCCGAGTTCTGTGCCGGCCTGAGCGAGCTGCAACGGGCATCCGGGCTGAATCGGGCGAAACTGGCCCAGCGGCTTGGCTACAGTAAGTCACAGCTGTATGCGATCTTGGATGGCCAGATCGCCCGGCCTCCGGACTGGGGCAGGCTGGTCGAGCCGCTTGTCCGGGCCTGCACCGGCAACAGCGAACGCACCGTCGCCGACTGGCGCCGCCGCTACGAGGTGCTGGTCGGCGTGTACGAGGCCATGGAGCGGCAGCGGCGGCAGACCACGCCAGCCCGGGCCGAACCAGCCCAGGCGGAACCAGCCACATCCTTGACCGGACAACTACCGAGGGATGGTCCCGTTGCCGTGCCGGTCGACGTCACGGCGGATGCCCGACCGGAACGGCGCCCGCCTGCTGCGGACAAGCACCGACCGTCGGACCGGCAGCGGCTGGCCATCGGCTTGACGATCTCGGGTTGCGGATTGGGACTGCTCGCCTTGGGTCTCGGGTACGGCGGGGCCAACCGCCCGGCGGGCTGGATTCCCGGTCTTGCGCTCGCCGTGATCGGTCTAGTCATTCCTCGGTGGACGACGCGGACGGCCTCACCAATTCTCGACTCTGTCGAACACCATTTGGACTCCTTCATCGAGCGACTTGCTGATACGATTGCCCGGCAAGAGAGCGCGGACTTGCCAAGATCTCGTTTCGATCAGCGGCTGCGCCTGCAGTGGTCGGCCGCTCCCGGGGCTGTCATGGATGATCTATCAAACATCCGTGCGTGCGGCCGTGGCCGGCCGCTTCGCGAGAAGTCCGGGTTGGATGGCCATTGGGAGAGCATGGTCGAGTACGTCCAGCGCCTGCCCAGGCTGGTGTTCCTCGGCGGGTCGGGCAGCGGTAAAACTGTCCTGACACATTACCTGACACGCGAGTGGCTGAAGGCACGCAAACCTGGTGAGCCGGTTCCGGTCGTCCTGGCGTTGGCGTCGTGGGATCCGAGTGGCCAAGGGCCGTACGAGTGGATCAGTCTCGAGCTGTCCCGTTCGCGCAAGGTCTTCCGCACCGCCACGGCGACCAGCGTCGGCGAGGCTCTCCACGATCTCGATGACGTGGGGAGCAAAACAGAAAAGTTGCCGGCTGGCGCGCGCGTTGCGTACGAGCTGCTGGACCGGCACCGAATCCTGCCCGTCCTGGACGGCTTGGACGAGATACCCGAGCCGCTTCGGCCGATAGCGATCAGCCGGCTGAACGAGGAGCTGCCGGAGACCGGCAGGCTGTTGCTCACCTCCCGGCCCGACGAGTACCGGCAGGCCGTCACCGGCCCGATGAGGGACGCGTTGGGTGAGCTCGCCGGCACCGTGCTGGAAGGAGCTGCCGTAGTGACCCTACAGGTGCCGGCCGCGACCGAGATCGACCGGTACCTCACGAGCGGGGAGCCGGGGCAAAAATGGGCCAAGCTCGTCGCCGACCTGACCGAAAACCCCGGCGGCGAGCTGGCAAAGGCATTGTTCACTCCGCTGATGGTCTGGCTGACCAGGACCATCTACGCCCGCCGGCCCTGCGGCCCCGACGGCACCACGGCTGACAGCCTCGTCGACATGGCTCGGACCGGCGGCGCGGGCGACGTCAAGCGTCACCTGCTCGAGCAGTTCATTCCGGCCGTCTACGCCGGCACTCGCTGGAGTCCGAAGGCAGCCGACTGGCTGGCCTTCCTGGCGAGGCACCTGGAGGACTCGGAGCGCCGTCGGGACGGTATCTCCTGGTGGCTGCTGTGGAGAGCCGCGAAACGGCCAGTCGAAATAATCGTTGGACTCGCCATGGGGCTGTTGATCACTCTGGCCATCGCGCCGGGCATGAGCCACCTGGTCGACTGGGTGCCCGGAACCCTGTCCAGCCTCGCAATCGGAGGAATCTTTGGCGTCCTGTGCAGCCGTTCCGAGCTGCCTCCGACAGACGTGAAAATTCAGGTTCGTACACGGTTTCGCGCAGCGCTGCGGGGAGGTCTCGTCGTCGCGGCACTCGCCGGGTCGACCGTGGGAGGTGCCACACACAGCCTCAGGCTCGGCGTCATCGGCGGGCTCACCTTCGGTGTGCTGCTCGCATTCGCGTACATGCACACGACGAATGTCGACACCGAGCGTGCGGTCAGTCCTCTCTCCCTCCTCGAACGCGACCGCGCTGCCGTCGGAGCGTACGTGCTCGTCTACGGCATCTCCACAGGGTTCACCGGATGGCTCGTGTACGGGCCGATGTTCGGCCTGCTGTTCGGGTCGGCGGCCGGGCTGGCCGGCGGACTCATCAAGGGCGTCCAGTACGGATTCTCCTTCGGGTTCGACAAAATTGGTGCGGCCGCCTGGGGTCGCTTTCAGATGACCCGGGCCTGGCTCGCCGCGACGGGACGCCTGCCCTGGCAGCTGATGACGTTCTTGGCCGACGCCCGGCAGCGGGGTGTCCTGCGGCAGGAGGGGGGTGCCTACTACTTTCGCCATGCCGAGCTGCGTGAGCAGCTCGCCCGACCGAGAGCGAGGGACTGAGGTGGACTCCGTATCCAGACCGCTACCCGTCGGCCAGACCCTCTGGCGCCAGGCCTCGGTCGGCCTCCGCGGCACCCAGTCGCTGGAGCTGGAGTGGTGAACCACCGGGACGCCCTACCACGTCAGCGGAAGGGTTACCAGGCCGGCACCGAGGACATCCGGGCGGAGTTCCAGCGCGTCGAACGGCACCGCGAGACGCAGCGTCGGCAGCGTGCCGAACAGGATCCGCAGCGCCGCCTGCATCTGTAGCCGAGCCAGCGTGGCGCCGACGCAGGAGGCCGGACCGTGGCCGAAGGCGAGATGCGGGTTCGGGCTGCGGGTGATGTCGAAGCGGCTCGGGTCGGTGAAGACGCGCGGGTCCCGGTTCGCGCTGGCCAGCAGCAGCAGCACCAACTCACCAGTCCGGATGGTCACGCCGTGGCAGTCGATGTCGTCCTTTGCGTACCGCAGCGCCAAGTCCCTGGGCGTCTGGGTGAGCCGCAGCAGCTCCTCGCTGGCGCCGGGGACCAGAGTCGGGTCCTGGATCAGCCTTTCCAGTTGCGCCGGGTGCTGCAGCAGCAGCACCGTGGCGAGGTCGAGCCGGCCGGTCATGGTGACCTGACCGGCGATGAGCAGGGCGTCCACGGTGAGGGTCAGCAGCGCGTCGCTGATCAGGCCGTGCTGGTCCGCCGTGGAAATAATCTCCGACAGCAGGGACTCGTCCGGTTGCCGGCGTTTCTGCTCGATCAGCCGCTGGGCGTGCCCGGTGAGGTCGGCGAGCGCGGCAAGAGCGGCGTCGGCGTCGTGCATGAGAAGGGAGCTCTGGACTGCCTTCTGCACCAGGTCGTGGTCCTCGGCCGGCACCCCGAGCAGCCGGAGGAGCACCTGCTGGGGCAGCGGCAGCGAGAACCGCTCGTGCAAATCCACGGGAGGTCCAGTGTGGACGATGTCGTCGACCAGCTCCCGCACGATCGACTCGACCAGCAGCCGCAGGCCGTGCATCCGCCGGCCCCCGAACGGTCGGCTCATCGCCTTGCGTATGTTGCCGTGGTCGTTCTTCTCGGTGGCCGGGTCCATCACGGGCCCACCGGCGATCGCCCCGGCGACGTACCGAGGTGCGGTGAGCGGGCTGGAATGCGACCGGCCCAGCCGCTCGTCGCCCAGCAGCGCCTTGACGTCGTGGTAGCGCGTCACCAACCAGGCGGGATCACCGGCCGGGGTACGGACACGGCAGACCGGCTCCGCTTCCCGCAGCTCGGCGTACCGCGAGGAGATCGCCAGTAACGAGGGATCCTCGAACGGCACCGTGAGCAGCGGTGTGAGCGTCGTCACACAGACTCCTTTTGAGACATCGGCTTATACCTGACCTAAACGTCGTCCGGGCCAACCCGGTTCACCGCAGGCGAGAAATACCGGCGCCAACTCGCTAAAACTGTGCACCAGCACACAGTTCGCTGTACCGCTGCCCAACCCTTCCCCCGGCGATCAAGGAGTTATCGTCGTTAGTTGATCTTCAGAAGCGACGATAGCTCCTTGATCGCCGCAGGGGGCTGTCCCTGCCTAACCCTGCTTGGCGCTTGGCGCGCCTCCTTGCCTCGCAGCCGCTGGTCACCCAAGGTTGCGGCTGTGCCTACGACCGCCGCCTATGAGATCGAGGTCAAGTACCGCCTTCCAGATCGCGACGCCATGCTGGCGGCTCTGGCTGGCCGGGGCATCCGACTCGGTCCCCCGGTCGAGCAGGACGACCAGGCCTACGCCCCGCAGGGTTGGCGCTACGGCGACAGCAAGCTTGGTGTCCCCTTCGGACGCCTCCGCACCGAGGCCGGTCGTCACCTGTTCACCGTGAAGCGTCCGGTGGCCAACGAACAGTCCTGCGTCGAGCACGAGACCGAGGTGGGTGACCGCCAGGCCATGCACCACGCCATCCTCGCCATGGGCTTCTACCCGACCGTCCGCATCCACAAGATCAGGCGCACGGCCAGGTACGGCAACCTGTCGCTCTGCCTCGACGACGTGACCGGCATCGGCTGCTTCTTCGAGGTCGAGATGCTGGTCAGCGCATGCTCTTCGGGCATAGGTAGCCAGGCCGAGATGCACCGGTTCGTGGACCAACTCGGCGTCGAACTGCAGCGCACCACCGCCACCTACGACTCTCTGGTCCGTGACGCCCAGTTCGCGTCGGCCTAGAACAGCATCCCCTCGTCATCCTCGAGCAGCTCGGTCGTGTCGAGCCGCGCCACGGCCTCAACGGCCAGGCAAAGGGTGACAGCCGCGTGGTCAGTCAGGCGCTGCTCGCGCGTCTCGTGCAGGTACGCACATGCCGTGATGCGACCGCCCAAGTCGCCACCGACGTGGAAGTAGTCGTATCGGTAGCCGTCGCCGGTCCGCCCGATCCAGGAGTGCGCCTGGACTCCGGGTGCGCAGTGCTGGTGCGCGTCAACCATGCCGTGTCGCTCCAGGGCCTCGAGCAGGCCGAACTCGAACGGGAGGAAGCCCGGGTGCGACGGCTGGTGATCTCGGGCGATGACGTTGTAGTCGCCTCCGATGACGAGCCGTCCGCGCAGGTCGGCGGGCATCGCCTCGAGCCCGGCGAGCAGGGAGGCGATGAACGTCTGCTTCCTCTCGGTCTTGTCCAGGGTCCGGTCGCGGGATGGCACGTAGACGCTGAGTACCGCGAGCCGTGGCTCGGTGTCGAGCACGGCACCGGCGAGGCGCCCGGGCAGGCTGGCGTCGGCGAAGTGCTCGAACGGCTCGGCATGCAGCTTGACGCGGCTGACGAGGGCGGTGCCGCGGCCGCCGTTGCGGTCGAGGGTGTGAACCACGGCGTAGCCAGCAGTGCGAAACTGCCCAAGAAGGTAGTCGGTGCCGGTCCCAGCGCTGGTCTCGGTCAGCAGGAAGACATCCTCTGAGCGCTTGGCCAGCCAGGTCAGCAGGCTCCCTGCCCGTTCCCGGGAGGCTGCTCCGATGTTGACCGTCAGCAATGACAGCATGTGCTTCCCGCTTCGGTTCAGTGGTCGAGGGCGTTGAGGATGGCGGCGACTATCGCCTCTGGCATCCGGCCTCGACAGTCCACAGTGGTCTGTCGCCAGTCGTGCTTGGCCAGGAAGGTGAATGCCTGCTCGTACAGCGCTAGTTCGCGCTCGGGCGAGCCGGTCAGCTCTAGGCGGGACAGTCTGGTCCGGCTGGCCAGGCGTTGTCGGATGACCTCGGGGTCTTCGGTGAGGTAGATCGAGACCGTGGGTGGCAGGACGAAGCGGTTGTACAACCAGATCTCGTCCAGGCAAAGCCCGTCGATGCGCTGCAAGACCAGGGAGGATTGGACGTAGCGGTCGGAGATCACCCAGCGGCCGGCGTCGAGCTGCGGAATGATCTCGCCTTCGATGTGTGCGTGGCGGTCGGCTGCCACCGCCAAGGCCAGTGCCCGGCCGGTCAACGTGGTCTCGGCCTTGCATAGCAGCCGCCCGAGCGGCGTGTCGGACGGCTCCGTTGTCAGGTACGCGTCAGCGGTCAAAGTAGCCCTCAGACGCTCTGCAAGCAACGTCGCCACAGTGGTCTTGCCGACTCCGTTCGGCCCCTCGATGGCCACGAACCGGCCGCTCACGCCGGTCGTCGGCCGATCTGGAGCAGCGGCACGCTGTCCGGCACCGGGCACTGCTCGCGGTCCACCGAGCCAATGTAGCGGCCGTCGGCCACCACGGCGGCAGGGCATCCCTTGCCGCAGCGGTCGTTCAGGCCGCAGGCCCGGCACTTGCCGTTGGAGCCGACGACGAAGCGGCGGTGGAAGTCGTAGGCGTCCAACGCCTCGGCCACCTCGTCCTCGAAGATGTTGCCGATCAGGAAGTCGGTGTCCTCGTACCGGGAGGCCGGCGTGCGAGCGGCAAAGACCAGGTAGGGGCAGACCGCGACCTCGCCAGCGACGAAGACGTAGATCAGCTTGCCGGCGTCGCAGCCGCCCAGCGGCTTGTCGTCGTTCGGGAAGCGGATGTGCACCAGCTCCAGGCCGCGCTCGGCAAACCGGATGGTGACCGCCTGGATGGCCCGCATCTGCGCCTCGTCCGCGGCCAGGCGGCCCCTACTCCTGACACCCCGACCGAAGCTGGACAGCGGGTTCATCAAGACGTACTCGGCGCCGACCTGCACGGCGAACTCGCACAGCGCCGCGAACTCCTCCGGATTCGTCAGCGCGTTCGGGGTGGACAGCAGACCTTGCAGCAGGCCGGCCGCGGCGAACTTCTCGGTCGTCGCCTTGGTGACAGCGAACGACCTGGTGCTGCCGCGGAACTTGCCGTGGCTCTCCGGACGGAAGCCGTCGAAACTGACGTTCACGTGCACGTTGTCGAGGGCGCGCAGCTCGGCGATCTGCGCGTCGCTGGTCTGAGTGGCGTTGGTGCAGATGCCCAGGGGCAGACCGAGGCCGACCACGGCACGGCAGATGGCCATGATGTCCGGGTGGACGAACGGCTCGCCGCCGGTCAGCGTGATCCTCTCCACCCTGGCCCGGCACAGCCGCGGCAGCACGGTCTCGGTGATGGCAGCTAGTGGCAGGTGGTCGCCCCAGTCTCCCGAGGAGACGAAGCAGTGCGCGCAGTGCAGGTTGCAGCGCTCGGTGATCTGGATGAGGGCCTTGCGACCATCGCCGTGGACGGAGGTGCGGAAGTAGCAGGAGTTGGCTTGCGTGTCGATGAGCAGCGATCGTTTCATGCCTGTTCCTCTCCCCGTGGTTATACGGGGTCGAGCAACGCTGCGCTGCCGGTTGCTAGCGCGACCGGGCTTGTGGTGGGCTGTGAGGTCATACCCGTAGACAACGCCATCGCTCCAACGTCGGACAGACCGAGCGGCCATCTGTGACAACCTGCTGACACCACGTGACACCGGAGAGGCGAGCCCATGATCGACCCCAGCGAGATCGTGGCTGCCCGCCATGCGCTGGGCCGGCTGCTCGCCAAGCACCGGCAGGCCGCGGGTCTCAATCAGCACCAGCTCGCCCCGCATACGCACTACAGCCGCAGCACCATCGCGAACGTCGAGACCGGCCGGCAGAACGTCCCCCGAGACTTCTGGGAGCACTGCGACCAGGCGCTCGATGCCAGAGGCGGGCTGCTGGCAGCGTTCGATCGTCTGGACGCGCTGGTTCGGCAGCAGCGGAAAGAGACTGCGCGGCTGGCCGACGCCGAGCAGGCTGCCGTGTCCGTTTCGCACGACGGCGGCGCCCTGGTAGCAGCCAGCGATGACGAGGCATTCGAGTTGGCCGAGGCCCTGGGACGCTCGAACGTCGCGCCACATGCCCTTGATCTGCTCCAAGCAAGTGTAGTCCAGGCCATACAGACGTACTCGATGGTGCCGCCACCCTCGCTCCTGGAGTGGGTGCAGGCGCGACTGCGCGCAGTAATTTCCCTATTGCGCGGCGGCCAGCCGGTTACCCAACGACGGCGGCTATGCACCATCGCTGGTCAGCTCGCCGGCCTGCGAGCTTGGCTCGCGCACGACATGCATGAGCCGGTTCCAGCGATCAGCTTCTATCACGTCGCGGCGACCGCAGCTCGGGAAGCCGAAGACCGAGCGCTCTATGCCTGGGTACTCGGCAACCACAGCCGGATTCCGATCTACGAAGGCGAACCAGCAGCCGCGCTGACACTGATCGAGGAAGCACTAGAGAACGGCAAAGGTCATGCTAGTCCAGCCACCGAAGCGTGGCTGCTGGCCCAGGCTTCGCGAGCGTACTCGACGTTGAGCGATCACGCCGCGGGCGGTCTGGCGTTGGCGCGGGCCGAACGCGCGCTCGACCGAGCCGAGGCTGACGTTGCTGATGAGATTGTCTACTTCGATGGCGCCCGACTCGCAGCGTTCGTGGGGCACCACCACCTTCTGGCTGGCCATGCGGCGATTGCCGAAGAGCATATACGCTCGTCGCTCGATCGCTTGAGACCCGAGCAGATCAAGCACTTGGCGCTGACGCGCCTTGATCTGGCATCCGTTCTGCTCGCTCAGGGCGAACTGCCCGAGGCGTGCGAGCAGGCGATCGCAGCGCTGACGATCCCGGCGGACCAAATGATCGACTCCACAGTTCGACGTGCCCGGCAGTTGCGCGCATCAATGACGCAACATCGTCAAGGCTTTGGTCCCGCCCGTGATGTCGTCGCGCTGATCGACCGTCTTTAGTACGACCGCGCAAGCCAGTCGACGGGAGCGACTCTGTGAAGTGGATCGAGCATGGCCGCCGTCCGATTTACGAGAGCGACTGGGTCAGCTTGTGGTTGGACGACGTGGAGATGCCTGATGGTCGCCGCTACGAGCACCACGTGGTGCGCGTGCCGAAAGAAGGCGTGAACGTCGCCGTTCTCAACGATGCCGGCGACGTGCTGATGCTCTGGCGCCATCGCTTCATCGTCGACCGATGGGGCTGGGAACTGCCGTCGGGCTGGGTCGACGCCGACGAAACACCGGAGCAGACTGCCCGGCGCGAGGTCGAGGAGGAGACAGGCTGGCGACCGGGTGCCCTGACCTACCTCGGCTCCTGCAATGCGGACAACGGCCTCGTAGCCTTGCGTTCGGACCTGTTCATGACCCGCGAGGCCAGCCATCATGGTCCGCCGAAGGACATCACCGAAGCCGAACGGGTCGAGTGGGTGCCGCTGGCTGACGTGCCGGCTCTAGTCCGCCAAGGCAAGATCCAGGATGCGCCGGTTATCATCACAGTGCTGCTAGCGCTTCACGAACAAGGTCCCCGCGGTGCATGATCTCGGCGCAAATAGCGCATGAGGTAGGGCGCGAAGTCCTACGATTAGATACGGCTCGAATCAACTACGGCTGTGGCCGATTGTTTGCTCGTGTAACTCCATCGCCGGCCCCACCGCGATCTGCTCACGCTCCACCGCCGTCCATACCCGGCCCGCCATGCGCCAGTCACCTCCGCCAGCCGAAACACCGGATCAGCAAGACTTGTTGCACACCGGTTGAGACCAAGTCTTCAGGAGCGACAATACTGTAGCTCCTTGATCGCTGCGGGGAAGTGGTCAGCGGAGGGACGCCCCCCCGTCGCGAACTCACCCCCTAGTCTCGCCAGCCACGGCGCCGTCATCCTCCTCGCGAGGCTCGTCACCGCCAACTGGGCCCGGAAACCCCTCCACTAAGTGGGCCGCACGGTAGCTTTCCGGCAACACTGCAGGAGGCAAGATCTCGGTCGCGAGTTCGATGAACCGGCCCTCATCGGGATCGCCCCGCGCTACGAGTATCTCGTTGACCGCTTCAGGAGGGAGACGGGAAAGGTCCGCGGCGAGCCGGCGCAGCACGATGTCGTCCAGATTGGTAGTCATATCACCGGGAGCGAAGAAGTTGGCGCTCGTCACGCAAGAGTGGTAGGCGGCGAGCAGTCGGGCCGGATCCTCGTCCGGAGGCATCAAGAGGAGCGCGAGCAACGTGTTCGCCATCGACGGAGCCCGATCCGGCCAATAGCCGACGAAACCCATGAGGGCGTCGCGAATGCGGTCGATCAACGGTTCGACGGCGTGCAGCAATACGTCCTCGTCGTGTCCGCACAGAAAGCGCTCCTGGCGCCGGAGCATATCGACGTCCCGCACGCTCCAGGCGCCCCACGTCAGTCCATCTCCCGACCCCCGCTTGTGCGCGGGGTGGTCGTAGGTCCAGTAGGGGTCGATCGACAGGTCAGGGTCGGGGCCGGCTGGGGTGATCCGCAGCTCGCGGTCGTTGCCGCGCCATTCGCGGTGGACGTCGAGCATCGTGACCAGCGCGGTGAAGCCCTCGGGCGGGAGTTGGGACCGCCAGAGCAGCGCCATCTTGTGCCAGTCGGCCTTCACGTCCAACGACGTGGGGAACAGTTCGGTGGCGGTGACCTCGCCGCCTAGCAGGACAGCAAGCACCAGCAGGTTCGCGGCGTAGGTGGCGTGCCGGGCCGGCACGGGCACTGACGCCGGCCGGTAGGAGTCGTAGCTGGAGGGGCGACGCGGCTGCAGCGAGTCGCGGAACCAGGCGAGGACCAGGGTCCGGGCTGGCTCGCGCAGGCCGTCCCAGGCGGGCGCGGCGAGCAGCTCGGTGAGGAATGTCACCGCTGGGCCGCGGAGGGACAGCGGGGCGAACGACAGCAGCGCGTGCAGGAAGCCGTCGTCGGTCTGGGTAGGCCGGCTGCGGTCGCTGGCACGTTGGGCGTCCTCGGCGAGGTCGCGCAGCTCCCGGCTGACGGCCCGGGCGATGAGGTACTCGCCGAACGTGGCGTGCAGGAACTCGTACGTGCGCAGCCGGGTGTCGTCCCGCAGTGCCTGCGCCACGTGCATGAAGAAGAACCGGCCAACCACGAGCTGAGCCGCGCTCAGCTCGGCCCGGAAGCCGGCCGTTGCCGCCGTGGAGGGCGGCGGGCCGCCCAGCAGCGGGCCGAGGTCGTCGTCCAGCTCCGCCTCGGTCACCCACTGCCGCCGCCGGTTGAACATCGCGAACGCGACGACCGACAGCCGCAGCAGCTCCTGGTCGATCTCCCGGGCCAGCCTGTCGTCCGGCAGCCCGGCGCCGGCCTTGCGTACCTCCCGCGCGGCGAAACGGGTCAGCAGCCGCTCGTACAGTTCGGCCTCGCCCAGCTCGGCCTCGCCCAGCTGCAGCCGGTTGCCCTCCGCGTCGTAGAGCGCCAGCATCAGCAGCAGCAGCGGCTGCGAAGACAGCTCGCCCTGGCGGAGCGCGGCCGAGGCCGGCAACGGGCGGAAGCCCGGCCTGGCGTTGTGGGCGTTCCAGACTTCCAGCCACCGCTCGACCTGCCCGGCCGAGAACGGCTCCAGCCGCAGCGCGACCAGGCCGGGCACCGGCCGGGCTCGGTCGGCCACCGCGGTCCTGGTGGTCACGAGCACCGCCACCGGCCGACCCCGGTCCGCCTCGCGCTGCTGGAACGCGGCGACGTTCTGCAGGTAGTCCGACTGGGTCACACCGGTGGCCTGCAGC
>Ga0126380_10000596_pt1 | contig 12334 bp, 10 predicted proteins | sample PanSoiMetPlot_26_FD_92544 | JGI IMG/M metagenome (GOLD analysis project Ga0126380, IMG submission 92544) | Tropical forest soil microbial communities from Panama - MetaG Plot_26 | ecosystem: Environmental > Terrestrial > Soil > Tropical forest > Bulk soil | place: Panama | collected 2016-02-17
CCGGCAGAGCCGTATCTCGGATCGCCGTCGCGCGGCGCCTGGCTGACGTTCTGGGTGAACTCGGTGGCGCCGTAGCTCATGAGCACACGCACGCCGATCATGTCCTCGATGGCGCGGCCGACGCCGGCCGGCATGGCGGTCGATCCAGTCGTCATGTAGGGGCGCAGCGAGCGCAGATTTTCCCCGTGCGGCGGCTGCTTCGCCAGCGTGGCCAGCGTGGTCGGCACCCCGGAAAAATAGCTGATGCGGAATTTTTCCACGAAGCGCCAGTAGTTGGCGATGAAGCGCTTGTCGCGCGCGCCGAGCGGGCTGGGGATGACGATGCTCATGCCGTGCGCCAGCGGCAGGAGGCCGCGTCCGAACAGTCCGGCGATGTGGAACATGGGGTAGTCGGAAAACATCACGTCGTCGGGCGTGTGACCCATGACCAGCGCATTGGCCCAACACTTGTACGACAGCCCGCGGTGGGTGAGCCGGACCAGCTTTGGCGATCCGGTGGTGCCGCCGGAATGCGCCAGCATGGCGATGCCGTCGGCGCGCGCGGCGGGCCGGAACGCCAGCCGCTCGGGCTGGGCCGCGGCCAGCGCATCGAGGTCGGAGTACGGCACCACGTCGCCGCCCGGACCCGCCACCGTGATGATGTGCGCGTCGACGTCGTGGCGGATAGCCTGCACGTTGTCAAAAATGTCGTAGCCCGGGGTCGGGCCGAGGCTCACGATCGCTTTGGCGCGCGTCGAGCGCACAAGCTCGACGAGCTGCGCGGATTTCAGCATCCAGTTGATACAGCACGGCGTTGCGCGGCGCAGCGCGCCTAGGAGAGCGGTGTAGAGCTGCGGCACGGTCGGCAGCACCAGCAACACGACGTCATCCGGCTCGAGGCCAAGGGAATGAAGCAGGTTGGCGATCCGCGCCGCGCCGGCGTCCAGCGCTTCATACGTGAGGCGTACCGGCGGGCTGTCGGGATCGCCATCGGCGATGAACGTCAGCGCCACCTTGGCAGGATCGCGGCGCAATCCGCGCTCGATCCAGTCGTTCAAATTCCACGAAAAGATGCGCTGGTCGAGCGGCACCTGCTCGATCGCCTCGACGTCGGCGAGGTTGCGGATGGGCAGGTCGTATTGTTCGTGAGGCGGCGCTGGCATGGGCATCGAACTTAGCGCATTTCGGCGGGATTGTTGGCACTTCACTGCGGCTCGATGCCGGCGGCCTTGATGATCGTGCCGAAGCGCTCGATGCCGTCGCGGATGAGCGCGCGGAATTCTTCCGGCGTGCCGCCGATCACAGCGTAGCCGTTGTCCTCGATCTTGAGACGCACGTCAGGGCTGGCCAGCGCCTTGACGATCTCGACATTGAGGCGGGCGACGACCTCGGGCGGCAAGCCGGGCGGCCCCAGGAAGCCGAACCATCCGGAGGGCTTGCGAAAAGCCGGAAGGACTTCGGTGATCGAAAGGAACGTCGGGCAGACGCGGATAACGCGTCGGCTCGAGCACGGCGAGAATCCGGATGCGGCCCTGATCAAGGTTGGGCAAGGCGGTGGAGACCGAGGTGAAGGTGATCGGGATATGGCCTGCGAGCACGTCCTGCATGGCCGGTCCGACGCCGCGGTACGGCACCTGCTGCAGGCGGATGCCCGCCGTCTGGTCGAGCAGTTCGCCCAGGAGGTGGAACATGGAGCCGACGCCGGAGGTGCCGTAGGAGAGTTCGCCGGGCCGCGCCTTGGCGTAGGCCACGAGCTCCTCGACCGAATGGACCGGCAGCCCGGTGTTCACCACCAGGCAGGTCACAGGCTCCACCGCGGCCGCGATCGGCGTGAAGTCGTTCACCGGATCGTAAGCAAGATTCTTGGACAGATGCACGGCAGTGACGTGGGTGCCGACGGTGGCGGCGAGGATCGTGTACCCGTCTGGCGCCGCACGCGACACCGCGCTCGACCCGACCATGCCGTTGGCGCCCGGACGATGATCGACCACGACCGGTTGCCCCAGCGCATCGCTGAGCTTGGGGGCGATCCAGCGGGCCACCACATCCAGCGGCCCGGGCGGGAACGGCACCACCATGGTGATCGGCCTGGCAGGAAAATTCTGCGCCAGCGCCGGGCCGCCGATCAGGCTCGCCACAAGGCACGCCGCGAACCACCGCAACCACCGCATCGGCGCTATCTGTCTCCGCACACTCGCACGCATTGCCGGTATCGCGTGGTGCAGGCGCCGGAATAGGCCCGCTCTCGCCTCTCGCATTCGGCGGCATACCGCGCGGCAGCGCCGAAGTGGCGCCGGCATGCAGCACCGAGATCGCCGACTTGGCGCTGGCACTCGGCATCGGCCCTGGCACACAGCCGCGAACAGGAGCCCTGCGCATCGGCCCGGCTGGCGAGGGGCAGACAGGCGGCAACTACAGCGGCAAGTCCCAGCAACGTCTGCATGGACCCCAGTTCCCCCATCGCCGACATGGCCGAGATCAAGCATAACGACGCGCCCGGGCTTCGCAAACGACGACCATGCGGTGGTTGTCAGGAGCCTCCGACCTCCGCTCGCGCGCCGGAGGGTCGAGAGCGCCTGACCCCCAAGCTGCCCGCCGGGGCAAAAAATTTACAATGTTGGGGATGGCAAAAATTTTGACTGGAACCATTCCGCCACCGCCGCGTTACGGGCTGCAAAAGGGGCTGGGTAACTGTCATGGGAGATGTGTGTGAGTAGCCCTGACGAACTACGCAGCTACGCCGTTGACTGCGCCCGACTCGCCAAGGCCACAACCGACCCACGCGACAAGGCGCGCCTGCTGAACATGGCCCGGGCGTGGAGCGATCTTGCGGATCGCATTGCCAAAATTGGCGAAGTGGCGGGCAGGGTGGCGCTGAACGAAGCGACTCCTGTGGATTCTCGCGCGAGCCCGCCGATCGCTCCCTCCAGTCCGACTGGATGCGGAGAGCCCCGATAAGCCCCAAGCACTATGGGATAAGGCTCAAGCTGATGGGTCAATAGCCCTGCGGCGCGCTGATGCTGCCGGCAGCTCACGTGCGAAAGTGCTTCGACAGCTTCAGTCCCTGCGCCTGGTAGTTCGAGCCGATGGCTTGGCCGTACAGCGCGTCGGGGCGCGCCAGCATTTTTTCGTAGACGAGGCGGCCGACGATCTGCCCGTGCTCGATGATGAACGGCACCTCGTGCGAGCGCACTTCGAGCACCGCGCGAGCGCCGCGACCCCCTGCCCCGGCATAGCCGAAGCCGGGATCGAAGAAGCCGGCATAGTGAACGCGGAACTCGCCGACCAGGGGATCGAACGGCACCATCTCGGCGGCGTAATCGGGTGGCACCTGCACGGCCTCGCGTGACGCCAGGATGTAGAACTCGTCAGGATCGAGGATGAGCGTCTCGTCGGCGCGCGCCAGGATGGGATCCCAGAATTCCCCGATCGGATAGCCGGCGCGGCGCTCCACATCGATGAGACCGGTATGGCGCTTGGCGCGATAGCCGACGAGCTGGAGCGGACCGCCGCCCTTGAGATCGACACCGACCGCGATGCCGCCGGCGAACTCGGCCTCGTCGGCGTCGACCAGTCGTTCCCGCAAGTGAAGCTCGGTCAGCGCCGCCGCATCGAGCACGGCATGGCCGCGCCGAAAGCGGATCTGCGACAGGCGCGAGCCTTCGCACACCAGGACCGGGAAGGTGCGCGGGCTGATCTCGGCATAGAGCGGGCCATGGTAGCCGGCCCTGATCAGGTCGAAGCCGCGCGTCTCGTCGGCGATGACGCGGGTGAAGACATCGAGGCGGCCGGTGGAGCTTTTCGGGTTGGCGGCCGCCGCGATGTCCGGCGGCAGCGCCAGACTCTCCAGCAGCGGCACGATATAGACGCAGCCGGTCTCCAGCACGGCGCCGTCGCCGAGCTCGATCTCGTGCAGCTTCAACTGGTCGATGCGCTCGGCGACGGTGGCGCGCGGCCCCGGCAAGAAGCTTGCACGCACACGGTACGCCACGCCGCCAAGGCGCAGATCGAGGCTCGCCGGCTGCACCTGGTCCGGCACGAACGGCTGCTCCGCCAGGATGGCGCCGGCCTTGGCCAGCGCGGCGATCATCCGATCGGGCAGGATGCCTCTGTCCTGGGCCGAGAAAGCAAGCGGCACGGCGTCCCCCAACGGCAGCATCATGCGCTGCCGCTCTATCCGATGCACGCCTTGACGGAAAGGCGCCGGCTCGCGTATGAGTGGAATTATCCCGTGGTCATTTGAGCCGGCCGGCTTGCAGCCACGTTAAACAAATCGCTAAAAGGCCGGGGACGCGCGAGACCCCCGGCGGACACTATCCGGCCGGGTTTTTTGTCGCCCAAAGGAGGGCCTCATGGACGCGTCCACCGAACGCCGGTACCGCCCGGAAACCCGCCTCCTCCACGCCGGCACATTGCGGTCGCAGTTCGGCGAGACTTCGGAGGCTTTGTTTCTCACCCAGGGCTTCGTCTACGACAGCGCCGAGCAATGCGCGGCACGGTTCAAGGGCGAGGAGCCGGGCTATCTCTATTCCCGCTTCTCCAACCCGACCGTGGCCATGTTCGAGCAGCGCATGGCCGCGCTCGAAGGGGCGGAGGCCGCGCGCGCGACCGCGAGCGGCATGGCGGCCGTAACGGCCGCGCTGATGGGCCAGCTCAAGGCCGGCGATCACGTGGTGGCCGCCAAGGCCCTGTTCGGCTCGTGCCGCTACGTGGTGGAAGATTTTCTGCCGCGGTTCGGCGTCGCCTCGACCTTGGTGGACGGCACCGATCTCGACCAGTGGCGCAGGGCCATGCGGCACAATACGCGCACTTGTTTTCTCGAGAGCCCGACCAATCCGACGCTGGAGATCATCGACATCGCGGCGGTGGCGGGAATCGCCCACGCGGCCGGCGCGACGCTGGTGGTCGACAATGTGTTCGCGACGCCGCTGTGGCAAAGTCCGCTCGTGCTCGGCGCCGACTGCGTGGTCTATTCGGCCACCAAGCACATCGACGGCCAGGGCCGCTGTCTCGGCGGCATCATTCTCAGCTCGAAGAAATTCATCGACGACCACATCCACCAGCTCCTGCGGCAGACCGGCCCATCTATGTCGCCGTTCAATGCCTGGGTCCTGCTCAAGGGCCTGGAGACGCTTTCGGTGCGCGTGCGCCGGCAGACCGACACTGCCGCCACCGTGTCGGTGGCGCTGGTCGATCATCCAAAAATCTCGCGCATGATCTATCCGGGACGGCCCGACCATCCGCAAGCCGAGGTGGCGCGCAAGCAGATGCGCGGCGGCTCGACCCTGGTGGCGTTCGAGGTTACGGGCGGACAGGCGGCAACCTTCCGCTTTCTCAACGCGCTCAAGCTGGTGCGCATCACCAACAACCTGGGCGACGCGAAGAGCCTCATCACTCATCCGGCCACCACCACGCATCAGCGGCTGACACCGGAGGCGCGCGCCGAGCTCGGCATCACCGACGGGCTGGTGCGCTTCTCGGCCGGGCTCGAGCATCCCGACGACGTGGTTGAGGATCTGCTCGCCGCGCTCGATGCGGCGTAACCTTGTAGGGTGGGTTAGGCGCGCTTGCGCGCCGTAACCCACCATTCATGTGAGATCGTTGGTGGGTTTCGGCGCGCGCTGCCGCTGATCCGATCGAGACGCCGAATGCGGCGCCTCAACCCACCCTACGATTCGGAGAGGATCACAACCGCGGGCGGGCGCCGGCGACGGCGGTGGCGCGAGTGGCGGCATCGTCGATGGCGGCCGCCAGGAGCTTGGCCACGCAGGCATAGCCCCAGTCGTTCATGTGCAGGCCGTCGGGCGACAGGAACGTTTCGAACGGGAGCTCGCGCACCTCGCGCCAGTGGCGCATCACCTGGAAGCGATGAAAGACGCTGATGTTCTCCGCCTTGGCGGCCGCCTCGATCAGGTCGACCATGCGCTCGGTGTTGGGCTCGGCGATGACCTTGGGGGCGAATTGCGGATCCATCAGAACGACGTCGGCGCCGCTGTCCTTGATCCGCTCGACACCCTCGGTCAGCAGCGGGGCCATCGGACGGATCCTGTGGTGACGGATGAGCGTGTTGGTGCCGAGCTGCCACACCACGAGATCCGGCTGCTCTGCCAGCACCGACTTGTCGAACCGGGCGAGCATCTCGGCCACTTCCTCGCCGCCGATGCCGCGGTTCAAGACCTTGACGGTGAGATGGGCAAACCGCTCCTTGAGCTCGACCTCGAGCCGGCTCGGATAGGACGCCGAAGACGAACTCGCACCGGCGCCGGCGGTCGACGAGGATCCGATGGCGACGATGGTGATCGGCTGCTTGGCGGCGATGCGCTGCGCGACACGGCGCAGCGGATGATCGAGCCGGCTGGCGTTGGCAGGCGCCGTACAGGCGGGTGTTTGCGCGGCCGCCGGCATCGGCACGAGGCCGAGCGCCAACGACGACGCACAAGCGACGATCGACAGGATGGATGCGCGAGAGGCAAGGCGCATTATTGACCTGCCTTCGGCTGCGCGCGCGCCAGCTTCACGCCGTCATGGATGAGATCGGCCAGAAGTTGAGCTATGCAATCATGAATACGCGCAGCCATTTCGACCTTTCTGGTCGCCGCGTACAAATCGAAAGTCCCCAGCTCACTCCAATGTTTCATGATCGCAAGGCGATCCAGCAGCGGCACCTCGCGCTGCTGCGAAACCAGCCGCATATTATCGGCATAGGCCTGAATTGCAATCATGGATTCGGTACGCGGGCTATACTGCTGGTTCATCAACACAACATCCGCCCCTCCGGCGTGCAGCGTTTCCACGCCTTCGTCGAGAGTGGCACGATAGTCTTCCGGATCGACGCCGGTGATCGCATCAACTGTTCCCGACTGCCATATAATCAGCGCGGGCTTTTCCTCCATCAGTATTTTCTCGAAGGTTTCTGCCATTTCCGCTGCGCTGCGGCGCGATTTGACGTTCGTTACGACTTTTGTCTTAACGTCGGGCAGACGTTTCGACAGGATCTGCTGCAACCGCGCCGGATAGGCCAGATCGGCGCCACCGGGGCCGATCAGGGTCGAGGATCCGGCGCCTATCACCACGATATCGAGGTTGTGCGCCTGGGCGATGGCGGCGGCGACGCGCGGCAGGCGGTACTCGGCGTTTACCAAGTGCGCTGCAACAGCGCAGTCGGGACTTTCCGCGGCCAGCGCGGCGCCCATGCACGCCAGCACGAACAGCGTTGCGACGCACAACGTCCTCATGCCTCGCCTCCCGCGAGGTCTGCGTCCGGCGGCTTCGAACGCGATCCGGGGCTTCGCCCTTCTATCTTCTTGTACCACGAGATCAACGCCGCTGCCGCCCACATTAGAGCAATGCCCAGTGCGCTCACAAGAACCTGCACGACCACGGCGTCGGACAGTTCGTTGAACACGAAGTGTCCGGCGAACGACAGAAAGATACCGAGACAGAAGATCTCCAGCGAATGCTGGCCGCACAGGATGGCAGGGCGCAACCACGCCGATTGCAGGCCCGGCCAGTCCCTCGGAATGAAGCGGATGGTGATCGCCGCCAGCGCGAGGAAGTGCGCGATTCGCAACACGTCAAGGTTGATCTTGTCGATCGGGTACATGGCGTCGCTCAACCAACGCGGGACAAAAGCAGCGAGCGCAGAAAACTGCCAGGTCATGACGATGAAGAAGGCGAACAGCAGGTAGACGATCGCCAGCCCCACGACGACCGGCGAGCGAATGAAGCGCCCGATGCGTTCGGCGCCGCCGAGCGCGCACCACGCACCGAGCACGAACAGGAGTTGCCAGGCGAATGGGTTGAACCACCACGAGCCACTGGGATAGGCCGGCAGGTTCCAGCCGAAGTGCCAGGTCAGGGCATAGAGCACCGCCGAGCTGACGAGCGCCAGCGTCGGCTGGCGCAGCAGCAGCCACAGCGCCGGCGGAAAGCCGAGCAACAGCACGATGTAGAGGGGCAGCACGTCCATGTTGACTGGCTTGAACTTCAGGAGCAGCGCCTGGATGAGCGTGACGTCCGGCTGCTTGAGGAAATCGAAGATCCCCATCTCCTCGTGGTAGAGCGGGTTTTCGAAACTGGACGACACGTAGGCGATCTCGGCCATGTAAATGACGAACAGGAACATGTGCGCGACATAGATCTGCCAAGCGCGCTTGAGGATACGGGCGCCGGCGATGATGAAGCCACGCTCTCGCATGGCGCGTCCGTAGACGAAGGCCGCGGTGTAGCCCGATATGAAAATGAAGATCTCGGCGGCGTCGCTGAAGCCAAAATTGCGGATCGTGGCCCAGCTCACGACGTTGGAGGGAATGTGGTCGAGGAAGATCAGCCAGAGCGCGATGCCTCGAAACAGGTCGAGCCGCAGATCGCGTTGCGGCGCAGCGGCGGGGGCGGCCGGGGCGGCAGGAGGGATCGGCGGATGCGGGTCCGACGGGTCAGGGGCTGATCGGATTTGGGCGCGACGGTTGAGCATCTGTAGCAACTGGACTCTGGTTTGCGCCAGAAATGCGACACCATCACCATATAGACGCTTGTGCAGGTCAGGATTCAATCCGGTCGGACGTGCTGCGGCCGCGGCAATTCGACGGCGTCGCCATGTTGTGGTTTGACACGCCCGCCGCGGCGGGATTCATTTTAGCCGCTGCGGAATTCGGGAAGGGCAGAATCAAGGGCCGACCGGTGTTCACATCGACATGTACGTGACCGTCACCCGCGACATTGAGGTTTCGGTGACGCCGCGCTTTCTTGCTGAGCGCTCGTCGCCGCAGCAGGGCCATTTCTTCTGGGCCTACACGATCTCGATCACCAATCGGGGCGCGGAGGCGGTCCAGCTCAAGGCGCGCCATTGGCGGATCACCGACGCGCTCGGCCGGGTGCAGGAGGTCCGCGGGGCCGGCGTGGTGGGCGAGGAGCCGCGGCTCGGCCCGGGCGAGTCGTTCGAATACACCAGCGGGGTGCCGCTGCCGACCCCGTCCGGCTTCATGGTTGGCAGCTACAGCATGGTGACCGACGCCGGAGAGCGTTTCGACATCGCGATTCCGGCCTTCTCGCTCGACAGCCCGGACGCCCGGCGCACCATCAACTGACGCTGCAACCATTCGATCGCGGCCGCGTTGAAGAGGCGCGCGGGCCACCAAGCCGGCGCCATGGGCAAGCCGCGGGGGCAGCCAATGCGTATCCGTGGGAAGCGGTGGGGCCTGCGCGCCTGGTGCCTCGGGCTTGCGGTGCTGGTGCCGGCTGCCGATTCGGCCACAGCCCAGAGCCTGTTCGAAGCCCTGTTCGGGGCGCTGCAGCCGCGCGCCGAGGCGCCGCGGGCCTATGCGGATCCGGGACGCGACGGGTCCGACCCGTTCGCGCGCAGGCCCGACCCAGGGCGGATGGCGGCGTCAGCCGGCGCCAGCCGGCCAGGGGGCCCGCACGCCTATTGCGTGCGCCTGTGCGACGGCCGGTACTTCCCGCTCCAGCGCCATGGCGACACGACGCCGGCCGAGCTGTGCGGCACGGTCTGCCCGGCCAGCCGTACCAAGGTATTTTTCGGCGGCGACATCGAGGGCGCCCGCGCCCACGATGGCACCCGCTACTCTGCGCTTGATACGGCCTTTGTCTACCGCCAGCGCCTGGTTCCCGATTGCACCTGCAACGGCAAGACCCCCTTCGGCCTGGCGCCGCTCGATCCGGCCAACGATCCGACTCTCAGGCCCGGCGACATCGTCGCCACCAATAGCGGCCTGATGGTGTTCCAGGGATCGCGGCGGCGTGGCGCCGCCGCATTCACGCCGGTCGACCGCTCCCGCCTGGCGCGCGAGCGGCTGGGTCAGGTCATGGTGGCCGGACGGAACCAGTGATGCCGGGCGCACCGCCATCGCGGCAGCGCGCGTCTTGCTCTTCCACGGCGGCCGAGACCGATGTGGCGATCGCGGTGATGCGGGCGATCGTGGCGCCGATTTCCTTGATGGAGGCAACCGAGTCGCGGCTGGCAGACTGCATGCCGGAAATGTGGGCGCTGATTTCTTCGCACGTCACTCGGCCGCGAGGCGCACCTCGGGCGCGGCGGCCTTCACGTCGGCGTCGACGTGCTGCTCGTACTTGACGAAATTCTCCTGGAACATGCGTACGAGGTTGCGCGCCGTTTCGTCGAATTCCGCCTTGTTCTGCCAAGTCTTGAACGGATAGAGCAGGTGCGGCTCGACGCCCTGAAGCTGGGTCGGCACCGAGAAGCCGAAATACGGATCGGTGCGGAACTTGGCATCGCGCAACGAGCCGTCGAGCGCGGCGGTGAGCAGCGTGCGCGTCACCTTGATGGGCATGCGGCGGCCGACCCCGTACCGCCCGCCGGTCCATCCGGTGTTGACGAGCCAGCAATCGACGCCGTGGGCGCTGATCAACTCGCGCAGCAGGTTGCCGTAGACTGACGGATGGCGCGGCAGGAACGGCGCGCCGAAGCAGGTCGAGAATTCGGGCTCGACGCCGGTGAGCCCCTTCTCGGTGCCGGCCACCTTGGCGGTGTAGCCGGACAGGAAATGATACATCGCCTGCGCCGGCGTCAGCTTGGCGATGGGCGGCATCACGCCGAAGGCGTCGGCCGTGAGCATCACGAGGTTCTTGGGCTGACCGGCGCGGCCGGTGCGCGACGCATTGGCGATGAAATCGAGCGGATAGGCCGAGCGGGTGTTCTCGGTCTTGGAATCGTCGTCGAAGTCGCAGATGCGCGTGAGCGGATCGAACACCACGTTCTCCAGCACGGTGCCGAAGCGCAGCGTGGCGGCGAAGATGTCGGGCTCGGCCTCGGCCGAGAGCTTGATGCACTTGGCGTAGCAGCCGCCCTCGAAGTTGAACACGCCTTGCGGGCCCCAGCCGTGCTCGTCGTCACCGATGAGCGTGCGGTGCGGATCGGCCGACAGCGTGGTCTTGCCGGTGCCCGACAGGCCGAAGAACAGCGCCACGTCGCCGCCCGGACCGACGTTGGCCGAGCAGTGCATCGGCATCACGCTTTCGGCCGGCAGATAGTAGTTGAGCGTGGTGAAAACCGACTTCTTCATTTCGCCGGCGTAGTAGGACCCGCCGATCAGAATGATGCGCTTGCTGAAGTTGATGGCGATGACGGTTTCCGTGCGCACGCCGTGGCGCTTGGGATCGGCCTTGAACGACGGCAGGCACAGGATGGTGAAGTCCGGCACGTAGTTGGCGAGCTCATGGCGCTCGGGCCGGATCAGCAGCGAGCGGATGAACAGCGAGTGCCAGGCCAGCTCGGTGAAGATGCGCGCCTTGATGCGGTATTTGGCGTCGGCGCCGCCGTAGAGATCCTGGGCGAACAGCTGCTTGCCCCTGGCATGGGCAATGAAATCCTTGAGCAGCACGTCGAACTGGGCGGGCGTGATCTTGCCGTTCTTCTCCCACCACACCGTCTTCTCGGTGCCCTCGTCGCAGACGACGAACTTGTCCTTCGGGCTGCGGCCGGTATGCACGCCGGTCTCGGCGGCGAGCGCGCCGCCCTGCACGATCTGCGCCTCGCCATTGGCGATGGCATGCTCGTAAAGCGCGGGCTCGGTCAGGTTCCAGTGGACCGCCTCGAGACCCGTGAAGCCGAACTTGTCGGCGCCATGGGCGCCGTTGCGCAAACCCGTTTCTTCCACCGAACATCCTCCGAATATGGCGCGGCCGCAGGGAAATTTCGGGCCGGGCCGCTGCCTCGCATCGCGGCGGGAGAATGATTATAGCCGCTCGCGAAGGCGCGCGACCATAACGGCGATGGACGCCGCTGCCAAGTGCTTTTGCCGACAGGCCTTTTGCAGCGCACACAAGGGTTAATGCGCGGCAGATTCCGAAAGCCCCTTGGCGGCGAGCCACCGGTCGATAACGTCGGCAATCTCCGCATTGTTCCTGTCCTGCATCAGCATGTGCGAGTTGCCCTTGATGCCGATCTCCGGGAGATTGACCACATCGACCGTGCCACCGCCGGCGCGCACGGCGGCGGCGTATTCGAGGTCGATCTTCTTGAACGTCGCCCAGCGCGGGTGCTGATCGACGTAGTCGCCGAACACCATCATGACGGGCGTGTCTTTCAGCGCCGCGGCCTTGGCGATCGTGCCGGCGGTTGCCGACTCGACCGCCACCAGCGCCTTGATCCTGTCCGGCCGCTGCTCGGCGACCTTGAAGGCGAAGGCGCCGCCCTGGCTGTGCGCGAGCAGCACGCACGGGCAGACCTTGTCAACGAGCGCGAGATAGCCGGCGACGATGGCGTCGTCGGTGGAGAGCCAGCGCGGCACCTGCTGCTTCATGTAGTTGTCGTAGGCCTCGACCGGGAACTGGCTGCCGGGCAGCACCTTGCGTTTCGCCGGATCGGCGTTCCACGAGC
>Ga0126380_10000597_pt1 | contig 12332 bp, 9 predicted proteins | sample PanSoiMetPlot_26_FD_92544 | JGI IMG/M metagenome (GOLD analysis project Ga0126380, IMG submission 92544) | Tropical forest soil microbial communities from Panama - MetaG Plot_26 | ecosystem: Environmental > Terrestrial > Soil > Tropical forest > Bulk soil | place: Panama | collected 2016-02-17
CCTCGGCATCGGCTGCTACACGGCCGCGGTGCTGACCAAGTACACGCCGGTGCCGCGGCTCCTCATCCTGCCGCTGGGCGGCGCGGCGGCAGCGCTGATCGGCTCGATCCTGATCTTTCCGGTGCTGCGCACGCGCGGCCATTACGCCGCGCTGGTCACCATCGCGTTCGGCATCCTGTTCAAGACCTTCATCGAGGTGAACGACGTGCTGGGCGGCCCGCAGGGCATGAGCGTCGGTCCGTTCGCGCTTGCGGGGCACTCGTTCAACGATCCGATCAGGATCGGTGGCTTCGAAGCGTCATTCTATTTCGCCTATGTGCTGGCGGCGCTGGCGCTGTTGGTGCTGGCCTTCGCGCTGGTGCGCCGGCTCGAGCGCTCGTGGATCGGGCTCAGCCTCGACGCCATCCGCCTCGACGAGGTGGCGTCGGCCTGCTACGGACTCGACATCGCGCGCTGGAAAGTCTTTGCCTTCACGCTCGGAAATTTTCTCGCCGGCTGCGCCGGAGCGCTCTACGGCCACGTGCTCGGGTTCATCGCGCCCAACAACTTCACGTTTGGCGATTCCCTCGTCCTCGTCTCGATCATCCTGCTCGGCGGCATCGGAAATCCGTGGGGCGTGGTGGCGGCGGCGGCGTTCGTCGTCATTCTGCCGGAAAAATTCCAGGTCATTCAGGAATACCGCTTCGCCCTCTATGCCGGCCTGGTGATCCTCGTCCTGCTGTTCCGCCCCGTGGGGCTGCTGCCGCGCGCCTTGCGCGACTATTTTCCGGGACGCCGCCACGAGACGGCGCCATGAGCCCGCTGCTTGCCTGCCGCGCGCTGACTTGCCGTTTCGGCGGCGTGGTAGCGCTCGACCGCGTGGACTTTTCCGCCCGCGAAGGCGAGATCGTCGGCCTGATCGGGCCCAACGGTTCCGGCAAGACGACGCTGTTCAACGTCATCACCGGCATCTACCGCCCGCGGGACGGCAGCGTCACCTTCGCCGGCGCCGATGTCACCGGCGCGCGGCCGCAGGCGATCTACCGCGCCGGCATCACCCGCACGTTCCAGCGCTCGCGCATGTGCCTGCCGCTGTCGGTGTTCGACAACATCATGGTGGGCAACCACAAGCGCCTGAGCCACGGCCTGGTGTTTAACCTTCTGCGCCGCTCCGCCTTCGCGGCGGAGCTCACGCAAAGCTTCGTAGAAGCGCGCGAGCTGCTCAACATCTTCTCGCCGCGCCTGGCCGAGCGTATCGATGAGCCGGTGGCCGGCCTGCCGATGATCGACCGGCGGCGCATCGAGATCTGCCGCGCGCTGATCAGCCGGCCGCGCCTCATCCTGCTCGACGAGCCGTCGGCCGGCATGACGCACGAGGAGACGCGCGAGCTGATGGACGACATCCTTGTGGTGCGCGAGCGCATGGCGGGGCTCACCATCGTAATCATCGAGCACGAGATGGGCGTGATCGAGCGCATCACGCAACACTGCGTCGTGCTCAACTACGGCCGCAAGATCAGCGAGGGTACCTTCGCGGCGATCGCTGGCGATCGCAACGTGCAGGAAGCCTATCTCGGGGTGGCGTGATGGCGGGAGGACCATGTCCCGGATGCTGCGCAGCGCGAAGCGCATTGGCGCTGAGCGGTGCGCTGCTGATCCGGGACCCCGGTTTGTCCTTGATGTGTCCACTAACCGGGAGCCCGGGTCTGCAGCGCACCACTTCGTGCTGCGCTGCGCCGGGGAAGCGGGTGGCGTGATGGCGGGGCTCGGGATCGAGAACGTGCGTGCTGGCTACGACCGGTCCGACGTGCTCGACGGCGTGTCGCTCGGCGTCGAGCCCGGCCGCATCACCTGCCTGCTCGGCTCCAACGGCTCGGGCAAGACGACCTTGATCCGCTGCATCCTCGGGCTCAACCCGCCGCGCGCCGGCCGCATCACGTTCGCCGGCGCCGACATCACCGGCCTGCCCACCCACCGGATCATCGCGGCCGGCATCGCCTGCATCCCAGAAGGCCGCAAAGTGTTTCCCAAGCTCAGCGTGGACGAGAACTTGCGGCTCGGCGCCTATCAGGAAACGTCGGAGGCGGTCACGCGCGAGCGCATGGCGGAGATTTTTGCGATCTTTCCCCGCCTGGCCGAACGCCGCGCGCAGCTTGCCGGCACCATGTCGGGCGGCGAGCAGGCCATGGTGTCGATCGGGCGCGGCCTGATGCGGGCGCCAAAACTGCTGCTGGTGGACGAGCCGTCGCTCGGCCTGTCGCCCCTCCTGGTGAAAGAGAACTTCAACATCATCCGCCAGATCAACGAGCGCGGCATCACGGTGTTTCTGGTCGAGCAGAATGTGCACCAGACGCTCGCCATCGCGCATTACGGCTATGTGCTGGCCAAGGGCCGCGTGGTGGCCGCCGGGACGCCGGCGGAACTCGCCGACCGGCCGGAAGTGCGCGAGGCCTATTTCGGCTGAGAATCCGGCTGTCATCCCGGACGGCTCGCGTCAGCGAGCCGAGCCGGGATCCAAGTCCCCAGGCATCACGAGAAGGGCACGTGCGGTGGTCCTTGGGTCCCGGCTCTCGCGCCGATAGGCGCTCGGCCGGGATGACAACCGAGTGTGCCGGAGCCGCGATGGTTGCCTTGCCTGCTCCTCGGATAACAGATTTTACGCGGCGGCCGGGGGCTTTCGCGGCGCAGCAGCGATCTGCCAATCCGGCGATTGCTGGCATCCGATTGGCCGCCTGGTGACATCTCGCAGAATAATTTTCTTAATTTGCGGCTTATATTGCTCTCCGGAGAAATAATCATTCTATTTGACTGCGCGCGCACGCGCCCAATCAGGTCGACCAAACCCAGGAGCCCGCCATGACCGACGTTGTCAGCACGACCCAGGTCGACGCCGTCCCGGCCCCCGCCCCCGTCGCAACCCGACGCTGGCGTACCGAAGACTGGATCGCCGTGGTCCTGGGATTCCTGGTCATCGCAACCGTGGTGACGCTGTTCCAGTGGAAGGTGTTCGATCTGCGCAACCTGGTGCCGACGTTCCGCTGGACCACCGACAGCCAGATCGCCGCCATGACCCCGGGCTGGAGCGACACCTTGGACTCCATCAGCCGCGACGCCGCGGCCAAGAGCCAGCAGAACGTCGTGGCGTTGAGCCGCGATCTCAAGGACGCGCTGACGAAGGGCGACCGCAAGGCGATTACGGCGGCGGCCGGCAAGATGGCGGCGCTCGGCCCCAAGAGCCTGCCCGGCGCGCTCGCCGCCGAGATCCGCGGCCATGCCGCCGCAACCGTGGAGGGTCAGGTCCTAACCGGCGACAATCTGCTGAAGGTGCTCTACGTCGCCATCGGATTTGTCGTCATTGCGTCGCTCGGCATCGCGGTGCTGGGCCTGCGCGTGGCGCCATTCCTTATCGGCCTGCCGGCGGTCTTCGCGCTCGCCTGGTTCGCGCGCTTCCTCGCCGGCAACGGCCTGTTCGTCAACTGGGGCATCGAGTACGTCATCTTCGCTCTGCTGCTGGGACTGCTGATCAGCAACACGATCGGCACGCCGGCGTGGCTCAAGCCGGCGGTACAGACCGAGTTCTTCATCAAGACCGGCCTCGTCGTGCTCGGCGCCGGCCTCCTGTTCAACGAGGTGGTGCAGGCGGGCGCGCTCGGCATCGTGCAGGCGGTGCTGGTGGTGTTCGTCGTGTGGTACGCCTGCTTCTGGCTCAGCCGCAAGCTCAAGGTCGACGACGAGTTCGCCGCCATGTTGTCGACCGCGGTCTCGATCTGCGGCGTCTCGGCGGCCATCGCGGCCTGCGGCGCCATCCAGGGGGACAAGAAGAAGCTCTCCTATGTCACGTCGCTGGTGCTGATCGTGGCGGTCCCGATGATGATCGCCATGCCGTGGATCGCGAAATCCACCGGCATGGACGACCTCGTGGCGGGCGCCTGGCTGGGCGGCACGCTCGACACCAGCGCCTCAGTGGTCGCGGCCGGCGCGCTCATCAGCGACACCGCCATGAAGACCGGCGTGATCGTGAAATTCTCCCAGAACGCGCTGATCGGCGTCGCCGCCTTCATGCTGGCGATCTGGTGGACGCTCAAGCTCGGCGCTGCGACCGGCGAGCGGCCGAGCGCCGCGGTGATCTGGGAGCGGTTCCCGAAGTTCGTGATCGGTTTCGTGGCGGCCTCAGCCGTGTTCTCCTTCATGCTGCCGCTCGACATCGTCAATGGCACCAAGAGCGCGCTCACCGAGCTGCGCACGTGGTGGTTCGCGCTGGCGTTCGTCTGCATCGGCCTGGAGACGCGCTTCGTCGACCTCGCCACCACTGACGGTGGACGGCCGGCGCTCGCCTTCATCGGCGCCCAGACGTTCAACGTGTTCTGGACGCTGCTGCTCGCCTGGCTCCTGTTCGGCGGCGTCATCTTCGCGCAGCCAGCGATCAATTAGCCCGGCACGGCTTCAACGTCATGGCCGGATCAGATAGAATTCGGGCCATGACGGCGCTTCCACAAATCCGTATGACGGTGGACGAGTTCCTCGCCTGGTACGATCGGAACCCAGGTCGATATGAGCTCAAGAACGGCATCGTTTATACGATGTCGCCCGAGGGCGCCGGTCATGCCGAGGTGAAATTCGCCGTGCAGACGGCGCTTGCGGTTGGCATTCGCGCCCGCGGCCTGCCTTGCCACATGCTTCCGGATGGAATGACAGTACGCATTGACGAAGCAACAGCCTATGAACCCGACGCACTCGTCTATTGCGGCGCAAAGCTTCCATCTCGATCAGTCGAAGTTGCAAATCCGGTCATTGTCGTCGAGGTGCTATCGCCGTCGACCGGTCACATCGATGCAACGGCGAAGCTCGCCGACTATTTTAAGGTCGCGAGTGTCGCGCATTATCTGATCATCGATCCGGAAAAGACATTGATTGTGCATCACGCCCGCGGAACCGGCGATGCGATCCTTGCGCGCGTCGTGACCGCCGGAAGCATCACGCTCGATCCGCCCGGTATCGAGATCGCGGTTAAAGATATTTACAGCGCATAGAAGTCACGCCGCCAGCCTTGCGCGGTCGTGCGGGCCCGAGAGGTCGAGCGGCGTGCCCTTGGGAATGATGCCGGTCGGGTTGAGCTTCCTGATCGCGTAGTAGCCGATGACGTAGTAGCGCGGCTTCACGGTGGCGGCGACGCCCGGCACCGCATAGAGCTCGCGCATGTAGTTCGACAAGTTGGGGTAGTCGGCGACGCGCTGGCGATTGCACTTGAACAGCGAGAAATAGGCGACGTCGAAGCGCAGCAGCGTGGGCAGCAGCCGCCAGTCCGCCTCGGTGATGCGGTTGCCGACCAGGTAGCGCTGGCGCGACAGGCGCGCCTCCAGTTCGTCGAGCGCGGCGAACAGCGTGTCGAAGGCCTGCTCATAGGCGGCCTGGGTCTTGGCGAAGCCGCAGCGGTAGACGCCGTTATTGACGTTGGCATAGACGAGGTCGTTGATGCGGTCGATCTCCTGGCGCAGCGGCGGTGGATAGAAGTCGGTGTCGTCGCCGGCGATCCCGCGGAACTCGCTGTTGAGCATGCGGATGATCTCGGACGATTCGTTGTTGACGATGCGGCCCGTCTTTTTGTCCCACAGCGTCGGCACCGTGACCTTGCCGGTGTAGTGCGGATCGCTCGCCGTGTAGGCCTGGTGCAGGTACTGAAAGCCGTTGACCGTATCGGGCGTGCAGTCCGGGAAGGCCGGATCGCTGGCGAAGGTCCAGCCCTGCTCGCGGATGCCGGGAATGGCGTAGGCAACCGACATCGCGTGGTCGAGCTTCTTGATGGCGCGGTAGATCAGGGTGCGGTGCGCCCACGGGCAATTGTGCGCCACGTAGAGGTGATAGCGGCCGGCCTCGGCCTTGAAGCCGGACGAGCCGTCGGCCGTGATGCGGTCGCGAAAATGGCTGTCAACGCGGCGGAACTGGCCGTCCTTGGGATATTCGACGGGAAGCTCCTCGTCGCGCCATTGACCATCGATGAGAACGCCCATGGTGTCCCTCCCTTCGATCGATCACGCCGTCCACATAGGGGTGAACCGGGCGGCAACAACCCCGTCATAGGCAACGTCGCCCTTGAGAATACCCATCTGGCGGGCGAACTGGTTCATGCCGGCGACAACAGTTCGTGAGATGGCGGCATCGTAGAACGGCAGGTCGCGCCGGATCAGCTCGGCGATCAGCGCCGCCTCGGAGGGCGGAAACAGTTTTTCGCCCACCTGGGTCGCCAGCGTAACGTCCTGCGCGAGCGCGCGCTGGGTCTGCACGATGGCGCGAATGGCGGCGGCCGCCTGGTCGGGCGCGCGGTCGATCAGGCGCTCGGTCGCGGCCAGCGCCGCCATGGTGTAGTTGAAGCACTCTTTCGGGCCGTCGCCGCGCCGCACGTCGAGCACAACCGTGCCGACGCCGCGCCGCACCGCCACTTCGGCGCCCATGCCGTTGGCCCAAAAACCGTCGATCTTGCGCTCCTCCAGGGCGCGGGCGGCGGTGACGCCGAAGTTGACGCCGGCGCCGGCAGTGCCCGGCACCGGCGCGATCGTGACCCGGTCGCGCGCCACATCGATGCCGGCTTCGGCCAGCAGGCCGCGCAGGCCCATCTCGACCCACGGCGCGGCCCCGATGCTGCGCCCCTTCACCACGCTGACGTTGCCGCGCTGCGCGGCGAGATCCGCATGCATGACCAGGAACCAGTACATCCCCTGCGCCTGGGCGCACAGGAGCTTGACTCCCTGCCATTCCGGAAAGGCGGCCAGCGCCGAGTGCGCCGAGCCGCCGACGAAATCCACGGCGCCGTCGCGCAGCGCCGCGTAGGCCTTGTCGACCGGAAAGATCATCTCGAGCGTGACGTCGAGCCCCTGCCGGCGGAAGAAGCCGAGCTCGATGGCGGCGATCGCCGGAAAATATGAGTTGGAGATCATGTCCGGCACGGCGAGCTTCACGGCAATCACCTTGGAGCAGCCACATTCGTCATTGCCGACCCCGGATCACGTCCGGGGGGACCCGGCAATCCATCGTATCAAGCCGACTCTACATTCTTCATGGATGCGCGGGTCAAGCGCGCCCTCGGACTTGATCCAAGGGCCCGCGCATGACGAGTAGAATGTCAGGAGAGCGTGCGCTCGATCCACGCGGCGACGGCCATGGCGGCGGCATCCTTGTGCGCGAACCCCATCACCTGCAGGCCGAGCGGGAGGCCATCGAGCCGGAACAGCGGCAGCGAGATCGCCGGCACCCCGAGCAAGGAAGCCGAAACGGCGAACGAGGCATCGCCGGTGGAGGCGAGGCCGAGCGGTGCCGGCCCGGGCGCCGACAGCGTGATGCAGCCGTCGCAATGGGCCGCGAGCGCGGCATAGGCCTGGCGGATACTGTCGCGCTGGTGGATCAGGGCGCGATAATCGTCGAGGTTCATCGCTTCGGCGCGGGCCAGGCGTTCGCGCGCCGGCGTGCTCAGCTTGCCGACGTCCCTGTCGCGATAGGTGTTGAGCGGCCAGCGCCCTTCCCAATCGTTGATGCGCCCGGAGATGGAATTCGCGTCGGCGATCGCCTCGTCCGCGGCCGCGACCTTGTCGTTGCCGGCGCGCGTCAGCACCTCGACGCCAGCGGCCGTCAGCCGCGCGATGGTCTCCGCCATGTGCTGCCTGGCGCCTGGCTCGGCCACCCGCCAGCCTGGCGTCTCCAGCGCGGCCAGGCGCTGCGGCTGGTGCGGCGGCGGCGCCTGGTCCGGCCCGTACAGGCCGGGATAGCCGGGATCGCCGCCGGCACGCACCGCGATCTCGCGCGCGACCTGCCAGGCGTCGCCGAGGTCGGCGGCGAGCATGCCGGTGCAGCTCTGGCTCAGGTTGTCATGGCTGCCGCCGCGGTTGAGCGCACCGAGCGTGGGCTTGAACCCGTAGCAGCCGCAAAAGCTCGCCGGCCGGATGGTCGAGCCGAGCACCTGGGTGCCGAGCGCGGCGCTGACCATGCCGGTGGCCACCGCGGCGGCCGAGCCGCTGCTCGAGCCGCCGGGCGTGCGCGACAGATCCCAGGGATTGCGCGTGCCGCGCGGCTCGCGGGCGGCGAACTCGGTGGTGACGGTCTTGGCCAGGATGACCGCGCCGGCCTCGCGCAACGCCACGACGCTCGCCGCGTCGCGATCCGAGCGCCAGCCGACATAGAGCGGCGAGCCGTTCTCGGTCGGCATGTCGATGGTCTCGATGATGTCCTTGATGCCGAGCGGCATGCCGTCGATCGCCGACAGCGGCCGGCCGTCGCGCCAGCGTTGCGTCGAGGCATCGGCGGCGGCGCGGGCACCGGCGACGTTGACGTTGACGAAGGCGCCGATCTTCGGCTCCCAAGCATCGCACGCCTGCAGGCAGCGCTCGAGGAACGCGCGCGGGCTGTCGCTGCCGGCGGCAAACTGCGCCTGCGCCGCCAGGAACGGGCGCAGCAGCGGCCGGGTCTCGATGTCAGCCGCCAGCACGCTCATGGCTTGCCCTCGTCGTAGTAATGGATCTCGAACAGCATGCAGCCGTCGCTGGACTTGAAAGGCCCGTGGTGGACGCCCGGCGGGCGGCAGGCATAGGTGGGGGCGGCAAAACTCTCGCCGCCCTGCCCCTGCGCATCGTTGCCGACGATGAGGTCGCCGGACAACAGATAGACCTCCTCCCAATGGTCGTGCACGAACGGGCTGGTGGTGTAGACGCCGGGCGCGAAGCGCAACAGCCGGGTGCGGCTGCCCATCTTGCGCGTCTCGTCGAGGTCGCTGGCCAGAATCTTCTGCTGGATGCCAGCGGGGTAGCCGGGCGGCGTCACCCAGCCCTCTGCCATGTCGACCTTGTGGAATTCCAGATGCGGCTTGTTCATCGGCATGAGGGGTCCTCGCGAGGGGCTATCCACAGGCTTTCTATGGCACGCGATTGAACATCTTGCACGGGCGGCGCGATGCTTGGCGGTGATTCTGCAAGCCGGCACGGGTGGCCACCATGCGCTTCCATGCGGACCTGCACGTTCATTCCAAATACTCGCGCGCGACCAGCCGGGATCTCGATCTCGAGCACCTGGCGTACTGGGCCGCCCGCAAGGGCATCGGGGTGGTCGCCACCGGCGACTTCACCCATCCGGCCTGGGCGGCGGAGCTCAGGCAAAAGCTGGTGCCGGCCGAGCCCGGGCTGTTCCGTCTCCGCGACGATATCGAGACGGCGGTCGCGGAAAAGCTGCCAGTGGCGTGCCGGCGGCCGGTGCGGTTCCTCCTCGAGGTCGAGATCTCCACGATCTACAAGAAAGCCGATCGGACGCGGAAAATCCATCACCTGATCTACGCGCCCGACCTCGCCACGGTGGAGCGCATCTCGGCGCGGCTGGCGCGCATCGGCAACATCGCGTCCGACGGGCGGCCGATCCTTGGCCTCGACTCGCGCGACCTGCTGGAGATCACCCTGGAGTCGAGCCCGGACGCCTACCTGGTGCCGGCGCATATCTGGACGCCGTGGTTCGCGGCGCTCGGCTCGCAGTCCGGCTTCGACTCGATCACCGACTGCTACGGCGATCTCGCCGACCACATCTTTGCGGTCGAGACCGGCCTGTCGTCCGATCCGCCGATGAACTGGCGGCTGTCGATGCTCGATCGTTACCGGCTGACCTCGAACTCCGACGCGCATTCGCCGGGAAAGCTCGGCCGCGAGGCCACGACGTTCGACTGCGATCCCGACTATTTCGCCATCCGCCGCGCGCTGGAGACGGGCGAGGGCTATGTTGGCACCGTCGAGTTCTTCCCCGACGAAGGCAAGTACCACCTCGACGGTCACCGGAAATGTGGCGTGCGGCTGACCCCGACGGAGACGCTCGCCCATGGCGGCCGCTGCCCGGCGTGCGGTGCGCCGGTGACCGTCGGGGTCGAGCACCGGGTCGAGGCGCTGGCCGACCGGAGCGAAGCCGAGGCGCAGCCGCCGGCCACCGCCGGCAGCGTGTCCAACCTCGTGCCGCTGCCGGAAATTCTTTCGGAGATCACGCAAAGCGGCGCCGCCACCAAGACGGTCGAGCAGGGCTACAACCGGGTGCTCGCGTCGCTCGGCCCGGAACTGGCGCTGCTGCAGGAGGTGCCGGTCGAGGACATCGGGCGCGCCGGCTCGTCGCTGCTGGCGGAAGCGGTCGGGCGCCTGCGCGCCGGACAAGTGATCCGCGATCCCGGCTACGACGGCGAATACGGCGTGATCCGGCTGTTCCACGACGGCGAGCTCGAGCGCCGCGGCGGGCTGTTGTTCGACGCGCCGATGGCGAAGCGGACGAAGGCGGCAGCGCCGCGTGTGCCGCTTGCTCCACCTCCCCAGCGGGAGGTGGAGTTTGTTGGCCCGCCGAGCACATTACCGCTTGAGATCGCCGAGCCCGCTGCGCCTGAGCAAAATATCCTCGCCGCGCTAGACCCCGACCAGCGCGCCGCGGCGGAGATTGTCGATGGCCCGCTGCTGATCGCCGCCGGCCCAGGCTCCGGGAAAACCCGCGCGCTCACGCACCGGATCGCGCACCTGGTGGCGGAGCGTGGCATGGCGGCGGAAAACTGCCTCGCCATCACATTCACCCGCCGCGCCGCCGCCGAGCTGCGCGAACGGCTGGCGCAGCTCATCCCCGACGCTGCCAGGCGCGTGCCGATCCACACGTTCCATTCGCTCGGGTTGACCATCCTGCGCGAGCATCCGGACGCCGCCGGCCTGCAGCGCGGCTTTCGCATCGCCGGCGAGGCCGAGCGCGCCGACGCGCTGGCGGCCAAGCTGAACATCGCTTCGGTGCGCGCACAGCGGCTGCTGCGCGCGATCTCCAAGGCCAAGCGCACGCAAACGCCCATCGCGGCCGACCAGGAGGCCGCGCTGGCGGCCTATGCCCAGGTGCTGGCGCTGCGCGACTGGATCGATTTCGACGACGTCATCGCGCTGGCGCTGCGCGCCCTGGACAACGGCCTTGCGGCGCACTACCGCGAGCGCTTTCGCTGGATCTCGGTCGACGAGTTCCAGGACACGGACGAGCAGCAGTACGGGCTGCTCACGCGGCTGGCGCCGCCGCGCGGCAACCTCTGCGTCATCGGCGACGCCAACCAGGCGATCTACGGTTTTCGCGGCGCCGACTCCTCGTGCTTCGAGCGGTTCCGGCACGACTACGAACCCGCCGTCGTCAGCCTGCGGCGCAACTATCGCTCGAGCGGCACCATCGTGGCGGCGTCATCGCAGATCATCAGCGCCTCGGACGCCGGCATCGCCAGCATCGTGCGCGACATGCACGAGCACATTACCATCCACACGGCACCGACCGAGCGCGCGGAAGCCGAGTTCATCATCCAGACCATCGAAGGACTTTTGGGCGGCCACACGTTCTTCTCGATCGACAGCGGCCGCGCCGGGCGCAGCGGCGCCAACCTGTCCTTTGCCGACATCGCCGTGCTGCACCGGACCGAAGCGCAGGCCGCGGCGCTGCGCGAGGCGTTCGCCCGCTCGGGGATTCCGTTCAAGAGCAATGCCCACGGCCGGCTCGCCGACGATCCCGCCGTGCAGGCGCTCCTGCGCCGGCTCGACGACAGCAGCGACGGGCCGCTGGCCGCGCAGTTTCGCGACGCGGTGCCGCGCGCGGTCGCGGCCGACGGCATCGACGCGGCGGCAATCGACACCGCGTTGCGACGACTCACCATGCTCGCGGAGATGCACGGTCCCGACCGGGGGCGGTTGCTCGATGCGGTCGCGGTGGCCAGCGAGGCAGATTTTTTCGCGGACCGCGCCGACAGCGTCTCGCTGCTCACGCTGCACGCCGCCAAGGGCCTGGAGTTTGCCGTCGTCTTCATCGTCGGGCTGGAGAATGGGCTGCTGCCGCTGCACTGGGGCGACCCCGACGCCGCGACCATCGCGGAAGAGCGCCGGCTGTTCTATGTCGGCATGACGCGCGCGAAAGATTCGTTGTTCCTCAGCCGCGCGCTGGCGCGGCACTGGCGCGGCCGGGTGCGGCAGCTCGCTCCCTCGCCGTTCCTCGCCGACATCGAGAGCGAGCTGACGAAACACCAGCGCAACCAGCACCTGCGGCGCAAGCCGGACGATAAGCAGCTCAAGCTGTTTTGACGTCGCCGATTCGTAGGGTGGGTTGAGGCGCAGTGCTCGGAGCGCGAACAGAACCACGGCATTTCGCGCCGAAACCCACCATTACGGCCGAATGGTGGGTTTCGGCGCGCAGCGCTGCGACACGATCGTAATGCTGTGCAAAGCGCCTCAACCCACCCTACGGACCATCACTCCATCTTGGCGCCGGAGGCCTTCACGATGGTGGCCCATTTGGGGATTTCCGACTTGATGTAGTCGCGCAATTCCTCGGGCGTGCTGCCGACCACG
>Ga0126380_10000598_pt1 | contig 12331 bp, 31 predicted proteins | sample PanSoiMetPlot_26_FD_92544 | JGI IMG/M metagenome (GOLD analysis project Ga0126380, IMG submission 92544) | Tropical forest soil microbial communities from Panama - MetaG Plot_26 | ecosystem: Environmental > Terrestrial > Soil > Tropical forest > Bulk soil | place: Panama | collected 2016-02-17
GGCTCCTGGCCCTCCCGTCCCGGTGAAACAGCAAAGCATTCTTCCTCTCAGGATCGTTGATGCAGGGCCGCCCACACCACTCCTGCCCGCATAATTCACACAAACCACGCTCGTCCCGCACAAAACCTCCAAAAATAGGGGCCCCATTTATTCACGGTGACCCCCTCCGGGCCCGGAACAACATTTCTAATACCACTCCCTCTCGGGGTCCTCCGCCACCGGGCCAGAGCTCGCCGCCGGCATGTCCGCTTTCCCTGGTGAAGCGGACCAACGGCTGCATAGACCGTTGGTCTTGACCATGATCCCATTGATTTCATTGGACATTCCATCGCGCTGCCCCAGCTGGGAAGGTCCTGGGAAGCGCCGCGGGAGGGTGATGGGAGGCTGCTGAGGCCGGCCAGCCCCAGCAGCCCGGCGAGCACTCGCAGACGGTGAGTGCCAATGCTCGCCGTTTCCAAATAATCGCGATCCCAACACGTCACCCATGCTGACCTGATTTGGTTTGTTGATTGGGTGTGAGGCGTTCGAGCTCATCGGCCCAGTACATCATGGTTTCCCAGGCTCCTGGGATACCTCTGTGGTGATTGATGGATGCGAGGAGGAATTGGTGTTTGGCTCTGTCGAGTTGGATGGTGAGGGGGTTGGTGAGGGGTTGTGGGATCATTGGGGTTTGGGCGGGTTTGGGTTGGATTGGACGTAGTTGCGGATGATCTGCTCGGTTCCCTTGGGATCGCGCATGTAGTCGAGGCGCAGGAGCTCTTGGATCAGCTGCTGCTTGTCCAGGTTGCTCATGTTGCTGTCGATGATGGCCTGGATCAGGTTGCGTTTGGTCATTGGCGATAGTCCGGTGGATAGTCCGGTGGTGGGCGTGGGATGCCGAGCCGATCGCAGATGCGGTGGAAGTCATCGCGGGTGAAGTGGAGCTCGGTGTAGGTGTGGCCATTGGCGCCATGCAGTGTGGCCTTGTGGGTCACACGATCGATGGTGATGCGCGAGCCTGGGCCGAAGGCCTCGGGTGGGATGGGTTGGAGCTTGTCGGTCAGGTTGGCCATCGCAAGCCTCGTGGCGTGAGTTGGGACCATAGTCGCCTGATGGCATCAAGGATCGTGAGTTCGACGATGAGTTCGCGCTTGGCATTCTCGGCCATGTTGCTCTTGAGGATTGCGCTGATCAGGTTGGCCATCGGGTTCCGGTCCAGTAGTCGGGGCGTTGTGGAGCGTCTGGGATGGCGTCCCATTGAGTTTGGGTGATGCCCAGGCGCTGGATGACGGTCTGGGGTGTTTCTCCGCCTGTACGGTCACCGCTGGGCTTTGGGAAGGCACTCAGTGCGGCCATGTCGGGTCTGATCCAGGCCAGCGACGCCCAGATGCCTTCGCGGGTCGGGTCTTCGTGCGAGTAGCCGAAGTACCACTCGCTGATCGGCGCGGTCTTGGCGCGCTCGACGCATTCGGCATGTTGCGGTGCAAAGGTGGGGACGAAGAGGTTGGCGAAGCAGCCTGCGAGACGTTCGTCGGGGCTGCGAGGCAGGCGAGCTCTGTACCTGTCGAGGTTGGGACGCTGCCAGATCGCGATGCATCGAAAATGGGGATCGAACTGTTCGGGGTGAGCGGCCGGGACGTTCAGCGCCTCGATGAAGCCTTCGATCAGCATGCGCGGCTGCCGCGGCAGGCCGCCGAGGTGTCTGATCCAGTATTCGAGCCACGCCCACAGGTCGGCGGTGATGTCCTCATCCTCGGCGATCAGATGCGGCAACCGGATGTACGGGATTGGCTCGTCCATCTGCGACATCATCCATTCTGCTCGCAGATCGTAGTTGCGCAGCGTTGGTGCTCCCATTCTGGCCCACTCGGGTATCTGGCCGAACGGCCGTTTCTTGCGTAGTGGCATCCTGCCCTCCATTGAGTTTGAGCATCCAGTCCTTGTCGCGCTTGATTGCCTCGCGCGGCAGAAAGCTCTCGTAGCTCTCGCCGTTGAGCCACGTCGACAGCATGGGCTGATATTCGGTGCCGATGCAGTCGGCGCCGCTGCTGGCATAGGCCTTGATGGCTGCGATCAGGCGCTCGGGCTCGATGCGCTTGATCGCAGCTGCCCAGGCCTTGCGAGCTCGGCCCTTGGCGTTGTCGCCCTTGCGTTTTGGATAGATTGACCACGCGCGCTCGAACTCGTGCGCGCGCGCGTTGTTCCTGTCTAAGGTTCTAGAGTTTAGATCAGAAGTAGAGAGAGTAGCTTCTTTCTTTCTTTCTTTCTTAGAAAGGCGTTGTTCGGTCGGTAACGCGTTACGTAACGCACGGTAACGCGTTACACGTTTGTGCGACTGCTCACGGCGACGAGCTCGCAGTTCTGCATCCCTCGCGATCACGGCGTGCGCTTCCGCAATGAGCGGCTTGATCGCGAGCAGCAGAACCTGAGCGCTGGCCCCGGCGGCGACCATCGCTTCAAGTTCGGCAATCGTGATTGGCATGCGGCAACCCAATGCTGCCCGAAATGAAGGAGTGCTGAGCAGTAGTCCCATTGGGCAGGACAGATGACCGTCGTCATCGTTCCTGCTCAGCACAACCATCAAACTCCGATTGCCCTCCTCGGTCAACAATCTGTCACACCCACAACATCTAGAACTGGCCCCCGGCCGCCGGACTTTCACCGGCGTCTGTGCAGCGTACGCCTGCCAGCTTCACAGGCTGCTAGCGGGCTTGCAGACCTAGGCACGCAGGCCAGCCACAGCGGACGTCGATATGGCTGACAGCACTCCGGGTTTCGCTTGTGCGGCTCTCGTGCCGTTCGCTCTGCAAGGCTCCTGACCTGCTTTCCCTCCTAGGACCGGGGATGAACCCATCGCGATCTGCCCGCCGCCTCGAACTGCTCGCGCAGGCGCAGCACCGTCTCGACCGTCCTGCGCAAGGTGTCGTCCTGCAGCGCCACTTCGAGCTCGGCAGCAGTCGGCTCGCGTACCTTGAAGCGATCCTCGAACACCAGCACACCGCCACAGCCGATGCAGACCGAATAATCGCCGACATTCGGCGCCTTGTCAGTGCCGTCCACGTTCGAGGTCGCATCGAGCTTCTTGCCGCAATACGGACAGGGATTGCCATCGACAAAGAACGCGCGTCCCCTCATGGCTTGTCCTCCTTGACATCGATCCTCACCACCCTGTCGACGGCGCGGCGCAGGATGTTCATGGCGATATCGACCGCCTCCTGCCTGCTCAGCCCGATCCATTTCACCCGCTTGCCGAAGTTGATGACGATGATGTGCTCGCCATTGCTGGCGATCGTCTCGCCGATGACGATGTTGAGCTCACCCTCGTCGTCAGGCCGGATTTTCATGCTTCACCCGCAACACCTTGCGCACTGCCGCCGCATGTCCGGCCTCGGCATCGTCCCACGAACTGTAGCGCCACATCTGCTCATCGAGCTCGCCGCCGAAGATCATCGTCTCGAACAGCAGCGGCGGCCCCTCGCCAATGAAACGATGATTGATGCCGAGGAATACCGTGCTCACGCACGTATCGCCGATGCCGGTCTCGGCCACCCGGCGCGTGGCAATGTCGCCAAACCATTTCGCCCACACCTCCATGCTCACGCGGTGAACATGATGATCGGCGTCGAGAATGTAGAAGTTCATCACGACGGGAAACTTGCTCACAGCAATCGCTCGCTCCGTTCGAGCTCGACCAGCAGATCGATGGTAGCCTGCTGGATCTTGAGGCGGGCATCCATTTCCATCGCAGTCAGGCGGCCACGCGAGACATAACCGGGATAGCGGCGCTGCATCGACCGCAACACATGCTCGGCATTCTCGCGCAATTCGCGATAGTCAAACGGGATCACTTGGTGCCGAGCCAATGCTCAAGCCGGTCAAGCTCGTTGCGCTGGCGCACGATGAACTCATGGATCGCCACGGTGAGCGCGCCCCAGTTGTCGTTCGAGCGTTTCTGCATGTTCTCGAGCGAAGCCAGCAGCGGCTGCCGATGCGGCGTCTCGATCCTCTCGACCTCACCACCATTGCCGACCACCGGCACGGCTCTGCGATCGTGCGCCAGCATGCGGGCGCGCTCCTGCTCGGTCTTCACGTTCCTGGGTTCATCCGGCGTGATCATCCTGCCCTCCATGTCTGGGTTGCCGCATGTTGAACAATCGATAGGGTGAATAGCGATAGCCGAGTGCGGTGAGCGCCGGCCCGAGCACCAGCATGGTATCGGCAGGCAGCCCACGCTTGCGCCAGTTCGCCACCACGCGCTGCTCCACCCGCGGCGCAAACAGCTGCCCAGCGAGCCCACTGCCGCCCAGCAGCGTGATGGCATGCTCCGCGTTCTTGATCATCTTCATCACTCATTTGAACCACAAAACGTGGGCGTGGACAATGACTATTGTTCTACTTGCGTCCTGGATGCCGCTGGAGGATATTGCCTGCCCATGCCGTGGTTCAAGCATCACCACTACTGGCGACCCAAGACCGATCTGAACAGGGTCATGGACCCGGACAATCTGAGCATCGCGCGCGGCGGGCTCATCATCGAGGATTGCTCCTGCGGCGCAGTACGCACCATCGAGTTTGAGCCGGGCAAGGCACCGGTGATCAGGATTGGCGTCTGCTACGAGGCACCCGATGCGCGATGCCGAGCTCGATCAGATCATCAGTCTAGCCGAGGCAGCTAAGCTGCGCGGCATCTCGATCAAGACGCTGCGCGCCGAGATCAGACGCGGAGCTCTCAAGGTCATCCGCATCAGCAAGAAGCGCCGGGGCATGACCCGGCGCGAAGCATTGCGTGACAGCCGCTGCTAGAAACTGTCGGACCAGAGCTCACCCCACACCCAGAACCCGATGAAGCCGAGGATCGCCCCGGCGATGAGGATGAAGCCGAGCGGATCGCCGCTGACCAGCATCCAGGCGCCGACCAGGAACATCACCACCAGCAATTCAGCCATGTTGCCCTCCATCAGAGTAAGTTTTCGACCAGCACAGTGTTGCGATATTCGCGCAATCGACGTTTCTCTCGAGCCGACCGATTGGGACCGCCGAATGACATTGCAGCAGACAATTCAAAGCGGTCGGCAATCCAACGCCTGAGTTCATGGCCATCCCAGTGATCAGGAATGCGCCCCACGTTCTTTTTCAGATCGGCGAGGACGTTTGCCGTCAGTTCCTCGACAAATCTCAGCTGCTCTTGCTTCGTCATATTGCCCTCCATCAGGCTGCGTGAATTGAAACGACATTCGACGGCGCGCCACTGACCAGCGCCGCCACATGCTCGGCCCAGCGCGCGAACGCTGCAGCCTGCTCCTGCCATTGCCGGGCAAGATCGTAGGTGCCGACGATCTTCTCGCGCTTGTGGCCGATGCAGAGCTCGGCAACGTGCGGCAGGATGCCGATCTCGCTGAGGCCGGTACGCATCGTGCGGCGCAGATCATGCAGGCGCCAGGGCGTGTCGAGCTTGGGCAACCTGCCCTTGATGTAGCTCCAGCTGTTGGTCGGGAACACGCGATCACGGCCCGGCACCGCCTCGATGCTGGCGAGGATGGCCTTGGCTGCAGGCGAGAGCGGAACCACGCGACCGACATTGGTCTTGGTGCGCTCGGCAGGCAGATGCCAGCCGTCATGTTGGATTTCCGACCACAGCATGCCGCCAACTTCCTCGCGCCTGCAGCCGGTGAGGATCAGCAACTTGATCAGCGCATCGCCTGCGTTCCACACCTCGACCAGTTCGGCGTCGCTGAGCACACGGTCGCGCGGCACGAAATCCTTCTTGGGCGAAGGATCGCGGGTGCCATCGACCACCAGCGTGCTCTCCACCCAGCCCTCGGCCAGGGCGAAGCGATAGACTTCGCGCAGCGACGTGCGCGCCTGCTTGGCAGCATGCCGCGAGCTCCTGGCGATCTCATTGAGCCGCGCTGCAATCTGCTCGCGGCTGATGTCGCGGATGCAGCGGCCGAGCAGCGGCTTGAAATACGGGCCGCGCAGATAACGCTCATGCGCGCGCTCGGTCGACCGCCGCCACTTGCCGTGGGCGAGATAGGCTTCGGCCGCCTCGCCCAGCGTGCGCCGCGATGCGGTGGCGGCCTCGCGCTCGGCCACGACCGCACGCGGGTCGGTGCCGTCCTCGATCAGGTCGCGGCGGCGCTGATGCACCAGCGCACGCGCATCGGCAAGGGTGAGATCGGAGAACCTGCCGAGCGGATCGCGCTTGTCGGTGCCGCCGATCGAGTAGGACAGATACCAAGTGCGCGACACGATGTCGGCACTGCCGCGACGCAGGCGCAGGCCGAGGCCAGCAGTCTCGCTGTCCCACGCCCACATGTCGTTCTTGCCTGCAGGAAGCTCGATGTCGGCGATCGAGCGATCGGTAAACAGGGTCTTCATTTTCTGCCCTCCGGTTGGGAGGCTGCTGGGAGGGACATCCCGCCCGAGCCTCGTGGCACACAGCAAATATAGTCCTGTTTGCTCGGCAAATCAAGCCATCTAATGGTATCCAGGGGAACTATAGGCCCATTCCGCTTTCGGGGGTAAAGCGCAAAGCCTCGAAGAAATGCCCGCAAAATGCGGGTTTCTTGCTGGCAGTACCAGGTCTGGGAGGCCGATGGGAGGAGGAGGGGGCAGCAGGGGAATATAAGGCACACCTGGGGAAAGGTGGAACGCGGCCGCAAATTAGCGATAGTCAATCCCCACAAAATGTGGGAGAGTGGCGAAGCAATGGAGGGCAACATGGATGAAGCAACCGTCGAGCTCCTGCGCCTTGTGCGCTGGATGCACGTCCGCAATCAAATCCTGGCGAAGCTCTGGAGCGAGGAGCGCGCCGTGATCGAGAACCGCAGCAAGGTCGAGCAGCTGCAGCAGCGCGAGTACGTGAAATGAACAGACATCTCTATGTCAGCGACTACGAGCTCGATCTCATTCTTGAAGCCTTGCTGCGAGCGGCGGCGCGGCGTGACAGCCTCGCTGCCCACCGGCCGCGTGGCCGCAATGTCTCGGAGCATGAGACGATCGCCAGCGAAATGCGCAGGCTGCGCGCCAATCTGATCAAGGTGGCAAGGAATGAAACTATACCCGTTCGATGAATGCCTGCGCGCCGTCGTGCGTCATCACCTCGAAAAAGGCGCCACATTCTATCAGCAGTTCAATTGCGCCAAGTGCGGCGCCAAGCAGACGATCGACGTGCCCAACCGGTTCTTCACGCACGGCGACTGCCAGGAATGCGGTGGCCGCACTGACATTCAGAAAGACGGCTGCAACTACATGCTCACATTCGGGATCGGCTGATGGAAACGCGCGACCGAATGATGCTGGCAGCAATCTTCTTCATCCAGATGCTGATCCTGTGGCTGGAGCTTTACCGATGAAAAGCAGCCTCACGCCAATCGAGAAGATCAAGGCTGCTTACTTCCATCATGTACTCGGCCTCGATCAAGCCAAGATCGCCGTGGTGCTGGAGATCAGCAATATGGGCCGCGTCAACGAGGCGATCAAAAGCGTCGAGCTCGCGGTCGGGATCGGCCCCGGCGGCTACAAAGACAACAAGCATGACTGACTACGACGCCGTTTGGGAAAAGCAGATGGACCTCCCTGACTGGAGGCCTTGGATGAGGAGACACGCAATGCCTGTTGTAGAAGAACCCCTGCCGGTCAAGGCGGCACCCGGCTGGATGCAGCAACCCACGCTGCAGGTTGCCATCATCGAACGCATCCGTGCCGGCGGCACGCTGGAGGAGATCAAGGAATATTACCGCTTCATGCGCGAGATCGAGGCCAACGAGGCCGAGCGCGCAGCCACCAATGGTTTCGTCGCCATGCAGGCTGAGCTCCCCGCCATCCCCAAGGAAGGCGAGATCGACATCGGCAAGGGCAGGGTGCAGCGATACATGCGCTGGGAGGACATCAACAAGTTGATCAAGCCGGTGCTCTCGCAGCATGGCTTCGCGCTCAATTTTCATTTCGTGGAGGAAACCGACACCCACATCACGATGACGGCGATCCTCAAGCACCGCAGTGGTTACATCGACCAGACCACGCGCAAGCTGCCGCTCGACAAGTCGGGCTCCAAGAACATCGTGCAAAGCTATGGCAGTACGCAAAGCTATGCCCAAAGGTATCTCGCCATTGCACTCTTAAACCTCGTGGCCGAAGGCGAGGATGACGATGCCGCCGGCGCCGACGATGGTCAGATCAGTCACGAACAGATCATGGAGCTCGAAAAACTGATCCTGCTCACCGGCCGCAGCGTCGATCTGTTCTGCAAGAAATTCCGCATCGGAACGCTCGGCATGCTGCCGGCCGAGAAGTATCGCGAGGCGTTCGAGTTCCTGCATCAATACATCAAAGTGGAGGAAATCGGTGCTGCAACGAAGTCCTGAGTGGCACGCCATGCGGTGCGGCAAGGTCACCGCCTCGCGCATCCATGATGTGCTGGCCAAGATCAAGACCGGCGAAGCCGTCACCCGCCGCAACTACCGGCGTGAGCTCGTGCTCGAACGCCGCTGGGGGACGCCGCAGGACAGCGGCTATGTCAGCTTCGCGATGCAGAAAGGGATCGAGAATGAAGCCATGGCGCGCGATACCTATGCCTTCGACAAGATGCTCATCGCTGGCATCGACATTGAGGAGGTTGGCTTCGTGCAGCATCCAAGCATTGAGCACGCAGGGGCGTCGCCTGATGGCTTGGTGGGAGCGGTGGGCCTGATCGAACTCAAATGCCCCGAGGCCAACGCCATGTTCGAAATGCTGACGAAGTATCCGCTCGATACGAAATATCGCAATCAGGTGATGTGGCAGATGGCCTGCATGCCCGAGCGCAAATGGTGCGACGTCGTATTCTACCGCGAAGGCATTCCGGTGATCGAGACGATCCGCGTCGACCGCGATGACGAAGCCATCGCGCTGATGGAGCGCGAGGTGATCACGTTCCTGGCCGAGGTCGAGAGCGAATATCAACTCCTGTGCAAGAGCTATCCACGATGACCGAAACCTCGATCCTCAGTCTGGTGTCTCTTGGCGTCGCCTGCTTTTCACTGGGGTTTGCCGTGGCAACGACGCTGTTTCTTTGGAGTATATGGAGGGCACGCCAATGAATTTCGCTCAAACCGTTGCGATCTGCGATGCCTGCTGGCGCCAGCAGCAAGGCGAGCGTGAGCCCGCCCGCCTCATGGAGCCGCATGACGACGTCTGCTACGCCTGCAACGAGCCGACGCGTTCCGGCATCTATGTTCGCCGGATCTGGCAACCGCAATCAAAATCACAATGAAACTGCCAACCTGCATCTACGTCTGGGATGGGCACAACATGATCCCGACCCTGCATTTTGCGCGTCTGGCCGAGAGCTCGTTCACCAGCGGCGAGGCCTACCGGCTGATGGTGATGGAGGAGAAGGAGCGCGAGCGGGCGCAGCGCCGCCGTACCCGCGAGCAGAACAACATGATGTGGGCGCTGCTGACCGAGATCAGCAATCAGATCGAGCACTGCGGTCGCCGCTATACGCCCGATCAGTGGAAGGTGCTGCTGATGCACGCCAACGGTCAGGAGGTCAAATTCCTGCCGGCGCTCGACGGCAAGACCTTCGTGCCCTACGGCGGGCGGAGCTCGCATATGACCGTCAACCAGATGTCCGAGCTCATCGAGTTCATCCGCTGGTGGGGCAATCACAACGGCGTGCAGTTTGCGGATATGGAGGGCGTCACATGGCAACGCTGAGGGCACTGCTGCTGCTTGGCCTGCTGCTGTCACCGGCACAGGCGCAGCAGCTGCTGCCGCCATTTCTGACCATGCCACCGGTGGAATACGATCACCCCTATGACGGCGAGCTCATTCTCAGGCGCGAGGATGAGCCGACCGTGCGCAAGCGATGCCTGCATCAGATGATCCCCGGCAATGTGGCGCTTGCCTGCTCGCAACGCTGGTCGATCGAGAACAAGTGCCAAGTCTGGATCGTCACCGACGATGTGATCGCCCTGCATGCCGAGCCGCGTGGCTGGACCTACGAGATGATCCTGCGGCACGAACTCGGCCACTGCAACGGATGGCGGCATTGATCCGTCGTCAGCATGACGCCCATGTGCGCGCCCTGCGCGAGCTCCAGCATGAGGTGGAGCGCAATCGCCGTGCGCGTTATCGCAGCGAGGACAACAATCACGACGGCCGGCCGCGCGTCGATAAGGGCACATATGACAACTCTGATCCACTGCTGGAAGCACTCAAGGAGGGTAAGCGATGACGGCAAAACTGGTTGCTGGCGAGGTCGATCTCAGCACATGGGGTTTCACCGATACAATCGCCAAGGACTTCGCCAAGGATTATGGCCACGAAATCTCGGAAGCCATCACTGACGAGCTCAAGGACAGTCCGCCGCGCATCACGCTGCCATGGATGTGGGGACCGGAGGGTGATGGCTATACCGGCAGCACCGGCGTGACCGATCCGGCCACGCTCTACATGGCGCTGCCGCTCGGTGGCAGCGACTGCGACGAGGTCGTCTTTGGCGTGTCGCTGGAGGAAGCTGTCGATGACTATATCGAGGCAGTGACCAACGGCAGGCCCGATACCGGCGACAAGATTTGCGAGCCCCAGGAGATCGAGCGCGCCAAGGCGCTGTCGGCGCGGCTGCGCGAGCTCGCCGACAAGGTCGATGCCGCCTGCGCCAGCGAGGCAGAGCAGCAGGCCTTCGCGCAGCGGCAGCGGCAGTGGCTGGAGGGCAAGCAATGACGACGGCGAGCGAGGGGGTGAGAGCATTCCGCCAATGCCGTGAGGCAATGAAGCCGTTAGGTCAGGGGCCGCAGGCAGTCGTGCTCGCCGCTTTGATTTCCTGTTGGATGTCTGGCTTCGATGCAAGCCAGCATCCTGAAATAATCGGAAAGCTGCTTGCCTTGGTTATCGATGCTCTGGAGGAGACCGGCGGCAAGCAGGACGAGCGCAAGCCGTTGCATTGATGCGCGCCGAGTTCACCAAGGCAACCAAGCGCGAGGCGTGGCTGCGCTGCCATGATGGGCAAGGGCTGCCGCGCTGTGAAGGCTGCGGGCAGCAGTTCGGGGGAAGGCGGCCGGAATACGACCACGACAAGCCAGCCGAGCTCGGCGGCGACAATTCATTGGAGAACTGCAAGGTGCTCTGCCCGAAATGCCACCGGGCCAAGACCTTGACGGAGGACATGCCATGCATCGTCAAAAGCAATCGCGTGCGCGAAAAACACGCCGGGATCAGACGAAGCCGGTATCGATGGCCAAGGAGAAGGATGAAGGGTTTCAATTCGTGAAAGAAAAAATCCTGCAGCACTTTCGCAGGAACTCTCCCGACGCCGATGCCGGGGAGCTTGAGTTCATGTCAGAGCTCATCGATTGGGTTGATGAAATGCCGTGGCCGCCGCCTAAGCGGGGTAGCTGATCTCGACCACATCGTCGGTCGTGAGGCCGAGAGCTTCCATCAAGGCAGGAGAAAGGTCGGCCACCCGATGCGTGTCTTCGTGCGGACCCCAGTCGGCGGGATAAGCAAGAAACTCCTTTCCTTTCGCGCGGACGATCGCCTTGCGGGTCTGATCGCGCAGCATATCCTTGGACGTCTTCTGATAGTCCCAGCGGCAGGCGACGTAGAACACGCCGGGATCGAGACGGCGCGCGAGGCCGGTCGTATTGCTCGGCTGCTGACTGAGAAACAGGTGTGGAGCATCACCTACCTTGTAGATGAAGGCGAGGCCCTCGCTTTCACTAACGCCATCATCCTCTGGGCCACCGAACCAGGAGCACGTCCCGCTGGCGTGGAACAGCGCGCCAGGGGGCGGCGTCGGTGATGGCGATGGCGCTTCGCCACCGCTCAATGCCTCGGCCAGCTGATTGCAGATCGCCGTGAAGTTTGCGCCGTAGAGAGCGCAGTCGGCCCTGCTGTCAACGAAGCAAATCTCGGCCAGGATCGCAGGCTCGTGGGTGTACTTTAGAAAGTACAGCCCGGTCGATTTCTTCGCGCTCCGGTTCTTCAGGCCGCCGCCCGCCGCGACGGCCGCCGCAACGTCCAAGGCAAGTTGCTGCTGCGAGTAGTACCAGCACTCGGTACCGACTGGAGCGGTGGTTGCGACGTTGCAGTTGAAATGCACCGACACATCGAGATCGTGCGGGCCTTGCGCGTTGTGAAAATCCACGATGCGCTTGAGGTTCTCATTCTGCGTGCGGCTTTGAGTATCCTCATAGGTGATCACATCGACATTCATCTGGCGCAAAAATTCGGCCGCCGCATTGACCACGCGCACCGCTTCCTGATGCTCGTTGAGGCCCCACGGTGCCGGGCCGACTGCGCCGGAAACGTATTTGCCGTGGCCGCTGCTGAGTACGATTTTCATGCTTGCCTCCAGAATTTCGAGCGA
>Ga0126380_10000599_pt1 | contig 12326 bp, 10 predicted proteins | sample PanSoiMetPlot_26_FD_92544 | JGI IMG/M metagenome (GOLD analysis project Ga0126380, IMG submission 92544) | Tropical forest soil microbial communities from Panama - MetaG Plot_26 | ecosystem: Environmental > Terrestrial > Soil > Tropical forest > Bulk soil | place: Panama | collected 2016-02-17
CGCGGCGAGCATCGCCACCGCGTCCTCATCGGCAAGGACACGCGGCTGTCCGGCTACATGCTCGAGAATGCGCTGGTGGCGGGATTCACCTCGGTCGGCATGGACGTGCTGCTCACCGGCCCGATTCCGACCCCGGCGGTTGCCATGCTGACGCGCTCGATGCGCGCCGATCTCGGCGTGATGATCTCGGCCTCGCACAACCCGTATGACGACAACGGCATCAAGCTGTTCGGGCCCGACGGCTACAAGCTCTCGGACGAACTCGAGCAAGAGATCGAGCAATTGGTCGAGGCGGACCTGCGCCGCCGCGTGGCGAAATCGCCCGATCTCGGCCGCGCCAAGCGCATCGACGGCGTGCAGGATCGCTATGTCGAGTTCGCCAAGCGCACGCTGCCGAAGCAGCTCGAGTTCGACGGCCTGCGCGTCGTCATCGATTGCGCCAACGGGGCCGCCTACAGGGTGGCGCCGGCCGCGCTGTGGGAGCTCGGGGCCGAGGTGTTCTCGCTCGGTGTCGATCCCGACGGCTTCAACATCAACAAGGAATGCGGATCGACGGCGCCCGAGGCATTGGGCCGCAAGGTGCGCGAGATGCGCGCCGACATCGGCATCGCGCTCGACGGCGACGCCGACCGCGTCGTCATCACGGACGAAAAGGGGCACCTGATCGACGGGGACCAGCTTCTGGCGGTGATCGCCGAACACTGGAAGGAAGACGGCCGCCTCGCCAAGCCCGGCGTGGTCGCAACCGTGATGTCCAATCTCGGGCTCGAGCGCCACCTTGCCGGCCTGGGCCTGGCGCTGGTGCGCACCCCGGTCGGCGACCGTTACGTCCTCGAGGCCATGCGCGAGCAGGGCTACAATCTCGGCGGCGAGCCGTCCGGCCATATCATCATGTCGGATCACACCACGACCGGCGACGGCTTCGTCGCCGCGCTGCAGGTGATCGCCGTGGTCAAGAAGCTGAACCGGCCGGTGTCGGAGGTCTGCCATCGCTTCGAGCCGCTGCCGCAGGTGCTCAAGAACGTGCGCTACCGCGCCGGCAAGCCGCTCGAGGATGCCGCCGTCCGTTCCATCATTGCGCGGGCGGAGACGCGCCTCAACGGCCATGGCCGGCTGGTCATTCGTCCGTCCGGCACCGAGCCAGTGATCCGTGTCATGGGCGAGGGCGACGACAAGCTCCTGGTCGAGGAACTGGTTGACGGCATCGTCGAGGCGCTCACCCAGGCCGCGGCCTAGCGGCTGTCGAAGGCCGCATCTTGTTTTGTCCTTATTCTTGGATTGTCGTGGGGCCGGGCAGGCGGCGCGAGCAAAGCGGATTCGTGGCGTGCTGAAGGGATCGAGGTTGCGGCAGCGCCGTCAGGCGCGGGTGCAGGTCAGCCGCCAAGCGGCGCGCCTCGGCGCCGCCGCGGCGGTCTGCGCCTGCGCGCTGCTGACCGCCTGCTCGTCGATCTCGCATGTGGTCGCCGACAGTTGGCCGCGCGCGCTCGGGGGGTTGCCCGAGGGCGTGCCGCCGCGGGTGCAGAACCCGCCGGCCTATATGTCGGTCACCGAGCCGCCGCCGACGCGCGATACCAAGAAGTTGACGCCCGAAGAGCGGGCAAAGGCGGAAGCCGAAATGGCCGCCAGCCGCAGTCAAAACGCCACCCAGAGCCAGGAGATCAAAAGCGAATCGTCGTCCCGGCTGCCGCCAATTCGTTGAGCGTGCTGAGGCCGCAGCAGATATGGCAGCCGCGCCTTTGCCGCTATACTTGGCCGGCGATGTGAATACCAAGTAGTTCTTGCTGTGGTTTCTGTCTTTTTAGACTAGTTTTAGAGAGCTCAGGGCGACGGTACCGGAAACCTCTTGCGGTTCAGCAGTTTAGAAAGACTCAAAGAAGCGTTTTTCTTTTGAATTCGGTCGGGGCCTGTGACATATACCCTCTAGCTTGAGAGAGATGCCCGGCCCGTTTTCGATGATCGTCTGTTCCTGCAACGTCCTCAGCGACCAAGATGTGCGCACCGCGGTTTCCACGCCGGGCGCACCGCGCACCGCCGGCCAGGTCTATGGCTGCCTTGGATGCAGCGCCCAGTGCGGCCGCTGCGCGCGCACCATCAAGCGCATCATGGACGAGGCGTTGACCGGCGCCGCCGCGGCCTGCAACGGCTGCCCGCGCCGCCGCTCGGCCTGAAAATTCTCCGCGCCCGGACGCGTCGCGGCGTGATGGAACTTGTGCGCGGGGCGCAAATTGCTTTGAATCGGTCTGGACTGCCGCGGCGGCTTGTTTCTTCGAAATTTCCTCTGTCAGGAGCGGGGCCATGCAGGGCGATCCCAGAGTCATCGAATATCTCAACAAAGGGCTGCGCAGCGAACTCACCGCCATCAACCAGTACTGGATTCACTACCGGATGCTGGACAACTGGGGCTACCGGGACCTCGCCAAGAAATGGCGCAAGGAATCCATCGAGGAGATGGAGCACGCCGACAAATTCACCGTGCGCATCATCTTTCTCGAAGGCTTTCCCAACATGCAGGTGATCGATCCGCTGCACATCGGGCAGAACGTCAAGGAGGTGCTGGAGAGCGACCTGCAGTCGGAATACAACGCGCGCGCGCTCTACCAGGAGGCCGCGACCTATTGCCACTCGGTGCAGGATTACGTGTCGCGCAATCTGTTCGAGGAGCTGATGGCGGACGAGGAAGAGCATATCGACTTCCTCGAGACGCAGCTCGACCTGGTCGCCAAGCTCGGCCTCGAGCTCTACGCCCAGCACCACATCGGCGAATTGGAAGACGACGAGGACTAGAGCAGCGGCCATATTGCGGCTGCCGTCGCCATCCCGCGCGCCGGATCGGTCCCGTCGTCCAGCGCCCATACGGTGAAGATCGCCGTGCAGCAGTTTGCGATTGCCCTGCGAGGCGGCGAGTTCGCCGAACAGCGCGCACGCGCGCTGCAGCATCTCACCGGGAATGACCGCTTGGCGACTTTCAGCACGACGGGCGATCCATTGCGGCATCCGAAGGCGACGCGGCTCGATGGCGTATCGAGCACCGGCCCGTCGAGAGTCAGGTTCCACCTGTCGGCGAACGACCGGAGACCGTCGTGCTCCATCGCCGAGCCTCGCGGGGTCGCCATGGCGGCGCGTCATCATGGTGAATGATCAGTAGATCACAAACTCCTGCGTGGCGATCCGGTCACGCCTGTCGGCTTCCACGCGGCGGATTGCGGTTAAAAGGTAAGGTTAAGCCGGGTTTAAGTATTTTTCGCCATGGTTGCTCCATCGGTGTCTCGTGAGGGCCGTCGCCGGCGCGCCCGGTTGGAAGAAAGGTCGAGGCCATGGGCAAGGTGAAAAGTTCCGTGCTCGCAGGGGCGGCGATGTTCGTCCTGATCCCAGGCGCGTTCGCGGCCGATCTGCCGCCGATGCTGCCGCCGGCCGTGCCGGCGCCGGTCGAGGAATTCAGCGGCTGGTATCTGCGCGGCGACGTCGGCGTCGGAAGCCAGCGCTTCAGCCGCTTCGACCATACCCAGACCAACTCCTCGTTCGTGTGGCCGGCCAGCTGGCGCATCGACCAGAAGGACATCAAGGACGTCGCTTTCGTCGGCTTCGGTCTCGGTTATCAGTGGAACGCCTGGCTCCGCACCGACGTCACCGGCGAGCTCCGCGGCTCCAGCAAGGGCAAGGCGATCGGCAGCTACACCGAGTTCTGCCCGGGCGGCCGCTGCTTCGACATCTATGATTTCGACCACCAGGCATCGGTGATCCTCGCCAACGTGTACTTCGATCTCGGCACGTGGTGGTGCCTGACGCCGTTCGTCGGCGCGGGCATCGGCGGCGCCCGCCATACCATCTCGTCCATCCACGACCTCGGCGTCATCGCCGACGGCTCGGTCGGCTTCGGACTCGCCGACACCGATAAGACCGACTGGAAGTTGGCTTGGGCGGTCCACGCCGGCGTCGCCTACAACGTGTCCAACAATCTCAAGCTCGAGTTCGCCTACCGCTACCTCAACATGGGCAGCCCGGACACTCCCATCGTGAACTGCAGCGCCACGGGCTGCGCCGGCTCGGGTCCGCGTGCGTTCTACACGCTGACCGACCTGACCTCGCATGACCTCAAGATCGGCATGCGCTGGCTGTTCAACGAGCCGGTCCAGCCGGTCTATGCGCCGCCGCCCATCATGCGCAAAGGCTAAATTAAAGACGACAGCCACGAACCAGAAACGGCGCGGGAGATCTCCCCGCGCCGTTTTCCTTTGGCCGCACGACTGCGGCCGGAACAATGTGTCGGCGAGGCGGCGGATATAAGGAGTTCGTTAAGGTTAATGCTTCACAATCCTCCCTTAGTGACGTGCAAACGCGGGGCTGGGAGCGCGTGCGATGAAGCGGTCGATGGGGTGGCTGGTTTCCGGAGTGATGGCGCTCGGATTTGCCGGGAGCGCGCTTGCAGCTGACTACGACGCCTTGCGCGGCTCGGACGTCTTTGCACCGCGCCCGGCGCTCTACTCGAGCTGGAGCGGGTTCTATTTCGGCGCTCAGGGCGGCTACGGCTTCTCCCGCGTGGTGTTCGGCGATCAGGCCAACACGACTCTCGACACCTTGCTCGCCACGACGGTGCTGCCGGGCGGCGCCGGCGTCGCGGCCGTCCCGGGGCTGCTTCTGCCCGACAATAGGAATTTCGCGTCGGCCGGCGTCTTTGGCGGCTACGACTCCCAATGGGAGAATGCGGTGCTCGGCATCGACTTGAACTACCATCACACTTGGCTCGATGCGATGAGCTTGACGACCAGGTTTCTCGGAATTCCGCCCACCGGCGTTCCTGCGACCGCTTACAATGTCGATCTCACCAAGACCGCGACGATCAGCCTGACGGATTACTTCACTCTGCGCGGTCGTGCCGGCTGGGCATTTGGTTCGTTCATGCCCTATGCCACGGTCGGCGTGGCGCTCGGTCTCGCCGACGTCACCGAATCGGTGCGCATGCACTACCAGGCGATCAATCTGGCCGGCGCCGTCGTCGCCGACGTGACCCAGGTCGTGAGCCAGGACCGGAACAACCAATTCGCCTGGGGCTACACGCTCGGCCTCGGGTTCGATTACAAGCTGATGGCGGGCCTGTTCCTGCGCGGGGAATACGAGTTCGTCGATTTCACCAAATTCAGCGACCGCCAGCTGACCATGCACAATCTGCGCGGCGGCGTCGGCTACAAGTTCTGACCGCCTGAAACATCTGCCGGCCCACACGTTGCCGTGACGTGTTGACCGCCGCCTCGTCGTCGCGTATCCCGACCGCGGGACACCCCTCCCCACCGAGGGGCGCCTATCTGGAAGGGTAGACGATGAGCCAGCCGAAACCCGGCGTGCGGCCGACCATTCCGCACTTTTCCTCCGGCCCCTGTGCCAAGCGCCCCGGCTGGAGCCTGCAAGCCCTCACAGACGCCGCGCTGGGACGCTCGCACCGCGCCAAGATCGGCAAGGCGAAGCTCAAGCGCGCCATCGATCTGACCCGCGAGGTGCTGGAGGTCCCGGCCGACTACCTCATCGGCATCGTTCCGGCCTCGGACACTGGCGCGATCGAGATGGCGCTGTGGTCGCTGCTGGGCGCGCGTCCGGTCACCGTGCTGGCGTGGGAATCGTTCGGCGAGGGCTGGGTCACCGACATTACCAAGCAGCTCAAACTCAAGGACGTGACCGTGGTCGGCTCGCCCTACGGCAAGCTGCCCGACCTGTCGGCGGTCGATGCGAAAAGCGACATCGTATTCACCTGGAACGGCACGACCTCGGGCGTGCGCGTGCGCGATGCCGCCTGGATCGCCGCCGATCGCGAAGGCCTGGCCATCTGCGACGCCACCTCGGCAACCTTCGCCCAGGTGCTCGACTGGCCGAAGCTCGATGTCGTCACCTTCTCCTGGCAGAAGGCGCTGGGCGGGGAGGCGGCGCACGGCATGCTGATCCTGTCACCGCGCGCCGTGCAACGGCTCGAGACCTACAAGCCGCCATGGCCGCTGCCCAAGATTTTCCGCATGACCAAGGGCGGCAAGCTCATGGCCGGCATTTTTGAGGGCGAAACCATCAACACGCCGTCGATGCTGTGCGTGGAGGATTATCTCGATGCGCTGGCGTGGGCGAAGTCGCTGGGCGGCCTGAAAAACCTGATCGCGCGCGCCGACGCCAATACGAAGATCATCGCCGACTGGGTGGCGCGCACGCCCTGGGTCGACTTCCTGACGACGGACCCGGCGATCCGCTCGAACACGTCCGTATGCCTCAAGATTACCGACCCGGCGGTGTGCGGGCTGCCGACAGACGGGCAGGCCGCCTTCGCCAAGGGCATGGCGGCGGCGCTGGAGAAGGAAGGCGTCGCCTACGACATCGCGGCCTACCGCGACGCGCCGCCGGGCCTGCGTATCTGGTGCGGCGCGACCGTCGAGGCCGCCGACGTCGAGGCTCTGATGCCGTGGCTTGACTGGGCCTATGCGCTGGCCAAGGAGGCGTTGCCCAAGGCGGCGTAGCGCCCGCGCGCCGGCGCTCGCCGGAGGCCGGGCGCGCAATCGTCGCCACGGCCGGAAGAGCCGAAGGAACAACACTCGCCCAAGTGATCACGATGAAACCCAAAGTTCTCATCTCGGATGCGCTGTCGCCCGCCGCCGTGCAGATCTTCAGGGATCGCGGCGTCGATGTCGACTTCCAGCCCAACCTCGGCAAGGACAAGGACAAGCTTGCCGCCGTCATCAACAGCTTCGACGGGCTCGCCATCCGTTCCGCCACCAAGGTCACGGCCAAGATTCTCGAGCAGGCAAAAGGATTGAAGGTCATCGGCCGTGCTGGCATCGGCGTCGACAATGTCGACATTCCGGCCGCCACCGCCAAGGGCATCATCGTGATGAACACGCCCTTCGGCAATTCGATCACCACAGCCGAACACGCGATCACGCTGATGCTGGCGCTGGCGCGGCAGATCCCGCAAGCCGACGCGTCCACCCAGGCCGGCAAGTGGGAGAAGAACCGCTTCATGGGTGTCGAGATCACCGGCAAGACGCTGGGCGTCCTCGGCTGCGGCAATATCGGCACCATCGTGGCGGAGCGCGGGCACGGGTTGAAGATGAAGGTGATCTCCTACGATCCCTACCTGTCGCCCGAGCGCGCCGCCGATCTCGGCGTCGAGAAGGTGGAGCTCGACGAGCTGCTGCGCCGTGCCGATTTCATCACCCTGCATGCGCCGCTGACCGAGAAGACCAAGAACATCATCGACGCGGCCGCCCTCGCCAAGACGAAGAAGGGCGTGCGCATCGTCAACTGCGCGCGCGGCGGCCTGGTGGACGAGCAGGCGCTGCGAGCCGCGCTCGATTCCGGCCAGGTGGCGGGCGCCGCCTTCGACGTGTTCACGGTCGAGCCGGCGACGGAAAATCCCCTGTTCGGGCACCCCAATGTCGTGTGCACGCCGCACCTCGGCGCCTCGACCACCGAGGCGCAGGAGAACGTGGCGCTGCAGATCGCCGAGCAGATGTCCGACTACCTGCTCAGCGGCGCCATCTCCAACGCCGTCAATTTTCCTTCGATCACCGCCGAGGAGGCACCCAAGCTGCGTCCCTTTGTGGAGCTCGCCGAGAAGCTCGGGTCCTTTGCCGGCCAATTGACCGAGACCGGCATCAACAAGGTGCATCTCACCTACGAAGGTGCGGTGGCAGAGATGAAGACCAAGGCGCTCACCTCGGCCGCGATGGCCGGCCTGCTGCGTCCGATCCTGCAGGACGTCAACGTCGTGTCGGCGCCGACAATCGCACGCGAGCGTGGCATCGTGGTGGACGAGACCACGCGCGAGCACGTGGGTGATTTCGAAAGTCTCGTCACCGTGACGGTCGAGACCGAGCGTCAGGAACGCTCGGTGTCTGGCACCGTGTTTGCCGACGGCAAGCCGCGCATCGTCAACATCAAGGGCATCCGCATGGACGCCGAGTTCGGGCCGTCGATGATCTACGTGACCAACGAGGACAAGCCGGGCTTCATCGGACGCTTCGCCAGCCTGCTCGGCGATGCCGGCATCAACATCGCGACCTTCCATGTCGGGCGCGAGGCGCCGGGCGGCAATGCCATCGCGCTGGTGGAAGTGGACGGGACCGTTCCGACGGAAGTGCTCGGAAAGGTGCTGAAATTGCCACACGTGAAGCAGGCCAAGCCGCTGAAGTTTTGAGGCCGCTATGTGGCGGCCGCGGGCCGTCATCGCGGCGTAAACATCCCGGCGCCACAAAGACACCATGTGGCGTAGCGCGCCTTGCCTGGACAGGCGGCATCCTTTATCCCGGATCAGGGCTCCGGTTCGGCCGAGTCCGGCATGGCGGTGCGCATGCCGCCGTGAGGGTTCTTCTAGATGGCAAACGTGGTCGTGGTCGGGTCCCAATGGGGGGATGAGGGCAAGGGCAAGATCGTCGACTGGCTGTCCGCCCAGGCCGACATCGTGGTGCGCTTTCAGGGCGGCCACAACGCCGGCCACACTCTGGTCATCGGGGGAGTCACCTACAAGCTGTCGTTGCTGCCGTCGGGCGTGGTCCGCCCCGGCAAACTGTCAGTAATCGGCAACGGCGTCGTGCTCGATCCGCATGCGCTGCTCGAGGAACTCGACCGGCTGGCCGGGCAGGGCGTGGCGGTCGGACCGGAGGCGCTGCGCATCGCTGAGAACACCACGCTGATCCTGTCGCTGCACCGCGAGCTGGACAAGGCGCGCGAGCAATCGAACGTCGCCACCCGCATCGGCACCACGGGGCGCGGCATCGGCCCGGCTTACGAGGACAAGGTCGGCCGCCGCGCCATCCGGCTCGGCGATCTCGCCGATCTGCCGACGCTCAACGGCAAGATCGAACGCCTGATCCATCATCACAACGCGCTGCGACGCGGCTTCGGGCTGGCCGAGGTCTCGAGCGACGATCTCTATGACGAACTCGCCGGCGTCGCCCCCAAGGTGCTGCCGTTCATGGACACGGTGTGGGCGCTGCTCGACGACAAGCGGCGCGAAGGCAAGCGCATCCTGTTCGAAGGGGCGCAAGGCGCGCTACTCGACATCGACCATGGGACCTACCCTTACGTCACCTCGTCGAACACGGTGGCGGCGCAGGCGGCGATCGGATGCGGACTTGGTCCCGGCGCCATCGGCTACGTGCTCGGCATCTGCAAGGCCTACACCACGCGCGTTGGCGAAGGGCCGTTCCCGACCGAGCAGAAGAACGCCATTGGCGAGCTGATCGGCGACCGCGGCCGCGAATTCGGCACGGTGACCGGACGGCGCCGCCGCTGCGGCTGGTTCGACGCCGTGCTGGTGCGACAGACCGTCCGCACCAGCGGCATCAACGGGCTTGCCCTGACCAAGCTCGACATCCTCGACGGCTTCGAGGAGATCAAGGTTTGTGTCGGCTACCGGCTTGACGGCCGCGAAATCGACTATCTTCCGGCGGGTGAACGCGCGCAGCTCAGGGTCGAGCCGATTTACGAGACGATCGAAGGATGGCAGGACTCAACGGCTGGTGCCCGCTCCTGGGTCGAGCTGCCGGCACAGGCGGTCAAATATGTGCGGCGGATCGAGGAACTGGTTGGCTGTCCGGTGGCGCTCCTTTCGACCAGCCCCGACCGCGAGGACACTATTCTGATGCACAATCCGTTCGAGAGCTGACCCGTGGGCGGTAGAATGAGGCGAGACGAATCAGTCCCATGACCGATTACTACCCGCTCATCGGCAAGGCGGTCGCCGGTTTGGAAAAGAACACCGGCGAGGCGCGGCGCATGCTCTACGAGCGCGCGCGCACGGCGCTGGTCAGCCAGTTGCGCAACATGACCCCCCAGCTCTCCGAATCGGAGATCACGCGGGAGCGGTTGGCGCTGGAGGAGGCGATCCGCAAGGTGGAGGCGGAGGCCGCGCGCAAGCTGCGCATGGAGCCGCCGCGCCCAGACAACTTGTCAGTGGTGCGGCCGGGCGAGCCGGCCGCACCCGCCGCGCCGCCGGCGGAACGCCGTCAACCGCCGCCGCCAGCGCCTCAGCCGGCGCCACCACGCCGCGAGGGCGCGCCACCGGCGGCGCGCCGTGACAGCGGGCCGCCGCCGGGCCCGGCGCCACGCCGGGACAGCACGGCGCCGGCGCCGCGCGAAGACGATTATGGCGAGTCGCCGGTCGCCGACGGTCCGCCGCCGCGCGGCGGCCGCAGCCGCATGCTCGGCGATCGCCCGCCCGTGACCGAGGAAGGCCTGCGCGGCCTTCGCGACGTGGTCGCCGAGGCCGAGAACCTGGGCGAGAAGACCGCCCAGGCGTCGCGCTCCGCGCGCCAGGCCTATGCCTCCGTGCCGAGCAACATGCCCGAGTTCGATCGCGTCGAGCCGCGCATCGAGCCGGCTCCGGTGCGGCCGCCGCCGCCCCCGCCGCGCGAAGGCCGGGTCCCGCCGGGTGCGCCACCGAAGAGGCGCGCGCCCGAGCCGCCGCCGCGCAAGGCCGAGGCGCGTCAGGCGTCGCACGTGCCGGTCCTTCCTGGCGACGAGGACGAGTCGTTCGAGCCGGGTCGCTCGCGCAAGGGCATGGTGGCCGTCCTGCTCACGCTGTTCGTCATTCTCGGCATCGGGCTCGTGCTCTACGTGTTCCGCGACCAGATCATGGCGGTCACTGGCACCATGCGCGGGCTGCCGCCGCCGACGCAGCGCGAGTCGGCTCCGTCGCGGCCAAAAATCCCCGATCGGGTAGGCCAGGATGCGCAACCGGCCCCCGCGCCGCGTCCCAGCCAGCAGCAGACCACGCCGGCGCCGCAGCAGCCATTGCCGACAGTGGCGCAGCGTGTCGTGCTCTACGAGGAGGATCCAGCGGATCCGGCCGGCAAGCGGTATATCGGCACGGCGGCGTGGCGCACCGAGACCGTCTCGCCCGGCTCGGGCCAGGCGCCGGAACTGGCGGTGCGCGCCGACGTGGACATTCCGGAGCGTCGGCTGGCCATGACCATGTCGATCCGCCGCAACACCGATCAGGCGCTCCCGGCCAGCCATACGGTTGAGATCATGTTCAACCTGCCGGCGGATTTTCCATTCGGCGGAATCAGCAACGTGCCCGGCATCCTGATGAAGCAGGCCGAGCAGACGCGCGGGGCGCCGCTGTCCGGCCTCGCCGTCAAGGTGACGTCGGGCTTCTTCCTGCTCGGCCTGTCGTCGGTCGAGAGCGAGCGGGAGCGCAACATCCAGCTCCTTAAAGACCGCGCCTGGTTCGACATCCCCATCGTCTACAACAATGGCCGCCGCGCCATCATTGCGGTCGAGAAGGGAAATCCGGGCGAGCGCGCGTTCCGCGACGCGTTCGCGGCCTGGGGCCAGTAGCCGCGCCGCCGGCGGCGCGGCGCCGGCGGCTGCCGGTTTGGCCCGACTTGCGCTAGGCTTCCCTCAGGACGGACAAGCCGGCACGGGGCAGCGCATGGGCGCGAATACGATCCGCGTCGCGACCTTTGCCGGACCGGGCGCTGCGCCGGCGATGCGCCAGGTGCCGTGGCCTGACGTGGGCCGGAAAGCCGCGCTGATCAAGATAGGCGCCTGCGGCGTGTGCGGCACCGACCTGCACATCCTCAAAGGTCACTGGCCGAAACCGCTGCCCTGGCCATTCACCCTCGGGCATGAGATCGGCGGCGTGATCGCCGAGTGCGGCACGGAGCTGACCGAGGATTTCATGGGCAAGCCGCTCGCGGTCGGCTCCAAGGTCATGATCCCCCCGTTGATGCCGTGCGGCCGCTGCTACTACTGCATCCATTATCCGCAATCGGCCAACAAGTGCCTGACGCCGGTTTATTACGGGCGCTATCTCGGCTTCGACAAGCCGCCGCATTTGTGGGGCGGGTGGGCGGAATACGTGTATGTCGACCTCGACATGCTGCCCGGAACCAAGATCTACAAGCTGCCCGACGACATGTCGCTGCGGCTCGGCTCGCTGTCGGAGCCGCTCACCTCGTGCATCCGCGCGTTCAACCGCGCGATCCGGGCCGGCGGCTTCACCTGGGGGAACACGGTGGTGATCCAGGGCTCGGGGCCGATCGGCATCCTGGCGATCGCCGCCGCACGCGAAATGGGCGCCGGCCGCGTGATCTGCGTCGGCGCGCCGGAGCAGCCACGGCTGGCGCTTGCACGCAAGTTCGGCGCCGAGGCGACGGTGAGCATCGAGGAGGTGACGGCGCCGGCCGAACGCATTGCACGCGTGCGCGAGATCGTCGGCGGCTTTGGCGCCGATCTCGTCATGGATTGCTCCGGCCATCCCAGCGCCGGGCCGGAGGGCATCGAGTTCCTGCGCGACGGCGGCACCTATGTGGAAATGGGTCAGTTCACCGATGCCGGCGCGATCGAGA
>Ga0126380_10000600_pt1 | contig 12316 bp, 14 predicted proteins | sample PanSoiMetPlot_26_FD_92544 | JGI IMG/M metagenome (GOLD analysis project Ga0126380, IMG submission 92544) | Tropical forest soil microbial communities from Panama - MetaG Plot_26 | ecosystem: Environmental > Terrestrial > Soil > Tropical forest > Bulk soil | place: Panama | collected 2016-02-17
GCTCGAGGATCGGCTCGAGCACATGCTGACCGCGACGCAAGAGCGCACGCAGGTCCACACCGTCGAGGTCGGCTTCGACGACGAGGGCCGTGTGCTCGCGCTGCGCGACCACTTCGTGCACGACACGGGTGCCTACACGCCGCGCGGGCTGGTCGTCCCGTTGCTTACGGCTTCGATGCTCGCCGGCCCGTACCGCATCCCGAACGTGCACGTCACGTTCGACAGCGTCTACACCAATCGCGTGCCGGTAACGCCCTACCGCGGTGCCGGGCAGCCACAGGCCGTGTTCGTCGTCGAGCGCGTAATGGACCTGATCGCTCGCGAGACCGGCCGCGACCGCGCCGCCGTGCGTTTCACCAACCTGGTGCAGCCGGGCGACATGCCCTACGACGTCGGCCTGCCGAACTACCGGGGCTCGGGCAACGTCGTCTACGACAGCGGCGACTACCCGGCCGTCCTCCGTCACGCGCTCGAGATGGCCGACTACGAGCGCCTCGCGAAGGAGTGTCTGCGCGCTCGTGAGCACGGCCGGGCGCTTGGGCTCGGCGTCTCGTGCTATGTGGAGCTGACCGGCGTGGGCCCGTTCGAGGGCGCGACCGTGCGCGCCGACGCGGCCGGGCGCATCACGGTCTTCACGGGCGTGCCGTCTCAGGGACAGGGGCTGGAGACCACCCTGGCTCAAGTCGCCGCGGGCGAGCTCGGCGTCTCGCCCGATGACGTGTCGGTGATCGGGGGCGACACGCTCGGGATCGGCCAGGGTATTGGCACGTTCGCCAGCCGCGCCGCGGTCGTCGGCGGCAGCGCGGTCGCGCTGGCAACGCGCGAGCTGCGCGCCAAGACGCTGCGTCTTGCCGCCCACGCGCTCGGTGTCGCGGAAGGCGAAATCGAGCAGCACGGCAAAGTCTTCGCGGAGCGAGCTCGGCCGGAGCGGCGCATCGACCTCGGCCGCCTCGCGTCCGTCGCGGCGATGGCATCGGCGGCGCAGGGTGTGGCGCCCGGGCTCGAGGCCACACACTTCTTCCAGCCGCCAGACATCGCCTACTCGAGCGGGGCCCACGTGGCGCTGGTCGAGGTGGATCGCGAGGCGGCGCACGTGCGCCTGCTCGGCTACTGGGTGAGCCACGACAGCGGCCGGCTCATCAACCCGACCATCGTGGAGGGACAGATCCACGGTGCGGTGGCGCTCGGGATCGGCAGTGCCCTCTACGAAGAGATCCAGTACGACGGGGCCGGCCAGCCGCTTGCCGCGAGCTTCATGGACTACGCGCTGCCGCGGAGCGACGACGTACCGGCGATCGAGATCGACCACCTCGAGACACCATCCCCGCTGAACCCGCTCGGTGCCAAGGGCGTTGGTGAATCCGGCACGCTGCCGGTTGCCGCGGTCGTCGCCTCGGCTGTCGAGGACGCGCTGAGCGGCGCGCGTGTGCGCGTCGAGCGCATGCCGTTGACACCCGGCGCCTTGCGCCAGCTTCTGTGGTCCTGGCTGGATTCTTCGGGACGGTGATCTTCATGGTGTTAGGTGGAATACGCTGGGCCACCTACGCCAGGAACCACCACCGTTTTAAGGATTGCCGATTCCCGGTCGGTTGCCAACGACAAGAGCTCGAGGTCAGCGCGATAGGCAGCGAACTGTTCCTGACCAGGGAAGCTGACAAGATGTATCTCAAACGGGATCTCTGGCGAACTCTCTTGCCCCGTGCGAATCACCTTTTCAATGCAGCCGCCATACTTCCTCATGATTCGGGCCGCCTTTCGCTCATAGGCTTCGAATTCAGCAACGGCACCTGAGCGGACCCACAGACTTACGACGCGATAGATTGGACTTTGCACTCAAACCTCCAAGCCCACCCAACGGTTGAGCTGAGCGCCGCGCGCGCAGACGTGTGCGCTCGGCACTTTATCTTCCACGCGTGCGCTCCAGCGAGGTGTTAGGTTTCACTCAGTAGACCAAACCGACGTCTATTCGAGATAACTTAATGAACGTTAAACCCAATTCGCGGATTTGATCCTTGTCCGGCGACCATCGGTCTGCGAAGTGGTAACGCGCACCGCCAAGCGGATAGACGCCGGCAGTGCCTTGGAACGGGTGTTATGTTACCTGCGATCTCCTCCCTGTGAAGCGTAATTGCCGGCGAGCGTACCACTGTTGCTTTGCTCCTTCGTGACACGATGGTGACGTCGCCAGCCGATTTCGATGAGGTGCAACCTAGCACAGGAGCTCTTGGGATTGACTCTTCTCTCTTCCTGGTGTTGAAGGTAGTCAACGCGCAATGAGGGCTTGACACACCGCTCCCCACGAGGGTGGCTCGATGCCACAGATTTCGACGGAAGAGTACGAGCGGTTGCCGTTGCGGGCGCACGCGTTTCTCGCCGGCGTGCCGCTCCATGACGTCTGGGCGATAGATTTGCCGCGGATGCGTTCCGGCATCACGCTGGGAGAGTTCCTGCGCGCTGCAGGCGGGCCTCCGTTCAAGCCTTCGCGAGTGGTGCGCGCGCTGCTACGCCTCCGCTTCTTCGTCGGCGGGCTCTTCGGCTGGGATCGAGAGCGGCAGCCCGCCGTGGTGGGGGAGACCTTCAGTACACGTCTCACGTCCACAGATCGCTCGAGCTCTCTTGCGCCGGCGGGCATGCGCGAGGGGCCGTTCCGACTCGTGTACCGATTCGAAAACGAGCAGCTCCTCGAGCTGGTCAACCGCACCGCCCACGCCGCGGCGCTGAGTGCCCTGGTCGAAACGGCGACGGCCTATCGCTTCTACTTCGGCGTGTATGTCCAGAACGTCGGGCGTTTCACGCCCGTCTACATGACTCTGATCGACCCGTTCCGCAAGCTGATCGTCTATCCGTCGCTCCTGCGCAGCGTCAGGGCGACGTGGGAGCAAACCTTCGGGACCGGCTGACAACGCCACCGGCCGTTGGCAGCCCCGAGAGCTCCGCTATCCTTTGAGTCAAAAGACGCTGCCAAGCGGGTAGACGCGACCGACGATCCGGGCCAAAGGTGCGGCGGATGGGCGCTCTGGGAGTTCGACTTCATCGCGCCTCGCCCTGCTGCGCCGCGCGGTGCGCAAGGTCTGTCGCGCTACGCAATTTCAAGATACTTATAGTTAGGTGGCGAAGGGCTGTCACCTCTCGTCGATTCATGAAAGGCCGTAGAGCTGATAGAGCATGACTCACCGCGCGCCCTGGGAATGTACATTCGCGAAGGAGGAGCCGAGCCGCTGCCTTCCCGGCAAGAGACCGCGTACGGACCACGAGTATTTCGAAGTCCTGTCCCTGTGCATCCTGCAGGCTGGCCTGAGCTGGGCCAGCGTGCGCAGCAGCTGGCCGCGCTATCGCCGCGCATTCTTCGACTTCGAAGTTGCAAAGCTCGCGCATGTACCTCCTGCAGCGCTGCTTCGCAGGCAGGGCGCGCTGAGGAATCCGAAAAAGGTTGCGGCTCTTGTTGCGAACGCGCAGGAGTTCGAGCGCATACGCGAAGAGCACGGCACGTTCGGGCGCTACCTTCGCACGGTCAAATCGGACAAAGATGCGTGCGCAATTCTGCAGGAGCGGTTCAGGCACGTGGGCCCGTACACCGCTGAGTTCTACCTGCACTGCGTGGGTCGTTCCGTATATGGTTCGTGAGCGTCGCCGCCTAACTAAGCGTTGCAGCTGATGCCGGTTAAACGGTCGTTGTTGTGCCAAGCGGGTAGACGCCGACAGTGCCTGAGAACGGTGTTATGTTACCTGCGATCTTGCGGAGATGATGGACGAGGACGACGGCGAGCGCGCGCTCCCGCTGGAGCGCGCGAAGCTCGCCGAGCAGGACGCTCATCTCGCCAGCCGAGTTCTCGTCGATCCAGTGAAGCCGGACGAGCGGATCAAGCACGAGGAGGCGCGGCCGATGCTCGTCGAGCGTCCGCCGGAGCCGAGCAAGGTCGCGCTCGGAGTCGAGACGGAGGCTCGGCACGACGATGAGGCGCCCGTCGACCGCGGCGAGCGATACGTCGCGCGCCGCGCAGATGGCGTCGAAACGTTCGCGGAGGCGGACGGCGGCGTCCTCGGCGCCGTACAAGAGGACGGTGCCGGGCGCGACGACCGGAAAGCGCCCGATCGCGTCGGTGCCGCTCGCGACACTGACGGCGAGTTCGAGGGCGAGCCACGTATCCAGAGCGACAATCCCGAACTCCCGCTTAACATGATCGTAGAGAGCTAGGAAATTCAGGGAGCCATGGCAAAGCTGATCTACGCGTCGAACATGTCACTCGACGGCTACACCGAGGATGACACCGGCGCCTTCGACTGGGCCAAACTTGACGAAGCGATATTCGCGTTCACTACCGACCTCATGCGGTCGGCCGGCACTTACCTCTATGGGCGGCGCATGTACGACACGATGGCCGTGTGGGAAACCGACGCCTCGCTGGCGGCGCAGTCGGACCTCATGAGCGCCTTCGCGAGCGTCTGGCAAGCGGCAGACAAGGTTGTCTACTCCACGAGCATGACCACAGTGTCCACGGCCAAGACCCGGCTCGAACGCCGCTTCGATCCGGGCGCCGTGCGCGACATGTTGGCGGCTGCTCCCCGCGATGTGCTCGTCGGGGGGCCGAACCTCGCGGCACAGGCACTCGAAGCCGGATTGGTCGATGAGTGCCATCTGATCGTTTGGCCCGTCATTCTCGGCGGGCGTAACCCGGCGCTGCCGACCCACGGGCGCATCGACCTTGCGCTCCTCGACGAACACCGATTCGCTAACGGTGTCGTCCACCTTCGCTATCGCGTGCGGTCGAACTAGCCCCCTGTCGCGCTGTGCCACGCGGACTGGGAACTATCACGGCAGCGAAACGTTTCGGATGGCTTTTCATTCGCCCGACCAATACCCTGCGCTCAATCCGAGCACATACTGGGACCGGCGACTATCCTCCCACGACACACGGCACAGAAATCAGCTATGTTCCATTCACGGTCCACAGAAGTGACGGCTTTGAACAAGTCTCTCGCTCTCGCGTCTGTGCTGTGATGCTACGAGCAGCATCACGCAAGAACGAGCGACCCTTTTTCCCCGATTGAGCACGGCCAGCTCTTCCGTCTATGCCTACGTTGCAATGTGGGTGGCGGCTTGCGTGGTGGTCGGGGTGCGGCTGGTATGGTCCCGGCGCGACTACGCCCTCTGCCACCGTGAGTACTGGCGGTTTCTCTGGGTCCCGTGGAAGCTCGCCACGTTCAGCATCGCCGCGATTGGCCTCATCATCATAGCCCCGTACACGGGCGATCCTACCTGGGACTATAGTGACGCGGCCTTCATGTCGGTGCTGACTTTCCTGACCGCACCCTGGGCGGTGGGCGTACTGTTCAAGACGCTCCGGCGGCAGTTACCCGTCCACCAGGCTCTCGTCGCGGCTTGCGTGTGGTTCTTTTCAACAAGTTGGTCTTATGATGGCTATCTTCTGGTTCGCGACGGCACCTACCCCGTGACGTGGCTCGTAAATCTCCTCGCCTCGTCCGTCCTCTATGTGTCTGGCGGGCTCTTCTGGAGCCTCGATTGGCGGTCGGACAGGGGGGTCCTCTTCGCGTTCGTTGAGGCGGATTGGCCGCAGGCACCATCGGGTCCGGTCTTTAACAGGATTCTGTGGCCAGCGTTAACGTTCATGGTTCTGGTGGCCCTCATGCTGCTACCCTTCCTATGGCCCCAGCTACCTTGAATCTCGCGGGAGCTGAGCCAACACCGGCATCGGAATGTCCATGCGGCTAAAATCACTGAGCGACGGGCGCCTTCTCCACCGCCGTTGTGAGAGCATCGTGAGGACACGCGGTACAAGGATCTAAGCGGAAAGCGCCTTGACAAATGATGGGAGGCTCGTTGGAACGATCAGTTGGTAAAGATTCCACGGTCGGCCGCGCACTCTTGTCCGACGAGTGGGAGGCGATATTTCGTTGTGCTATTGTCTCGGCGACCATTCTGCCGGTGTGAAAAGCTGGCATCCGCGCCAATAGATCTTCGCCGTCTCGCCGTCGCGCTGCTCGTCCTGTGCGCGCTCGTGCTGCCGTTTCTGTTGTGGGGCTTTCGGACCTATCAACTGGCTTTGGCGGCGACGCACGCGATCGCGATCCTCGGCCTCAACCTGATCGCGGGACAAGCCGGACTGATCTCCCTCGGGCACGGCGCGTTCTACGGGCTGGGGGCCTACACGCTGGCAGTGCTCACGCGTCACGGGAGCGTGTCTGCCTACGTCGGGATCTTTGGCGCCGCGCTGGTGTGCCTGGCTGCGGGATACCTCTTCGGGCGCATGGTGTCGCGGCTCGCCCGCTTCTACCTCGCCCTGGCCACGTTCGCCCTCGCCCTCGCCGTCCCGCAGACGCTCAAGTCGAGCTATCTTGCTCCCTGGACCGGTGGCGTGCAGGGCCTCTATCTCGATCGGCCCGGAGCACCGCTAGGCCTGCCGCTGGATCAGGATCAATGGTGGTACTTCGTCACCCTCGGTATCCTCAGCTTGGCGCTCTGGATGACCCGCAATCTCGTAGCGGGCCGAACCGGCCGCGCGATTCGGGCCATGCGCGATCACCCCATCGCCGCAGAAGCCGCGGGGATCGCTGTGGCCCGATACACGGCGTTGACCTTCGCCATCGGGGCGGCGTACGCGGGCGTCGCCGGCGCGCTCGCTGCGCTGCTCCTCGACTTCATCGCACCCGAGAGCTTCACCTACTGGCTCTCAATCCTCTTGCTCGTGGGCGCGGTGTTCGGCGGCATGACCTCAGTCTGGGGCGCATTGGCCGGCGGTCTCTTCCTCCAGTTTTGGCCCGACGTCGCTGCTACCGTGTCCCGCGACCTGACGCAGCCGGTGTTCGGCGCGATCCTCCTGCTCTCGATGCGATTCATGCCGGATGGCGTCGCAGGACTGAGTTCGTCTGCCAGGCGTTCACTCGAGCGTGTATTCTGGTTGCGATGATTCCGCTCTCCGTGCTGGATCTCCCTCTGATCGTTCAAGGCGGCCCTCGCGACACTGAAACGTGACCGTGTCGACGTGCTTGTCGTTAGCGGATACGATGCGACGTTGCAGAATCGACGCGCAATCATTGATTTCGCTTCCGTGAACCGGCTAGTGGCAATCTACCCGTCGCGTGGAGTTTCATGCCCGCTTCGTTCAGCATGCCTTCCTCGACGATGGCGTAGCGGCGGTACACGCTCTCCGTCTTGTGACCGACCATCGCCATCCCCAGATGGGTGGGGCTGCTACCACACGCCGGGCCATCACGATTCCTGATGACCCCGCCAAGTTCTATGCATTGGACGGCGCGACAACGGGCGTGTAGGTTGACGCGCAGGAGGACGGGCCATGCGGACCCAGAGCGACAAGGCGAAGGCGTTTCGAGCGTTGCACGAGCGGCCGGGCGCGTTTATCATTCCCAACCCGTGGGATGCCGGCACGGCGCGACTGCTCGCGTCGTTCGGCTTCGAGGCACTGGCCACGACGAGCCTCGGCCTGGCGAACACGCTGGGCCGCGCCGACGGCGCGGGGGTGGTCAGCCGCGAGGAGGTGCTGGCGAATTGCCGCGCGATCGTCGAGGCGACGAATCTGCCCGTGAGCGCCGATCTGGAGAACGGCTACGCCGACCATCCCAAGGCGGCGGCGGAGATGATGCGCCTGGGCGCGGCGACCGGACTGGTCGGCGGCTCCCTCGAGGACGCCAGCGGGAATCCGGCCAAGCCGATCTACGACTTCGACCTCGCGGTCGAGCGCGTGCACGCGGCCGTCGAGGTCGTGCGGGCGCTCGGATTCCCGTTCGTGCTGACGGCGCGCGCGGAGACGATGCTGCACGCCCCGAAGGATCTCGACGACACGATCCGGCGGCTGCAAGCCTATGAGAACGCGGGCGCCGATGTGCTCTACGCGCCGGGCCTGCGCGACCTCGACACTATCCGCACCGTGGTGTCGAGCGTGCGCAAGCCGGTCAACGTCGTTATGTCGCACGGCGATCCGTCGCTGACGCTCGCACAGCTCGCCGCGGCGGGCGTCAAGCGCGTCAGTATCGGCGGCGCGCTCTCGCGCTTGGCGTTGGCGGCGGTCCTCGAAGGCGTGCGCGAGATGAAAGACGCCGGCGGGTTCACGTGGATGCGCCGCACCGTGCGGAGCGCCGAGCTGCGCCAGGCCTTCAGCGCCGGCTCGGCATGAGCGGCGCCGTTCGGGCTAGTGATCGTCGACAACGACGGCGTGCTCCTTGACAGCGAGGGTCACGCCCAACTCGTGACGGCGGCGCTGCTCACCCGGTGCGGCGGGCCGATGACGCCGGCCGATTGCCGCACGAATTTCCTCGGTAGATCGCAAGGTGACATCCGGGCGTGGAGCGAGCGGTGCCTTGGTCGTCCGCCGGCGCTCTTCGAAACGGACTATCACACGGAGCTGTTCGCGCGGTTCCGCCGGTCACTGGCGCCGATGCCCGGGGTCGCGGACGCGCTCGATCGACTCGGCAACCTCTGCGTCGCCTCAAGCGGCACTCACGAGCGCATCCGCGTGTCGCGGGTGGCGACCGGGCGCCTTGCGCGCTTCGGCGGCCGCATCTTCAGCGCGGAGGATGTTAGCCGTGGCAAGCCGGCCCCCGATCTCTTCCTGCACGCCGCGCGCGCGTACGGGGCGTCGCCCGCGCGGTGCGTGGTCATCGAGGACAGCGCGACGGGTGTCGAGGCCGCGAACGCGGCCGGCATGACGGGGGCCGGCGTCGCGCGCGTCATGTCGGCGGCCGAGTTGGTGCACGCCACGGGCGTGTTCACGTCGATGCGCGAGTTGCCGGCACTCCTGGGAGGTGCTCCGCGGTGAGCGAGGGCGGTCCGATCGCCCGACTCTGGCGCTACCCGGTGAAGTCGATGCTCGGCGAAGTCTGCGAGGTGCTGAAGCTCGACGCGCGCGGCGTAGCGGGCGACCGCCTCTACGCCGTACGCGACGCCGCCGGCAAGTTCGGCAGCGGCAAGTCGACGCGGCGCTTTCGTCGGATCGATGGCCTGTTCCGGTTCAGCGCCGCGTACGCGGGCGACGTGCCGTGCATCACGTTTCCCGACGGCCGCGCGATGGCGGGAGACGATCCGCGCATCCACGCTGAGCTATCCAGCGCGCTCGGCCAGCCAGTTACGCTCGCGCGCGAGGCGGGCGTTTCGCACCTCGACGCCGGGCCCGTGCACGTGCTCACGACGGCGTCCCTCGCGTGGCTGCGCGAGCGGCTGCCTTCGGCATCCATCGACGAGCGGCGCTTCCGCCCCAACGTCCTGATCGACGTGCCCGGCGCCGCGCAGGCCGAGCGCCTCTGGGTCGGCCGCACGCTCGCCATTGGCGGCGTCAGGCTGAGAGTCCACGAGCTCACCGAGCGCTGCGTGATGGTGGGCATGGCGCAGAGCGATCTGGCGGACGATCCCCGAGTGCTGCAGTCTATAGCGGATGAGTCGGGGCTCGACTTCGGCGTCTATGCGGAGGTCGTCGTCCCGGGCCCGATCGCAAGGCACGACCGGGTGACACTTGTGGACTGAATGCTGAGCACCAGACCTACGTGCTGGTCCCCGTCTCGGCCGTCGGGACGCTGCCGCTCCTGGGCGTCGCCGCCAGGATCGTGCACCGCACAGCGACGTTCCGCGACGGCGTGCAGGCGAGATGCCAGTGAAGATCCTCGCCTTCGCCGTTTCATCGCGATGGCTTTCTCCGCCATGCCCCTCATGCGCGCCCCTCGGCGGCCAGCGCCGCCCCGGCAAGGAGCCACACGCGCTCGTGACAGCCGGGCCCAAGGGGGATGTCTCGACCACGCGCGCCTCCATCGGCGCGTGCGGCGGGCGCAGCGGCAGGCTCATCGCAGGCCTTCCAGGCGGAAGCGGGCGGTGCGGGCCAGCAGCGGGGCGAAGAGGTCGCCCACCTTCGCGATGCGCGCGGGCATGTTGTCGAGGCGGAAGTCCTCGATGCGAAAGCCGCGCTCCACCTCGTCCCAGGTGAGCGGCGCCGAGACCGGGGCGCGCGGCCGCGGCCGCACCGAGTACACCGAGGCCAGGGTGCGGCCCCACGCGTTCTGGTTGTAGTCGACGAGCACGCGCCCCGCCGGCCGCTTGGCGATTCGGTACTCCGCGGTGATCAGAGCCGGCCGGGCGACCGCCAGCGCCTGCGCGATGGCCTTGGCGATGGTCCAGACCTCCTTCTGTGTGGGCCCCCGCACGATCGGCACGTAGACGTGGATGCCACGCGAGCCGGTGGACTTGGGATAGCTTGGCATGCCGAGCTTGTCGAGCGCCTCCCGGACCACCAACGCGCACTCCCGCACCTGCTCGAAGGTCGCGCCCTTCACCGGGTCCAGATCGAAGTGCACGTAGTCGGGCCGGTCGGTGTCGTCGCAGCGTGCGTACCACTGGTTCAGGTCAATGCAGCCGAGGTTGACCACCCACAGCAGCGAGGCCAGGTCCTGCACCATCGGGAAGGCGATCACGCTGCCGGAGCCGTGCTCGATCGAGCACGTCTCGATCCAGTCGGGCCGCGGCGACGGGGCGCGCTTCATGAAGAAGAAGGCGCCGCCAGCCCCGTTGGGGTAACGCTTCATCACCATCGCACGGTCGCGCAGGTGCGGCAGCAGCACCGGCGCCACCTCCGAGTAGTACTGCAGCAGGTCGCGCTTGAGCAGGCCCTCCGCGGGCCAGAACGGCTTGCGCAGGTTGGTCAGGGGAACCGTGCGCCCGCCGATCCGAGCCTGGACGGTATCAATGTCGCGGGGCAGGAGCCCGGCGGCGGGTGCGGCGGGCGCGAGCGTCCCACGCGAGGGCCGGCGAGGCGGCCTGCGGGCGGCGCCGCGCCCCGCGCCGCTCGGGCGCTTGCCGGCCGCGCGGGGGGTCATCGCAAGGGCGCGAGCCGCGCGAGCCGACTACCGCGCAGCACCGTGCCTCGCGTCGGCACGTAGGTCAACTCGCGGCGATTGCGCAGAGAGCGGTGGAGCAGCCCACCCCGGCTCATGTCACCTTGGTCCACGAAGTCGGAGGGGAATCGCAGCCCTCGCCCAGGATCTCGAGTAGCGGGTCGACGTACTCGGTGGTGACGACGCTGCCCGCCCCGGGGGCGAGCTCGCCGGCCGGCCGGCGGACGTACCGCCGCAGCGGGCGGTGGTAGAGCATGTCCTCGAGATCGATGTCGACCTGGGCGAAGCGCCGCGGCCCGGCCCGGTCGGGGGGCTCACCTCGTAGACGTTGGCATCGAGTTCAATCGTGATCAGGTTCATCTGGACTGACTCGTGGCTGCGAAAACGGCGAGCGATACTCAAGGGCGGCTCGGACCTTACTCTTCAACTCGACCATGGTGAACGGTTTGACTAAGAACGGCTCCTCGGGGGCCAACAGAATCAGATAATCCTTGACGGTCTCGATGCTGTACGCCGACATGAAGAGCACCTTCACCTCGGGTCGGATGCTCCGGAGCTCTTCCGCGAGCTGCCTCCCGCTCATGAGCGGCATCACAACGTCGGTCAGGAGCAAATGAAGGGGTCCCGCACGGGTGCGTGAGATTCGGAGGGCCTCACGCGGGTCCCTCGTGCTCAGGACGGCGTACCCCGCCGCTCGCAAGATGTCCGCGGCCAAGGAGAGAACCTCAGGGTCGTCATCGACGAGGAGGATCGTTTCCGCGGGCTTCGACGATGGGGCGGCCATGCTCTCACGCGTTTGATCGGTCGGCTAGCTCACGGACGAAGAAGATGAGTACGCAGACCACCACTGAGATCGCTTTCGCGCGCATCATCACGACTCGTCATCTGCGACAGTGCGCATCCGATGATCATCTGCGAGCAGGCTTACACCCGAAATAGAGAGCAGTCTAGATGGAAAATCCAAGAGCGGATGACGGAAGAGAGTCCTTCCCCCCTACTTCTTTCCCGGTGACTCACCAGCCCTTCGCTTCTGGCAAATTCTTCCGGGAGGAGTCGAGGCATTGGTTACCCAGCCTGTTGTCGCCTGTCAGAATCTTCGACATTCAACGCCAACGCGGGACCGATAAGGGCGCCTCTATATCACCAGGCACTGGTTGGCGCCGTAGCTTGTCACCGATTCGACGTATGCCTGTGCACGGCGGGCCGGCATGCTCCTCCCTTCGTGACCTCCGCGCGGCGAGACGGACCGAGGTGAGCGCACGGTACTCCAAACGCGCGATGGTGTATGGTGCCAGCGCATGAGGAGCCACCAACGCTATCGCTGATCGCCCTCAACGCCGCGGCCGTGGCGGTGGCAGTCATCGCCGCCCGCATCGCGCGCCTAGGCGGAGGAGCGGGTCCGCTCGTGCTCGGCACGCTCGGCGGCTATCTCATCGTGGTGCACTCGGCAGTCCTGCTAGCTGGA
>Ga0126380_10000601_pt1 | contig 12313 bp, 14 predicted proteins | sample PanSoiMetPlot_26_FD_92544 | JGI IMG/M metagenome (GOLD analysis project Ga0126380, IMG submission 92544) | Tropical forest soil microbial communities from Panama - MetaG Plot_26 | ecosystem: Environmental > Terrestrial > Soil > Tropical forest > Bulk soil | place: Panama | collected 2016-02-17
GCCTCGGCTTCGCCGTAAACCGCGAAGGTGATCCCGATGCGGCGGAAGATAAGTTCGGCTTCACGCCGCCGGTAGCCAAGGACGTCGGGCGGCACCTCGGCGAGCCAGCGCGAGAGTTCCCCGTAAGCCGGGCGAACGCCGCCGTCAGGCCCCTTCATTTCGTCGAAGGCGACACTCATACGATTCCCCCACTGACTGCCGGATACGCAACTCACCGGCCGGCAGGACCAGTCTCGATGTTACCCTCTATCTCCTGCAAGCTTCAGGCCATGGGAAAATACCAGCTAAAACGGGATTTTGGTCGCTCTGACCGAAAACTCGGACAGGCATTGCCCAATAATTGAGCGTTCAGGCGGATGGCCGCTTGAGCGGCCACCTGGGCCACGCTAGGTCTTTGCATCTGCCCGTTAGGAAATTCGCATGAATGCCAAGCCCGACATCGTCACCGCTGCCGTGCTGGTGATCGGCGACGAGATCCTGTCGGGTCGCACCAAGGACAGGAATATCGGCTATATCGCCGATTACCTCACGGCCATCGGGATCGATCTGAGAGAAGTGCGGGTGGTCGCCGATGACGCCGCGGCGATCGTGGACGCGCTCAACGCGCTCCGTGCCAAATACACCTATGTCTTTACCACGGGCGGCATCGGCCCCACTCATGACGACATCACGGCAGATTGCGTGGCGGAAGCATTCGGCGTGGCACTGGAATTCCATTCCGATGCGATAGCAATCATCAAGGAACGGCTCGCCAAGACCGGCGGTGAACTCAACCAAGCGCGCCTGCGCATGGCGCGCATTCCGCGCGGCGCCGAACTTGTTGCGAACAAAGTATCAGGTGCACCCGGCTTCTGGATCGGCAACGTGATTACCATGGCCGGGATTCCTGCCGTGATGCAGACGATGCTCGATGAAGTCGCGCCCAAGCTCAAAACCGGCACAAAATTGCTGTCAGAGACAATCCGGGCCGATGCCAAGGAAGGCGACGTCGGTACCGAGCTCGGAGTGATTGCCAAGGCGCATCCCGAAACGATCATTGGGAGCTACCCGTTCATTGACGAGAAACATGGGCCGAACACCAACATTGTGGTCCGCTCGCGCGATGCGGGGAAACTTGCTGCGGTGAAGGCCGAGGTCGAGACAATGCTTGCGAAGGTAAAGTCCCAGTTGGGAACGGCGCGCTAGGATGCTGACCGAGCCACGAACGCCGTTCAATCCCGTGGAAGCAGGAATCCAGCTCCCTCCGCATGCGCAAAGACGAACGGTGTGAGGCACCGGCAGATGGTGAATTCGACTGCGGAAAAAAAGCCACCCCGCTCGGAAAAAATCTTTCCCGTTTCTTGGGACCAGTTCCATCGCGACTCGCGTGCTCTCGCCTGGCGCCTGCATGATGCCGGGCCGTTTGATGCCATTGTTTGCATCACGCGCGGCGGTCTGGTGCCTGCGGCCATCGTCGCGCGCGAACTCAACGTGAGAATGATCGAGACCATATCGGTCTTGAGCTACCGTGACTACGACAAACAGGGCGAAGTCTCGGTAATCAAAGGCATCGCTCCCGAGGTGTTGGAACTGCAATCGAAAGGCAAGCGCGTGCTGATCGTCGACGACCTGGTTGATACCGGCAAGACTGCGCGCGTCGTGCGCGACTTGCTGCCCACCGCGCATTTCGCCACCGTATATGCGAAACCGATGGGACGGCCCCTGGTCGACACATTCATCACTGAGGTCTCGCAGGATACCTGGATCTATTTTCCATGGGACACGGGCCTGGCCTTCCAGCCGCCGATCCGTCCGGGCGGAGACTGACCAGCAGAATAATTTCGGAGGAAGCACAATGCTGACACGACGTCATTTGCTCGCGACTGCCGGTGCTGCTGCGTGGACTGCGGCCGCATCCGGTGCCGCCGCCCAGAATTATGCGAGCCAGCCGATTCACATTCTTGTCGGCTATGCCGCGGGAGGGGGCGTCGATATTGTCGCCAGATTGTTGCAGGAGCCGATGAAATCGGCGCTCGGCCAACCCATCGTCATTGAAAATCGCACCGGCGCGAGCGCGATGCTGGCAACGAATGCAGTCGCGAAGGCGCCGCCTGATGGCTATACGCTGCTGATGGCGGCGTCCGGCGAAGTCGCCATCAATCATTTCCTGTTCAAGGAAAAAATGAGCTACGACCCGGCGAAGGAATTGGTGCCGATTGCAATGATCGGCATCGTCCCCTGCGTCGTTGTCGTGGCCGACGCAACCCCGATCCGCAACCCGAAAGAGCTGATCGCCTACGCCAAGGCAAATCCGGGCAAGGCGTCGTTTTCCTCATCCGGGATCGGGAATCCTCAACAGCTCGCCGGCGAACTGATGAACAGCATGGCGGGCACGCAGGTGTTGCATGTGCCGTATCGCGGCTCCGCGCCGGCCGTCACGGATGTTGCGACCGGTGCGGTCACCATGAGCTTCTCGAGCCTCGCTGCCGCGCTGCCGCTGATGCAGGCGGGCAAGATCCGCGCCGTTGCTGTCACCTCACGCGATAGGATGCCGCAGCTGCCGGATGTGGCGCCGCTGAGCGAAGGCGCGCCCGGGCTCGCTGAGTATGAGCTGCTGAACTGGTTTGCCATGTTCGGCACGGCGGGGACGCCGTCCGAGACTGTCGAGCGCCTGAACGGGATCGTGAACACGGCACTGAAGGATCCGGCAATCGCCGACAAGCTGCTGCCGCAGGGAATCGTGCCAAAGCCGATGAAAGTTGCCGAGTTCAAGGCTTTCGTGGATTCCGAGCGCGCGAAGTTCGGAAAGATCGTGGAGCAGGCCAATCTCAGATTGAGCAACTGATCGCGTTTGGGTGTATTGTTGCTCACAGAAAAAGCCCCGCCGGGAGGACGCCAAATGAACGTCAAGCCGAATACCCAGGATGCCAGGCCGGTCGACGAGAAGCGCTCGCATCATGTGCGTCCGCAGGATCTGCCTTGGGAAAAAATGCGCTTTCCAGGCTGCCAGACCAAGACGCTGTTGTTCGATCCCAAGAGCGGGCTTGCGACCGTCCTGATGAAGATGGAGCCGGGTGCGACCTTGCCCGACCACGAGCATGTCCTGATCGAGCAGACTTATGTTCTTGAGGGATCGCTGGTGGACAGGGAAGGCCCCGATGCCGGTCTTGAAATCAAGGCAGGCGAATTCGTCTGGCGTCCCGCGGGGAGCAGGCACGTAGCCTGGTGTCCGAATGGCGGGACCATGATCGCGATCTTCCAGGTGCCCAACAAATTCTTTGAACGGGTCGGCAAGGTGACCGACGCGGGTGGCAAAGATTGGCAGTCGTCCTGGGGACACGTGTTATCGAAATAATCTGACTCGCCGTCGCGTGGGCTTACCCGCCGCGCGCCGGCGGGCGGTCAAGGCTTGCCACGCGGACGTGGCGGAATGGTAGACGCAAGGGACTTAAAATCCCTTGGGAGATTTTCCCGTGAGGGTTCGAGTCCCTCCGTCCGCACCATAAATCATTATCTTAGCTTAACGGTATCATGAGCCGTAAGGGTGCTTTGAGGTCGTGTACACAATATGTACACAACCCGACGGGGTAATGCCTTTCGGGGTGCCAAAACGAAAACCGCCTCTGAAACTGCTGTCAGCCGCCCGCAATTTCCCATGGGCGGCCTAGATGTTTTGCGGGGCGCAAGCCGTAGGGGTTAGCCTGTCGGCAAAAATCTGGTGGCGTGTGGGTGAACTGGATCATCAAGACCTTCACGGAGAGTCTTTGCGTGCACCTTCTCCTCGGCTTACGTGCTCGTCAGGCGAGAATCCCTCATCGAGCGCGTTCACCCTAGCCCCACCTTAGTAAGTTCCGCACGGTGCCATTTGAATCCCATGGCCGCCTTGCTTCTTGTCTGGGACGTTTCAAATTTCGAAGGGAGACGATCTTGACCTGCTTGCACGCATAGACTGCTCGCTCTGCTATCACGATCACCCAATTATCTTCGACCGCACCAGGCGCACGGAAGGCAATTGGTGGATTACTGCTAATCTACCTGCGTGGGAAACCAGAATGCAGAGATCGTCGTCCTCGGGTTTTCCAAGGGACCGACGCAGGCTGAACGGACTGATGGCGGCAGCGCATGATCGAATTCTGTATAAGGGTAGTCGCCTTGCGGTCCGCAAAATCTTGGCTCACGTCGGACTGATCCCGAAAGAGGAGCCGCGCCTCTCCCGCGCACTGTAGACCGTCTCATCGCAGATCGCAGCGGTCGCTTTCATTTCGCGTCCCTGATTCGATGCACTGTCGAGAGGTTCACGCTAAAAGCGGTGAATGGAAAGGTTCCGGCGGCGGCATGTTGGACAAGTTCGTCGCCAGACCCTTCGGGCAGGAAGTCGCACGTCGATGCTCGATGCGACATTTGGGCGATCTTCCGCCGGGTACTAAGCTGGTGGTCATCTTCGGACTAGGCAACGGCGGTAACTATGTTCGCGAAGCTCGGAAGCACTGCGCCTTTGAAATCGGAACTCAGGTTCGTCAAAACGGCCTCGCGGAGGAAGCCATGAGCCTGTTCGTGACCAGCCAAAATACCCACAGCGTTCTCGAATACGATGAGAAAACCGGGGCGTTCATCAAAGTGGCCGCGTCCGGGTTGGGCGATCCGATCGGCGTCGTTGTCGGTCTCGATGGCAACCTGCTCGTCTCGGATGGCCAGGGCAACGAGGTGAACCGCTATGACAAAACTAACGGCGCGTTCATCGACGTGTTTGCATCAACTAATCTGGCTGCTCCAGTGGGCATGACCATCCACCAGGGCGCCCTTTATGTAGTCAATGCGCATGCGCCTTTTGGTGTCCAGCGCTTCGACGCCGTTACGGGCGTGAACACCGGCCAATTTGCCGCGTCGCTAGTAGCGGGCAACCCCTTCCCCGACCCGAAAGACGTCAAGGTCAACCCCGCGAACAACCGCCTTTACCTGGTCTATCGGGGCGCTGCCACGGTCGAGACGTTTGATCTCACGACAATGGCGTCATTCGGCTTGCTATGGCCCGCTAATGACCCGAGCGCCTCGGGCGGTCTTGCTATTCCGACGTCCCTCGCGTTTGGCCCCGATGGCAACCTCTACATCTCTGGCGGCGCCATGGGAAACTTCGGTGTCCGCCGCTACAACCCAACGACGGGTGCATTCATTGACTTCTTCGCTCCCACTGGGCCTGACGCCCCAATTGGCATCGCCTTTGGCCCCGACAACGACCTCTACATCGCCACTCAGAGCGGCGGCTCCAAGGTCCTGCGCTTCAACTATCCGAGTGGAACTTTCATGAACGTCTTCGTTCCCGCCGGCAGCGGCGGACTGCAGGCACCGTACCACCTGGTATTTGGGGCAGTGCGGGCACTTACGTTTACCTTGCTCCAAGATTGCCTGAACGACGTCAACGATGTCGGAATGCGCTGGCAGATTGAAGGCGGCAGAGTGCTGGTGGATGGCAATCACGTCGCCGACTACTCCAGTGTGAAGCGGGTGAGCTGCGGAACAACGAACCAAAACACCGCCCAACTGTGGTTTACACTTTTCTACATCGGCAAGAAGCCGCCCGAGAATATCACCCTGCATGGTGCCCATGATATCCAAGGCGGAGGAGAGATCGGGAGTGTCAGCGCGGCGTCATCGGCTTTCTCCCTGTACATAGGAAAGCAGTTCAAACGTGTCGCAAACACTCTGACTATCGGATAACGCCAAGGATTGTCTCAGTCTGGTCCATTAATTCGTGGCCCGTAACGGCATGATCCGTTGGTCTTTTGTTACACTGGCAGCGTTCAAAACCCGCATGGCAAGACTAGTAAGTTGAGTTTTCGGCGTCCATTAAACGACGATTGGCTGGCACGGATGGTCAGATTTTTCGCTCTTGGGCGTGAGAACTGAAAACGGCGCAGATGTGATTTGCAACACAGACTGTTGAGCCACGCCGAGCCATTTTTCCAGGCGAGTTGATTGGGAGACACACGGATGCGAATGCCAATTTTGGCCTACTTCCTAGTCGTCGGCGTCGTCCTCTTTGGTGGGATGAGGCTGGTCAGCAGTCAACTCGAAGCGAAACCGCTTCCTGTGTCGCAAAGCATCGGCGTTCCAGCGCCGTTCAAAGCCCCATCAGATGCAACCCGCTAAATGACTCGTGCTTCGCCTAACGGGACTTAACATCGTAACAACTAAGGAGGAATGAATGACAAAGCTCCTTGCTCTCGGTGCCGCTATCGGCGTCAGTTTCTTCTGCGTTGCCGCCGCCCAATCCATGCCCCTCGCGCCGCTCGAACAGACTCAGGCCGGTCTGACAATTCCGGTCGCTGGTGGCTGTGGACCTGGCTTTCATCGCGGCCCATATGGCGGCTGCCGTCGCAATGGCTACTACGCCGGTACATACTACGGCGGTGCTGTGGCGCCAGGCGTGGCAGTAGCCCCAGGCGTCGCGGTAACGGTGCCAGGCGTGGTGGTAGCCCCGCGGGCCGTCGCGCCTTCGTGCCGTCGCTGCAACGCGTATCGATGCTGGTATGTTTGCTAACTGATCTGAACATAAACTGACGGGTGGCCTCGCTTCGGCGGGGCCACTGCGATTTTGTGGAGGTACCCGCTGATTGTCGCGAGTGCTGCGGGAATACCATGGACGAAAATGTTTAAAGCGGTTTGTACTCTCGGTCTCGAAGAAACTGAATGCGCCGTATCGCTCTTAGATCCGCCGGCGTTCTCCGGCGCCTTGGTGCCGTGAATTGTGTTCGCCATTCCCTATTCCTCGACCTAGTTTCCAAAATGGCACGGGTTAATCGAAGTCAAGCATATTATGCCAATGGCGTTCGGGGTCGAGCGTCGCGCGATATGTTTTACGGTTCCAGTTCCGGAGACGCGTCTTTTGGAACCCGTGGGTACAATTGTGCCGGTACGGCAATCTCAAGTCGCGCTGCTTACCGAGCTCGCACGAAAAAAATTGACCCCGCAAAAACCAGGTGGATTGATTTTCAGATTGCAAGGATGATGCAGGGAAAATTGTGCATTGGTACTGTCGCACCACGAATGACAGATTGCGAGTTCCTCCACGCAATCCACAGCCACCAGTACCCGGCTCGCTGACGATTTTTTAACCGCTCTCGCCGATAACGCCGCGTCGTCCATGTGGCCTCGGACGCACAACCACCCTCAAAAATCCGACTGCGCCAGCGGCCACTCGCGCCATTGATGGGACGTTTTAGTGGCTGTGACAAAAACCCCGCCAGCAATCCTAAGGGGACTTGCAATCGCTACTGGTATTGGGTCCTGGCGATGATCGTTGGCGGGACCATCACCGCGATCATCGATTATGCCGCGTTCGGCACCGGGTTCGGCGACGCCGATTACGGACCGGTCAATTCGATCTTTACGGTCGCGACGTTCCTGCCGACCCTTGCGATCGGCATTCGACGGCTGCACGACATCGACCACACCGGCTGGCTGATCTGGCTCACCATCATCGGCAGCTTACTGCTGATTTACTGGGCGTGTGTGAGAGGCACGCCCGGTCCGAATCGGTTCGGTCCCGATCCGTTGGCGGGACAGACCTGACGCCTCGCAGTATTTCGAGAGTCATGTCCGCTTTACCCCCAAAAGCAGACATGTGCGATGCAACTCGGTATGTCCGCTTTGGGCCAAAAGCGGACATCCCGGGTATTGTCCACTATTCAATCGGCTGCAAACGCTGGGGCGCATCGGAGGCGCGAGGGACAATACTTGGGGTGAGGTCTGAAAGCGGAACGCGCAATTTGCTGACGAGCGGCTAACGGAATTTGACCGTCACTGTTTCCCCATAAGCGTCATAGGCGCGCTCTTCATAATTGACGCGATCTGTTGGCTCGATGCGCGACAGAAACAACTGCAATCCGCAACTGGGACAACGTCGTCTGGCAATTGGCGGTAACGGGGACGGATCAGGACGATTTAGCTGCGGCATGGTGCACTCCCAACTGTTACAAACGACCAAGATGCGCACACGGCTGCCGCAGCAGCTTTTGTGCTCACATTTATTGCCTGCTTGCTTACCTTATTGCTGACGGTGCACTACGCACCGGCACTATTGCGGTGAGCCGACCCCTAAAATTTTAAAACTAATGTTGGTTGCAAGCCCAGTTTTTCCACGTGACATTGTCGCGGATTTCGTCGTTGCATGCGTTGTAGCCCATTGCCCTAAGCCCATTGTGCAGGGCCAATGATTGGGACCTCTTGTATCAGGATCAATCAATGCCTACTTAACATGAGAACCCCCGTGAGTTTGGTCATGCCCCCACAGGAAACAGCGCGCGCCCGCGCTGAGCGGCTTTTTAAAGTGCGCGAGCTGCAGAAAGCTGACGCCCCAAGAGCAACTGCAGATTATCATGAAGCTCTGCAGGCAGTGCGCGACCGAACTCAAGAGCTGAGGCGATTACGGCTCGCACGCGAGGCCAATAATAAACGGGATTAGCGCGGCGTCATGATAGATACATTTGCTGAATTCAAAAATGGGTCGGCGCAGCACACGGCCATAATGACCTCGGTCGGCACGCTGATAATGTCGGTTAAGATCGGCGGCGATAAGCAGGCCTTAATCAACTTCCAGCCGGTCGCCGAGAGAGCTCTGAAGATCGGTGCCGAGAACAATCGCGACGTCGAGAAGCGAGGATCGGGTCACTTCGATAAGAACGGTGAAGAACTTTACTCTCAAATAATCGTTCACCCCTGAGTACCCCGCTTTTTCTAAGCGCCGCAAGTGGATCGGGGTGATAGCGGCTAATTTCATTTTTTATTTCCGGCTTGCGCATTCCAGACAATACCGGGCTTGCCAGCCGTGTCGCCAACCCTCCAATGCAAAGTCGTTGTGCTCTCAAACCGATGGCCACCGCGCCAACGCAATGATGCGCGGCCTGCCATGCCCATTGCAGGGACCGGACATGAAACGATACGCTTCAATCAAATTGAACTGCGCTCGATATGTCGGCGGCGGCGCTGACGAGACTTACGCTCACGCACGCCATATCCCAGAGCAAAGCCGAGCGCCAAGACAAGGAGATAGGCGAAGATGTCTGGCATTGTTTTCTAACTCGTCAATCCGGTTTCTCGACATCCCTTAATGCCTCGGAGGCCATGAAAAGGGTTCGGTTGCCCCTTCCTTAAGTTGGCGTCGGATAGAGCCATGAAGGCGCAAAGCTATATCCGGCTGCTCGCGCTTCTGAAGTTCGGAAATGTGTTTCCAAGCGAACCTATGGGCCGAATTGTATAGCTCAATATTTTTCGCAGTCTTCCCCCACCCGCCTGAGTGATGCTTTCGGGAAGTCCTACTCGTCGTAGCGGGATTAGTTGCTCGCATGCCGCCTCCAGGACCTCTCAACCCGACTTATGCGGCAGACCCACGAACGCCTATGGCATGCAATGCGCGTTCCATCACCTTTTTCGGGTCGCCGGGCCATGTCACGTGGACAATCGCCTTTGCAATCAGCTCGGTGATCGGATCATTTCGGTCGGTGACGCCCACGTCGATCAAGGCGGCTTCATAAGCGGCCTTCATGACCTCGATTTCATCGGGGCCGAAGGAACCGTTAGCAATCAATTTGTGGATCGCCACAGCGGTCACCGTCGCGAGGCAAGCGCGACCGCAGTTTCAAAATGTTCACAGTCTGGGCACTGGAAAGTGTGTAGTTCGTAGCCAGGGCGCTGTGACTCTATCCCAACGAGCAACGTCGCTGTTCCGCATTCGGAGCAGCTTGGTCGCTTAATGGAATCGGAATGTGCGGTAATCGGTGCGAATTCGGCTCTCATGCGGTTTCCCCTCTATTTGGATGACCTCGCAATTCGGCGAATGGGCTAACGGAATTTGACCGTCACAGTTTCCTCGTAATCGCACATCGGGCACTCAAAGGTTCGCCATTCATAATCGGTGCGATCTGATGGTTCGATGTGCGAAAGAAACATTTGCAATCCGCAAGTCCGACAACGCCGTCTGGCAATCGGCGGCAACGGGGACGGATCAGGACGAGTTGGCTGCGGCATGGACGCGCTCCCCCTAAGTGATACAGACGGGAGCGCAATTGGGTCTCTCAGTCACCGACGCCTGCGGGCAGAGCGAGTGTCGATGATGTTTGCACTGGACGTCCGCTCAACGAACGAGTCAATCCGCGAAGGTCTAAAGCACAGTTCAACCCGTGAAGGTCGTAAGGACCGTTAAAGCTGTAAATTGAGCAAATGTTCGCTAACGGACATAGCGCACCGAACCCATAAACTGTTACCCACGGCCGTCCGCTTTGCGTCAAAAGCAGACATGTGCAGTGCACTCGCCTATGTCCGCTTTACTCCCGAAAGCGGACATGTGCACACCCTCAACCGACTCGAGCCGGGAACTGAGTTTGTGATCCGTCTGCCCTCCAGCATCGAGCACAAGAGCCGGGGCTAAACGCATTTTCCAATTTCCTTTCATCATGTCATCTCGAATTTCTTTCACGTGCAGCTTGTCGGCTAGGTTGGGCCTCGGCACCATTCCAAATCACTAGCTGCGACAGTTTCCGGGTAGTCAATTTGGTTTGCAATCACCGTGCATTACTGGTGGCGCATCGTGGTGGGAGTTTGCAAAGTTATGCCGGGGGGTCAATCGACTTCGAATCTGGGGATCAGGGGTTCGAATCCCTTCCGGCGCGCCACTTAGTACTCATCTGCGAACACCCAGCCTGACCGTTTTGGCTGGCCACGACAGCCTTTTCAAGCACGTCCTTGCTGCTCTTGATTCGGATCTGCTTGTCGTCAACCTCGATGACGTCGATGAGTGCCCGCATGTAGGCCTTCCGGAAAGGCACAGACCCTGTGGTGAAGTGCTCTTGCATGATGCGACCGAAACGCTCGATGAGCGCGGGACTAACCTGGATCTGAGGCGTCGACTGCTCCTTGGCGCGTTCCAGGGCAGCCTTTGCCCGATCACGACCGGCCTTGAGGGTGTCCAGCCGATCCTTGAGAACTTCATCCAGGTCCGTCAGTTCGTCCTCGACCAGCCGATAAAGACGCCTGAGCTTCTCCTCGGCATCCGACACTTCCCGTTGCAATGCCATCAACCGGCTATTGAGGCTTTGTGATTTCTCGGCGCGCCTTAACGAAAGTGAGGTCAGCATTTCGGCCAGACGTTCCGGCTTGAACAGGCGCTCAATCAGATGATCGGTGACCAAGGTGTCGAGTTTGTCCATAGGGATCGAGCGTCCCTTGCAGACTGTCTTGCCTTTGGTCGCGCAATTGGAGCAGGTGTAATAGCGATAGACACGCCCGCCTTTTGATGTGCCCGTGCGCAGCATCATGCCACCACCGCACGTCGCACAGACCGCCAAACCCGTCAGCAAAATTGGGCCTGTTGTGACGCGCGGCGCCACGACCTGTGGACTGCGGGCGTGCAGTTGCCGCTGAACCCGTTCGAAGATGTCGACATCAATGATCGCCGGCACAGAGATTTCGATGATTTCTTCATCCGGCTTCTTGTGGCGGGTCTTCGACGATTTCTGGTTAAATCTCCAGCGACCAATACAGATTGTGTTGGTCAGAAGCTTGTGGATGTTGCCGACGCCGAATGTCTTGCCCCTGCGAGTGCGGTAGCCATGGGCATTCAGCCATTTGACGATTTCCTTGACGCCGAGCGCGCCGGATTTGCCGTCGCCGTGGAGATAAAGTCTGAAGATGAGACGAACCGTTTCGGCTTCCACTGGATCGACGTCGAGCTTTTTCTTGACTTTCGTTCCGCGCTTCTCGGCTTCGACCAATCGATAACCAAGGGGAGCCATGGCTCCGTTCCAGAATCCTTGGCGTGCGTTTTCCTTCATCGATCGAAGGACGTGCTTGGCATTCTCCTTCGATTGATATTCGTCAAACAATGCGATGACTTTGCGCATCATCGCCTGCACGGGCTCGCTCTCGTCGCCGACAGGCTGAGTGATGGAGACAACCCTCACGCCGTGCTTGGCAAGTCTGCGAAGGTAGAACTCCTGCTCGAAGGCCTCCCGGAAAAAACGGCTGTAACTGTGGACAACAATGAGCTCGAAGGCGTGTTCACCGTCGCAGGCGCGTTCGATCATCTGCTGGAAGACAGGTCGGCGATCGTCAGCCGCGGATGCCCCTGCCTCGACGAACTCGGCAGTTACTTCGTAACCCTGCTGGCGACACCATGATTGCAACTGGCCGCGACAACGCCTATCCGCCGCGCCCAGGGCGTCCGCAACGGTCTAATGATCACGCTTTTGGCCTTGCACCCGCTCAGAATAAAAAATTTTGCCACGCTGCGGATCGGCCAATCGATACAGAAAATTGGCGGCCACTGGTGGCTGACCATCGA
>Ga0126380_10000602_pt1 | contig 12301 bp, 13 predicted proteins | sample PanSoiMetPlot_26_FD_92544 | JGI IMG/M metagenome (GOLD analysis project Ga0126380, IMG submission 92544) | Tropical forest soil microbial communities from Panama - MetaG Plot_26 | ecosystem: Environmental > Terrestrial > Soil > Tropical forest > Bulk soil | place: Panama | collected 2016-02-17
CCCGCAGTCGAGAGCACTACGCGCGTGAGCGGCAGAGTGACCGGATCTCGCGAATTTCCATCCCGTTCCACACTTGTCTCCACTGCAGTCCTCGCATTCGGGTGGCTACTGGATGCCCTGCTTTCATGGGCATGTCCATCATACCCTCTCCTTCGTGCCGGTTGGTGTGCGCGTCGCCGCACCCATCGCCGTGCAGCGTGAGCGGAGCGAGATTTGCAATCGACGACGCTTAGGCGGTGCGCGCGCACGATGACCCATCGCAAGGGCGAATCACACCGGCCGATCTCAAACGCAAATGGCCGCATCAGTGGCGCTTCCGGCCGAAAAGGGGCGGCCGACCGACTATCTGTGGAGCGGCACCGACCGCTACCGCGGCGGCAAGTATGTGTCGGACAGCGCGTGGTCGCCGCACACCTCGGATCACCAGCTAGGGACGGTGATTCTTGCCAAGGCGATTGCCGGCCTGGACACCTACATCGGTGCGGGCTTTGTTAGCGGCTAGGCTGCGCGCGATGTAGTCGTTGATCGCTGCCACTGGAATGTAGCGCGATCCCCGCGTTTGAACGTTTCCAGCTCGCCCGTCTTTATCATCTCGGAGAGTCTGGTGTTGGAAATCGACATCAGTTTCAAGGCGGCCTTTGGCTTGACCGTCATCGGAACATCCGGCCCCGCGGCCCGCTGTTGCGCCTGCTCAAGCCGGATGGTCGCCTCACGCAACTGTTTGTCCTCCGCAGGCTCGGCCGGCTTCACAGGCGCCGACGCTGACAGCATCAGCTGCTCAAAGATATCGAATGCCTCCCGCAAATGACGCATCAGCCTGACGACGCGTTCGTCAGGTCGCGGGTTCATGTGCTCGGCATGCCACTTGCCAAATCCCCTCCTGGCGGTATCCCCTGATTGCCGGCACGCCCAGGTGAAACTGGAGTACTCGCCGGCGTCTACTACTCCCAACGCGCGCCGGTGCCGCCGATGATGACGACAATTAACCCGAGCGGCATATTGACCATTATGATCTGACGAATGCGGTTGAGACTGGCGGCGGCGGCCGGCTACTCTTGCGCGTCGGCCGCGCGCTTGAACGCAAGCCACGGCCCGTGAAACAGCCAAACGAACAGCGCAATCATAACCCAACCAATTGCCTGCATCAGATTGACGTGGAGCGGCGCAGGGGCAAATCCCCCGAACCTCATTATCAACATCCAATACCCGCTGGCGAGCAGCAGCAGCACCGATGCCCACACCCAGGGGAAGAATTTATGAAGGAAATTCCGCCACAGCTGCAGACGCTGGGATGCTTCCAGCGAGCCGACTGCGGGACGCAGGCAAACATAGGCCGCGAACATGCCGCCTACCCAGATCACGGCGCCGAGGATGTGGAAGGCAAGGGCGAGAATTCCCATCATTGATGGCTGGCTCCTAGGACTGAGCCCTCCGCTTATCACATGTTGTCCGCTTCACCCAGGATCGCGGCCGGCACTCGGACACTCTCGGCGCACAGCTTCGACGCATCCTGCTGCGAAGGCACCGTTTGTACCGATCACCATCACCGGTGGCGTCCTAGCGGACGAAGCAACGCAGCTATTTGGTAAAAAATAAGGAGGCGCCGACGACCACGTCGACAGTGGCAAATGTTTCGTTAGGATCATCTTCACTTGAACGGCGCCCCATTTATAGCAACCCGACCCTGTCGAGACGGGTCTTGTGTATCACCTGATCGGCTCGTCAGGGTTTACCCATGCAAGACAGCCGCAGGAGGGACAAAATGCCAAGAGCAGCGATCATCATGTTGCTAGCTGCCTTAATCTCAGATGCAGTGTATGCTCAGGATGCTGCGCGAGCCCTCTGCTATCAGAGATGTCAAGTAGCGCTGCAGCAACGTCGCCTAGAATGTGTGCGTAGCTACGGCTCCTGTTTTCTCGCGTGTCTACGCAATAACAGGGACGCTTGCTCAGAATCGTGCCGTACGACCCTTAGCTCGTGCCTTCCAGATAACGAGAGAAATGGACGTACCTGCGTGGCGTCATGCGAAACGGCTTTCCCTTTGAACAACGTGGGAACGTAGTGATTGTTGGGAGCACCAGCCAGCTCAAGGTCGACCAGCTTTGCTAGAGTGGCGTGGGGCATCTTGTCTGCCAGATATCCGTCGTGAAGAAATTGAATGACCACACTCGCACTTCCGCCCGTCGATTTCTCGCGATTGAATGTTATGTAGAATGACCGCGCGTAACCATCGCCCCCTCGCCCTCGCCGCCTTGGCGAATGAAGATCCAATCGGCTCCGCGTTGTCGAGCCCTGGGAACTTGCGAAGTAGGCGTCGTTCGAGGCGGCAGTTTTGCGGCGGGGTCTCGCCGAGTAAGGTCGGCAATTCCAACGCGCCGCACTGAAGCTGCGTCACTGAGAGGGCGGCAAGCGGATCAGTCACCGAGCGAAAGGGAGACGCGGAAACCGTTGTTGTAGTTATGGGCGGCTGTTTTCACGGGAGAACGCCGTGAGCAGCACTGTTCGTACAAATGCGGGGAGCCTGCCGTCGCTATTACAACGACTACGCGTGGCGTCCGACCTCGTCCAACACCTCAGGCCAGACTAGCGGCGCGAAGGAGCTCTCGTAAATCTTGTCGATCAGTTCAGAGTTCATTCCGCACCCACGGAAGCGGCGCATCGATCGGTACCAAAGCTGCACGTGAACCTAGCCGAAAGAGGCCAGATTGCGAAGATGCGACGGCGCAAGCACCGCTAACGCGTAGGTTCAGTCTGGATCAGCCTCGACATTCGCTATCATGAAGCCTGATCCGAGGCTCGGCCGCGCCGAGGCCCTGCGCGACGCGATGCTGGCCTACATCAACGACAGGTCAAGCCTGCGGGAACGCCTACCCGGCATATCGAAATCAGCTTCACCAGCCTCGGGGTCGCCTGCCTCAACGGCCATGCTCGACAAGTCAAAGCGTATAGCGTCGTACCCATTGGGACTGCCGGGATTGTCGAGATGCTGCGACGTGAACCATCGATACCAATCTCCCGCCAGGATGTCGGCTTGTTGTTGTGTGAGATCGATGCCCTTGCCGCTCTTGCCCCTCAACGCCGCTATCCGGTTTCGGACCAACGCCGCCCATGCAGCGTGATCGGCCCTTGCCTTCTCCGGGGGCGTGTCGGCCGACCTGTGGAATTTCTCCTCCCATGCAGGTCCGTATTGGGCTTGGTATTCAAGCCTTATATCCCGAGGCAACCGTATGCGGTCCTTGAATGCCCCCGACCTCTCCCGCTTCAACGTCATGCTGTACCGCGAACCCATCTGTGTACTGGTCCTGTGTACCGGACAGCACATCGAAGGCCCTGGAAATTCAGCAAGTTGCCGCAGCGACAAGAGAAATTCTGTGTACTGGTGCGGTCGAGAGTTGTAGGACAATCTTTGTTTTTCAATACCTTATGCCCACGTGCGGGAGAATTAGGACCCATTGAGGGCTAACGGTTATTTTCGGCGGCGCCCGCACTGTTGCCTGTCAGTCGACCGCCTGTGGCGGCCCCTCTCCGACGATGGAAACAGCGCCCAGTAATCCAGAGGTGCTGAGCGAGGTCTACACTCACGCCCGCGCCAGTCAGTTCTTGACTGACCGTGGGATAGCACTGACGCAGGCAGGACGAACCCGTTTCTTGTCCGCGCTGGTCAGAGAGTTCCTTGCGGCTATAGAGTTGTTGGAGCGCCGCGCACGCGGAGGCTTGGGGCCGGATCAGCACCTTGAGGAGTTAGCTCCGCCATCGGCGCTCGCGAGCCTAGCGGCAACCGGAGGGGCGGACACTGCTGCGACAGCCACAGCCTTCTCGTTATTTGCAGCCTACGTCAAAGCCACGAAGCGGGCGCCGGCAACAAGAAAGCGCCCCTGCCGGGAACGGCCGGGGGTGGGCGCTTGAGAGATGAGGCTCAATTCCGCTAACGAGCACACCAACCTATGCAAGAAGGACGGGCGCAATGCATTTGCACGGGACAGCGATTTCCACTTGACGACACAGCATGCTCTGCGGCCACGGCGAGGCAGCGCTTAGCCACTGACGCATGGGAGGGGCCGGAACCGAGTGCTGGGAAAGCGGCTTATTGTTTTAGGACGTGCTTGCCTTAATGGGGGGTTTTCACCGCCAGGAGGCAAACCCTGCACGACCTCGAACCAGAGCGTCTCAGCACAATCCCGACCACAACCGGGGTGGTGACGCGGCTTACCTGCGAATGGGTTCAAGCGGCTGGGATCGAGGCAGAGCCGCTTCTGAAGATGGCTGGACTAACCAGAGAACAAATAGAGAACCCTGCTGCGCGCCTCAGTGTCGAATGCCAGATCAGGTTTTTGAACCTCGCCGCGAGCGCGCTGCAGGACGAGTTTCTAGGATTTCACCTCGGTCAGCAGCTCGCTGAACCTCAGAAGTTTGGACTGCTCTATTACGTCGCGGCTTCCTCGGATACTTTGGGTGACGCCCTGCAACGGGTGGCACGGTACGGCTCGATGGTCAATGAAGGCGTGTCTCCAAGATATCTCGGAGGCAATGAGGTCAGGATCGTATTTAATCACGTTGGTTTTGGCCGACACCTGGATCGGCATCAGATCGAGTGCTGGGTGACGATGATCATCCGTCTATGTCGGAAATTGACCGGCTGTCACGTGGAGCCGAGCCGTGTGACGCTCATCCATCGCCGTACGTGCGATGTTTCCGAACTCGCTGCGTTCCTTGGCCGCGACATTAAATTTGGTGCGGCAGTCGACGAGATGGCCTTCGCAGCGCGAATCGCCGGTAAGCCGGTCGTCAGTGCGGACCCGTACCTCAATAAGCTGTTGATCGCGAATTATGAGGAGGCACTTTCCCGTCGGTTAACGAAGTGGGGACCATTCCGAGCGGTTGTCGAGAACGCAATTGCCCCGTTGTTGCCGCACGGGAATGCGCAAGAGCGCGAAATTGCTAGCCGGTGCGGCTTGAGCCGACGAACTTTTGTGCGCCGGCTCACGTCGGAGAGTTTAACGTTCTCAGCAGTCCTCAGAGAGCTGAGACGCGACCTTGCCGTCCAATATTTGGCCGACCGTGGCTTGTCGATATCGCAAATTGCTTGGCTTCTCGGTTATCAGGAAGTCAGTGCGTTCACGAATGCATTTAAGCGCTGGACAGGCAAAACGCCTCGGGACGCGCGTCCGCAGACGGGTTAAGCTGACACATTGACGTCATCGCGCAGCCTACGTGCGACCTAATCACGTTCGATCCTCATCCGCCGCAATAGCGTCCGCGGCGAACAATGCAATGTGGCGACGACGCTCAGGCCGGTCTCCCTGGCGGACCAGAAAGACAAGTCCATGCCTTTATGGCACCCAACTCCTCCGCAGAAACCTCCACTCGCTACGCTCGCTGGCGCGAGGGTTTACTGGCAGTTTTTGAAAGTCGCTGACTGATAATTGCAGCAAAGAAATGCCGAGGAGAGGCTCACGTTTGAGCCCTAGCCACCTTGACCGCCCGATCTTCCTTCACGCCCCAATCGCCCATGGCGCCGCCGCTTCAGAGACTACCCATTCGTCGCGGGCCGCTTCTCTTGCCGGAAGTGTCCACGCATGGGGCGCTACAGGGTTGCAGTGTTGGCTGAGCGCTTCGGTGCTGGAGGCGGAAATGAGTGACGTGCTTGACGCGGTGGCGTCGTCCTGTCGTGCTCACACCTCACAATAGCGAGGTCCTGCGCCAGTCGGCAACTTCGCCTTAGCCCGAAGTCATTCGAGGCTCCCCAATTTATAAGCCCACATGGGATGGCGGACAAGGTGAAATCTTCCGCTCGTGGCCCGACTCGTACTGATGGGTCGGCGCGGCCATCGGCGATTGGGCATCAGCGGACTGCCGGCGGAACAAGACACCGGCGCTGCCATTAACCGCAGCGAAACAGTTTTCCCAATCGGCCCGTGGGGCGCGAAGCGTTCTGCTCCGCTGCGTCGCGCGAAGAAGAGCCTCTGGTCGCCTGATCGAATCTGAAAACGGTAGCAACTGATTTCAAAGAAGCGACTTAAGGTCCGCGGGACCCGAGCACGAGCGAAGCGAGTGCGAGGGGGACTGAACGTTGCAGCGTGCTCCTCCCACAGCGCGACGGGCTAGCGGCCTCGGCACGTCCCGCATGGCAGCTCCGAACGCTTACCGAAGGCCTTCTGAGGAACTTGCGCAATGCGTTTCGCTCGATCACCGCCTCAGCGCGTTTGAGTTGACGATTATACAGCTTTGTACGTCATGTAGAGAGCCATAAGCGAAACGAAGAAGATCATCGCGACGGGAAGCATCGAGCGATCGATTTTGTTGGCCAGCCGCGCTCCAAGGTCGGTACCGATGATAAGACCGACGACGACGCCAGCGAGTGCAGGCCATGACCACGACCATCCTTGTTTCCAATAAACCCAAGCCGAGGGAATAGTTGTTGGAATAAGTGAAAGGACCAGGCTGATCATTTGCGCCTGACGTTGGGGCACCCCCAGCGCTGCGCTTAGGCCAACAACGGTTGCAAGGCCCCCGCCAATCCCCATAAAGCCCGAGGACAACCCCGCAAGCGACCCGACCGTCAGCAGGGCCGCCCAATGCAAATCTTTCGCTGTGGTGGTTTCATCTTGCTCGGCTGCTCTTCCTGCGCCGCGAGCAACCAGCATCGCATCGAGGCCCAGCAGGTATGCCACGTAGGTCCATTGCAGCACGGAACTCGGTGCGCGGCTCGCGCTGTAAGCTCCGGCAACTCCTCCAACTACGAAGCCGATTGTTAGAAAAACGAACCAACGCAACGGACTGCGGCTGCCCCGTTCCCAATATCTTTTGATTCCGGCTAGGCTAGTCGGGGGGATCTGGGCAACCAACGAAATACCTTGGGCGACGTGCTGTTCGGCTCCGAGCAGCAGGACCGAAAAGACAACCAAACCACCACCGGGACTGACGCCGAGCAGGCCCGACGTGAATCCGCCGGCCAGGCCAGCGCCGGCGCCTCCAAGAAGATCGTGAAAATCCATTTCGAGTCGTCCGCTGTTTGTGGTCCAGCCTCAAGTGCTCAAAGGGGCGTTCAACGGCGAGAGTTGGTCTGGGCGGGCTTGACTGCGTCTCGCTTCGTGATACCCGCGAGAAAAACGCCAAATGCGTTCATCGCCTGTGCGGTCGAAAATGGCTCTCCCCACAGACGCTGCAGTACGATTCCTTGGAACATGGAAACCATCGTCCTTGCGATGATTTCGGGATTGATTGCGGCGTCGATCACGCCAAGACGCTGGCCACGCCGCAACAACTTCACGATGACTGCAATCGGCTTTCGTACCCCGCCTGTGACTTGCTCGCGGATAACGTCGTCGCGCAAGGCCTCCGCCCACAACTGCAAGGCAACTCGCCGGGATCGAAGTCCTTGTTCCTTCCGCAAATCTCCCAGAAAGGCACGTGCGATTGCGCGCAAGCTTTCGAGCGGGTCAGTTTCTTTGCCTTCGACTGCCAACAGTGCACCATCGCGCGCGTGACGATGCTCGCCAATGGCCTGTATCAAATCCTCCTTGCTGGCAAAGTGGCCATAGATGCATCCGGCGCTCAGACCGGATTCCCTGATCACGTCTTGAATTGTGGTTTGGTGGAAGCCCGCGCGCGCAAAGCATGTCTCGGCAGCCCGAAGAATCTGCTCGCGCCGCACCGCCAACGTTTCGGGCTTTACTTTCGGCATTGGCCGCTCTCTCAGTTCATCAGCCAGTCAGAGCCGCGAGTGGGACTGCATCAATTGTATGCGGCCACCGGCGATACCGTGATGATGTCATCAATATAAAGAACGAATGTTCGTTTTGTAAAGAGGGGATGTCGACCATGATCGAATTTAGGTAAATCTTGCGCGGCCCGGCGCCATCGGCGTGCCGACGGGAGCCAGGCGAAGAAGTCGGTCGCTATGGCCGGAGGCGAGCTACGTCTCTGCTGCCCCCAACGGCCACAACTGGCCACGCCGTTGCGCCAACAGAGCTCAACCAATCGAGTTTTGCGGCGTACGGGATTTCGTCCGCTGCTGGCCCGACCGGGAACGGAAGGACCGGGCAAGCCCTCGGGCCCAGCTGGCCTGCCGGCGGAGCAAAACACCGGCGCTACCCATTAGAGGCAGCAGCGAAACAGCTGTCCCAATCACACCGTTGGCCCCCTAGCGCGGCTAACCTGCTAGCGAGCACGGTCACGCCTGCGTCGCGCCACCTTGGCAAGTTGTTGGCGTGTGAAGGTTGGCTTGCGCTCCAGCCGCCCCTACCAACCCGGTGCATTCATTCCTGCCCAGGGCCAGCCGGGGGAGCTTGACGCCCAAATCAGCCCTAGGGGCCCTTGGGGCTGCCGGGGTCGGGCCCTACCGCCTACCGTGCACCAAATGCGAGTCCCGACGGCCGGCGACTCGTCACAGGCGAAATGACTCAGGAGGCGTTCTAAGAGTCACTGGGAAGCTTTGCGAGCTGTCCGCCCCAGTAACCCTGGCCACGAAAAACGCGCCCAGTGAGTCCCTTCGAGTCCCTGGGGCCGTTTTAGGGTCTTGGGGTCGGTCCAGGTCCCATTTGGGCACAGCGAGGGCCCCGGTAGCCCCAGGCCGAGGCCAACAAATCAGCCGAGCGGGCCCGCGTCACCCACAGTCGGGACAAGACGCCCGAACTCTACCTGGGCCGCAAGCCGAGCTATACGCCAGCAACTCGATTGCGTCCTGTCCAGCCTCGGCGCTCCCAGCCTCTCGACCATCGCCCGCGCCGAGGCCTCACCAAGCAGACCGTCCACTGCATCAAGGCTGACCCACAGGCTGCGGAGGCTGCTTGACTGCGTTGGGGGTCTGTAAGTCGCGAGGGATCCAGCAGACCCACGGAGCCCATGGGCTAACCCGTCATCGTCGCCGTTGCGTTTGATCTTCGCCGCGTTCGAAATGAGCCTCTCCTACGCATTCCCACTCAGGAAATTCCGCCACACCGATTTCAAAAAGATGGTCTAAACCGGCTAGGGACCCGAGCCGACCGAAGGGAGGCGAGGGGGACTAAACGCTGCTGTGTGCGCTCTCAACAGGGCGTGCGCTTTGGGTCCCTCTCTCTGCGGAGCGGGTCCCATACGAAGCGGGTCCCTTCTCACCCCAATGGACCCCTTGCTGCCAGCGGGACTGTAGGGGCCGATTTCGCCGGGGCCTTTGGGACCCGAAGGGGTGTGCTGGTTCCGTAGGGCGTACGGGGTGCAGCGGGGCAAAGGGGCCGGCGCCCGCGCTCTTCCCTACGTCCCCGTCACTTCGTTAGCCAGCCAAAGCATCGGCAGACTCGTCCATGATGCGGCAAACCTCACTCGCCGGTCCTTCTGCTTTCGAAGGCAGACCAGATTTGACGGGTGGGCCGTCCTCATTACCGAAGATGGCACAACCAAGACCCAATGGAGAATTGCTTGGGCGGTCGCGCTGGACGTGTCGTTAGCGCCGCGTCTTGCGCAGAGACGGTCGATATAACATGCGCCTTATCCGGTAAGTGCCATCCGGCTGCCGTTGGAATAAGTTTGTGTCGTCGAAAATCAATTTCTCGTCCGGAGAGCGTCGCACGCCCGGGCCGCCGTTGCATTGGTGCCAGCTCGTAGGCGATAGCGTGCAATCGGTCGGTTGCGCCGCGGCGTAAAAAGCGAATAGTGACATTGCTATTAGCACCGGAGTTCGGGCCATCATCTTCCCAATCGCTCTGACGAGTTGCAGCAGTTGCGTGGACCGCATTTGAGGCGTTGTCTGGGCGCTACGACACCGACATCTCCTCCTGGCCCGACCCGGACCGAAGGACCAGCACCAGCCATCGGGCCCATTGGGTCCAGCGGACCTGCCGGCGCAACAAGAGACCGCGCTGCTATTGGCACAGCACCGAAACGTTGTCCCCATCGGGCCCCGCGTCGCGCGAATTGCACCTCACGGGACGTTGGTTTAGGGCCTCGGGTCGGCGGATCAGTTTCCAGAATTCTCAGGAGTGCATTTCGACGATCGGCACTAAACGCCGCATTGACCCGAGCGGAGCGAAATGACGCGAGGGGGACTAAACGCCACTGTGTGCGCCGTCCACAGCGCAGCCTGTTTAGGTCACATGACCCGGTGGATTGGATGCGTTCCTAGTCCGGCCCCGCATACAACACGGTATTCTCTTTGATAGCTAATTCTGCGCCATCCCGGAGGGCCAACCAAATCCAACGAACGCTGTCCGCATCGGTCAACTGGAAGGCGGCACCGGAATGGATGGAGCGGTAGAATTTTCGAATGTCGGCTCGCATCTCCTCATATCCAGCAGGTGCCGATCCTAATTGAATCTGGGATATGTCCTGAAGATTGCGCAACTCCCGCAGCAGCGCCGTGCAACTTCCGACGAAAAAGGGGGCATCAGCTTCAAGAGTGTCAGGTTCCAATTCTATCGGCAACCAAACAGAATCGTCCCACCAAGGCATGTTTCTATACTTCGAGGTGCCGTTTTCACCAGCCGCAAATCCGGTGCGCTCGTCGGAATATCCCTCGCAGCGGACGACGTGGCGGAGAAATTCCACAACCGACGCGCCATTCAGGCAACAAATTGTAGTCTCGCCATGTTCAGTGGCGAACCACTTTTCCAAGTCGTGTTTGACGCCAAGTCCCCTGAGGTGCGCTGCTATCGCCTGCTCTAGGTGAGATAGATCTGCTGGTCCGACAACCAAGTCTTTTGCCATCGCTTTCCCCCATGTGGCCGCATGAGGCCAACCAAGACCCTAAAGTAGCATGCGCCGCACATCTAGGTGGCCCGGTACTCTGCGTCGGTCTCCGATGGCATCCGAATTGGCCAGCGGCAGCCGCTACAGCCGAATATCCACAATTGGCCGACCAGGCGGAAGGGTCGGCGCAAGCCATCGGGGTCATTGGGTCCAGCGGGACCTGCTGGTGGAAGGGCAGGGGCGCAGCCATCAGAGCAGAAGTGAAACAGTTGGCCCTTATCGGCCCGTGGGGCGCGAAGCGTTCCGCTCCGCTGTCGCGCAGGTGTCATGTCCGCGCCGCGCTCTGACAATTTCGCCAGAACCGATTTCAAGAAGACCGGTTTCGCTGCGGCGGGACCCGAGCACGAGCGCCAGCGAGGAGGGGGGACTGAACGCTCCTGCGTGGGTCCCTCCCAGCGCGTGGCAAATTTGGAAGGCGCGTCTGCTGGACCCGAGGTGTTGATTTGCCGAGGCCGCGGGTCCCATACGAGCGGGTCCCCTTCTCACCCCATCGCATGCCAATTCACCCCTTGCTGCCAGCGGGACCGGCGGTCGATTTTGCCTGGGCCTTTTGGGACCAGAAGGGATGTGCTTGCTAATTGCCCGTTTTCATTGTGGGGTCGTCTCGCAAAAGCTTCAATAGATATTCACAAGCCTCCTCCTCAGAGGCAAATAGCTTCAGGCCGCTCTCCAGTCCCCTTTCGCTATAATACACAGACCAGACGACACCATGCACAGACAACACGTAACGCTCGCTTGGATGGCCTCCCCAGATCGTAAACGTCAGAACGAATTCCCTCCGCCCGCAATATGCTTTGTAGCTCTTGCCGATTCATGGCCACCTCTTCCGCTTACCAACGTCCTCGTTAACGTCCCCAGGCAGCCAAAAGCATCCGTAGGCCATCCTCGGTGCGGTAAACCTCATTCGCTGGTCCTTCTGCTTTCGAACGCAAACCACACTTGGCGGGTGGGCGTTCGTCATTACCGAAGATGCCCGAAGCCGTCATTCCGTCTTGGCTCAGTAGCCGAGCATTCCGGACGTCGGCTACCGTGTCGAGAAATCGGCCCTCCTATGGAGCAGCAAGCGTGATACTCCTTGGAGGAACGACGGAGAAACTCATGAATCTCGAGTTCAGAGATGAGATTTTGCCGCGCGATATTGTTCATTTGCACTCGTTCTGATCAACGGTGGCAAGGTAAGTGCATCCTTCATGTCCTTGCAATATGTTCCGAAAAGCTTGTGCCGACTTACCATTTGTCCTCGATCGGAAGTGCCTCGCGCGACTGTAGCCAGCGCTTTGGAATTCCGTCAGGTCCACTGATGAGGGCAAGAACCCCACCAACGATAGCGCAGGTGGTGTCACGGTCTCCAAGTGCACCCACCGTGTGCCAAAGAGCCTGCTCGAAACCTGCGCCGGGCGAGGCATGGGCGACGACCCAAAGACACAACGGCACGGTGTCTGGCGCCGTGACACCGGAGCCGTTACCGAGCGCTTGCGCCGCCTCGACGATCGTTGCATCCGACGGAACGTCGAGCGCTTCGGCCACCGCGTCACGTGTGTATCCCGGGGGTATCGCATCTCTAACCGCTCCAATCCAG
>Ga0126380_10000603_pt1 | contig 12301 bp, 9 predicted proteins | sample PanSoiMetPlot_26_FD_92544 | JGI IMG/M metagenome (GOLD analysis project Ga0126380, IMG submission 92544) | Tropical forest soil microbial communities from Panama - MetaG Plot_26 | ecosystem: Environmental > Terrestrial > Soil > Tropical forest > Bulk soil | place: Panama | collected 2016-02-17
CGCGGTGGCCTGAAAACTCTCGATAGTCCTGAGTTGAGCCGCGGAAAGTTCACAAGCCAGACCAGTTACCAGGAGAGGCAACAAGGGACTAAAGCGTTTCATTATCCGTGCAGCCCGAAATCGATCTGATAATGTGAGCCGCTAACGGTATCTAGCCTCGTCCGGTGAGTTGCCAAACTCACACTCGGCCGCAAGCTGCGCGTGTTTCTGACCTCATCGGCTTTCTTGCGACGGCGCCGCCACTGCTTGCTTTTTCTCTTGGGAACCAACGCCGATTTTTTTCAGGAACGGTTGGATTGATTGTTTGCGGCCGAGAAATTTTTCAATCGAGACGTTAACATCCCGCGAATCGCCTGGCTCGTAGATTTCGTGGCGTAGTTTCATGCCAGCTTGTTTGTCGAGATAACCGTCCTTCACTTTTTCGAAAACCGTTGCCATGTCTGCCGCGATGGCGTCGGCCCATGCGTAGCCGTAGTAACCGGCATCGTAACCATTCAGGTGGCCGAAATAAGAAACGAAGGTAGTGCTCGGATCAATTGGGAGAAAAACTTTTTCCAGGATCGGATTTGAAATACCCACGCAATCATACGGCATGTCCTCGTCATGCCGATTGTGCAACTCCAGGTCGAGTGACGCGAAGGCGAACTGGCGTCGATAAAGAACACCAGCATTCGCTTGCTTTGCGTCATTCATTTTTTTGATTGTTTCAGTCGGAATTTTTTTCGATGGATCACGGTAGTCGGCCGCAAACGTGTCGAGCACTTTCTTGTCCCACACCCAGTTTTGCAGCATCTGCGATGGCGCTTCTACGAAATCACCCGGCACATGCGTTCCGGCGAAACGGCCGTACTTCGCTCGAGTGACAATTGAATGCAGAGCGTGACCGAATTCGTGAAACAAAGTTTCAACTTCCTGGTGGGTCATCAAAGACGGCTTGTCCGCTGTCGGAGGCGAAAAGTTGCAAAGCAAGGCGACTGTTGGTCGCTGGTATTTTCCATCCGGCAGCAGCTTGCCGCTGATGATTTCGAATTGAGCAAAGTGATTGAATTTTCCTTCGCGCGGAAACATATCGAGATAAAACAACCCGAGCGGTTCACCCGTCGAGGAATCGGTTACCATGTAAAGCTGGAGATCGTCGATCCATTTGTAAGGCGTGGCGATCCTTTCAAACTTCAGACCGAAAATGCTCTGATAAATGTTGAACATGCCGTCGAGCACTTTTTGAAACGGGAAGTATGCGCGCAAAGCTTCCTTATCGACGGCGTATCTTTGTTTGTCGCGCTGATTGGCGTAATAGCGCCAGTCCCACACCTCGATTTTGGTGTTGGGATCGTTCGTGTCGGCGGCCTTCAATTTTTGTAATTCCGCCACTTCGCTCCCAAACTTGGGCTGAATCCCCGTGACCAGATCGTTAATGTATTTCTCGGCGTTGGCGCCAGTCTTCGCCATCTTGACTTCCGTCTGATAATCGTCCCACGATTTATAACCAAGCCGCAGCGCGATCTTGTTCCGGAGCGCGAGCATCTGGTTGAGAACAGCCACGTTTGCCTCTTTGCCGAGTGTCTCGCGAACGACGTAGAGCTGCTTGCGAGTAGTCTCGCTCTTGGCGTTTTCCTGGACCGTGTTGAATTGCCACGTAACATTTGCCATCACTGTGTAGGCATCGTCTCCTGTCCTGATGCCAGGCGAAGCGAAGAAGCTTTCTGGCAGTCCATCCAAATCGGCCTTCGTGAAAATCACCGGTGCGTTGGCCTTAACGATGTTAGTGTCGAAGTCAGTCCCAAGTTTGGACAACTCCTTGCGCAACTGCTCAACTTCTTTGCGTTGATCAGGTGGAAGGTCTAACCCGGCGCGGCGACAATCGCGTAAGGTTTCATTGAGCAGTTTCTCGTCCTCACCCGAAAGCTTCGGGTGCGTGTCGGCGAAAGCCTTGATCGCCTTGTAAACGTCCTCGCGATAATCAATCCCGACGGCCCAATCTTGAAACGCTTTTATCGCGTTCTCCGCAGCGGCGCGCATTTCTGGATTCGTGCTTGTCTCTTTAATGATTGTAGCCCTGTTCGCCGCGAGGCCAGCCTCGTACGTGAGATCATCGAGAGCGACGACCGTGCTCTTAAACGTAACCTTTTCCAGATCTTGCGAGCCTATTTGATCCAGTGCCTTGTTCGCCTTAGCAATAGCGTTGCTCATCATTCCCTCAACCGCTTTGGGCGTTTGCTCCCAATCGGGAATCGTTAGGACCGCATTCGCCTTTGCGGCCGCAGCGCGGAAATCATCAACACTTTTCAATTCACCGGCTTGAAGATTAGGATTTGAAGTGACGAAAGCGAGTGACAGGAAAAGAAAGGGCAATTTCATGTGCATTAGGTGTCGGCGAACATCCGTGGGCGCGTGCAAAAGGCAAGCTTGATTGGGCGTCCCGTGTTGCGTTTTGAGAACCGAGACGTTAGGAAAACGTGCGCCACGATGGTCCAGAAATTCTTCCTCGCTTTCATCCCGGTCTTTGTCGCAATCGATCCAATCGGACTTGTCGCGATATTCATGGGTCTCGCGAGCAACGCTTCGCCGGAGCAGCGCATGCGTCAGGCGTCTCTGGGAATCTTCACAGCTTTCTGCGTGGCTATCGGATTTGTTTTTCTCGGGCAGATTGTTTTCGACGCACTTGGGATTACCGGTGCAGACTTTCAAGTCGCAGGCGGACTGATTCTCCTGGCGTTGGCGGGACGCGAGCTGCTTAATGTTGGGCCGTCCAGCCAGGGAGGCAGCGATGAATTCGGAATTGTGCCGCTTGGGATGCCATTGATCGCCGGGCCGGCATTGCTCACGGCCCTGCTCGTTTTAGTCGATGCCGTAGGCGTGGTATTCACGTTGGTCTCGCTGCTGGTCAATCTCGCCCTGGTCGCATTGGCGTTTTGGAATGCAGATCGGTTCGCGCGCTGGATGGGCACGCAAGGTTTACGAGGTGTGTCGAAGATAGTCGCACTCCTTCTTGCCGCGATTGCTGTTAGCCTCATCCGTCGCGGCTGGAATACGCCAGCCTGACTTCAGTAGAGCGACAAGCTAGCCTCTAGAAAAAGTTCTTAGCTCCGGCTGCGTCTCGCCGGTTTTCGATCACTTCGATATCCTTCGAAGTTAAAAAAGGGTTTCTAAACGGGGCGGCGGCCCACCGGTAATATGCCTGCGCTCAGATGGCCAGAATTCCTTCAGCTCAGCACTCTTGTCACCGGCTTGGAAGCGTTGATTGAGTTCGACCTCGATTGCCTTAATCTCGTCCTGCTGCGGAAGCAGCCCTCCCGAATAGATGTAGGCAGGCACTTCATTTCGCGTCCGAGTAAACGGGACTTGGGCAAATAGGTCTAAGCGGCGCTTCTGCAACTGGTCCGTCGTCCAATCCTTGTAAACCGGACTCGCATATCCCCACGTAACCGGGCTCCTTGCGTAGCGGTCATAGGGAAAACCGCCTGTCACCGCCGGACCTGGCGGTGGTGCCGGCTGTTGCGCACAGCCGATCAAACCAAAGGCAAATGCTGCTAAGAATAATCGTTTCATACTGTTTACCTTCTTTAGAGACTCACTTGCCACTATTTAACCACAGAAACCCTTCGCAGTCGCATGTTTATTTTGCGTTTTCGGCAGCGAAAGGTATTTTGCTAGCCAAAGTCCAAACAAGCCGCCGGACCCGAATCAGATTAGCAGACTGCGCGCTTCAGCGGTCATTGACACTCTAGAACGTCCTGATACTATCCTCGCTCCAATGAGATTTCCTTTACCGCTTACAGCCAAAATCGCGGCCTACGTGATTGGGCATAAGTTGCGTGGCACGAAGAAATTCGCCACGGTCCTCCAGCTCGAGCCGTTGCACACGTGCAATCTCACATGCACGGGTTGCGGGCGGATCCGAGAGTACTCGACTTCGCTCAAGGACATGATGACCTTGGAGGACTGTCTCGGGGCGGCACAGGAATGCAACGCGCCGATGATTTCCATCTGCGGCGGCGAACCGCTTATTTATCCGCACATCGAGGCCCTGGTTCAAGGCCTTCTCGTGCAGGGGCGGATCGTTTACATTTGCACGAACGCCATGTTTATGCGCAAGAAAATGCGCGAGTGGATGGCCTCGCAGTTGTCGATTCGTCCGGAATTCGTCGAAGAAAAAGTCACTGTATTGGTCGCTGCGGGATTGCTAAGCGAAAAAGACGCAGCCGAAATTCGCAAGGGCGCAAAAGATCCGGCAAAGCCAACTATTGGTCCGACCAAATGGATGTACTGGAACGTGCACCTCGACGGCTTGGAGCGAACGCACGACCTGATTGTCGAGCGTGAAGGAGTTTTCAAGGAGTGCATTCTCGCAATCAAAATGGCCAAACTGCTCGGCTATCAGGTGGCGACCAACACAACCGTCTACAAGGAAGCCGATATGCAGGAGATCGAACAAATGTTCGATTATCTCTCCGATCTTGGCGTCGATGGTCACACTATTACCCCTGGCTACGATTACGACGCCGCCAAGAAAGACATGATCAAACGGCTCAATCTGCGCCCGGAAAACTTCTTCCTCACCCGCAAAATGACGGTTGAGAAGTTCGAAAAGGTCGAGAAGTGGATGAGTCGTTACACCTTCCTCGGTACACCGATTTATTTCGAGTTTCTCGCGGGAAAACGCAATCTGACATGTTCGGCATGGGCTATTCCGACGCGGAATATCCGCGGTTGGAAAGGTCCATGCTATTTGATGACCGACGGCCACTACTCAAGCTACGCGGAGTTGTTGAAAAAGACCGAATGGGACCGCTATGGCGTGGTAGACGGAGTCGCGCGCGATAGCCGCTGTGAGAACTGCATGGTGCATTGCGGTTACGAGCCGACTGCGACCTTGGGGCTGCAAGCTAAACGAGGCGATACGTGGAAAACGATCAAGTTCAATTTCGGCTCGAAACCGAAACCCTCTGGACGCGGCAGCGAAGTCCTCGCCTTCAATGGGGTGAGCTCCGGTAACGGTCACCTGACCGGGAAACGCGCAGAGGTTGCCGCCAAAGCCTCGTAAAGATCGAATCTAGATGCTGGAATCGTCGAAGAACCTCATTGCGTTGCCTAGTGCGCGACCTGATATATCGGAATCTTATTCCGCGAATGATGAAGAGATCATGGGGGCGGTCGCGCGCGCGCAAGAGAACCTGTTGTGCCAACAAAAGCCAGATGGCCATTGGTGCGGGGAGCTTATTGTCGATAGCACCCTCTGCTCGGATTACATCCTTTTCATGCATTGGTGCGGCGAGGTCGACGCGCAATTGCAACGGCGCTGCATGCGTCACATTCTCAAACGCCAGCTGCCGGATGGGGGATGGAATATTTATCATGGCGGTCCGAGCGAGATTAATGCGTCGGCCAAAGCATATTTCGCGCTGAAGCTCGCGGGCTGTTCGGTAGACGCGCCGTTTATGCAGGATGCGCGCGCGAACATCATTCGTCGCGGTGGCATTCCGCAGATGAATACCTTTAGCAAGCTTTACCTTGCGTTGCTGGGCCAGTTTCCCTGGAAATATCTGCCGGCGATTCCCGTGGAAATGGTGTTTCTCCCACGCTGGGCGCCGTTTCACATTTATAAAATGTCGTCGTGGAGCCGGGCAATGCTCACGCCCCTGGCGATTATTAATCATTTCAAGCCGACGCGCATTTTGCCTGGCGAAAAACAATTGCACGAACTCTATCCTCTGGGCACAGAGCAAAGCGATTTGCGCTTGGCCCGCAGTGAAACCTTCTGGACCTGGCGTAACTTCTTTCTTCGGCTCGATGACACTCTGAAATTCCTGCAGCCATTGCGGATTCGCCCGCTGCGCCGGCGCGCTTTGGAGGAAGCGGAGCGGTGGATGATCGAGCGGATTAGCGATGGTAGCGATGGCCTCGCGGCGGTGTTTCCTGCGATGTTGAATTGCCTAATCGCATTGCGTGCTCTCGGTTACTCAAAATCAAATCCGATTTACGCAAAGGCGGAGAAAGATTTCGCGGGACTCTTCGTTGACGATCCAGAGGATTTCCGTATCCAACCATGTCTGTCGCCGGTCTGGGACACGGCAATCACCATCATCTCGCTGGCAGAATCTGGGCTTCCTTCCGAGCATCCTGCGCTGCAAAAGGGCGCGGAATGGCTCGTTAATAAAGAAGTGCGCATCCGCGGTGACTGGTCAGCCAACAATTCATATCCGCAAGCCAGCGGATGGGCGTTTGAATATAACAACGTTTATTATCCGGACACTGACGATACAGCAATGGTGTTAATGGCGTTGCGACTGGTCAGACCAAATGATCCACACGCTCTTAACAAGGTTTTTCGCCGTGCATTGGATTGGCAGCTAAGTTTCCAATGTCGCGATGGCGGTTGGGCGGCGTTCGATAAAGACGTCACTACGCCGTGGCTGGAAGACATGCCGTTTGCCGATCACAATGCGATTCTCGATCCAACCTGCAGTGATCTTACCGCGCGCACTCTTGAGATGCTTGGTTACATTGGATTCGATCCCAAGACTCGATCCGTTCGCGATGCCATCCAGTATCTGATCGACACCCAGGACGAGGACGGCTCCTGGTATGGACGGTGGGGGGTCAACTACATCTACGGTACCTGGCAGGTACTGCGCGGTTTGCGCGCGATTGGCCAGGACATGACCCAGGATTGGATATTGCGCGGTCGCGATTGGCTTGAGAGCTGTCAAAATAGCGACGGCGGTTGGGGTGAGACTTGCGGCACCTACGAAAATCCGTCGACCAAAGGCATTGGCGAAAGCACGGCGTCGCAAACCGCATGGGCGATCATGGGCATCTGTGCCTGCGGCGATTTCGATCGACCGAGTATCCAGAGAGGTTTGCGCTACCTGCTCAATTCACAAAAGCCCGATGGATCATGGGATGAAGATCAAATTACGGGCACTGGTTTTCCACGCGTCTTCTATTTAAAGTACGACATGTATCGCCAGAACTTCCCGCTGCTCGCATTGGCGACGTACATCAATTACCGCAGCGGCATCGGGCATGATCCGGGTTTTTATCGCTGGGATCGTTGATCCTGTTAAGACGCCGCTTCAGCGCGGTGCAGACGCGACCAGAGCTGCATCAATCGCTTTAGTGATTTCGAGCCGAAAGTAGAAAACTGCTGAAGCGAGGTGTTAGCGAGATTCGACACGCGAGGTATGCGCTTCTTCGGCAAAAAATAAAACCTGTCGCGCGGCGTAATTCGATCTAACTGTAAAGATTATGGCTTACGAATTACCAAAATTACCTTATCCGTACGATGGTTTGGAACCGCATATCGATGCGAAGACGATGGAAATCCATTATACCAAGCATCACCAGACTTATGTCAACAACCTGAACAACGCGATCAAAGGCAAAGCTGACCTCGAAAAGAAGTCGGTGGAGGAATTGATCAGTGATCTCAAAGCGGTGCCAGAAGACATTCGCACAGTTGTGCGGAACAACGGGGGTGGTCACGCAAATCACTCGTTCTTTTGGAAAATCATGGGACCCAATGCCGGCGGCGAACCCAAAGGCAAACTTGCTGACGACATCAAATCAACGTTCGGCAGTTTTGATGATTTCAAGGAGAAACTTGCCGCCGCTGGCGCGGGACGTTTTGGCAGCGGTTGGGCGTGGTTGATCAAGAACAAGAACGGAAAGCTCGAAATCATTTCGACGCCAAATCAAGACAGTCCATTGATGGATGGCAACACTCCCATTCTTGGCGTCGACGTTTGGGAGCATGCCTATTACCTCAAGTATCAAAATCGCCGACCGGATTACATCAAAGCCTGGTGGAACGTGGTGAACTGGGACGCAGTTGCGAAAAATTACGAGAAATAAGGCCCGCGACCGGTCACGGATTTTGAGTAGCGCACGCGTCTCGCCGTGTTGGTTTCGGCGTCGCGCCCAAACGGAGTTTTCTTGAGACTCCGTTTGCGGTGGTTGATAAGAGTCCACAAAAAAGGTTCGCGATCGCGAAGACGCGCTCGCCAGCACGCCGGAGGCGTGCGCTACCCCAAGGCATGGCTTATCTAAACGAAAACTATCTTAAGCTTCAGGCAGGGTATCTGTTCCCGGAGGTCGCCAGGCGGGTCCGCGAATTTTGCGAAGCGAATCCGGAGGGGGCGAAGCGACTGATTCGCTGCGGAATCGGGGACGTCACCGAGCCGCTGCCGCGCGCGGCAATTGATGCGATGAAACGCGCTGTCGAAGAGCTTGGCCATCGGGAGACATTTCGCGGTTATGGTCCCGAGCACGGCTACGAATTTTTAAGGTCGGCAATTGCCCAGCACGATTATCGCGACCGCAACATCGACATTGCCGACGACGAAATCTTTGTCTCTGACGGCTCAAAGTGCGATTGCAGTTATCTCCTCGACATTCTCGGGGATCAAAACAAGGTCGCGGTCCCCGATCCGGTATATCCGGTTTACGTCGATACGAACGTGATGACGGGTCACAGCGGACCGCCGAGAAAAGATGGCAGCTACGAAGGAATTCTTTATTTGCCGTGCACAGCCGAAAACGAATTTGTTCCCGATCCACCGGCAGAACACGCCGATCTTGTTTATCTTTGTTTTCCCAATAATCCAACGGGAGCCGTTGCATCGCGTGAACAGCTCTCGCGCTGGGTCGATTATGCGCGCAAACACGAAGCGCTACTGCTTTTTGATGCTGCGTACGAAGCTTATATTTCGGAAGCGGATGTTCCTCATTCGATTTTCGAAATTCCGGAAGCGCGCGACTGCGCGATTGAATTGCGCAGTTTTTCCAAGAACGGTGGATTCACCGGAGTGCGTTGCGGTTTTACAGTGATGCCGAAATCGGTGGTCGCGCGGACAGAGAACGGTCGCCGGCTTCCTCTCCATCCGCTTTGGCAGCGACGTTGGAGCACGAAATCGAATAGTGTGAGTTATCCGGTGCAACGCGGCGCTGAGGCGGTTTACACGGCGGAAGGCCGCAAGCAATGTCGGGCGCTGATTGAGCATTACATGGGCAACGCGAAGATTCTTCGCAGCGCCGCCGCGGACGCCAGCCTCGATGTTTTCGGCGGCGTCAACGCGCCGTACATCTGGGTGAAAACACCCGATGGCCTAACGAGCTGGCAAATGTTCGATCGGATGCTGCGGGAGCTGAATGTGGTCATCACACCCGGCGCCGGTTTTGGCGCACAAGGTGAAGGCTACATTCGCATTTCCGCGTTCAACAGCCGGGAGAACGCAGAGGAAGTAGCACGCCGGTTACAGAAGTTGTAGTCGCTTCTGCTCATGGCGAAGGCAGCGCTCGTGCAAGATAAGCGAATCGCCTCTTGTCGATGGTAGGTAGCTGCGTAGAGTGCGCTAAATTTTGCACAGACGAAGGATTGGAGAGTGTCGGATCGAAAGCAAAATTTACCACAACTGTATCGCTTTTGTTTCTTGATGCTGGGCGACTCGCGCAAGGCGCAGGAAGTCTTTAACACGACGTTGCGCGAAGCGGCGGTGCGCGCCGCGCAGGGCGAATTGCCCAGGGAACCGTTTTGGCTTTTTCGCGAAGCGCGGTGGCGTTGTTTGGAAGCGAGCAAGACAGATCTGCAACCGGAATCGCTCGAAATCGAAGAGCACGACATAGCTCCACTGGCTGCGTCACAGATCAGGCAGCTTGAGCCTGCGCAGCTAGCGATTTGGATTTCGGCGGCCCCTGATCCTCAACGGACCGCGCTGGCGCTCTTTTATCTGGACGAATTCGATTACCTCGAGATTCTCGACATCGCCGAGCTCAAGCTGAGCACGTTGTCACGATGTTTGTCGCAGGGGCGGCGACAGTTACAGGCGTGGCTGGACGCCAAGCACGACGGAGCATCGAAGGTATGAGGAGCTTGCGGATATTACGTCGGCGCCGCGCTCTTTTGAATTGCGCTCCCATCAACCATGACCATTTGGCTGACCGTTCCATGCGGGCCGCGGTCTCCCGTGAAAACGGTTCTGAGGAATTTGTTAATCAACAGAACTTCGATCGAGCTGTGGCGGAACTGGTTCGTCTCCTTCCGATACCACCCGAATCGGCTGAATGGTTCCTGGAAAAGGACGCGGTTCGCCGTCCGAAATGGACGTGGAAAAGAATCGTGCTCAATCCTGCCGTCCTTGCGATCAGCATTGCGCTCCTAGTGATTGCTGGCGTGTTTACGTTCCAGGTGCTCAGCCGGCTAAATGATTTTCCGGGGTCGGCGACAGCGCGCAAATTATTGTCTGTCGCCGGCTCAACCCGATCAGTCATGCTTGATCCGGTGAGTTCTGAGGCGGGAACCTTAAGCGATTTGTTTTTTATGAAACACGGACTGGAACACTACGACGTTCCCGAAGAATTCGCCGATTTTCGCACAATCGGTTGCCGCGTTTTCGATGACGAGGAAGCACGGCGCATCGCGCAAATCTGGATCGCCGACAAACAGATGCAGTTTTTTCTTTTTCCGGCTGAAAGAGACATCAAAACCGGAGCAGTCCTAGGGTTTCCGGGGTGGCGCTATGTTCGTCAAGAAGGCTGGGTCGGTGCAGTTACGGAACACAACGGCGTCTGCTTCATGGCCGCGCTCAGGGGCCGTGAGAAAGACCTGGAGCCGTATCTTTCCGGTCCAAAGCAGTAACCGCCCCGTGCTCCGCAGATAATCTTACTCATGCTCCTGCTGTTGCGCGAGTTTGGTTGATTGAAAGGACCAAGAGCACGAGCAACAGAAAGAGTAGGAAGTCAGGTAAGCGATTTCGCCCTCGCGTTGACAGCGTAGTTCATGCGATTGACCTTTGTCGCCGCAAAATTCGCCAGGGTAGCTCAGTGGTAGAGCAGGGGACTCATAAGCCCTTGGTCGGGAGTTCGAATCTCCCCCCTGGCACTAATCCGATTGCGAGTGCCGATAGCGGATGCCGATCGATCATTAGACGTTCGGCGCTGAACGTTGGACGTTAAGGGTTGGGCGTTGAAATGTTCCTGCACTGCGACGCAGTCATGAACATCCAAGATCTCGTCAAAAAACTTTTTGCCGCTGGAAATTCTTATTGGCTCACGCGGTTCATCATCCTGCGGCTTCTTGGCTTTGTTTACGCCGTCGCTTTTTTAATAGCGGCACAACAACTGGTACCGCTCATTGGCGAGCATGGACTCACGCCGGCTAATCATTTTCTCGAGAGCGTTCAAATGCAACTCGGTTCACGAACTGCCGGGATGCTACGGCTGCCGACGCTCTTTTGGTTCGGAATTTCCGATAATGCATTGTCGATCTTCGCCTGGATCGGGTTTGTCTTGTCGCTGGTCGTTTTCGGCGGCTACGCCAACGCGATTTTGCTGGCGGTGCTTTGGGCGATGTACATGTCCATCGTCCACGTAGGGCAAATCTGGTACGGCTATGGCTGGGAGATCCAACTGCTCGAGACCGGCTTCTTGTCGATGTTCCTTTGCCCGTTGCTCGATGGACGACCGTTTCCCAAGTGCCGGCCCCCGATTCTCGTTATCTGGCTCTTTCGCTGGCTTGGGTTTCGCATCATGATTGGCGCGGGTCTGATCAAATTGCGCGGCGATCCGTGCTGGCGTGATCTAACCTGCCTTTACTATCACTATGAGACACAGCCGATCCCGAGTCCCATCAGTCGCTATCTTCACCTTGCGCCGCTTTGGTTTCACAAATTTGGGACGGGATGGAACCATTTCGTCGAACTAGTGGTGCCGTGGTTTTCATTCGGTCCGCGGCATGTGCGGCATGTGGCAGGCGTGTTGCTCGTCACATTCCAAATTTTTCTTATCGTCAGTGGCAACCTTTCCTTCCTCAATTACCTCACAATCATTCCGTTTTTGGCATGCTTTGACGATACATTCCTGCGCCGTTTTCTGCCGAGCGCGGTGGTGAAACGCGCCGAGCGCGCCGCACAGGAATCGGAGCCATCGCGAATCGCCAACACGATCACGATCGCGTTGGCGATCCTGGTTGTGTATTTAAGCGCCGCGCCGGTGCTCAATCTCGTTTCAGGACGACAGTTGATGAATTACTCCTATGACCCGCTCGATCTCGTAAATACATATGGAGCCTTCGGCACCGTCGGGCGAGAACGCAACGAAATCATTTTTGAGGGTACCGAAGATTCGATCATCACGGGCGACACGAAGTGGAAGGAATACGAGTTCCAAGCCAAGCCGGGTGATCCAAATCGGCGCCCGCCGTTCGTCGCGCCTTATCAACCGCGAATTGACTGGCAAATTTGGTTCGCTGCGATGGGTTCGCCCAACGAATATCCGTGGACGTTGCATTTTGTTTGGAAACTTC
>Ga0126380_10000604_pt1 | contig 12298 bp, 7 predicted proteins | sample PanSoiMetPlot_26_FD_92544 | JGI IMG/M metagenome (GOLD analysis project Ga0126380, IMG submission 92544) | Tropical forest soil microbial communities from Panama - MetaG Plot_26 | ecosystem: Environmental > Terrestrial > Soil > Tropical forest > Bulk soil | place: Panama | collected 2016-02-17
GCGCTACCGGGAGGCCGGGTACCCGGACGACCCGCTCACCGGGCGTCACCCGGCGCAGGACCCGCTCACCGGGCGTCACCCGGCGGAGGACCCGCACCCGGCCCGGTACCCGGACGACCCGCTCACCGGGCGTTACCCGGCGGAGGACCCGCGGCAGGGCCGGTACCCGGACGACCCGCTCACCGGGCGTTACCCCGCGGAGGACCCGCGGCAGGCCCGGTACCCGGAGGACTCGCGGACGGGCGAGTATCCGGACGGCCCGCACACGGGAGACGACCCGGGCGGGGCGGGCGCCGCGGGCTACCCGGATGACATCGACAGCCAGGATTACCCGGCTTCGTCCGGGAATGCCGGTTATTCCCCGGCGCGCCCTTACGTGGCCCCCGTTCCCGGCGGCACCGGCCCGGCCGCCGAAGGGCGCGGCCAAGGGCGCCGCCGGGCCGTCCGAGGAGAAGAAGGCGACCCTTCTCCCGATTCGTTCCCTTATGGCCGGCCTCCCGCCGAGCGGGAGGCGCGCGGGCGCGGTAGATAACCCGCCCTATTGCCGTATGGGCCGGTTGACGGCCAGCCCGGGCCGCGCACGCCCAGTGGTGGAGCCCCCGGCCTGCCGCGAATGGCGCTCATAGGATCACTCTCAGCACACCGAACACGGCTTCCACCGTTCCTCAGCGGTATTGGCACGGGTGTGGTTACGGTTAAGCCGCCGCAGGGAGGATATATTTGGCATAAAGGGGAGGGGGGGCCAGGAGTGGCACAGAAGGTTTCGGTCACATATGCGTGTGACTTCGACCAGAAAGAGATTCCGCAGGGCCAGCACCGGCTGCGCCGGTTCAGCATCGACGGCCGCGACTACGAGATCGACCTATGCCTGAGCCACAGCGACAGGTTCGACGAGGCGGTCAGCAGCTATGCGTCGCACGCGCGCAGGGCATCGGCGCGACCGATGCGGGCAAAGCGGAGAACGGCCGCGCATCGCAGGCACAGTGCGCAGGTCAGGGCGTGGGCGAAGGCGAACGGGCTCACGGTGAGTGAGCGCGGGCGCATCCCCACCGAGGTCGTCAGCAGGTACGAGTCGACGCACGCGTAGCGTCGGCTGCCCTGTCGGGCCCTGGGCTGGGCCCTGGTGGATAAGCTGCCGGGGGTTTGGGGCTCGGGGGGCGGGGCCGGCTGGCGCCGGTCGGCGGGCTCCGCTTGGGCCCCGGCGGCCGGTCCTGCGTCGGCGGGGCCGGCCTGCTGGCCGTCGGCGGCTGCGCCAGGGGCCGCCGCGGGGGCGTCAGCGGGGGTTGCGGGGGCTGACTGCTGGCCGTTGGCATCGTCGGGCTGGGCCGTGGCGCCGGACGGCTTGGCGGGGCGGCTTACGGCGGCGGCGAGGACTTGGGCGTTGGGCAGGGACATCAGGCCGTCCGCCGTGTCCAGGCGCAGGTAGGTGATGCCTATCTCGGTCACGGTGCCTTCGAGCAGGCCGCCCATGGCGCCCGACCGGAGCTGGATCGTGTCGCCGACGCTGAACGGCCGGGACAGCAGCAGGACGAGGCCCGCGAACACGTTGCTCAACGATTGCTGTGCGGCGATCCCGATAAGGATCGTGGTCAGCGCGCCGCCGACGATGAGCTGACCGACCGGCACCTTGAACAGCGTTAGCGTGATGACGAGCGTGAAAATGAGCCCGACCAGCACGATGGCGTACCGGACCACCGCGGCATGCGCCGACCCGGTGACGGGCTGCAGGGCTTGGCGGGCCCGGCCGGCCAGCGCCAGAATTCCGACGGTCGCCAGCAGGCAGAACGCGGCCGCGGTGCCGGCCGCGACAATCTTGCTGCCCACATGACCCTGCCCGGTCCACGATTCGAAGTCCCGGCCCGCGGTGCTCGAGACGATCCCGGCGGCCGCGGCGAGTACCAGCGCGATGATGGCGCGCCACGGCCTGGCTCGCGCCTTCACCTTGGCCATCTGCTGCGCCACCTCAAGCTGGCGCTGTTCGCGCAGGTCCACCGCAGTCCTTCCGTGGTGAGCGGGCGACGTCCTGCTCACGCTACCCAGGAACGCGCCGTTCACCATCGTGCTCCACAGCAGCATGTGGGTGTTGAAGATGGCGAACGCCAGCAGGATCCACCCGAGGTCATGAGTCGCCTGCACCGCGTGCGCCGCTGCCGCCATAGGCGAAAGCGAAGCCCACCCAGGCATCCCCGGTGGCTTTGGTCATCAAGTGGGCGTTGGCGGCGGAGAAGGAACGTGGTCACGGCGAAGGCGGCAAGGCCAAGGGGCGCTCGGGATCGAACGGAAGCCGCGCGATGGCTGCGACGTGACAGTCGGACGCTGAGCGGCCAATGAGACCTTCCTCGCCGGGGACCAGCCGCAGACCCAGGCGGCGAGGCCACCTCAGCGGGGTGCGGAGCCCCGCGCGAGGACGCTGGACAAACCGGCCCGGGTGGCGATCACGTAGAGCCGGTCCCGGGCGCCGAGCCGCAGGTCCTGGGCGGGGGACCAGTTCACCGGGCCGCCCCCGCGCGGCTGCACGGCCAGCACCCGCGCCAGGCCCGGCCGGTGCACCGCCGCCACCGCCGCACCATCCAGCTCGGAGCCGGCGCTCACCCCGAGGTCGGCGATCAGCAGCACGTGCCGGCCCACCGGGATGGTCCGCAGCACCTGGTGCTCGAGCATCGCCGCGGCGAAGGACGGCGCGGCCAGGTAGGGCACGCTGCGGGAGATTGTGTTGCCCACGCTGCGCTGCACCCGCCCGGCCAGGTCGTCGTCGCCAAGCCGCAGGACGATCCGGATGTCACTGGCCAGGGCGCGGGCGTGCAGCGCGGTCTCCAGGTTGACGATGTCGCTGTTGGTCACCGAGACCAGCGCCTGGCACGTGCTGACCCCCGCCGCGCGGAGGACGTCTTCCCGGTCGGTCTCGCCGATCACCACCCGCAGCCCCAGCCGCCGTGCCATCGCCACCCCGGCCGCGTTCTCGCTCTTGTCCACGCACGCCACGCTGACCCCCAGGTCGTGCAGCTGGCCCACGATCCGGGCACCGACGTTGCCCAGCCCCACGACGATGACGTGATCGGAGAGCGGGAGCTCCTTGCGCCGCAGGGATCCGGTGAGCCGGGCCCCGACCACTACCGCCGTCAGCACCGGCAGGAGCGCTAGCCCGTCGAAGGTGAGCAGTACCTGGGCCACCTTCTCCGGCGCCGACAGGCTCGGCTCGCTGACCGCGGCCCCGGCCGCGTCCAGGCCGGTCAGGTAGGCGGCGTCGGGCACGGAGAAGCCGCCGGCGGTGGCGAGCAGCACGAACCCGGTGACCAGAATGGCGAACAAGGCGGCGAAGGCGAACCCGACCTTGTTCCACAGCAGGTACCTGGCCACGCCGGCGGCCGCGCGCAGCGGGCGCCGGCGCTGCCTGGCGAGCGGGTCGCGGGGCGCACCGTCCGCCACCGCGAGCACCAGGTTCGCGCTGCCCGCGTCCCGCGGCAGTAGGCCCGGAGACACCGGGTCCTGCGTCATCGCCAGCCCGCAGACGATGCGCCGGGCATGGACGTCGCCGCGGCGCGCCACGTACAAGGTGCGCCCGGCCACTCTGATGTGGCTGGGGGCCGGCTGGCCCAGGGCCGCCGCCACGAACGACGGCGCGGACATCGACGAGCCGGACAGGACCGCGCAGTCGCGGAAGAACGTCCGGATGCGCTCACCCAGGCTGGTGTTGAAGATGGCCACCACCAGGCGCAGATCCGGGTTGATCTCTTGGGCGCGCAGCGCCGCATGGAAGTTGCCCAGGTCATCCTGGCGCAGCAGGGCCAGGGAGCGGGCCGACTGCACCTGCGCGGCGGTGAAGGCGTCGGCGTCCAGTTCCGCCCGCTCGATGATCCGCACCTGGGGCAGGCGGGCGATGCGGGGCCCCTGGCCCTGCTCCCGGGAGCGCAGCAAAACCGTGACTTCCTCGCCGTAGGTGGTGGCCAGTTCCTCGATGACCCGGGCGGCGAGGGCGTCGTCGCCGCACACGACAAGATGGTCGCGGCGGGCCGCGACCCGGGGGAGTGGAGGCACGGCGCGATCTTAACGGCAATACCCGCCCACACCGGGCGAAAGGGATGGACCGCCTCGCCGGAGAACGGAGCGCCCGGCTCCGCTCAGGGAGAGGCGATCCGGCCGAGCTCCGGCGGCAGCCGGCTTGCCGCCCCGCGGTCCAGCAGGAACAGGGTGCGTTGCCTGCCCCGGGCGCCCGCCGCGGGCACCTGGACCGGGCCGACGTCGGACAGGGCGAGCCGGACCGCGCCCGCCTTCTCCGGCCCGGCGGCGAGGATCCAGACCTCCCGTGCACTGCGGATCGAGGGCAGGGTGAGCGTCAGCCGGATCGGGGGCGGTTTCGGCGCGCCGCGCACCGCGACCACGCTCCGGTCGTCGTACAGCGCCGGCATGGCGGGGAACAGGGACGCCACGTGGCCTTCGGGCCCGATGCCGAGCAACAGGACGTCGAACCCGGGGACCGGCCCGTGATCTTCCGGGCGGGCGGCGGCGCGGAGTTCGGCGGCGTACCTGGCCGCCGCGGCCTCGGGGTCGGGCCCGTCGGGGCCGTCGGTCCCGGGCATCCGGTGCACCCGCCCGGGGCCGGAGTCCAGGTACTGCAGCAGCGCCTGCTGCGCCGCGGCCTCGTTGCGCTCGGGGTCACCGCTGGGCAGGAACCGCTCGTCACCCCACCAGATGTCCAGGTGGCGCCAGTCGACGGCGTCGCGGGCCGGGGCGACCGCCAGCTCGGCCAGTACCGCCGTGCCGATCCCGCCCCCGGTGAGCACCAGCGACGGGCTGCCCGCCGCGGCCTGGATGTCCACCAGCTTGGTGACCAGCCGCGCGGCGACCGCCTTGGCAAGCATGCCAGCATCGTGGTGGACGATGACCTCGGGCGGGCTCATCGCGGGCGGCCTGGCGCGGTCACGGGACCGCGACCGCGGCGTGCCGGAACGTGGCGAGGACGTCCGCGTACACGTCGTCGGGGTCGAGCCGGCGTAGTTCTTCTTCGAGCAGTTCGGTGGTGTCGCGGCGGTGCAGGGCGACCCGGCGCTCGGGCTGCCCGGGCCGGCTCAGGTGCGCGACCCGCCCGTCGGGCCTGCAGATCGCGATGTCCCCTTCGGCGGAGGTGAAGCGGACCTCGGTGATGCCCGGCCCTCCGGTGGGCTCGGTGGCCACCGGGACGCCCAGGCGGAGCGATAGCCAGGCCGCGATCAGGTCGGCGGTCGGGCTCCCCGCCTCGGCACCGACCGCGCCGCCGGTAATCTCGCCCGAGGGCTGGTCCAGCGTGGCTGCCAGCAGGGACCGCCACGCCGTGGCCCGGGTCCAGGACAGGTCGGTGTCCCCGGGCTGGTATCCGGCGGCGAGCTTGGACAGCACGTCGCGCGGTGAGTCGCCGGCGGCGGCGTCGGTGACCCGCCGCTGGGCGAGCGCCCCCATGGGATCTTGCGCCGGGATGGGGGGCACGATGTCTGGCCACCAGGTGACCACGGGGGTGTCCGGCAGCAATAGCGGGGCCACCACCGAGTCCGCGTGCTGGCCCAGCGGCCCGTACATGCGCAGCAGCACCGTCTCACCCGGGCTGGTCTCGCCCACCCGGATCTCGGCGTCCAGCCGCGACCTGTCCTTAGGCCGCCGGATGATGACCACCAAGATCCGGCACGGGTGCTGGCGGCTGGCCGCGCTCGCCGCCCGCGCCGCGTCGTACTGCGCGCCCTCGTCGGTCACGATGACCAGGGTCAGCACCATCCCGCTGGCCACGCCGCCCAGCCGCAGCCGCGCCTGGCGCAGCGCGTCGTTGATCGCGCCGGTGCCGGTGTCGGTCAGGTCGATCATCATCGCGGCTGCTCCTCCCGCGCTAGGCTCGCTGGTCTCACAGCCTCCGCCAGGCCCGTCCGTCCCTGGCCATCAGCGCCTCCGCGCTGGCCGGGCCGGTGGACCCGGCCGGGTACTGGTCCGGTTTGCCGTGCTCGGCCCAGAACTCCTCGACCGGGTCGAGCACCTCCCACGACAGCTCGACCTCCCGGTGGCGGGGGAACAGCGGCGGGTCGCCGATCAGCACATCCAGCAGCAGCCGCTCGTAGGCTTCGGGACTGTTCTCGGTGAACGACTCGCCGTAGGCGAAGTCCATGTTCACATCCCGCACCTCCATCGCCGAGCCGGGAACCTTGGAGCCGAACCGGACCGTGACGCCCTCATCCGGCTGCACCCGGATCACTATCGCGTTCTGCCCCAGTTCCTTGGTGTCGGTGGCGCTGAACGGCAGGTGCGGCGCCCGCTGGAACAGCAGCGCGATCTCGGTCATCCGCCGCGGCAGCCGCTTGCCGGTGCGCAGGTAAAACGGGACGCCCGCCCACCGCCGGGTGTCCACGCCCAGCTTGAGCGCGGCATAGGTCTCGGTGCGCGAGTCGGGGGCGATCCCGTCTTCCTCCAGGTAGCCGGGGACCTCCACGCCGCCCTGCCAGCCCGCCGCGTACTGCCCGCGGGCCGTCCCGGTGGCCAGATCCTCGGGCAGCCGGACCGCCGACAGCACCTTCTCCTTCTCCGCGCGCAACGACACGGCGTCGAAGGAGACCGGCTCCTCCATCGCGGTCAATGCCAGCAACTGCATCAGGTGGTTCTGGATCACATCGCGCGCCGCGCCGATCCCGTCGTAGTACCCGGCCCGGCCGCCGATCCCGATGTCCTCGGACATGGTGATCTGGACGTGGTCCACGTAACTGCGGTTCCAGATCGGCTCGTACATGGTGTTCGCGAACCGCAGCGCCAAAATGTTCTGGACGGTCTCCTTGCCCAGGTAATGGTCGATGCGGAACACCGAATCCGAGCCGAACACCGAGTTCACGATCTCATTCAGCTGCCGCGCGCTGGCCAGGTCATGCCCGAACGGTTTTTCGATCACCACCCGCCGCCACGGCCGCCTGCCCGGCGGCCCCTCCGGCGGCGAAGACAGCCCTGACCGCTTCAGCTGCGCCACCACCTCGGGGAAAAACTTCGGCGGCACCGACAGGTAAAACGCGTAGTTCCCGCCGGTACCCCGCTCCTCATCCAGCTGCGCCACCGTGTCGGCGAGGCGGTCGAACGCCGCGTCGTCGGCGAACTCCCCGGGCACGAACCGGATCCCCTCGGCCAGCTGCTGCCACACCGTGTCATTGAACGGCGTGCGCGCGTGCTCCTTTACCGCATCGTGAATGACCTGCGCGAAGTCCTCGTGTTCCCAGTCCCGCCGGGCGAACCCGACCAGGGAAAACCCCGGCGGCAGCAGGCCGCGGTTGGCCAGGTCATACACCGCCGGCATCAGCTTCTTGCGGGACAGGTCGCCGGTGACGCCGAACAGCACAAGCACGCACGGGCCGGCCACCCTCGGGATACGCCGGTCCCGCGGGTCGCGCAACGGGTTCGCGGTGCTCACCGGCTTGATCCCGTCGCGCTGGCACGGGCCGCGCCGAGCACCTGGCGCAGCCCGGCCGCGCGGTCCCGCAGGTGCAGCCGCACCGCCGGCCTGCTGCGCTGGCGCAGCGCGCCGAGGTCGCCGAGCGCCTGGGCGAGCTGGAGCCTGCCCAGCGTGAAATCCCGCCCCGGCACCGGCACGTCGGCCGTCACCGCGCCGGTGATCTGCAGGAACACTCCGTTCTGCGGGCCGCCCTTGTGGTACTGCCCGGTCGAGTGCAGGAACCGGGGGGCCCAGCCGAAGGTGACCGGGTGGGTGGTCCGCCCGGCCAGCGCGTCCCGCAGCCCGGCGGCGGTGGCGTCGCCGTCCCGGTCCAGGTAGGCCATGATCGCCAGGTATCCGCGGTCCGGCAGCGCCTGGAGCACCGCGTCGAGCACCCCGCCCAGATCGGCCGGGGCACCGGGCAGCCGACCGGGCTCCGCGTACACCTCGACCGCGCCGTCGGTGAACACCGGCTCGCCGGCCGGCAGCGGGCCGGTGCCCGCCTCGGCCAGCAGGCGCGCCGTGTTCTGTTTGGACTCGGCCACGTTGGGCTGGTCGAACGGGTTGATCTCGAGCAGCCGCCCGGCCACCGCGACGGCGTACTCCCAGACCAGGAATGCCGCGCCGAGCGACCCCGTCACCGACGTGTCCGCGGGGGAGGCGGGCGTTCCCAGGCCGATCAGGTGCAGGTCGGGGCCGGGGGAGAAGCCAGGTGCGTGCTCGCCGCCCACCACCACCGGCAGGATGCCCCGCCCGTGCTTGCCGGTGGACTCGGCGATGAGCTGCTCCGCCCAGTCGCCGAAGCCGGCGAGCCCGGAGGCGCAGTCGGCGAGCACCGCCTTGTCGTGCCCGGCCAGCGCGTACCCGCCCAGCGCCGCGCCCAGCTCCAGGCCGGGGTTGCCGTCGGGCGCGGCCAGCGCGGGCAGCACCGCGTCGGCCTCGTCCAGCAGCCGCGCGGCATCCGCTCCCGCCAGCGCGGTGGGGACCAGGCCAAACGCGGTCAGCGCGCTGTAGCGGCCGCCTACGTTCGGGTCGGCGAGCACCACGTGATACCCGGCCTCGCGGGCCGTGGCCTCCAGTGGCGAGCCGGGGTCGGTGACCACCACGAACCTGCGGGCGATCTCCTCGGGAGACAGGCCGAGATCGGCGAAGGCCTGCTCGTACACCCGCCGGTGGCTGTCGGTCTCGATGGTCGAGCCGCTCTTGCTGGAGACCACCACCAGGGTCGCTGCCAGCCGGTCGGACAGTGCCCGGCGCACCGTGTGCGGATCGGTGGTATCCAGCACGGTGAGCGGGACCTTCGCGGTCCGGCTGATCACCTCGGGGGCCAGTGACGAGCCGCCCATCCCGCACAGCACGAAGTGGTCCAGCCCGGCCCCGCGCACGTCACCGGCCAGCGCGGCCAGCGGGCCGAGCAATGCGCGGGACACCCGCGGCGCGTCCAGCCAGCCCAGCCTGATCGCCGCCTCCGCGGCCGCGTCCGGGCCCCACAGCCCGGGATTCTTGGCGGCCAGCGCCGCCGGCACGCCGTCCGCGGCGAGCTTGCCGGCGGCCGGGCCCGCCACCTCGCGGACCGCGGCGCTCCGCCAGGCGACCGACACGCCGGGCGGCGCCTGCTGTACCTCACCGGGTTCGGTCATCGCCGCTCCAGCTCCGCTTGAATTGTCTCCAGCAGCTCCTGCCAGGACGCGGCGAACTTCGACACGCCCTCCTCCTCGAGCACCGTGACCACGTCGTCGTAGCCGATGCCGAGCGCGGCCAGCTCCTCGAACACCTTCCTGGACTGCTCATAGGTGCCCCGGATGGCGTCACCGCGCAGCTCGCCGTGGTCGGCCACGGCCAGGATGGTGGCTTCCGGCATCGTGTTCACCGTGTTCGGCGCCACAAGTTCTACCACGTACATCGTGTCCGGGTAGGCCGGGTCCTTGGTGCTGGTCGAGGCCCACAGCGGCCGCTGCAGACGGACGCCCTTGCCGTGCAGCGCCGCCCAGCGCGGCGACTCCGCCGCGAACCGCTGCTCGAAAAGCTCGTACGCGAGCCGGGCGTTGGCGATGGCTGCCTTGCCGCGCATCGCGGCGGCCTCCGGGGTGCCGATCTTGTCCAGCCTCCGGTCCACCTCGGTGTCCACCCGGCTGACGAAGAACGACGCCACCGAGGCCATCGACGACAGGTCACGGCCCGCCTCGGCGGCCTGCTCCAGGCCGGCGAAGAACGCGTCGATCACCTCGCCGTAGCGCTCCAGCGAGAAGATCAGCGTGACGTTGATGCTGATCCCCTCGGCCAGGCACCGGGTGATCGCGGGCAGCCCGGCCCGGGTAGCGGGGATCTTGATGAACAGGTTGGGCCGGTCCACCAGCCACCACAGGGCGCGGGCCTCGGCGATGGTCCCCGCCGTGTCGCCGGCCAGCCTCGGGTCCACCTCAAGGGACACCCGGCCATCCACCCCGCCGGAGGCATCGTAGGCGGGCCGGAGCACGTCGCAGGCCCAGCGCACGTCGTAGGTGGTGATGGCGCGGGAGGCTTCCCCCACCGACACGCCGCGCAGGGCCAGCTCGGCAAGCTGCTCGTCGTAGAAATCCCCGTGGCTGAGGGCATGGTCGAAGATCGTCGGGTTGGACGTGACCCCGACCACGTGCCGGTCCCGGATCAAGTCGGCCAGGTTTCCGGTGACCAGCCGCTGCCGGCTGATGTCGTCGAGCCACACGGCCACCCCGGCGGCGGACAGTTCGGCGAGGACATCGGATTGTGAGGTCATGGCTCTAGCTCCTTAATGGCCCTGCGTGGGTGCCGCACCCGTATCCATTCCCGCCTTCGCCAGGCTCGACCGCGCCGCGGCCGCCACCCTCTCCGCGGTGAACCCGAAGTGCTGGTAAAGGTCTTGGTAGGAGGCGGAGGCACCGAAGTGCTCCAGGCTGACGTACTCACCGGCGTCGCCGGCGAACGCCCGCCAGCCCTGCGCGACGCCCGCCTCGACGCAGACCCGCGCGCGCACCCGCGGCGGCAGCACCTCCTCCTGATAGGAAGCGTCCTGTGCGGTGAACCATTCCACGCACGGCATCGAGACCACCCGGGCGCCGATGCCCTCGGCCGCCAGCCGTTCCCGCGCGGCGACGGCGATCTGCACCTCGCTGCCGGTGGCGATGAGGATCACCGCCGGCTCCTGCCCGCCCGGCGCTTCGGCGAGGACGTAGCCGCCGCGGGCGGTCCCCTCCGCGCTGGCGAAACCGTCCCCGGCACGCACCCGGTCCGGGCTCGCGCTGCGGTCCAGCACCGGCAGGTTCTGCCTGCTCAGGCACAGCCCGGCGGGCCGGTCGGTGTGCTCGAGGACAGTGCGCCAGGCGACCACGGTCTCGTTGGCGTCGGCGGGCCGGACGATGTCAAGCCCGGGGATGGCCCGCAGCGCCCACAGGTGCTCGACCGGCTGGTGGGTCGGCCCGTCCTCGCCGAGCCCGATCGAGTCGTGGGTCCAGACGTACGTGACCGGCAGTTCCATGAGGGCCGCGAGCCGGACCGCGGGCCGCATGTAGTCGCTGAACACCAGGAACGTGCCGCCGTAGGGCCGGGTGAGCCCGTTCAGCGCGATCCCGCTGCAGATGGCCCCCATGGCGTGCTCGCGGATGCCGAAGTGCAGGACGCGGCCGTAGCGGTTGCCGGGGAACAGCCGGGTCTGGTGCTGGGGCGGGATGAACGACGGCTCGCCCTTCATCGTGGTGTTGTTGCTGCCGGCCAGGTCGGCGGAGCCGCCCCACAGTTCGGGGAGCACCCCGGCGAGCGCGTTGAGAACCGCGCCCGAGGCCCGCCGCGTCGCGGTGCCCTTGGCATCGGGCGGGAACTGCGGCAGGGCCGATGTCCAGCCTTCGGGCAGGCGCCGCGCGGACAGCCGGTCCAGCAGCGCCGCGCGGTCCGGGTTGCGCTGCTGCCAGGCGGCGAAGGATTCCTCCCACTCAGCGTGCAGCCGCTTGCCCCGCTCGGCGACCTTGCCCGCGTGGGCGACCGCCTCGTCCTCCACCGGGAAGTTCACCTCCGGGTCGAAGCCGAGGATGCGCTTGGTCTTGGCCACCTCCTCGGCGCCGAGCGCGGCGCCGTGCGCCTCACCGGTGTTCTGCGCGTCCGGCGCGGGCCAGGCGATGATCGTGCGCAGCGAAATGAACGACGGCCGCTCGGTGTGCTCCCTGGCCTCGTCGAACGCCCGGGCCAGCGCCGCGACGTCCTCGTGATACCCGCCTGGGGTGCGCCAGGACAGACGCTGCACATGCCAGCCGTACGCCTCGTACCGCGCGCAGACATCCTCCGACTTGGCGATGTTCGTGTCGTCCTCGATCGAGATGTGGTTGTCGTCGTAGAGAACGATCAGGTTGCCCAGTTCCTGGTGCCCGGCGAGCGAGGAGACCTCGTGGCTGATGCCCTCCTCGATATCGCCGTCCGAGGCGAACACGTAGATGTGGTGGTCGAACGGGCTGGTGCCGGGCGCCGCGTCCGGGTCGAGCAGGCCACGCTCGCGGCGGGCGGCCATGGCCATGCCGACCGCGTTCCCCAGCCCCTGCCCGAGCGGCCCGGTGGTCGTTTCCACCCCGGGGGTGAGCCCGTGCTCGGGGTGACCGGGGGTGCGGCTGCCCCAGCGCCGGTACTGCTCGATGTCGTCCAGCGTCAGCCCGTACCCGGACAGGTACAACTGCAGGTAGAGGGTGAGGCTGGAGTGCCCGCAGGACAGCACGAATCGGTCCCGGCCCAGCCACCGCGGATCGGCCGGGTCGTGCCGGAGGATCCGCTGGAACAACAGGTACGCCGCGGGCGCCAGGCTCATGGCCGTGCCGGGATGACCCGACCCGGCCCGCTCCACCGCGTCCATCGCGAGCACGCGGATGAGGTCGA
>Ga0126380_10000605_pt1 | contig 12290 bp, 9 predicted proteins | sample PanSoiMetPlot_26_FD_92544 | JGI IMG/M metagenome (GOLD analysis project Ga0126380, IMG submission 92544) | Tropical forest soil microbial communities from Panama - MetaG Plot_26 | ecosystem: Environmental > Terrestrial > Soil > Tropical forest > Bulk soil | place: Panama | collected 2016-02-17
CCTGGCCGTGTAGCTGGAGGATCGGGCAGGTCCGGCTGCTGACCCGCTGAGCGGGGGAGCGCTCGGCGTAGGTGGCCTCGAAACCGGGCAGCGGGCCGATCAGGCCTTCGGAGTACCGGGACTCGAAGTCGTGCGTGCTGGCGGAGAAACCGCGCGCGTCGGTGATGCCGTAGTACGACGTGGCCGCCTTGAACGGGCTGTCGCCGGCCGACACGGTGACCGCCGCCAGCGCGGTCCAGCCACCCGCGGAGCCGCCGCGGATCACCAGCCTGGCGCCGTCGGCGTCGCCGGCGTTGACCAGCGCCTGGGCCGCCGCGATCACGTCCTCCACGTCGACCACGCCCCACTGACGGCGCAACCGCTCCCGGTACACCCGGCCGTAGCCGGTCGAGCCGCCGTAGTTCACGTCGATCACGCCAATGCCCCGGCTGGTGAAATACGCCTTCTCCAGGTCCAGCCGCCGGTCTGCGTGGGATGCCGGGCCACCGTGCGCCCAGACCACGTACGGCGGAAGCTCCCCCTCCGGCGGCACCGCGCCCGGGTTGGCGGGCGGGTACACCCAGGCGTGCACCGTCTGGCCGAACTTTCCCTCAAACTCCAGCTTGCGCGGCTTGGGCAGGTACCCCGACGCGGGCAGGCGCCCGGCGGGCGAGTACAACTTCTTCGCCTTGCCGGTCGCCGTGTCGAACCGGATCACCGACATCGCGGTGGACGGCCCGCCGGCCACCCCGACGACGGTCATGCCGTCCGCGGACAGCCCGGAGGAAAAGATCCGGTAGGGGATGTCGACATCGGAAAATTCCCCCGTGAACGGGTCAAGCAGGGCCAGCCGCATCCCGCCGCAGCCGTGCAGCACCGCGAGCCTGCCATCGGCCAGGACCGCGTACGGGCTCTCCCCAAGGCGCCACAGCGGCCCGGCGAACTCCTGCTCGGCCGGGTAGATGGCCTCGGCGAAGCCGCCGGTCGTGCTCAGCGTGTAGAGGTTCCACCAGCCGGACCAGTCGGAGATCAGGTAGAGGCTGGTGTTGTCGCGCCAGGCCGGGGCCAGCACCGACTCGCGGATGCCGCCCTTGATCAGCCAGCCCCTGCCGGGCACCCCGTTTTCCACCGAGGCCACCCGCAGTTCGGTGCCGTCCCACGGCATCCGCGGGAGGTTCCAGGAGACCCAGGCCAGCCGGCGCCCATCGGGGGACAGGGTCGGGAAAGCGTAGAAGTCCGCCCCGCTGACCAGTTCGCGGATCGCGCCGGGCTGCCGCGCGCCCGACCCGTCCAGCGGCACCGACACGATCGCGCGGGTCACCTTCTCGGCTTCGTGACGCTCCTGTACGCACCACACTTCCGCGCCGTCCGGCGACAAGCAGAAATCGGCATAACGAAGGGCCGGGGTGCCCGGTTCCCCCGACGGCGCTGGGGTCAGCGGGGTGGGGGTGGCGCCGGCGTCGTCCGGGCCGGGCTGGCCCGCCAGGTAGAGCCGCTGGTCGGCGAAGTTCGCGAAGACGATGGCCCAGCCCCGCTGGCGGGACGGCCGCGCGCCTGGTTTCCCGGCGCGGACCGGCAGATAGGCCCGGCCCCCGTACTCGTGCACCCGGGTCCGGGCGTTCCACGGGGCAGGCAGCAACTGCCTGGGCTTGCCGTCCGCGCCCAGGTGAACGACCGTGGTCCGCCCCTGCTCACCGGGCAGGGTTTCCTGCCACCAAACCTCGCCGTCCTTCGTGACGGGAAACGAGACCGTGCGGTAGTGGCCGGCGACGTCGGCCGCGGTGATCGGCGAAGGCCAGGTACCGCACGGGAGGGGCTGCGCGGCGGTGCGTTCTGTCATGGCAGTATCGTCCACCACGCCCGGGCGGGCCACGGGAGATTCCGGATATGCCGGCGAGGGAGCGTACCCTCGAATCTTGAGATGAACGCGGCGCGCACCTACCAGATTCGCACCTACGGGTGCCAGATGAACTTCCACGACTCCGAGCGCCTGGCCGGCCTGCTCGAACAGTCGGGGTACCGGCGCGTGCCCGGCGACCAGGTGCCTGATGTGGTCGTCTTCAATACCTGCGCGGTGCGTGAGAACGCCGACAACCGGCTGTACGGGAACCTCGGCCACCTCCTGCCGGTGAAGGCGGCACACCCGGGTATGCAGATCGCCGTGGGCGGGTGCCTGGCGCAGAAGGACCGGGCCGGCATCGCGGAACGGGCGCCGTGGGTGGACGTTGTGTTCGGCACGCACAACATCGGCTCGCTCCCCGCGCTGCTGGAGCGGGCCAGGGTGCGGGCCGAGGCGCAGGTCGAGATCGTGGAGTCGCTGGAGCGGTTCCCCTCGGTGCTGCCGGTGCGCCGCGAATCCCCGTACGCCGCGTGGGTGGCCATCTCGGTGGGCTGCAACAACACGTGCACGTTCTGCATCGTGCCCAGCTTGCGCGGCCGCGAGGAAGACCGCCGCCCGGGTGATGTTCTCGCCGAGATCCGCGCCCTGGCCAGCGAGGGCGTGCTCGAGGTCACTTTGCTGGGGCAGAACGTCAACTCCTACGGGGTCGCATTCGGTGACCGGCAGGCGTTCGGAAAACTACTGAGAGCCTGCGGGGAGATCGCGGGCCTTGAGCGGGTGCGCTTCACCTCGCCGCACCCGCGCGATTTCACCGCCGACGTGATCGCGGCGATGGCGGAGACGCCCAACGTCATGCCGAGCCTGCACATGCCGCTGCAGTCCGGCTCGGACGCGGTGCTGCGGGCGATGCGCCGCTCGTACCGGCAGGAGAAGTTCCTCGGCATCCTGCAGCGGGTGCGGGCGGCGATCCCGGACGCAGCCATCACCACCGACATCATCGTCGGGTTCCCCGGTGAGACCGAGCGCGACTTCGCCGACACCCTGGACACCGTGCGGCTGGCCCGGTTCGCGGGCGCGTTCACCTTCCAGTACTCGCAGCGCCCCGGCACGCCCGCGGCGGCCATGGACGGGCAGGTGCCCGCCGACGTGGTCGCCGAGCGGTACGGACGGCTCACCACCCTGGTCGCGGAGATCGCGGGCGCGGAGAACGAGTCCCTCGTCGGCAGTGAGGTGGAGGTGCTCGTGGCCGAGGGCGAGGGGCGCAAGGACGGCGCCACGCATCGCGCCAGCGGGCGGGCCCGGGACAACCGGCTGGTCCACTTCGCGCCGGCGGGCACCGAGCCGCGCCCCGGCGACGTGGTGACCACGGTGGTGACCCAGGCGGCCCCGCACTACCTCATCGCGGATTTGCCGCCGCGCGCCGTGCGGCGGACCCGGGGCGGTGACGCGTGGCAAGCCCGCAAGGACGGCCTGGCCGATCCGGGTGCCGCGGGCGCCACGACCGTCGGCCCGCCGGTGCTCCTCGGCATGCCGGCCATCGGCCGGCCCGGCCCCTGACCGCCCGGCAGGCAGCCCGGGCATGGCCCCCGCGACCACACCTGCGGCAGACTGACGCCATGCTGATCGCCGGGGCCGTGTGCCCGCACCCGCCCCTGCTGATCCCGGCCGCCCTCGGCTCGGCCAGCAGCGACCCCCCGGGTGAGCTGCGCAAAGTCGCCGACGCCGCCGCCCGGGCCGTCTCCGGGCTCACCCGCGCGCGGCCCGACCTGATCGTCGTGGTCGGCGGCGGCGCCGCGGAACGCGAATACGGCGCGGACGCCTCCGGCGGGCTGCACGCGTTCGGGGTCGCTGTGACGGTCGGCCCGGGCGAGCCGGTGCTGCCGCTGTCCCTGACCGTGGGCCGCTGGCTGCTGGAGGGCGCCGGGATCCTGGAGCGCGGCGAGGCGCCGGACCTCCCGGTTGAGGCGGCGGACCTCCCGGTTGAGGCGGCGGACCTTCCGGGCGAGGCGGTGGGCGTGCCCGGCGCAGGGGCAGGCGGCGGCATCCCTGTGGTGTTCCAGGAGGTGGCACGGCACGCGGCCGCGGGTGACTGCCTCAAGCTCGGCAGGATCCTGGCCGACCGGGCTCCCCGGGTCGCGCTGCTCGCCATGGGTGACTCCTGCGCGCGCCCGGCCCGGGAGGATCCCGACGTGCCGGACCCGGCCGCGCAAGACTACGACGCGGAGGTCGCCGAGGCGCTCGCCGCCGCGGACACGCGCTGGTTCACCCGGCTCGACCCCGCGCTCGACGACGAGCTTGTCGTGGCGGGCCGGGCCGCGTGGCAGGTGCTGGCGGGCGCGGCCAGGGGCACGAGGATGCGAGGCCGGCTGCTGTGCATGTCGGCGCCCTACGGCGTCACCTACCTGGTCGCCTCCTGGGAGGAATCCCGGACGGACTGACGCCCATGGCCGAACCAGTGATCGCCGTCGTCGGGCCGACCGCGGCCGGGAAGTCCGAGCTCGCGTTGCGGCTCGCGCCCGAGATCGGCGCCGAGATCATCAACGCCGACTCGATGCAGCTTTACGCCGGCATGGACATCGGCACGGCCAAGCTGCCGGTCGCGCAGCGCCGCGGAGTGCCGCACCACCTGCTCGACATCTGGGATGTCCGGCAGACCGCGAGCGTCGCCGAGTACCAGCGCCTCGCCCGCGACGCGATCGCGGACATCCAGCGGCGCGGGCAGGTCCCGGTGCTCGCGGGCGGGTCGGGGCTATACCTGCGCGCGGCCCTGGACCCGCTGGAGTTCCCCGGCACCGATCCGGCGCTGCGGGCGGCCCTGGAGGCCGAGCTGGCGCAGGCCGGGCCCGCTGCCCTGCATCAGCGGCTCACCGGCCTCGACCCGGCGGCAGCGGCCGCGATCCTGCCGTCCAACGGGCGCCGCATCGTCCGCGCGCTCGAAGTCATCGAGGTATCGGGCCGGACGTTCAGCGCCACGATGCCCGAGTACGAGTCGCTGTACCCGGTGGTCCAGCTCGCCCTGGCCGTGGACCGAGCCGAACTCGACGTTCGGATCACGGCACGGACCGAGCGGATGTTCGCCGCGGGGCTGGTCGAGGAGGTCACCCGGCTGGAACGCGCCGGGCTGCGCGCGGGGAAGACGGCCAGCCGGGCGCTGGGTTATGCCCAGGTGCTGCGGTTTCTCGCCGGGGACTGCACCCTGGAGGAGGCGCGGGCGCAAACCGTCCTGGCGACTAAGCGCTTCGTCCGCCGGCAGGAGTCCTGGTTCCGCCGCGATCCCCGGCTCACCTGGCTGCCAGCCGGCGCCGCCGACGCCGGTGACCTACTGGAGCGAGCGCTGGCTACCATCGGGCCATGCGGTTCGCGAAAGGGCACGGCACCGAGAACGACTTCGTGATCCTGCTCGACCCGGACGGGGTCGGGGGGCTCACGGCCGGTTTCGCGAGCCGGCTGTGCGACCGCCGGGCGGGCATCGGCGCCGACGGGGTGCTCCGGGCGGTGCGGGCCGCCGCGTACGGTGCGGCCGGGCCCGGGGATGAGTCGTCCGGGCGCGGGAGCGGCGCGAACGGGGCGGCCGGGCCCGGAGGCGGGGCGGGCGAGGCGGAATGGTTCATGGACTACCGCAACGCCGACGGCAGCCTCGCGGAGATGTGCGGCAACGGGATCCGGGTGTTCGCGCGTTACCTCGCGCAACTCGGCCTCGTGGCGGGCCAGGAGTTCACCGTGGCGACCCGGTCCGGGCCGCGCCGGGTCCGGCTGGGCACCGGCGGCGACGTCACCGCGGACATGGGCGGCGTGGCCGTGCTCGGCCCCGGCAGTGCCGTGGTCGCGGGCCAGGCGTACCAAGGGCTGCGGATCTCGGTCGGCAACCCGCACCTGGCCTGCCTCGTCGAGGTGCCGCTTGCCACGATCGACTTGTCCCGCCCGCCCGGACTGGATCCGGGGCAGTTCCCGGAGGGCGGCAACGTGGAGCTGGTCCAGGTGACCGGTGACCGCAGCGTGGCGATGCGCGTGCACGAACGCGGCTCGGGCGAGACCCGCTCCTGCGGCACCGGCGCCGTCGCCGCTGCGGCCGCCGCCGCGAACGGTCCCGCCGCGAACGGGCACGGCGGGAACACTTGGCAGGTCACCGTCCCGGGTGGCAGGCTCGCCGTCACCCTGGAGGGCGGCGGCGCCTGGCTCACCGGCCCCGCGGTGATCGTCGCCGAGGGCGAACTCGACCCGGCGTGGTTGGCCATCGCGGCCAACGGATCCGTTCCCCTCTGACGCAGGTGCCGTGCACCTGGCCGCGAATGTGAGCCTGGTGTTCAAAGAGGAGCATGACGAAAGGGACGGTGGGCGAACGACAGCGCGTTTCAGCGCTGCCGGGGGCCGGCCGCTTATCTGGGTGGACGGCATGCGGTGGTTCGATGATGTCAGCGGCCCGTCGCAGCGCCATGGCGATGCGCTCCCTCACGCCAGCGAGTACTGCGACCGGTAATGTTCGCCCGGTTTGGGGAGCTCGAAGCGGCGCTCCGAGTCGGTATCCGGGGCCAGCGCCCGCAGCACAGTCGGTCCGGCAGTGCTGCCGATGTATCCACGGAGTAACCTTCGCGCTCTCTCAAGGTAAGAGCCAAGCCGGCCGCAAATGGCCGCGGCAATCGTCATGGGGGGGCAGAGTCATGATCATCCACCAGTATGTCTCGAAGGCCGTGCAGGACGACGCGTCGCGGGCCGGCGAGCGGAACCGCCTGCTGCTGGAGGCGCGGCGAGTCCGCGTGGTGCGCCCCGAGCGCGTGGTTCCCGCGACTCGGGTGCGGCGGATGGCCCGCCTGCTGCTCCGCCGGGTGCCCGCCTAGTAGTCCACCGCGCTTCGTGATCTTGCGGTGCCGCCGCTCATCCTCGGCGTTCCGCGCGCCAGCAGTCGGCTCGGCTGAAGCTTCCAGCAGGGCATACGTTGCCCGCCCACGGCACTAGCTTGCCGCGGGCGGGCGATAGCCCAGCCTGACCAGGCCGCTTGGTCTGGCCCTTCTGGCCCGCGTCGAAGAGGGCCAACACCCGGGCCGGGTCTTCGTTTCCTCGTAGAACCGTTCGGCTTCCTCGGGCTTCACATCTGCAACGATGCCTCCACAATCGGCGATGTGTCGCCTGGGGTAGGCGCCGCCCAGGCCGCGTGGCCACGGCTGCGGCCCGCCTGCGCAGCCCTGGGTCTGCGTCGTCACCGTCCTTACACGTCCCACGCCGCCGCTGGCGGGGGCGGCAACCAACAGGCGTTCTCGGCTCACCTCGACGGACCCGGTGTAACGTACGCCGCGGGTTGAAAGGACGGCCTACGTGGCCAACGCCGGATCCGGGACGGTGACCCCGATCCGGGTCGCCACCAACACGGCGCTAAAACCGATCAAGGTCGGTAGCACGCCACCAACCCCTACGGTTCGCCCGGCCTGGTGACCGCGATCCGGACCGGGACGAACACCGCGCTCAATCCGGTCAAGGTCGGGCACGGCCCAGCTGCCGTTGCGATAACCCCCGACGGCGGCACCGCACACGTGGCAGATTACGCAGGCGACACCGTGGCCCCGATCCGGACCGCTACCAACACGGCACTGAGGCTCATCAAGGTTGGGCACCAGCCCCAATTGCTGGCAATCACACCCAACGGCCGGACCGTCTACGCGGTCAACTACACCTCCGACGACGGCCCGGGAACCGTGACTCCCATCCGGAACTGCCCTACCGTCTGACGCCTCCGGCCATCCACCCGCACCTGGACGGCCTGCGGCCGACAGCCGTTGCCTGGCGGCCTGGTTCGCGGCGCCTGCGGCTCGCAGCGCAATCAGCGGTTATCCGCGGGCCACGTGCGGGTTATCGGCTGGTGTAGTCGATCCGCCAGGTGCGCCCGCCGTCGGTGGTGCTGACGATGCGCTCGCGCTCGTGATGGTGGTGAAAGTCAATCGCGGTGCCGGTCACCCAGCCCACAGCCGGGGTGAGGAACGCCGCCGCGTGCGGAAGGGTCAGGTCGCCGACGGAGCCTTCCCGGCGCAGCACGGCACCGCCACTGGTGGCCAGGTCCCAGGGGACCATGGCCGCAGCAGGGCAAGCCGGACACGAGTCGATGTAAACGGCGGCCGAGGCGCTGACCGCAGAAAACGGCCCCGGGTAACTGCCGGGGGCGGGAGCGTGCACGGCGACGCCCGGATGAGGGAAGTAGCCTTCGGCGAACAGCGGCACGGCCGTCGCCGGGGTGGCGTGGTAGCCCACGTGCGGGGCCTGGGAGGCGGCAACGCCGGGGCCGATGTCCAGGCCCCACACCGAGTCCGTGCCCGCGCACTGCACGATCATCGTGTAGGGCCAGGAAGTCCCCCGTGGTGAGCGCGGCCCCGCTGCGGCCAAGTCCCAACTGTGCCCGCCATCGGCCGTCCGGTACAAATGCCCCGCCGCACCCAGCCAGCCACGCTCGGCGGTGTTGAAGCACACGCTCTGCACGCCCGCCGGCGCGGCTACCGGCCGCCACGTCCGCCCGCCATTCCCCGTGGCCAGCACCACACCACCGTGTTCCGGGACCAGCAGGCCACCGAAGGGGCCCACCTGGGTCCCGCCGGCCACGGCGAAACCCACCGAGGGGGACAAGAAGTGCACCGCGCGCACCGCCGGGCATGGCTCGGGCAGGACCCGCCAGTGCTGGCCGCCATCGCTGGTGGCCAGCACCCTGCGGGCACCCACCGCCCAGCCGTGCCAGTCATCGGTGAAGTCCACCGAGACCAGCCCGAGCCTGCCCCGGTCCTGAACGTTCCAGTGCCGCCCCCCGTCGGTGGTGGACACGATCCGGTTCAACCCCACCGCCCACCCGTGGCTCGCCGACACGAACTGGACCCCGGACAGCGCACCGGTACCCAAGCTCAGCAGATCCGGCCTGTCCTTGCCCGACGCGCAGTCCTCGTCAGCGGCTCGCCCCGGCAGCGCCGGCGGCGACAGACGGGACGAGTGCCGTGCCTGCGGCGTTCCCCCGGTCTCCATTCCTGCCGACGGCGGCCCGCCCCGCGTCGGCGCCCCGCTGGCACACCCGGCCAGCGCCACCGCCGCGACCGCCGCCGCCGCACGCCGCATAACTCATGGACGTCACAGCAACCAGCAACGTTGCAACGACGTATTCGGAAGAACGACGCCAAACTCACATCGATCAAAGCCTGGGGCGCTCGTAGCGGAGCAGGACCACGCCGTTGCCGAAGGCGCAGGTCTCCGCGAGGTGCAGGCGCGTCGTGCTGTCCGAGGGCTGGAACAGCGGCCTGCCGCGCCCGAGGAGCACCGGGTGGACGTAGATCCGGTACTCGTCGATCAGGCCGTGCGCGCGGACCGCCGCGGCGAGGTCGGCTCCGCCGACCACCAGGTCCCACCGGGCTGCGCCTTGAGCTTCCGGATTTCCCCGGGGACCAGTTCCCTGGCGATCGTGGTGTTCCAGCCGGCTCGCTGCAGGTCTTGGAGAACACGATCTTGGGCATGTCCCGCCAGATGCGGGCGACACCGACATCATGAAGACGATCTTCCGCATCACGGTTCCCTCCCTGGCTTCCCGCCATAAACCGGAAGGCTATTCGGCCGGGGGTGACAGCAGCGGAAGATCACTCAGCCGGGGTGACACCCAGGACGGTGAGCGGCAGGCCGCGGAGAGAGGCGTCGAGCACCTCGGCGATGTGCGCCACGGCCACCGGCTCCCCGCCGTCGGCGGCCAGGGCGGCGGCGATCTGCAGGCTGCACCCGGGGTTGGCGGATACCACCAGCCGCGCGCCGGTCGCGCGCAGCGCCGCGGCCTTGCGCTCCCCGAGCTCGGCCGCCGCCTGCGGCTGCACCAGGTTGTAGATGCCCGCCGACCCGCAGCAGGTCCCGCCGTCGCCGACCTCGGTCAGGTTCAGCCGGGGGATACCGCGCAGCAGTTCGCGCGGCTGCCGCCGGATCCGCTGCGCCTGCGCGAGGTGGCAGGCGTCGTGGTACGCGGCGTTGACCGGCAGCTCGTGCCGCTCGGCGCGGGGTCCGCCGTGCTGGTCGTGCAGTTCGGCGAGGAACTCGCTGAAGTCACGCACCCGGCCGCTGAACGCCGCCGCCCGCTCGGCGAGCGAATCGGCCCTCGGGCCGGGGTCGGTGCTGGCGGCGCGGGCGAAGAAGGCACCGAACTCCTTCATCGCCGAGCCGCACCCCGCGGAGTTGACCACGATCGTGTCCACCGCGGCCCGCTCGAACTCCGCGATCGCCCGCTCGGCGAACCGGGCGGCCTCGGCGGGCCGCCCGGCATGCAGCGACAAGGCGCCGCAGCAGCCCTGGCCGGGCGGCACGATCACGTCGCAGCCCTCGGTGGCGAGCACCCGCGCGGTGGCGGCGTTGACGCCGGAGAAGAACACCTGCTGGACGCAGCCGGTCAGCATGCCCACCACCGCGCGGCGCTGGCCCCGGGCCGGGATCCGGGCCGGGAGCCGGCCCGGCCGGCCTGCGGATCGCGGGGCGAGGCTCAGCGACCCGGCGAGTTCGGGGGCGTAACGGGCCACGGGGCCGCGCTGGACCAGGCGGTCGAGCCTGGCCCGCTGGGCCGCGCGGAGCGGGCCGGTCAGCGCGCGGAGCCGCTTCGGGTAGGGGAACGTGGCGAAGATCGCGGCGCGGACGGCCCGCTCGCGGAGCGACCGAGCCGTGCCCGGTTGGTCTCCCTGGTCGGCGCCGGCCTGGTCCGGCCAGCCACGGGCGGCCTCGATCAGCTCGTTGTAGCGCACCCCGGAAGGGCACGCGGGCACGCAGGCCATGCAGCCCAGGCACCGGTCCAGGTGCAGCATCACCCGATCGGTGACCGGGGCACCGGCCAGGACCTGGGACATGAGGTGGATCCGCCCGCGCGGCGAGTCCATCTCCTCGCCCCAGAGCTGGTAGGTCGGGCAGGCGGGCAGGCAGAAGCCGCAATGGACGCAGTCCGAGGCGGCCGCGGCCAGGTACCCCCCGGGGTCGAGCGGGCTGGCTGGGTCGTCCATCAGATCCCTCCGGCGAACCGGCCCGGCGACATCCGGTGCCCCGGGTCGAACTGGTCCTTGACCGCGCGCATCAGCGGCAGTGACGGCACCGGGCCCCACGGGTCGATCAGATCCCGCACGCCGGGCGGGGCGTGCACCACGACGGCGCTGGCCAGCACCGGCGGGCTGTCCGGGGCGGGCGCGGTGGCCGGCCTCGCGTCGGCATCGCCGCGGGCCACCGCGGCGCGCAGCCAGGCCACGAACGCCGCGACCGCGGCCGGGTCCGCTTGCGGCCCGGTTCCCGCGTAGATCAACCCGGCCGCGGCGGACCCGCCCACCGCCGGGTCCAGGCCGGCCGCCCGCGCCGCGCTGTCGATCATCCGCACCACGCGCGCCAGGCCCGCGGACCAGAACGCGATCCGGATCAGCATCCCGGTCTGTCCCGGCTCGACCGCGCTGCCGGGCTGCCCCTCCGCGGCGGCGTGCCCGTTCGCGCCGGGCCGCCCATAGCTGCCAGCTTGCCAGCCCCACCACGCGGGCGGCGACGGCTGCGCGGTCGCCCCCGCACCGAGCAGGGAGCACAGCATCCGGGCGCGCTCTGCGGTGCCGTCCGGGTCGCCTTCCAGCAGCACGGCCACCCGCACCGGCTCCCCGTGCGCCGCGCGGTCGATCTCGATGGCCGACGGTGCGAGGGCGCCGCCCGCCGCCGCGGCGACCGCCCGGTACGCCTCATCCGGCCCGGGGCAGTCCACCGTGACGTAGGCGGCGGAGGCGGGCAGCGGATGGAGCCGGAACACCGCCTCCACGATCAGCCCGAGCGTGCCGAACGACCCGGTGAACAGCCGGCCAAGGTCGTAGCCCGCGACGTTCTTGACCACCTTCCCGCCGGACCTGGCCACGGTCCCGTCCGCCCGGACCACGGTGATCCCGATGATCAGGTCTCGCGGCGTCCCGTAACGCAAGCGGCGCGGGCCCGCCGCCCCGGTGGCGAGCGTGCCGCCCACGGTCGCGCCCAGCCACGCGGGCGCCGCCCCGTTCGCCCCGGACGGCGCTGCGCTCCCGGCTGCCGCGCCCGCCCCGGCTGCCGCGCCCGCCCCGGAGCCCGCTTCCGCCCTGGATCCCGCGCCGATCCCGGGCACCGCGAGCGGGGCCGGCGGGGGGTCCAGGGCAAGCTGCTGCCCGGCCCTGGCCAGCACCTCACCGAGCCGCGCGACGCTCACCCCGGCCTCTACCCGGGCGATCAGGTCACCCGCGGCGTGCTCGACCACCTGGTCCAGCGCCGTGGTGTCCACTACGAGGTCACACCGGCGCGGCGGGGCACCCCAGCCAAACTTGCTGCCACCGCCCCGCGGGACCACGGCGAGGTCGTGCGCGGCGGCCGCGGCCAGCAGCGCGCTCGCCTCCGCAACGGTGGCCGGGGACGCGGTGAAGCGCGGCATCACCCCGGCGACCGCATCCCCGGGCTCCGCCAGCCGCGCCGCCGGGCAGGCCGCGGCCAGGGCACCCAG
>Ga0126380_10000608_pt1 | contig 12262 bp, 10 predicted proteins | sample PanSoiMetPlot_26_FD_92544 | JGI IMG/M metagenome (GOLD analysis project Ga0126380, IMG submission 92544) | Tropical forest soil microbial communities from Panama - MetaG Plot_26 | ecosystem: Environmental > Terrestrial > Soil > Tropical forest > Bulk soil | place: Panama | collected 2016-02-17
TCAACTCAGCAAGATAACACCGAGATAGTCGATCAAGCCGGCTCAAGGTATGGCTCCCAGGCTTCGATGGCGACCCTTACCGTCGGATCGGAATCTTTACCTGTCCCTATCGTAAATCTGATCCGGTTGGCAATCGGCTGAGAATCGGACGATCCTGCGTTGGATGTGCGATCTCTGCAGGCTCCGAAAATTCGAGTTTTACCCGTTGGTCCTTTTCGTCTTGAGTGTCCCACTTTTATTCGGGTGGGACACTTTCTGTTCGCGCTTTGAGCTTGCTCATTGCCGAGTCGGCGGTCGGCGCTGCAGCGCGGCGCGCGTCACGAACCAGTACATAGCTGAGATTTCGTTGGTAAACCGCTATCTACGCCCTGCTTGTTTCGGATTCCGCAATCGGTAAAGCAAAACAGAATGACTCTTCATGCGTGTGACTCCGAGCATTTTGAACGTGCGAACGCGGGTGCGCTACGGAACACAAACTCAACGACAAATCATCCAACTGTATGTTCATGAACGCGCTTGCCGTGTTGCTGCCTCATCAACCACGCCGTTGGAAATGACGACACCATAGTCGCGTTTCGCATCTTCAACGGTGATCAGACCGTCGAGCACATCGTCCAGCACCTGCCCCGGATCGCGCTCGCGCGGATTGCCGACGCCGCCGCCGCCCGGCAGGCCAAGCTGAATCGCGTCGCGTGGTGGCACGGTCTGCCGTCCTTTGGGGCGGATCGGCCGGCCCGAGCGCAAGCTAACCGTGCCCGCGCCGCCGGGCTGCCCGCCGGCGCGGCCGCGCGCCGGGTTTTTCACGCGCTCGAAATTGCAGAGCAATGCGACCGGGTTTGCGCCCGCGCCGCCGAGCTCGATCGCCTGGCCCAGCCCGCCGCGGTATTTGCCGGCGCCCCCGGAGCCGTCGCGAAATTCGCGGCGGTAGAACACCACGGGCGCAACGCTCTCTGTTGCCTCCACTGGAATAGTGCGCACACCCGACGGAAAGGCGGTCGCGCTCAGCCCGTCTTTGCCCGGGCGCGCGCCTGCCCCGCCGCAATGGAAGATCACCGTGCTGAAAGTGTCGAGCTGGTTCGCATCGGTGCCTTCGGCCACCTCGTCGACCAGCGAACCTCCGCCAAAGATCTGCGGATTCCATAGTGACGACGCGCCTTCGGCAGGTACGCCGCCCGGGATCGCCTTCTCCAGACAGCCGAATACGATGTCCGGCAACATCTGGCCGACGGTGTGCCGAGCGGCGACCGGCCACGGCCGCTTGACGTTAAGCACGCAGCCTTCCGGGGCCGATACGGTTATTGGCTCAAGGGACCCGAAATTGTTGGGCACTTCCGGCGCGACTAGGCATTTCACGCCGAATGCCGTGTAGGCGAGGCAGTAGTTATAGACGACGTTTATTCCGTAGCGCGACGCCGACGACGTGCCGTCAAAATCCACGTGGATGCCGTCCTCTGAAATCGTCAATGCTGCATTGAATTCCAGCGGCTTGTCATAACCGTCAATGGTCATGCTGTTGCGATAGAGGCCTTTCGGCAGCGCGCGAATGCGCGCCAGCGTTGCCTCCCGCGAGGATTCGATGATTGTTTCGCCGAGCCGGTCCAGGTTGGCGATCTCGAACTCGTCCATCATGTCGATCAGCCGCCGGCTGCCTTCGTCGTTGCAGGCGGCGCAGGCATAGATATCGCCCTCGACCTGGAGCGGTTCGCGCACATTGGCTCGAACCAACTGCAACAGATCCTCGTTCATCTTTCCTTCGCGCGCGAGCGGCATGATCGGAATGGCGACGCCTTCCTCGAAAACCTGGCGGCCATCCGGTCCCATGCCGAGCCCGCCGATATCGACGACATGGATCGTATTGGCGAAAAGCGCGACCGGCTGACCGCGATAGAAGGTCGGCGTCACCACCGTAATGTCATGCAGATGCCCTGACGTAAGCCAAGGATCGTTAGTGATGTAGTGGTCGCCGGGCTTCATTCCGGCGAGCGGATATTTATCGAGGAAATGAATGACAGCATTGGCCATCGAATTAACATGGCCGGGCGTGCCGGTTACCGCCTGCGCCAGCATGCGGCCGTGACGGTCGAACACGCCGGCGGAGAGGTCGCCGGCCTCGCGCACCGACGTGCTGAACGCCGTGCGGATCATCGTTTGGGCCTGTTCCTCCACCACCGCGATCAGGCGGTTCCACATGATTTGCGTGTGGATTTGGCCGAGCGCGGTGTTCGAACGGGCGACCATCGTCATTTTTCTCGACGGAAGAGCTCAATATAGCCGAATTGGTCGATCCTCGCATCGAACGACGGGCTGACGACGGTCGTCGTGTCGTCTTCCGTGATCACAGCCGGACCTTTGATTCGGGCGCCCGGCGATAAATGGGCGCGCTCGTAGACGGGCGTGTCAGCGAATGCGCCGCCGGCAGGATCGAAGACCTTACGCTGCGCGATTGACCTCGCTTGCCCAGGTTTCAGCTTCCCTGCCGTCGCGAGTTTTCCTATCGACGGCGCGCGCAACGACAGTACCCAGCTCAAGATTTCGATCTCCACCCCCGGAATGGGCCGGCTGTAAAGTCTCCGATAGGCGTCCTCGAACCATTCGGTGATCGCTGGCACATCAGTCGTTGTGAAATTGCGAACAGGCAAATCGACTGAAATTTCGTGACCCTGTCCGCGATAGCGCATGAACGCGGAACGCCGTTCCGTGAGCTTTGCGTGCGGTTCGCCGCGCCGCACGATATCTTCGGCTTCGGTTCGCATTTCGCCGAACACGGTATTGGCTACGGCCGGATCGAAGCTGTTCAGCCCTACCAACCGGCTGCGCACAATTTCATACGCGACCGGTGCCCGCAGCAGCCCGACTGCGGAGCCGACTCCGGCATTGGCCGGGACGAGCACACGGGCGATCCCGAGCTTCTCCGCTACGCGAGCCGCGTGCAGCGGCGCGGCGCCACCGAACGCCACCATTGTGCGGGCCCGGATATCCTTGCCGCTTTCGATCGCATGCACGCGCGCGGCGCTTGCCATGTTCTCGTCGACGATCTCGCTGACGCCGAGCGCGGCGTGGACGGCTGATAGGTCGAGTCCCCTACCGATGTTTTCGACCACAGATTTATCGGCGGCCATGGCATCGAGCGGCATTCGGCCGCCGGAAAAGTCGGCCGGATCGATACGGCCGAGCACGACATCGGCATCCGTCACGGTCGGTTGCTTGCCGCCTCTGTCGTAGCAGACGGGTCCGGGTTCGGAGCCCGCGCTATCCGGCCCGACATTGATGCGGCCGAGCGTATCGACGCGGGCAATCGATCCGCCGCCGGCGCCGATTTCGACCATTTCGATCACCGGGATACGCAGCGGCAGGCCGCTGCCTTTGGTGAAACGATAAACGCGTGCAACCTCGAAGGCGCGCGCCGTCTGCGCGCGCCCTTCGTCAATGAAGCAGATTTTGGCCGTGGTGCCGCCCATGTCGAACGAAACGACCTGATCGAGGCCCTGCTGAGAGGCAATGCAGGCGGCAAAGATCGCGCCGCCCGCCGGGCCGGATTCGACGAGGCGCACCGGAAAGCGGATCGCGGTGTCGGTCGTGGTGATGCCGCCGCCGGACGTCATCAGCAGCAGCGGGCATCGAAAACCCGCCTGTGCCAAGCCGCGCTCAAGCCTCGTGACATAGCTTCCCATGAGCGGCTGAAGATAGGCATTGGCGCAAGCGGTCGAGAACCGCTCGTATTCCCGCATCTCCGGGGATACGTCGGATGAGAGCGTGACCGTGGCTTGCGGCATCCGCTTCGCTACCGCCTCGCCGACCCTGTGCTCGTGATCAGGGTTGATGAAGCTGTGCAGAAGGCCGACCGCGACTGCCTCAACCTTCTGCCCGACCACGGTATCGATCGCGGTGGAAATACTCTTTTCGTCGAGCGGAATGAGAACGTTTCCCTGCGCGTCGACACGCTCACGGATCGGCAGCCGCAAGCGGCGCGGTACCAAAGGCGGCGGCAGATCGATGTTGACATCGTATTGCTCGAAACGGTTTTCATGTCGGATCTCGACGACGTCGCGAAAGCCTTCGGTCGTCAGAAGCGCGGTTTTGGCGCCCTTGCGCTCAATCAGAGCGTTGGTTGCAAGGGTCGTGCCGTGGATGATCAGCGTGACGTCGGCCGGTCGAATGCCGGCCTCGCCGACAATCGTGCGCAGGATCGTCAGCACGCCCTCCTCCGGCGCGCGCTGCGTGGTCAGGCCTTTGGCCGTGTAGCGACGTTCGCCGATCTCCAGCGCAACGTCGGTGAACGTGCCGCCGATATCGACGCCCAGACGGATTGAGGGAGGAGATGTCATCCGGAAACCCGCGACGATTGCGGGAAACTGGCAGCGCGCCGCGCCGCCGCCCTATGGCGTGTTACTTGCGCCAGCCTTTCATCGGCCACTCGAATTTGGCGGTGGCCCGGTTCTCCGGCCACACCGATTCATAGGTTTTGCCGTGCAGCTGGATGAGATAGGTCGCGGACAAAGTATTCTGCCCTGTCTCGTCGAACTTGACCCCGCTATAGCCGATCATCAGCTGATCCGCCTTGAGGTCGGTCGCCTTGAGGGCGGTCTGGATCTTTTCAGGATTTGTCGAGCCGGCGCGGTTGATAGCCTCGGCCAACACCAGGAAGCCCTGCATCCAGCGCGCCGAGGTGTCATCGAGATCGCGGCCGTACTTCTTCTTGAACATTTCGTTGATGATGTAGCTGTTGCTTCCCGGCTTGCCGATATCGAAGGCGCTGCGGTTTACCGCGCCCTGCGCCAGGTCGCCGACATTCGGAATGAACGCCGGATCGGAGAACCCGGCGTCATCGCCGATGATGATCGGCGGCAGGTAATCGAGATTCTTCATCGTCTTGAAATAAAGAATCGTATCGGCGGTGTAGCTGATGAAGATCGCCGCATCGGGTTGCAGGGTCTTGAGCTGGAGCACCTGAGCCGACACATCGGAGCCGTTGGCGTTGTAGGGAATCTGGGCCGCAACCTTGATGTTCGCGGCCTTTGCAGCCTCGAGAATGCTGGCGGCGACCGAGGAGCCATAGTCGGTGTTTTCGTTCACGATGGCGATCGTGTCGATCTTGCGTCCCGCCTTTTTCAGATCGGTCAGGAATTCCGTGTAGGCCTTGGCGAAGTCGGGCGCGATTGGGCCGGCGCGGAATGTCCACTTGAACCCGCGCTGCGTGATGTTGAGCGCGACGGAATCGGCCACCAGGAACGGAATAGCCTGGCGCTCGGCGACCGCGGTCGCGACGAGCGAGACCGACGAATGGTAGGAGCCTAGCATGGCCGCCACTTTTTCCTGGGTGATCAGGCGCAAGGTCTGTTGTTGGCCGACCTGCGGATTGCCCTGGTGATCGGCGCTAATGAGCTCGATCTTGGCGCCACCAAGATTAGGAAGACCTGTCGTGGCACCAAGCGGCAAATTCTTCAGTTCCGGGTATGCGTTGTTCACGATTTCCGCACCCAGCTCGACAGCGTCTCTCGCCGACTGGCCTGCGCTCGCGGCATTGCCGGTCAGCGGGTAGATCACGCCGATCTTGACGGTATCGGCCGCGTTGACCGGAGCGCCCGCCAACACCACAGCGGCGAGCGGAACGACGAACCACCACATCCGAGCCATATCAACCTCCCTTCGTTGCAATGCCTTCTTCTCGACTATGTTTCCCCGTCGTCGAACGCCTGCAGGCTTTCAGCCAGCTTGGCTTCGATGAAATCCATTTGCGCGATGATAGCGGCCCGGGCTCGCTCGGGCGAGCGCGCCTGCAGTGCTTCGTAGACGTCGGCATGGTGCTGCCAGATCAGTCTGTGCTGCTCCCGATTGGGGGTGTAGCGCTTGAGCCGATAGAGCGCCGAGAAGCTTTCCCGCATGATCTCCATCATGCGGACCGCCAACGGATTGCCTGTTGCCGCCGCCAGCGCCCTGTGGAAGCCGACGTCGTTTTCCTCCCATGCATCGCTCTTGACATCGAGCACACGCATCGCATCAAGCCGCGCCTTTAGGGCGGCGAATTGCGACTTGCTGCCGGCCTTGGCCGCTTTACTCGCGCACCAGCCTTCCAGCGTGCGCCTGATCTCGAAAAACTCACCGACTTTTTCTTCCTCGATCCCGATCAGCTCGCCGACATTTTTCTCCGGCATTCTTGAGCCGCGCGACACGACGAAACTGCCGGCGCCATGCCGAACCTCGATCAGTCCGGCCAGTTCCGCGCGATAGATCGCCTCGCGAATGGTCTGCCGACTGGTGTTGAATATCGTGGTGAGCTCCCGCTCGGCCGGCAACCGACTCTCGATCGGGAAGCGGCCGGAACGGATGAAGCCGACAATCTGCTCGAACACGTGGTCGGATTTGCGCGCGCCCTTGACCGGCGTGAAAGGAGCCGGCGCCGGTGCTCGCACAGCCAAGCCTTTCGCCCTCGCCATTGTCGACTCCCGCTAGTGCAACCCGGCACTGGCCGCGCGTGCGCTGATGCCGAGATAGATTTCGCGAACCTGCTGGTTGTTCTCGAGGTCCGACGCCTTGCCTTGCAGGGCGATGCGCCCGGTCTGCAGCACGTAGGCATAGTCGGCGATGCCAAGCGCCAGCGGAATCGACTGCTCGGCCAGCAACAAGGTCAGGCCTTCCTTATGCAGGCGCTGCAGCATGTCGTAGAGCGCCTCGACCACTGCGGGCGCTAGGCCGAGGCTCGGCTCGTCAAGCATCAGCAATTTCGGTTCGCTCATCAGCGCCCGCCCGAGCGCCAGCATCTGCCGCTCGCCGCCCGAGAGCGTGCCGGCGAGCTGTCGGCGCCGCTCGGCCAGGCGCGGGAACAACGTGTAGACGCGCTCGAACAAACTCTCGATGCGGGCCTTGTCGACAAGTGTCGTCGCGCCAAGCCGCAGGTTCTGCTCCACGGTCTGTGCGACGAAAAGGCGCCAGCCCTCCGGCGACAGGGCCAGACCCTTGCTGACGATCTGATAGGCCGGCTGCCCGGCAATCTCCTCGCCGCTCCAACTGACTTGGCCCCGCGAAGGCCGCACCAGGCCGGCAATCGCATTCAATGTCGTGGTCTTGCCCGCGCCGTTCGAGCCGAGCAACGCAACGATGGTGCCGGCCTCCACTTTCAGCGAAATATCGGTGACGCCGACCAGGTCGCCGTAGCGCACTTCAAGATGCTCGATCACGAGATCGTTCATGTCATCTGCGCCTGGTGTGGTGGCCGCGTCCTAGATAGGCCTCGATGACGGCCTCGTTCTTGACAACGTCGTCCGGCTTGCCGCTCGCGATCACGTGACCCTGGTTGAACACAAGGACGCGCCTGGTCAGGGTCATGATCACTTCCATGATGTGCTCGACGATCACGATGGTGACGCCGGATTCGTGGATCTTGCGGACCAGCGCGATGGCGTCGAGCAGCTCGGTGGGCGTCAGGCCCGCGAGGGCCTCGTCGAGCAGCATCAGGCGTGGCGACGTCGCCAGCACGCGCGCGATCTCGATCCGCTTGCGTCCGGGTGTGCCAAGGGAACGGGCCCGCTGCTGCGCGAGCCGGCTTAGCCCGGTCAGTTCGAGGATGGTCCTAGCATGCACGCGGGCGTCGTTCCGGTGCGGATGACGCAGGAACGCGCCAACCATCACGTTGTCGAGCACCGTCATATCCTCGAACGTCGCCGGTACCTGGAAGGTGCGGCCGATGCCGGCAACCGCGTGGACCTCCGGCGACGCGCGGGTGACGTCCTGGCCATCGAACATGATCTGGCCCGTAGTAACCGGCATGTCGCCCGCAATGCAATTGAAGAAGGTCGACTTGCCGGCCCCGTTCGGCCCGATCAGGCCGATGATATCGCCGGTATCGACGGTCAGATCGGCGCCGGCGACGGCGCGGAAACTGCCGAAAGCTTTTGAGACGTTTTTCGCCTCAAGCAGCATGACCCCGCCTCCACCGCTTGGGCGCAATCCGGTCCCAGAGATCGAACAGGCCTCCCGGCTCAAAGCGCGCAATCAGGACAATGATGCCGCCGTAGAGAATGAAGGTCAGTCCCGAGCCTCCGCCGCCGAACCAGGTATTGGTTGCCGTCTGCAGCGGAATGAGGATCAGCGCGCCGACCACAGGTCCGAAGAGCGTGCCAGCGCCGCCCAGAGCGGCAATGATCACCATCTGCACCGAGACGAGAATGCCGAAGCCGCTTTCCGGATCGATGAAGCCAGTCTTGATTGAATAGAGCGAGCCGGCGATCGACGTGAACACGGCACTCAATGCCAGAGCCTTGATCTTTGTCTGCAGCACGGGAACGCCAAGGCTGCGCGCGGCGCGCTCGTTCGTCTTGATGGCGCGCAGGTAATAACCAAACCTGCGCTGCTCCATCAGCCAGGTGATGAGCAGCAGCAGGGCGAGCACGACAAGAAAGATGTAGTAGTACGGAAGCTCGCCACGGAACGTCAGGTCCCACCAGCCGCGCGCGACCGCCGGGCCCTGCAAACCGATCGCCGCGCCGACCAGGTCCCATGTGCCGGTGAAGATGCGGATAAGCTCCGCAACCGCAATCGTTGCCATGCTGAAATAGTGGCCACTCAGCCGGAAGGTCGGCAGGCCGATCAGAATGGCCACCGCGATGCTGAGTGCGATGCCGATCGGAATGCCCGCCATCGGCGGCCATCCGAACAGCTGATAGAACAACAGCGGGCAGTAGGCGCCGAAGCCGTAGAACATGCTGTGGCCCACCGAAACCTGCCCGGCATAGCCGCCGACGATATTCCACGCGGATGCCGAAATCGCGGCGAGCAGGAATGTCACGCCGATGTCGAGATAGAACGCCCCCGAAAAAATCACCGGGTAGACTAAAAGGCACGCGCCGAGCACGACGACGCCCCAGTTGGTCGGGACGTTTTTCACGCTTTACCCATCAAGCCTTGCGGCCGCAGCCAGAGCAGCGCGACGAACAATGAATAGACGATGATGTCCTTGTAGATCGGTCCGAACCAGAACGCCGACACCGCCTGGATCAGACCGATGATCAGCCCGGCATAAAGCGCGCCCGGCACGCTGCCAAAGCCCCCGAACGCGACCACGACGAAGGCGATCAGGCCGAAGGTTTCGCCAACCGAGGGTGACCATGGATAGGCCGTCGCCATCAGCGCGCCGGCAATGCCGGCAGCGCAACCCGCCAAGCCCCACGCGAGTGCCTGCATTCGGTCGGGCCGGATGCCCATCAGCATCGCGGCGCTGCGGTCTTCCGACACGGCCAGCAACCGGCTGCCGATATTCGTGCGGGTCAGCAACAGATGAAGCGCAATGGTGAAAGCGATGGCCACGACACCAGCGACAAGTTGCGCGACTGGCAGCAGGATGCCGCCGAGATTGATCGTGCCGGACAGCGAGGTCTCCGGCAGCGAGACAAAGTTCGCGGAAAAAATCCAGAACGCCGTGTAGCGCAGCAGCAGCGCAAGCCCGAATGTCGAGAGGATCTGCGCCAGCATCGGGCCGCGCATCACATGGCGGATCAGTCCGGCATAGACGACGACGCCGAGAACAAAAAGCGCGATGGCCGCCGCCGTGCCGAACGCGGCCGGACCGCCACCGAGCCACACGACGACCAGCAGCGCCACATACATTCCGAGCATGACGAATTCGCCGTGCGCGAAATTGATGACGTTCATCATGCCCCAGATCAGCGTCAGACCTGAGGAAAACAACGCGTAGATGGCCCCCAGCAAGAGGCCACCGACGACGACTTGCAGGAGTAGCATTGTCTATTTCGCCCAACCCGCCATCGGCCACTGCAGCTTGGCGTCGGCGGCCTTCTCCGGCCAGACCAGCTGGTAGTTTTTCCCGTGCAGCTGGATCAGGTAGGTCGCGGCCAGGATGTTCTGCCCTGTGTCATCAAATTTCACCCCTTGGTATCCCATCATCAGCTGCTCGGGCTTGAGATCGGTTTGCGTCAGGGCGACGCGAATCTTCTCAGGATCGGTCGAACCGGCGCGGTTCATCGCATCGATCAGCGCAAAGAAGCTCTGCATGTTGCGCGCACTGGTGTCGTCAAGATCGCGGCCCGTCTTGGCCTTGTACATCTCGTTGATCTTGTAAGTGGTCGATCCCGGCTTGCCGACCGCCCAGGCGCTGCGATTCATCACGCCCTGTGCGACGTCGAACACCGCCGGGACGAAGGACGGATCGGAAAAACCGCTGTCGTCGCCGATCACCATCGGCGGCTTGTAGTCGAGATTCTTCATCGTCTTCATGTAAAGGATCGAATCCGCGGTGTAGCTGATGAAGATCACGACGTCGGGATTCTTATCCTTCAGCTGCAATACCTGTGCGGAGACATCCGTCGAGCTCGCGCTGTATGGAATGCGGATCGCGACCGCAATGCTCGCCTTCTTGGCTTCCTCAGTGATCGATTCCGCAACCGAGGTGCCATAGTCGGTATTCTCGTTGACGATCGCGATGGTATCGATCTTCTTGCCGGCCTTTTTCATGTCGTCGAAGAACCGCATGTAGGTGCGGGCGTAGTCGCTGGCGATCGGCGTGCCGCGGAACACCCATTTGAACCCGCGCCCGGTGATGTTGAGTGCGGCCGATTCCCCGACCATGAAAGGAATGCCGTAGCGCTCTGCAACCGCGGTCGCCGTGAAGCTGCACGATGACTGGTATGCGCCGAGCATCACGTGCACCTTGTCCTGCGTGATCAGGCGTGTGGTGAGCTGTTGTGCGAGCGAGGGATTGCCCTGGTGATCGGTAAGGATCAGCTCGAGTTTCGCGCCGTCGAGATTGGGCAGGCCCGCGCCCTTGGCGAGCGGCAAATCGCCCAATTCGGGATGCGGGTTGTTGACGATCTCGGCGACGAGCTCGGCCGCCGCCTTCGACGCCTGGCCTGCGGCGCCGGCATTGCCGGTCAGCGGCCACGTGATGCCAACCTTGACGGTCTCGGCGGCTGCGGCAGGATCGCCGACATGGAGCAACGTGGTGGCAGCCATTGCCGCGGCGAACAGGAACGGTTTGCGTTTCAAGGATCTCTCCCGACGGGTTTTGATTGGCTTGACCGGACCTGATGTTTTGCGTGTCAGGAAATTGCCCGGCATTGTATGGGCGAGCCGTCTCCATTAGCGTAGAAGTGGTCTGACCACGCTAGAAAGCCCTGTCTGGGCTGTCAATTGTGCAACACCGCAAGCGGCCGGAATCCGAGGAGCGAACGTGCCCAACCACTACGACGTGACGACGATCACCGTGCGCCCCAACACCCAGCCGAAAGCGCTGGCCGCCCTGAAGGACCAACTGGCGAACGCGCGCGGACTCGTGGCGTGCTGGTTCACCGATATCGGCGCGCTCAACCGGATCATGATCATCCGCGCCATCGATGATCTCGCTGCGAATTTGAGCGAGCATCGCGCACTGCTAGTGTCGCGCAATCCATTCGGCATCGGCGACCTGATCGACGAGATGACAATGGATATCTACTCCGCCCTTGACTTTGTTGCGCCAATAGCGCCGGGCGACATGGGGCCGTTCTACGAGGTGCGTACCTACGTGTTCAGGCCGGACGGCGTCGCGCCAACCGAGCAGCTATGGCGCGAATGGCTGCCCAAGCGCGCGAAGGTGTCACCCATCTTGATGGCAATGATGTCGGCGACTGGCCGGGTCGCACGCTTCATGCACATCTGGCCGTACAAAAGTCTCGACGAGCGCGTCCGTCTGCGCGCCAAGGCCGTCGCAGACAAAGTATGGCCGCCGCCGGGCGGGCCCGAGCAATTCGTCAGGATGCAGAACGACATCTACATGCCGGCTCCCTTTTCGCCGCTCCGCTGATGTGAAGGTCGCGGAAATTGCATTCCAGAGTTCGCGATAGGAATTTTCAGGGAAAACCTTGCAGGTTGGGACTTCGGTTTCGCGCTGCTCTGGGTCAAAAGCATACGTGTGCAGCGCAAAAGCCAATGTCCGCTTTGGGCCAAAAGCAGACATCGACCTATCGGCTTTTACATCCGTGTCTAATACCGAAATCCTCCAAGAGGATCAGCTCATCACCGGTGAGCATGATCTGCAAAAGGGGACGAGAGCATATCGTTACGAAACGGTAGGTTCACGCATCTGTCGCTGGCCTGTCAGAGTTTCGCCCTGGGCAATATCAGACTGAAAAATCATCGGCTTGTGTGAGCCAGCTCACGCGGCACTTGCTTGACCGAGCGTAATTATTTGGTGTCGGCGACTTTCATTGGACGTCGCTCATGCATAAAGCACTCTATGTTGTCCTAGTTCTAGCTGGCGTCCTGACCGTCGCAA
>Ga0126380_10000610_pt1 | contig 12242 bp, 7 predicted proteins | sample PanSoiMetPlot_26_FD_92544 | JGI IMG/M metagenome (GOLD analysis project Ga0126380, IMG submission 92544) | Tropical forest soil microbial communities from Panama - MetaG Plot_26 | ecosystem: Environmental > Terrestrial > Soil > Tropical forest > Bulk soil | place: Panama | collected 2016-02-17
CCCCGCCGCCTCCTGCCCAGCGACCATCTCCGCGGCCGGGGACCCGCCGAGCAGGGCCGGGGCCACCACCAGGACCTCCACGTTGGCACCGGCTTCGACCGCCTGCCAGACCGGCTGGATCCCCTCCACCACGAACGCGCCCTCGCGCCGGCGATGTTTCCGGTCGCCGAGCAGGCGCATCCGCTTGACCAAGGGATTCGCCGCGCTGGAGATCAGGCCGGTCATGGCTAGGCCACGTCCGGGACGATCTTTGGGTGCCCCGGGCGTTTGCTGGCGGCCAGCGGCGGTGCGGTGTCACCGATCACGACGGCGTCCGGCTCTCGATGACCGTTGCCAGCATGGTGCAATGCTCTCACCTGGCCCCGGCGACGAAAAAGCGCGTGATTACCGACGGTCCTGTTCATGTGATGGCAGCGTGTGCCGGGCCTGCGGCCTATGGGCCGGGGAGTTCCGCGACGCCAGGCCCGCGCTGGCGGCACAAGGGCGCGGCACAGGCCGGCCAGGGGCATGGACGTGCGGGCCCGCCGCGGCCTGCGCGGCACCGGGCGGCTCCGTGGACCCGCCCGCCGACAGCCCGCCCGCTGCCACCACGCCCGCCGGCACAGCGCCCGCCGACACAGCGCCGGCCGGCACAGCGCCGGCCGGCACAGCGCCCGCCAGCACCAGTTCCGGCGTGTCCGCCGGCACCAGTTCCGGCGTGTCCGCCGCCACCGGTTCCGGCGCGCCCGCCGCCACCGGCACGCGGCGGCTCCGCCGGACGGCACCGGCCAACGCCCGGTAGGCGGGCCCGGCCGCGCGCTGCACCCCGATCGCCAGGGCGAGCAGCGGGACGGCGGCGATCCCGTCCAGCCAGAAGTGGTTGGCGGTCACCACCACCGCCAGCGTGGTCAGCACCGGGTAGGCCAGCACGAGCCAGCGCCACCGGTTGCGGGCGGTGACCACCACTACCAGGGCCACCAGCAGCGCCCAGCCGACATGGATGGACGGCATCGCCGACAGCTGGTCCGCGTCGATTCCAGCGTGCGGCCCGTAGACCGATTGCCCGTAGACCAGCCCGGTGTCGGCCATCTTGGTGAGCGGCAGCATCCGGGGCGGCGCCACCGGGATGAGCTGCACCAGCAGGGACACGCCGGTGAATAGCAGCACCAGCGTGCGCGCCCGCCAGTACTCGCCTCGGTGCCGGGCGAACAGCCACACCAGGCAGCCGATCAGCACCGGGAAGTGCAGCACCGCGTAGTACCAGTTGAACGCCTGCACCAGGAGCGGATGCGGCAGGAATACCTGTTGCAGCGCCTGCTCGCTGGGCAGGCCGACGTCCTGCTCGGCGTGCCAGATCCAGGCCGCCCGGTGCAACGCCTCGGTCAGAGACACCTCGGACCTGCTCCCGGCGTACGTCCAGAGCGCGAACAGGCCGAGCAGCATGCCCGCCTCGCGAGCGAACACAGCGATCACAGCAAGCCGTGGCGAACCCGAGCGCCGCCGGCCAAGCGCCGCCGCGGCGGCCACCGCCAGCACTAGCGCAGTGGCAACCGCAGCCTCCAGCCAGGTGAACTTGATGCTCAGCATGACCGCCCGCCCCGACGGGTTCGCAACCGCAACGTCATCAGACCGAAATGCTAAGTTCCCGAGAAATTGGTTGTCTATTTATTTCTCTTCGGTCAACCTCCCCGCTCCTCCCTCTCTATTCCGCACCCCGTCCCATTTCCCGGGCGGGCTGCCCAGGCTGGCGCGAGTGCGGACGAGTAGGAGGTGGTACTAGTTCCGCAGTGACGCCGGTCAGCGCCGGCCAGATCTCGGCCACAGCGCGCGGCACGCTGTTCGTAGGGTTGGCTGGTGGCCATTGAGCTGGTGTTTGAGACCCACTCCACAACCGTGGACAATGAGCAGGGACGCGCTACCGGCTAGCTGCCGGGCAAGTTGTCACAGCAGGGACAGGCGCAGGCCGGTGAGCTGGGACGGCGGCGAAGCCGCGACCAGATCACCGTGGTGTTCAGCTCCGACCTGGCCCGCGCGGCCACAGTTCAACTCATCCGCAACGGGATGACGGCTGCTTCGCCGGCCAGCAGCTGGCGACGGGCGGCTTGCTCATCGCTGATCACGTGCATGACCGCGTTGATCAGGGCCAGGTGGGTGAAGGCCTGAGGGAAGTTGCCCATGTGCCGGCCGGACCGCGGGTCGATCTCCTCGGCGTACAGCAGCAACGGGCTGGCGTAGGACAGCACCTTCTCGCACATGTCGCGGGCCCGGCGCTGCTCGCCGATCTCGGCCAGGGCGGTGACCAGCCAGAACGTGCAGATCGTAAAGGTCCCCTCTTCGCCGGGCAGCCCGTCGTCGGTCTCGGCAACCCGGTAGCGCAGGACCAGCCCGTCCCTGGTCAGTTCGTCGGCGATGGCCAGCACCGTCGCCCGGATCCGCGGGTCGTCCGGCGGAAGGAACCGGAGCAACGGCATCAGCAACAGTGATGCGTCCAGTGCCGTCGTGTCGTAGTGCTGGCAAAAAACGTCACGGTCGTCGAGTGCGTTGGCGCAGATGTCGGCGTGGATCTCGTTGGCCGCCTTCTGCCACATCCGGGCCACGTCGTGCTCGTCGCGGAGCCTGGCAAGCCGTGCGCCACGGTCCGCGGCGACCCAGCACATCATCTTGGAGGACGTGAAGTGCTTCGGCTCCCCGCGGATCTCCCAGATGCCGCGGTCCGGTTCCCGCCAATTCTCCAGGGCATGCTCCACCTGCTGCCGGACAACCTGCCAAACCCGCTCGTCCAGCCGGTCCCGGGACTTGGTGTGCAGGTAGACCGATTCGAGTACGGTGCCCCACACATCGTTTTGCCGCTGCTCGTAGGCGGCGTTGCCGATCCGCACCGGGCGGGCATCCTGATAGCCCTGCAGGTGATCCAGGATCCGCTCGGTGAGGTCCGGTTCGCCGCCGATGCCATAGACGATCTGGAGGTTGCCGCCGTCACGTTCGGCCAGGTCAGCGATGAAGGCGAAGTAGTCGTTGGCCTCCCAGTCGAAGCCGAGGGTGTACAGGCCCCAGAGCGCGAACGTGGCGTCGCGGATCCAGCTATACCGGTAATCCCAGTTCCGCTCCCCGCGTGCGGTCTCGGGCAGGGATGTTGTGGCGGCCGCAGCGATGGCACCGGTCGGGGAGAACGACAGGCCCTTGAGCGTCAGCGCGCTCCTGGTCAGGTGGCTGCGCCAGCGGTGGTCGGGGAAGTTGCCCCGGGCCAGCCAGTGCTGCCAGTGGTGCGCAGTCCACGTCAGGCGCTTGTCCGCGTCCTTGTAGCTCTTCGGCGGCGGCCGGCTCCCCCAGGACAATGCGCAGAACCGGGTGTCCCCTTCCCGCAGCAGGGTCCGCCCGCGCGCCGACGACCCCTCGATGCCGAACCGGATGTCCGAGGTGAGGGTCACCGGCAGGGTGCCTTCGGCGGTGGCGACCGCCTGGTAATAGCCCCCAGTGGGACGGCTCCAGCGGGCCCGCTGCATCCCGTAGCCGAACACCGGCTCGCAGTCGAGCGCCAGCTGCACCGATCCCTGCACGCAACGCACCGTCCGCAGCAGTATGTGCTCGGCGTCATAGTCCGTCGGCGGCCTGATGTGCCTGGTGCGCCCCGGGTGCTCGTGCCGCCAGGGCCCCATCACCAGGCAGTCGCGCACGACGATCCAGCCCTCGCCGCAATCCCAGCTCGTCTCGAGCACCATCGTCCCCGGCAGGTAGCGCCGGTCGGCTGGCACCTCGACATCCTCCGGCCCGAACCTGAACGAGCCCGCGCTCCGGTCCAGGATCGCACCGAAGAGGCTGGGGCAATCCATCCTGGGCAGGCACATCCATTCGATGGCGCCGCTGGGCGCGACCAGCGCCGTTACCTCGCAGTCGGACAGGAAGCCGTAGTCCGCGATCGGCGGGTAGGCCGAGAACTCACCCGTCCTGCTGATCAGCCCCAGCTCGGGCAGTTCAGGGTCGGGCAGTTCAGGGTCGGGCAGTTCAGGCTCGGGCAGTTCAGGGTCGGGCAGTTCAGGGTCGGGCAGTTCAGGGTCGGGCAGTTCAGGCTCGGGCAGTTCGGGCCCGGGCGCCGCAGGCTCGCCATCCGTCATCCAGGTTCCCTGTTGCTGTAGGTATGTCTGGTAGCTACCCCGTGTCCACGGATGCACCCTCGGGTCACAGCCCGAACCGGCCAGCGCTCGCCTCGCCGCGCCGTCGCGCGGCCCCAGGGACCACCCGGCCTCGGCCGCCGTCACCGGCTCAGATGCTCGAGCATGACCTCATGATGGCGCAGCACTTCCACCTGCGCCCGGCTGGCGTCGCTGGCCGGCGTTCCCGGCGCGGCGGGCCGGCGGCTCAACCGCGGCGAGATCCCGGCGATCTTCCCCGCGGATCAGCGGCTGTCACTGGACCGCGCCCAGGTGCTGGAGTGGCGCGGTGAAGAGATGGGCGGCGGTGCGCTGACGGCGGGCGGCGCGGGAACCGATGGCGGCGGCGTGACCTGCGGCGGCGCGCAAACCTCGGGCGGCGGGGTGACCCGCGGCGGCGCGCAGATCACCGGGGCAGCCGTCACCGAAGGCGGCGGGCACAGCGCGGGCGGCGCGGTCACCCGGGGCGGGGCGCAGACCGCCGGTTTGGCCGACACCGGCGGCGGCGGGGTAAGCGCCGGGGGCGGCGTGAGCCGAGGCGGAGCCGGGATCAGTGGCGAGGCGTGGACTTCGGTTTCCGGCGCAGGCGTACCCTCCGACGTGGCTTTGCTCGTCAGCGGCATGATGACCGCCCCTGCGCTTGCCGCGGCCCGCCCTGCAGGCCGCAGGTGCCGTCACCGTCGTGGTTAATATTCCCGTCATCAAGCCCTTACACACCGCCACGGTCCGCGCAATTGCTTGCGCCAGCAAGGCCGCCGTCGCCGCGAAGAACCAACCGATCGTCGGCGGCCTCGGCTCCGCCGGCGCGGGCCTGACCGCGTCAGGGTGATCCGGGCGGAATGTAGCGGGCGCCGTGCTCCACCGCCTGGTAAATGTCCACGCCTACCGGGCGGCGCCGTTCCTCGGCCAGGTGACCGAGCAGGCCCGCCGCCCGGGCCAGCAGCGCGAACCCGCGCAGCAGGTCGGCGGGCAGGCCGAGGTCGGCCAGGGCCGCGCCGCAGGTGCCTGCCCCGTTCAGCGGCAGGGTGCGCCCGAGGACCTGCGGGTGCACCCGGCCGATCGCCTCGAACAGGCGCAGGTGCGGGCCGCGGGTGCCCTCTTCCTCGGCGATTGCGATCAGCGCCGGGGTGCGCGGGTCGGTGACCTTGTGCACCGGGTGCCCGAGACCGGGGACGAACCGGTGCTCCTCGCGCGCCCGCCGCACCGCGGCCAGCGCGAGGGCGTCGTAGGCCGCATCGTCGCCAGGCGGCTCGGCCGCCCCGGCGAGCGTGTCGGCCAGGAAGCGGCCGGTGTCCTCGGTGACGCCGAGGAACCGGGAACCACCGCCAAGCAGCCCCGCGGCCAGCGCCCCCTGGACCGAGTCGGGCGCGCTGAGGTAGGTGAGCCGGGCGGCGATGGCCGTCGGGGTGAAGCCGTGATCGGCCAGCGCGACCAGCACGGCCTCGAACACCCGGACCTGGCCCGGCACCGGGCGCTGCTGCGTCACCAGCCATAGCGCCAGCTCCCCGAAGCCGACCTTGCCCATCAGGTCGGTGGCGAGGTCCTGGCCGAGCAGGGTGATGCTGTCGGCGTCGGAGGTGCCCAGCGAGGTGGGGAAGCCGGGCGCTGGTTCGGTCATGGGCTCGTCCTTCCATCTCCCCGGCCGCGCCACGGCGGCGGGCCGGGCGGGGCGGCGAGCCAGGCGCGGATCTGGTCGCCCTGCTGGTCCAGGGCCGGCGGGGGCAGCGGGTAGCTCGGCGGCGTCGCCGAGAAGTCAACCGGGTGCCGGACCGTGGGCACGCCGTCGGCGTCCTGGCCCGCGATGGCGACCGGCCGCAGGCCGATGCCGCGGGCGAACTCGACCCCGGCGTCGACCGTGTTGATCGGGCCGCACGGCACGCCCGCGGCGATCAGCAGGTCGAACCATTCGGCCGACGGCCGGGCCGCCAGCCGCTCGGCCAGCAGCGGCCGCAGTTGCGCCCGGTGGGCGGTGCGGTCGCCGGTGGTGGCGAATCGCGGGTCGTCGGCAAGCTGCGGTGCCCCGATCACCTCGCACAGCCGGCGGAACTGCCGGTCGTTGCCCGCTGTGACGATAAGTTCGCCGTCCGCGGTGGGCAGCGGCTCGTAGGGGGTGAGGCTGGGATGGGAGTTGCCCATCCGGAACGGGACGACTCCCCCGGCGACGTAGGCGGCGGTCTGGTTCACCATCCCGGACAGCGCCGAGCCGAGGAGCGTCGACTCGACGTGCTGCCCTTCGCCGGTGGCCGACCGGTGGTGCAGCGCGGCCAGGATCGCGATGGCGGTGTGCAGGCCGGTCATCACGTCGATCACGGAGATCCCCGCGCGCTGCGGCGGGCCGTCGGCCTCGCCGGTCAGGCTCATCAGGCCGGACACGGCCTGCGCCATCAGGTCGTATCCCGGCAGGTGAGCCCCGCCCGTGGTGCCGAAGCCGGTGATAGAGGCGTAAATGATGGCAGGGTTGGCCGCGCGGACCGCGTCGTAGTCCAGGCCGTACCGCGCCAGCCCGCCGGGCTTGAAGTTCTGCACCATGATGTCGGCCCGGCGGGCGAGCTCGGCGGCGGCGGCGCGGCCCGCGGGGTCCTTCAGGTCGAGCGCCACCGATCGCTTGTTCCGGTTGATCGCGAGGTAGTAGGTGGCCACCCCGTCCCGGGTCGGCGGCACCCAGCCGCGGGTGTCGTCCCCGGCGGGGCTCTCCACCTTGATCACGTCCGCGCCCAGGTCGGCCAGCAGCATGGTGCAGTACGGCCCGGCCAGGACCCGGGAGAAGTCGGCCACCAGCAGTCCGGCCAGCGGGCCGGGGCGCGCGTCTTCCTCAGCCATGCCTAAGTGCGCCCCACGCATCCCTGCGGGCAGCAGGCTGGGGATTTGCGGGACATGCCCTAGGTCGGCCGGTAGTACAGGACGTCGCCGTGGTGGTCGGTGGCCACGCAGAAGGTCGGGCTCGCACAGCTAAGAGTATTGATGGCGGCGGTACCGTCCACCACGGTCACCGTGGACCACTCCCCGTCCTGGTAGGTCAGCGCGCCGCCGGTGCCGTTGGTGGCCACGCAGAAGTCCCGGGCCGGGCAGGAGACCGTAAGCGCGGTGCTGGGCATGGGGCTCACGTGCCACGTCCCATGGTTGAAGATTGCGGCGTTACCGGAGTTGTCCACCGCTACGCAGAACGTGGCGGTGGCGCAGGACACCGCGGTGAACGAATGACCGACGTCGATCGCGGAGACGCCGGTCCACGTGGTGCCGTTATAGGTGTACGCGCCGCCGCCGTCGTCCACGGCCGCGCAGAAACTGGCGTTCGCGCAGGACACATCGGTCAGGCCGCCGCCGCTGGTGGCCAAGCTGAACTGCTGCCAGCCACCGGGGGTTTCGGCGAACGCCGCGCCGCCGCTGTCGCTGGCCATGCAGAAGGTCGAGGTGGGGCACGACAGCCCGGTGAAGGTTCCGGTACCGGTGTCTACCAGGCCCGGGCTGCTCCAGACCCCGTTGCGCAGCCCGAGCGCGTGGCCCGCACGGTCCAGCGCGACACATCTGGTGGCGGTGGCGCAGGAGATCGCCACCAGCCCCGCCGCGCGGTCGGTGGCCGCGCGGTGCCAGCCGGCCGGCGGGGCAGACGACAGCACGCCGCCGCTGGTGTCAGCCGCGTAGCAGGCCGAGTGGGTGGGGCAGGAGACCGCGGTGATCGCGGCGTTGTCACGCAACGGCTGCACCGGCAGCGGCGTGGCCCATCCCAGCTGCCCGGCCGGCTGGACCGGGGTGCTGAGCGGCGCTGGGGATGTGCTCTGCGCCGGGGCACCCGTGCTGGCCGCGGGGGTCGGGCCGGCCCTGGCGATCGGCGGGCTGAGCGGCGCGGTCAGCCGTGCGGCGTAATGGCGGTGCAGGGCGACGGCGCCAAAAGTGCCGCCGGCCCCCAGAACGGCCACGAGCAGGACGATCGCGATCACCCGGACGCGACGGGACCGGCCGGGCCGGGGTTCGGCGAGCGACCCGGGTTCTCCGGCCACGGGCGGGCCGTCGTCGTGATGCACGCCGCCGTCGGGACCGGGCTCATCCCGCGGTTTCGTGCTGCTCCGCCAGGTGCGGTGAGCATCGCGCGGAATCGTGAACCGCAGGTCGGGCGGCGTGGTGGTGGTAACGGCGGCCCCGCCGTTCGCCGCCTGGGGAGCCGCCGCCGGCGGCGCCAGCGTCGGCATGGCCACCTCCGGCGGAGCTGCCGCCGGCGGAGCTGCCTCCGGCGGGGCTGCCGCCGGCGGGCCAGCCTCCGGTGCGGGCGGGGCGGGCCTCGCCCCGGTCACCGTCGCCTTGGCCGCGGGGGGCGCGGGTGGCGCGGGGTTCGGCGCAGGCGGCGGGGGCTTTGGTGCGGGCGGCTCCGGCTCGGGGACCGGCACCGGTTCGAAGACCAGCCCCGGTTCGACGATCGGCCCGGGGACCACCTCCGCCGGGACGGCCGGCGTGGGCGCGTCGGCCAGGGCGAGCGCCGTTGAGGAAATGCCAGGCCGGGGGGCATCCTCGTCGCCGCCGGCGATGAAGTCAGCGAACGAACCGCTGCTGTAGTCCATCGTGGGCGGGGGCGCGGCAGGCATCGCGGGCCCGCCGGCCGCGAGCGGCAGCATTTCGCCGCACGTTTCGCAAAAGAGCATGCCCGCTCCGGCGGCGTGACCCTGGCTGCAGAAGCGCCTCAGGTCATCGCCGCAAACCTCGCAGGATTCCATTCCGGGGAAGACGGAATGTCCCAGCGCGCAAACCGACACCGTGTCCCGCTCTCGCTTACCACGTCACCGGTTGAAAATGCTAGGGCAGATGCCGGCGGCCGGCGGCGCGGTTGGCGAAGGTGACACCATTCCCGGCCGGGTTGTCCCTCCGGTCAGCACTCGATGACGTTGACCGCAAGGCCGCCCCGGGCGGTCTCCTTGTACTTGTCCTTCATGTCCGCGCCGGTTTCCCGGAGAGTCTTGATCGCCTTGTCCAGCGACACGTGGTGCGTGCCGTCGCCCCGCACCGCCATCCGGGCCGCGGTGATGGCCTTGACCGAGGCGATGGCGTTGCGCTCGATGCACGGGATCTGGACCAGCCCGCCCACCGGGTCGCAGGTGAGGCCCAGGTTGTGCTCGACGCCGATCTCCGCGGCGTTCTCGACCTGCTCCGGTGACCCGCCGAGCACTTCGGCCAGGCCGGCCGCGGCCATCGAGCAGGCCGAGCCGACCTCGCCCTGGCAGCCGACCTCCGCTCCGGAGATCGAGGCGTTCTGCTTGAACAAGACGCCGATCGCGGCGGCGGTGAGCAGAAAGGCCACCACGCCGCCGTCGTTCGCGCCCGGCACGAACGTCACGTAATAGTGGAGCACCGCCGGGATGATCCCGGCCGCGCCGTTGGTGGGGGCGGTGACCACCCGCCCGCCCGAGGCGTTCTGCTCGTTGACGGCGAGCGCGTAGAGCGTGACCCATTCCATCGCATACAGCGGGTCGGCCGGGTCGCCGGTGCGTTCCAGCGTCTCGTGCAGGCCCCTGGCCCTCCGGCGGACCTTCAGCCCACCGGGCAGCACCCCGTCCGCCTGGCATCCCGCCTCGACGCACTCCTGCATGACCCGCCAGATCCGCAGCAGGCCGGCCCGGATCGCCGCCTCGTCCCTGCGGGCCTTCTCGTTGGCCAGCATCACGCCGCTGATCGGCAGGCCCGACCTCTCGGTCCAGGCGAGCAGTTCCGCGCCGGTGCCGAAGGGGTACGGCACGGGTGTGGCGTCCTCCTCGATCCGGGGCGCACCCTGCTCGTCCTCGCCGAGCACGAAGCCGCCGCCGATCGAGTAGTAGGTGCGTTCGAGCACGATCTCGCCCCGATCGTCCACGGCGGCGAAGAGCATCCCGTTGGAGTGGAACGGCAGGCGCTTGCGGCGGTGCAGGACGATGTCGGAGTCGGGGTCGAAGGCAATTTCACGGCCCCCGGGCAGGACCAGCCGGCCGGTCTCGCGGACCCGCGCCACCAGCGGCTCGGCGGCCACCGGGTCCACGGTCTCCGGGTGCTCGCCGGTCAGCCCGAGCACGACCGCCTTGACGCTGCCGTGGCCGTGCCCGGTGGCGCCGAGCGAGCCGAACAGCTCCACCCGCAGCCCGGCCACCCGCTCCGTCGAGCGCTCGGCGGCCAGTGACTCGGTGAACATGCCCGCCGCCCGCATCGGCCCGACGGTATGCGAACTCGATGGGCCTATGCCTATCTTGAACAGGTCGAACGCGCTGATCGCCACGGCCCGGCTCCCCTCTCTGCGGCACTGGTCGCGCTGCCGCGTCTCGCCAGCACTAGGGCACGGATCTGCCGCGCACCCGTTCCCCGGCCGGGTCGAACGGCGGGCGCAGCGAGACCGTCACGGCCCGGATCTCACCACCCACGTTTACCTGGTAGGAACCGGTGCGCACGAACTCCGGCGTGACCGGGTCACCGGCCGGATCCCAGATATAGGCCAGGCCGGCCGTCGCGCCGAGCGCTTCCCCCCAGGCGGCCGAGGTCACCTGGCCCACGGCCAGGCCGTCCCGCAGCATAAGCTCACCGCCCCACATCATCGTGCCCCGGTCGCCGGCGACCAGGGAGACCAGCCGCCGGCGCGGGCCCTCCGCCCTGGTCTTCTCCACCGCTTCCCGGCCGAGGAAGCTTATGTCGGTGCGGAGCTTGCAGGCGAACCCCAGCCCCGCCTCGACCGGCCCGTAGTCGGGGGTCAGCTCCCGCCCGTAGGCGCGGTAACCCTTCTCCAGGCGCATCGACTCGATAGCGTAGTAGCCGGCGTTGACCAGCCCGAACTCACGCCCGGCGCGGGTCAGCAGCTCGAACACGCCGACCGCGAACTCACACGGCACATACAGCTCCCAGCCCAGCTCGCCGACGTAGGTGATCCTGGTCGCCCGGACGGTGAAGTGGCCGAGGCCGATCTGCCTGCTGGCCCGGAACGGAAAGGCCTCATCGGACAGGTCGGCGTCGGACAGCGCGGCGAGCAGGCCCCGTGACCGAGGCCCCATCACCCCGAACACCGCGTACGCCGAGGTCACATCGACCAGCGCGGCGCGGGCACCCGCGGGCATCCGCGTGGTGATGTGGTGCTTGTCTCGTTCGGTGGTCGCCGCGCTGCTGATCAGCAGATAGTCCAGCTCCGAAACCCGGGTCACGGTCAGGTCGGACTCGTAGGTGCCGCGTTCGTTAAGCATGCCGGTATAGACCGTCCACCCGGGATCGACGGCCACGTCGGCGGTGCACAGCCACTGCAGGGCCCGTTCCGCGTCCGGCCCGGTGAGCAGGTACTTGGAGAACGAGGTCTGGTCGAACAACGCCACGTCCCGGCGGGTGGCCCGCTGCTCCGCCGCGCAGGCGCGCAGCCAGTTCTGCGCTCCCCAGGAGTACTCGATGACCGGCTCCTCCCCCGAAGGCGCGAAGAAGTTGGGCCGCTCCCAGCCCATCCGGCTGCCGAAACAGGCGCCGGCGCCGGCCAGCAGGTGGTGCACCGGGGAGCGGCGGAACGGGCGGGCCGTGGCCAGCTCACGGTTCGGCCAGGGCAGCGCGTAGTGCAGGCCGAGGATCTCGCCGACCCGGTCGCGCAGCCAGCGGTTGTTCCCGTGGAACGGGGCGAACCGCCGGATGTCGGAGGCGGTCAGGTCGATGCCGGGGTCGCCGGTGAGGATCCACTGGGCCAGCGCCTGGCCGACGCCGCCCGCGGAGGCGATGCCGACCGAGTTGAACCCGGCCGCGACGAAGAAGTTGCGGCACTCGGGCGCCTCGCCGATGAGAAATTGGTTGTCTGGGGTGAAGCTCTCCGGGCCGTTGTACATCTTCTTGATTCCGGCCGTGCGCAGCGCGGGCACCCGCAACTGCGCCTGGTCGGCCAGGAGCGAGAAGTGATCCCAGTCCTCGGGCAGCAGCTGGAACTCGAACGGGTGGGGCAGCGCGTCGGGCGCGGCCCACGGCTTGGCGTTGGGCTCGAACCCGCCCACGACCAGCCCGCCCACCTCCTCCTTGAAGTAGGTGTAGCCGTCCGGGTCGCGCAGGATCGGCAGGTCGCGGCGGACCCCCTCGATCGGCTCGGTGACCACGTAGAAGTGCTCGCACGAATGCAGCGGCACGGTCACCCCGCACCACGCGCCCACC
>Ga0126380_10000611_pt1 | contig 12240 bp, 10 predicted proteins | sample PanSoiMetPlot_26_FD_92544 | JGI IMG/M metagenome (GOLD analysis project Ga0126380, IMG submission 92544) | Tropical forest soil microbial communities from Panama - MetaG Plot_26 | ecosystem: Environmental > Terrestrial > Soil > Tropical forest > Bulk soil | place: Panama | collected 2016-02-17
CCCTACTCGGCCGCCTGCTTGAACGTGGCGGCATGCGCCTTGGGCCGCGCCTTGCGGCGGAGCTCGGCGAGTTCCTCGCGGTCGCGCGGGGCGTTGCGGAAAATCTGGTCGCGGCCGGGATAATATTGCGGCGGGCAGTGCATCGCGCGCGCGCCGTACCAGGCGGCGGCGCGCATGGTGAAGAACGGATCCACCAGATGCGGCCGCGCCAGCGCCACCACGTCGGCGCGGCCGGCCGCCACGATGGTGTTGACCTGGTCGGCGCTGGTGATGGCGCCCACGCACATGGTGGCGAGCCCGCCCTCGTTGCGGATCTGGTCGGAGAACGGCGTCTGGAACATGCGGCCATAGACCGGCTGCGCGTCGGCGACGGTCTGCCCGGTCGACACGTCGATGAGATCGCAGCCGGCCTCGGCGAACAGGCGCGCCACCGCCACCGCATCTTCGCCGGTGAGCCCGCCATCGACCCAGTCGGTGGCAGAGATTCTCACCGACATCGGCTTCTCGTCGGGCCAGGCCCGGCGCATGGCGGAAAAAACCTCGAGCGGGAAGCGCATGCGGTTGTCGAGCGAACCGCCGTAGTTGTCGGTGCGCATATTGGTCAGCGGCGAGATGAAGCTTGCCAGCAGATAGCCATGGGCGCAGTGCAGCTCGATCATGTCGAAGCCGGCGCGCTCGGCGCGCCGCGTCGCGGCGACGAAGTCGGCGACCACGCGCTCCATGTCGGCGCGCGTCATCTCGCGCGGCACCTGGCTGTGCGGGTAATAGGGAATGGGCGACGCCGAGACGATCGGCCACGCGCCTTCGGCCAGCGGCTCGTCCATGCCCTCCCACATCAGCCGCGTGGCGCCCTTGCGGCCGGCATGGCCGAGCTGCATGCAGAGCTTTGCTGCCGAGTTGGCGTGGACGAAGTCGACGATACGCCGCCACGCCGCTTCCTGCGCGTCGTTGTAGAGCCCGGTGCAGCCGGGCGAGATGCGCGCCTCTTCCGACACGTCGGTCATCTCGGTGAACACGAGGCCGGCGCCGCCGATGGCGCGACTGCCGAGATGCACCAGGTGCCAGTCGTTGGGCAGGCCGTCGACCGCCGAGTACTGGCACATGGGCGAGACGACGACGCGGTTGGCGACCGTCATGCCGCGCAGGCGGAACGGCTGGAACATGGGCGCCACCGGCGCAGACGTGTTGGCGTCGAAGCCTTGCGCCCTCACCTCGCGCGCCACCACGCGGTTGAGCTCGTGCACGAACTCCGGCGCGCGCAGCGCCAGGTTGTCGTAGGTGATGGCCTTGGAGCGCGTCATCAGGCCGAAGGCGAAGCGGGTCGGGTCCATGGCCCAGAAGCGGCGGACGTGCTCGAACCACACCAGCGACACGTCGGCGGAGTGCTGCGTCTTCTCCACCTCGTCGCGGCGCTGGGCCTCGAACGTCGCCAGCGCCGCCGTGACGTCGCGCCCGCCGGTGGCGCGGAACGCCTGGTGCAGGGCGATCGCGTCCTCCATGGCGAGCTTGGTGCCCGAGCCGATGGAGAAATGCGCCGTCGCCTTGGCGTCGCCGATCAGCACCGCGTTGCCGGCGGTCCAATGCTCGCAGCGCACGGTAGGAAAATTGCGCCAGATCGACTTGTTGGTGATCAGCCGATGGCCCTGCAGCTCCTCGGCGAACACCTCCTCGAGGAGGCGCGCGGAGGCTTTTTCGTCACTGCGGTCGAGCCCGGCGCGGCGAAACGTTTCCGGGTCGGTCTCCATCACCCAGGTCGAGCGCCCTGGCTGGTACTGGTAGCAGTGGGCGATGAAGATGCCGTGCGTGGTTTCGCGGAAGAAGAACGTGAAGGCGTCGAACGGCCGCGTCGAGCCCATCCAGGAGAAGAAATTCGGCCGCAGGTCCGTGGTCGGGTTGAACCGGTTGGCGAAGGTGCGGCGCACCCGCGAGTTGATGCCGTCGGCGCCGATGGTCAGATCGGCGCCGCGCGCCAGCGCCCCGATGTCGGTGATCTCGCGGCCGAACTTGAGCTCGACGCCGAGCGAGCGGGCGCGCCGGTTGAGGATCTTCAGGAGTGTCGTGCGCGAGCAGCCGCAGAACCCGTTGCCGCCGATGCGGTGCACGGTACCGCGGAAGTTGATCTCGATGTCGTCCCAGTAGGCGAAGTGGCCCTTGAGGGCGCGATAGGTTTCGCGGTCGTGCGCCTCGAAATTGTCCAGCGTCTCGTCGGAGAACACGACGCCGAAGCCGAACGTATCCTCCGGCCGGTTGCGCTCGAACACGGTGACGGCGGTGCCGGGCCACGACTTCTTCATCAGGATGGCGAAGTAGAGCCCGGCCGGCCCGCCGCCCACGACATTGATCTTCATGCGCGCCCTCCAGCGAAGCCGGACGACTCATGGCGATTATTTTAGACTTAAAATAATTGACCGGCAAGCTTGAAGCTTAAAAATTTTAAGCCTAAAATAATGTGCATTGCGGCCGAATCGAGGGCTTCCGGCGCATGACGCTCGATGGACGGCATGCCGTGGTGACCGGCGGTGGACGCGGGATCGGCCGCGCCGTGGCGGCGGCTCTGAGCGCCGCCGAGGCCACCGTCACGGTCGTCGGCCGCAACGAGACGGCGCTGGAGGAGACGGTCGACGCCGCCGATGCCCGCGCCTACGTGGTGGCCGACGTCACCGATGCGCAGGCGCTCGGCGAAGGTTTCAGGCAGGCGGTCGCCAGGCACGGCGCCATCGACATCCTGGTCGCCAATGCCGGCGGCGCTGAGAGCGCGCCCTTCCAAAAATCCGACCCTGACCTGTTCCGCCGCATGTTCGAGCTCAACGTGATGGGCGCGGTGCATGCGATCCGCGCCGTGATCGGCGACATGACGGCGCGGCGGTCCGGGCGCATCGTGGCGGTGGCGTCGACGGCCGGCCTGAAAGGCTATGCCTATGTGTCCGCCTATTGCGCCGCCAAGCACGCGGTGGTCGGCCTGGTGCGGGCGCTGGCGGTGGAGACGGCGGCGAGCGGTGTCACGGTCAACGCAGTCTGCCCCGGCTATACCGACACCGACATGGTGCGCGACATCGTCGCGCGGCTGGAGCAGCGCACCGGCCGTCCACGCCATGAGGTGCTGGCAGAGATGCTCAGGCACAATCCGCTCGGCCGCCTGATCCGCCCGGAAGAAGTGGCGGCAGCAGTGCTGTTCCTGTGCGCGCCGGAGGCAGGCGCCGTGACCGGCGCGACGCTCACTGTGGCGGGTGGAGAGGCGTGATGGACGACGTGACCATCCCGCTCGACGCCGAGACCAAGGTCGCGGAACGGCCCGACGACCACAAGACCGAGCTGCGCCTGTGGCTGCGCATCTTCACCTGCAAGATGCTGATCGAGGGCGAGGTGCGCCGGCGGCTGCGCGAGCAGTTCGACGTGACGCTGCCGCGCTTCGACCTGATGGCGCAGCTCGACCGCGCGCCCAACGGTATGACGCTGGGCGAACTGTCGCAGCGTATGATGGTGACCAACGGCAACGTCACCGGCCTGGTCGACCGGCTGGCGGCGCAGAAGCTGGTCGCGCGCCGGCCGGCACCGCACGACCGCCGCGCCCAGATCGTCAGTCTCACGGCGGAAGGGCGTAAAGCGTTCCGCGCCATGGCGCGCGCCAACGGCAACTGGATCGCCGAGATTCTCGGCGACCTGTCGCCGGGCGAGACCAGCGAGCTGATGCGCCTGCTCGACAAGGCCAAGGCGTCGGCGCGCAAGGCCAGCGCCAAACGGGGGACAACATGACGGCTGCCAATCCGGTCACGCTGCCGCTGTCCGAGTACCTGGGCCGGCGCGTGCGCTTCGCGGTGGACGGCAAGGTGGCGACCATCACGCTCGACTGCCCGCTGAAGAAGAACCCGCTGACCTTCGAGAGCTACGCCGAGCTCGCCGACATTTTTCGCGCCGCCGCCAAGGACAAGGGCGTCAAGGCCATCGTGGTGACCGGCGCCGGCGGCAATTTCTCCTCGGGCGGCGACGTGTTCGAGATCATCGGGCCGCTGGTCGAGATGGCGACCGCCGGCCTGCTCGATTTCACGCGCATGACCGGCGAGCTGGTCAAGGCGATGCGCGCCTGCCCGCAGCCGATCGTGGCGGCGATCGACGGCGTGTGCGCCGGCGCCGGCGCTATCATTGCCATGGCGTCCGACATCCGCATCGGCACCGCCGCCGCCAAGGTGGCGTTCCTGTTCAACCGCGTGGGACTCGCGGGCTGCGACATGGGCGCCTGCGCGATCCTGCCGCGCATCGTCGGCCACGGCCGCGCTGCCGAGCTGCTCTATACCGGCCGCGTGCTCGGCGGCGAGGAGGCCGAGCGCTGGGGCTTTTTCAATCGCCTCGCCGCGCCCGACACGTTGCTCACGAGCGCGCAGGCGCTGGCGCACGAGCTCGCCAACGGGCCAACCTTCGCCAACGCCATGACCAAGCGCATGCTGGAGACCGAATGGGCGATGTCGGTGGAGACCGCGATCGAGGCAGAGGCGGTCGCGCAGGCGCTGTGCATGAAGACAGAAGACTTTTCCCGCGCCTACCGCGCTTTCGCCGCGAAACAGAAGCCGGCCTTCGAGGGCAACTGACATGACGCCCGATCTCCTCGGCTGGCCATTCTTCACCACGCGCCATCGCGGCTTCGCCGATGCGCTGGCGCGCTGGGCCGACGAGGCCCTCCCCGGCCTGCCGCATGGTGATGTCGATGCCGCCTGCCGTGCACGGGTGAAAGCCCTCGGCGAGGCGGGATTCCTCAAAGCGGTCGTGCCGGCGGCCCATGGCGGCTTCCATCCGCGGCTCGACGTGCGCACGCTGTGCCTGGCGCGGGACATTTTGAGCTTCCGCGACGGGCTGGCGGATTTCGCCTTCGCCATGCAGGGGCTGGGCACCGGCGCAATCACGCTGTTCGGCACGGACGAGCTCAAAGGCCGCTACCTGCCGCCGGTGCGCGACGGGCAGGCTATTGCCGGCTTCGCCCTCACCGAGAGCGAGGCCGGCTCCGACGTCGCAGCGATCGAGACCACGGCGACTCCCGACGGGCCGGCGCACGTGCGCATCACCGGCAGCAAGACCTTCATCTCCAACGGCGGCATCGCCGACCATTACGTGGTGGTGGCGCGCAGCGGCGAGGCGCCCGGCGCGCGCGGCCTGTCGTGCTTTGTGGTCGATGCCGCCGAGGCCGGCGTCATGGTCGCCGAGCGCATCGAGGTGATCGCGCCGCATCCGCTGGCGACGCTGTCGTTCGACGGCGTGCGGGTGCCGGTCGCCAACCGGCTCGGCCAGGCAGGCGAAGGGTTCAAGGTCGCCATGGCGACGCTCGACGTGTTCCGCCCGAGCGTGGGCGCCGCCGCGCTCGGCCTTGCCCGGCGGGCGCTGCACGAGGCGATCGAGCGTACGCGCGCGCGCAAAATCTTCGGCGGGTCGCTGGCCGACATGCAGATGACGCAAGCCGCCATCGCCGAAAGCGCCACCGACATCGACGCCGCGGCGCTGCTGGTCTATCGCGCGGCGTGGGCCAAGGACGGCAGCGCCGCCCGCATCACCCGCGAGGCCGCGATGGCCAAGCTGTTCGCGACCGAGATGGCGCAGCGCGTGATCGACCGCGCGGTCCAGCTGCACGGCGGACTGGGCGTCACCAAGGGCGTCAAGGTCGAGGAGCTCTATCGCGAGATCCGCGCGCTGCGCATCTATGAAGGGGCGAGCGAGGTGCAGAAAATCGTGATCGCGCGCGAGACGCTCAAGGGCGCCGCCAAGCCGGCGCTGGCGGCGGAATGAGACGCACGATGACCAGCAGCCCGATCGACACTTTCGCCCGTGACAACCTGCCGCCGCGCGGCGCGTGGCCAGACTTCCTGCTCGGCCTGCCCGAACTGCAGTATCCCGAGCGCCTGAACTGCGTCAGCGAGCTGCTCGACCGCTGGATCACGGCCGGCCAGGGCGACCGCCCCTGCCTGATCTCTCCCACCGGAAGCCTGACCTATGCGGAGCTTGGCGAACGCGTGAACCGCATCGCCAACGTCCTCACGCGCGACCTCGGTCTCACGCCAGGCAACCGGGTGCTGCTGCGCGGGCCCAACAATCCGATGATGGTCGCCGCCTACCTGGCGGTGATCAAGGCGGGCGGCATCGTGGTCGCCACCATGCCGCTGCTGCGCGCGCGCGAGCTCGGCACCATCATCACCAAGGCGAAGATCGGCCTGGCGCTGTGCGACGCCCGCCTCGTCGAGGACATGGAGGCCGCCAAGGCGAGCGCGCGCGACCTCAAGCAGATCGTCTGTTGGGCCGGCGCCGGGCCGGATGCGCTCGACTCGCTGATGCGGCAACCCGGCTACGAGAATTTTGCCGACTGCGAAACGGCGGCCGAGGACGTGTGCCTGATCGCCTTCACGTCGGGTACGACCGGCGAGCCCAAGGGATGCATGCACGTGCATCGCGACATGCTGGCGACCTGCGACACCTACGGCCGCCATGTGTTGCGCGCGAGCCCGGTCGACCGCTTCATCGGCTCGCCGCCGCTCGCCTTCACGTTCGGGCTGGGCGGGCTGGTGCTGTTCCCCATGCGGGTGGGCGCATCGACGGTGTTGCTGGAGAAGGCACCGCCCGACGAGCTCCTGGCGGCGATCGCCAGGTGGCGCGCCACCGCCTGTTTCACGGCGCCGACCGCCTATCGCGCCATGCTGGGCAAGCTCGGCGAGCATGACGTATCTAGCCTGCGCAAGTGCGTCTCGGCCGGCGAGGCCCTGCCCAAGGCGACCTTCGATGCGTGGCTGGCCGCGACCGGGCTGAAGCTGATGGACGGTATCGGCGCGACCGAGATGCTGCACATCTTCATTGGCTCGCCGCAGGAGCAGATCCGCGCCGGCTCGACCGGCAGGCCGGTGCCCGGCTACGTCGCAAAGGTGATCGACGACGAAGGCCGCGAGATGCCGCCGGGCGTCGCCGGGCGCCTCGCGGTGCGCGGCCCGACCGGATGCCGCTATCTCGCCGACAACCGCCAGCACAACTACGTGCAGAGCGGCTGGAACATCACCGGCGACACCTATGTCATGGATAAGGACGGATACTTCTGGTACCAGGCGCGCTCCGACGACATGATCATCTCAGCCGGCTACAACATCGCCGGTCCGGAGGTTGAAGCCGCGCTGCTCGAGCATGCGGCGGTGGGGGAATGCGGCGTGGTGGCGGCGCCCGACGAGGAGCGCGGCCATATCGTCAAGGCCTATGTCGTGCTGCGGCCCGGCCATGTCGGCGACACCGCACTGACCCTGGCGCTGCAGGAGCACGTGAAGGCCACGATCGCACCGTTCAAATATCCGCGCGCCATCGAATATGTCGCCGGCCTGCCGCGCACGCAGACCGGAAAGCTCCAGCGCTTCGAACTGCGGCGCCTCGCCGCCGCCGACGCGGGACGCACGCTCGCCTCGTGAGGGAACCATGAGCAAGCCGCGCGACGCCCACACCGTGCTGCAGCCGGTCGGCTGGCGGCGCCCGCGGGGCTATTCCGACGGCATCAAGGCGCGCGGCGAGACGATCTTCGTCGGCGGCATGATCGGGCGCGACCCGGAGGGCGAGTTCCGCGTCGGCCTGGTGGCGCAGGCGCGCCAGGCGCTCGCCAACATCCTGGCGGTGGTGGTCGAAGGCGGCGGACGGCCGGAGCACATCGTGCGGCTGACCTGGTACGTGACCGACATGGACGCCTACCTCGCGGCGCGCGAGGAGCTGGGCGACGCCTACCGCGCGGTGATGGGCAAGCATTTTCCCGCCATGGCGCTCGTCGAGGTGAGCCGCCTGGTCGAGCCCGAGGCCATGGTCGAGATCGAAGCCACCGCGGTGCTGCCGGATTAGAGCAAAGTATTGAAGTCGTTATGCGCGGCTCGACCTGCGCATCCATCAAAAAGGGATCCATGCAATTCGATGGATTGCCGGCTCAAGCCCGGCAAGGATGAGCGGAGCAAAACCCGTCGTGGTCCGCTTCAGATCGAAGTCGGCTGGAGAGCACGCCGGAGACGCCTGGGCGCAACGGCAACTCACTCCGTCTTCGGGCCGAAGAACGTCGATCCGTAGAGCACCAGCACCCACAGGAACGCCAGGAATCCGAACGCGACGGCGAGCACCAGGACTCCATCGACCACGTCACCCTCCCCTTGAGCGTCATCCTCATTGGCTTTTGCCGTCAGGATGAACCGCGAGTGGGGACAATGCAATGCCGCCGGGACGGCCTCGGCGGCTGCTCATTGACGCACGCGGGAGGGTCGCGCGGTCCTACACAACACCGATCAGGCTGAGCACCGCGCAAACCACGGCGCGCCGTGCGCCTGCTCCGCACGACGGAGCAGGCGCACAGGCCTCAGCCTCAGTCCAGTGGCTCCACCTTGACCAGGGCGGCGCCATGGTTGCTCCCGACCCAGAACGTGACCGGCGTCGTCGAATTGTCGACGAACACGGTGCGCATGTTGGTTTCGCGCGGCAGCAGGTACTCGACCGTCTCGCCGGTCTTGGGATCGAGCCTGACGGCGCGGTCGGTATGCATGCCGCCGGTCCATATCTCGCCGTTCTTGTCCATGGCGGCGCGATACGGATAGGTGTGCGGCGGCAACGGCCACTCCGTCAGCTTCTCGGTCTTGGTGTCGAACAGCGCGACCTTGTTGCCGCGATATTCGGTGAACAGGATGCGATCCTGGTCGTCGATGTTCATGCGCCGCGCTCGCGCATTGCTGGTCGGCAGCGGGAACCAGGTGACCTGCCCGCTCTTGGCGTCGATCTTGCCGATATGGCCCTTGGTGAACTCGGCCATCCACAGATTGTTCTGTGAGTCCGAGATGACTTGGTAGATGCTGTGAGTCCCACCGGCCAGTTCCTTGAGCGGCTGGAACCGCTCCCACTTCTCGGTGGCGAGATCGAGCCGGAAGACCTCCTGCGTACCGACGCTCTTGGTCCACACCTTGCCGTCGACGTCGTGGCGCAGGCCGACGAAGTTCAGCTGCACGCGCACGTCGTTATATTCGGGCGCCAGCGGGTAATATTTGACCTCGCCGGTCTTGGGATCGAGATTGCCCAGGGCGCCCTGGAACATGGTGTCGAACCACAGTGTGCCGCGCTTGTCGAACTCGAGCGAAAGGTTGCCGACCGGCGCGCCCGGCTTGAACTCTTTGGTGGGATATTCGGTGAGCTTGAGCGTCTTGGGGTCGAACTTGGAAATGAACAGCTCACCGAAATCCGAATACCAGACCATGCCCTGGGCATCGACAATGACGTCGTGCGGCTCGGTGGTCGGCCGCGGCATGTCGTATTCCGTGATGACGACGCGCGTCGACCGGCCGGTCGGGCGCGCCAAGGTCTTCAGCGGATATTCCCATTGCGCGGTGTCGCTGAGATTGATCTTCGCCAGGTACTCGGCCTCCTTGCGGAATTGTTCCGGCCGGCCGGAGCGCTCCGGGTCTAGCATGCGCTGCGGCTTGATCGGCTGACTCACCGGGCCGTAGCCGCGCATGCGCACGATGGTCTGCGCCCATTGCTCCGCGTCATGGCTCGAGCGGACGATGCGCTCCACGGTGTGACAGCCGACGCAGTTGAGCAGGAAGGCCTTGTCGCTCTCGGTGCCGGGCAGGCTCATCATCCATTCGCCGTTGCTCATCTGCGCCGCCAAGTTCCTGGCCTTGCGCAGCTTGAGGTCGACATTGGCGGTCTGCTCGTCGGCGACGTCGGCGGTGGCCGGGGCGGCCAAGTCGTAGCCAGCGGCGCGGATTTTCAGCGTGTACTTGCCCGCCTCCAACCGGTTGGCCGGAAAACTGTAGCGGCCCTTCGCATCGGTGATCACGCTGACGGTGACGATCGAGCCGGCCTTCTTGGCGCTGACCACCACGCCCTCCATGGCGCCTTCCTGGTCGGAGGTCACCAGCCCGGTCAGGACCGTGGCGGGCGCGGTTTGCGCGCCGGCCGATTCGGGGATTGCCAAAACGACGATGGCCGCGACAGCGACGGCCAAGCTGAGCCTTGCGCGCATCGAATTCTCCTTGTTCGGTGACCAAACGCTTTGCGCGCAGGCCCCCTGCGCGCGCTGCGATGCGAACGGATCGACGAAAAATACCGGTCGATGAAGGCGCGGCGCCTGCCGATGGCACCACCGCTGCCCGTTCACCCGGCGGAAACTTCGGCCAGTCCCGCGACAGGCAGCTCGTTGGCAAGTCTATACGAGCGCGGCCGTCGCAGCTATTGCGGGCGTGCACAGCCGCCATGCAGCCTGCCCTGGCAATCGCGCCGCGTCAGCTCAGGCGGATCAGCACCAGCCCGGCCACGATGGCGAGCGCCGCGACGATGCGCACCGGCCGGAGCGGCTCGCCGAGCGCGGCCACGGCGATCAGCGCGCCGAACAGCACGCTGGTCTCGCGCAGTGCCGCCACGATGGCGATGGGCGCGACCGTCATGGCCCAGATGGCGACGCCGTAGGAGCCGAGCTGCAGCGCACCGCCGGCAAGGCCGGTGCCCCAGTGGCGGCGCATCGCGGGCATGACGCCACCGCCTCGCCGCGCCAGCGCATAGGCGAGCATCACCGGACCGATGCCGACAAACAGGGCGGCCGAGTAGGCATGGGCGCTGCCGGCGAGCCGCGCCCCGATACCGTCGACCAGCGAATAGGCGCAGATGGTGATGGCGGTGAACAGCGCGAACCCGACCGCGCGGCGGTCGAGACGGGCCAGCTCGCGGCCGCCGCGCAGCGACATGAAGAGGACGCCGCCCGCCAGCAGGACGACGCCCAGCCAGGCCTGCGCCCCGATGCGCTCGCCGATCGTGAGCGCCGTCCCGGCGGCGGTGAGCAGCGGCGCCGAGCCGCGCGCGATCGGGTAGACCTGCCCCATGTCGCCGGCGCGATAGCTCTCGATCAGGGCGGCGAAATAGACGAGATGGATCAGCACCGAGGCGGCGACCCAGGGCCATGCCGCCCCCGCCGGCAGGCCGGTGAAGGGCACGAGCGGCAGAGCGACGAGCGCCGCCCCGATCGAGATCAGCACCGTGGTGGCGAGCGGATCAAGTCCCTTCTTGACCGCCGCGTTCCACCCCGCATGGCAGGCGGCGGCGAACAGCACGGCGGCAAAGACGAAGGGATCCATGACTCATCATGGCATAACGCAACCGGCGGGTGCCGGGTGTTGCCCCGCCGGCTGGTTCAGCTATGTCTATCGTCCGAGGGGTGCCGGCATGCTGACAACGCCGCGACTGATCGTGATCGCCCTGTGCGCGGCGCTCAACTTTTCCATCGGCACCATCGTCTACCTGGTCAAGCTTCCGATCTATCTCGATTCGATCGGCACCATCCTGTGCGCTCTGCTGCTCGCTTCCGACCGCAGGGTCGCGTTCGTCTGCGCCTGGCTCGCCGCCACCGTGAGCACGATCATCAGCGTGCTGATCAATCCGTTCATTCCCTGGTTCGCCCTCACCGACATGACGATCGCGCTGGTGTCGGCATTCGCCACCACGGCGGCGGTCGCGACCTTCCGCGCCCGGCCGATGCGCACCGGCGCCTTCTTCGGCAGCGTCGTGCTGTACGGAGTGCTGACTGGGATTGCCGCCGGGATCGTCTCGGCCCTGATCGTGGCCTACGTGTTCGGCGGCGTCACCGGCAGCGGCTCGGCGGCGATCGTCGCGCTCTACCTGCGGCTCGGCTTCACGGTGGAAACCGCCTCGCTGCTGTCCGGACTGACCATCGAGCCGGTCGACAAGACGCTGCAGGTGATGCTCGCCGCCCTGCTCTATCGGGCCACGCCGCGCGAGTTCGTGGCCATGCTGCAGGCGCCGGTGCCGGCTGCGGAAGCACGATGACGCCGAACGGCGCGATCGTCCTCGCCGCCGTTCTGGTGGGCGGCGCCATGCTGACGCGCGATCTCGTCGGCCTCGCCGCGCTGTCGCTGTTCTGCCTCGGCTTCGGCGCGATCGAACTGCGCGGCCGGACCGTGCGGGCGCTGGCCTGGTCCGCCGCCATCATGGCGCCGCTCGCCGCCTTCATGGCCGTCGTCTGGGTCGGCATCGTGGGGCGGTCGCCGGGCGAGATCGCCGCCGGCGTGACGGGCACGCGAGCGGCGGCGCTGTCGCATGTCGCCGTCATCTGCACGCGCCTGTTCCTCGTCGCCCTGGTGACCCAGCTCGTCATCCTGCGGTTCGTCGACATGACGCCGCTCGCGTTCACCCGCGCCTTGCGGGCGCCGGTCGTCCTGAAGAAGCTGATTGCGCTCACCTTGTCATGGATCGATA